>Ga0187772_10000051_pt1 | contig 41347 bp, 39 predicted proteins | sample 0116_SJ02_MP15_2_FD_133137 | JGI IMG/M metagenome (GOLD analysis project Ga0187772, IMG submission 133137) | Tropical peat soil microbial communities from peatlands in Department of Meta, Colombia - 0116_SJ02_MP15_20_MG | ecosystem: Environmental > Terrestrial > Soil > Wetlands > Peat | place... | reverse complement strand
CGCATCCCGCGCTCGTGGCCGCCGCCATCGATAATGGCGGAAAGCTGCACACGGGGATTGCGGCGGCGAACATATAACGCCCCGACGCCCTTCGGCCCATAGATCTTGTGGGCGGAAATGGCGAGAAGGTCGATGTTGTCCTTCTGCACATCCACTGGAATCTTGCCAACCGCCTGCACGCCATCCACAGCGAACAGGATGCCGCGCTCCTTGGCGATCTTGCCGATTTCGGCAATGGGGTTGATCACGCCAATTTCATTATTGGCATACATAATGCAGATCAGCATCGTGGTGGGCTTGATCGCCTTGCGAACATCCTCGGGGTCGACGCGCCCATCCTTCTGCACGGGCAGATAGGTGACCTCAAACCCGTGCTTCTCCAGGTTTTTGCAGGTATCGAGCACGGCCTTATGCTCAATAGCCTGGGTAATGATGTGATTGCCCTTCTCGCGGTACATCTCCGCTACGCCCTTGATCATCAGGTTGTCCGATTCCGTGGCACCGCTGGTGAAGATGATCTCTTTCGCCGTGGCATTGATCAGAGAAGCGACCTGCTGACGGGCATTTTCGACCGCTTCCTCACCTGCCCACCCAAAGGAATGGTTCCGGCTGGCGGCATTGCCGAACTTTTCCGTGAAATAGGGCAACATGGCCTCCAACACCCGCGGGTCAAGCGGCGTGGTAGCGTGATTGTCCATGTAGATCGGCAGTTTGACAGCCATTTTCCTCTTCTCCTCTTCGGTTCAGGCTCCCCGCTCAGCGTGTTACCGCCAATCGGTCCATCCCTTTCAATTCCACGAGCGAGGCTTCTTGCTTATCCTCGCTCAAAAGAGCCACGGTGACCGTGCTCAAAACTCCCAAAATGCTCTCATTCACCCGCTGCAACGGTTCTTTGACGGAGCAGCGTTCGGTTGCGTCACAGTTTCCGTGGCTGGTCACACAGGAGGTGATCAGCACGGGACCATCGATCGCCGTCAGCACATCCAAGGCAGTTATGCGGTCGGCTTGCCTCGCCAATTGGTAGCCGCCTGTCGAGCCATGTTTTGCGGCAACCAGTCCATGTTTCGCCAGCTTCTGCAGCACCTTGGCCATTAATGTGGCGGAGATGCCATATTCCTCAGCGATCTCGTTGGCACTGCAAGCGTGTTGCTCGCGATGGTTGGCGAGATGTTTCATCGCGATCAGGCCGTAATCCGCTTTCTTAGATAGTTTGAACATGCTCCCCAGCTTCAAGCCTGGCAAATACTTTGATGCCAATACGACTCATTTGGTCGCAATTAAACTATAATCTGTTGCCCCACCATTGTCAACTCGACAACTAAGCAAGCCCTTATTTTCAGAACACTTACAGTAAGACCAGTTTAGTCGGAGTTTGGCGATCGGCCTTTGAATGGCTGCTTTAGTATCTGAATGGCGGATTTCCTTAAGTGAACGGCAAGACCTTTGGCTAGCCTTCCGCGCTATCCTGAACGGTTACCCCGCACGAAGAATGCGCCCCATGCTGGGCAGGAAATGAGGATTCCAAGTGAAAACAAGGGCTCTGGTTTTTTCGCTTTGCATGCTCTGTTGTGGGAACAATCTCAGCTCTCAGGGGCTCCCCTCAGGAAGGGCAGAAGATCTCGTTAAGCAAACGACTGGCAAAAAGTCAGATGCCTCTCGCAAGGGTTCCAAAACGTTCACTTTGGTGGGCGCGGGAGATATCGCCTGGTGCGGAAACCTGTCCGGCGCACAGGCGACCGCCAAATTGATCGACAAGATTCCTGGCACCGTCTTCGCCGCTGGGGACCTTGCCTATGAGAACGGGAGCTATGAGGAATTTGAGAACTGTTACGAGCCTACTTGGGGAAAATTCAGGAATCGAACCAAGCCCGCACCGGGAAACCACGAATACAATGGTTCACAAGCGTCGGGTTACTTTCGCTACTGGGGCACACAGGCGGGTGATCCCCTGAAGGGCTACTACAGCTTCGATTTGGGCGCCTGGCACATCATCGCTCTGAATACAAATTGCAGTGTGGCGGCATTGGACGGCTGCGGAGAGGGTTCTCGGGAAGAGGTGTGGTTACGCGAAGATCTATCCGCGCACGCGAACAGTTGCATCCTTGCTTATGGCCACCACGCGCTATTCAGCAGTGGCTTCCTGTCAAAGCATGCCCGCCACGCGGAATTGCGGCCATTCTGGCAAGACCTGTATGCGGCACATGCGGATTTGGTTCTGGCCGGCCACGAACACTCTTATGAGCGCTTTGCGCCGCAAGACCCGGACGGTAAGCAAGATCCCGAGCAGGGAATCCGTCAGATTACGATCGGAACGGGCGGCAGGAGCCACAGCTTACTTGGCTTTCCCCAGGAAAATAGTGAAGTGCGTAATGCAGATACATTTGGCGTCCTGAAGCTGACCCTCTCTCCCGGAAAATACAAATGGGAGTTTGTCCCAGAAGCAGGAGGGAAATTCCATGATTCCGGCGAGGGCACTTGCCACAACGTGACCGCTACGCCGCACTGAACAGCACCCTTGGCGAAACGATGAACTTGAATCGCCAGCTTATTTCGAGTTAGAGCAAGCCCCACCCATGCCCGCCGCGTCGATCAGTTTCTGAAACGCCGCAAGCGTAGGAATGGTCAACTGCGACTTATGCGCTTGCGTCTCAAAAGCGGCGAGTGTGTCGGACTGCTGTTTCCTCAATGCGTCTGGAACCGGCAAGCCCTGATTGATCCTGTCTAGTGCGCTTAAAGCCAACTCGGCGGCTTGCGAAAACGCGGAGGACGCGGGAGCAGCATCCTGAACCAGGTTCGAAGTCTGGGCAAGAGTCTGCACTTGGGCATCAATGGCGGTCCATTGCGAGAGTTGTCTGCGTAAGGCGGCAGCTTTTATCGAATCCTTGCAGGAAGAAGCGACAAACTGGTCCACAGCAACGGAGAATTGGCGGGACACTTCGCTTTCCGGATGAACCGCATCCACCATGCGGTTGAGCGGCTTTAGTTGATTGGGCTCCTCGCCAGCTGTACTTTCGCGGTTGTAGTCTTTCACCGGCTCCAAGGCTTCGGCCAGAGATAGAAACGCATCGACTTGGAATGCTGGCGCGGAACCTACCATCCGCAGAACCATCGGGCGCTGGTAGGAGCGGTGCGTCAGCCCCAGCCATTCCAGGCGCGAACTCTCTGCTTCCATCCGGGAATACATAGAGGCCACGTCGGTCGTACCCTGCGGGGACCAGTAGCGTTCCGCAATTGCCGCTGTGCGCGGCCAGATGCGCGAATCGATGTTCTCCCAATTCACGTATTCGGACCACATGGTGGCTTCGCCGCCCAGCACGCGCTCCTTCTCCTCTGGAGTGAGATTCGCTGCGGCACCGGCAAGAGGATCGACCGCGTAGTGGCGCGCCGCACTCCATCCCAAATCGATGTAATACCCGTTGGAGAGAATCCCTCGATAGCCGTCTTTTGCCGCCGCCGCGAGAGACTCCGGGCCACGCCAAGATTGAATGACAATGTTCTTCGAGACTCCCGGAACCAGGATTTCGTCCCAGCCCACGGGCGTCTTTCCGTGTTTGACCACTAACTCCTGCACGTGCTGGCTGAAGTAGGCCTGCAGTTCCACGTTGCTTTTGATGTTGTGCGACTTCATGAACTCCTGAATCTTCGGATTGGAGTCCCACTCCTTGCCGTTTACTTCATCGCCGCCAATGTGGAGATACTGGTCGGGGAAGAGCTTGGCCATTTCACCCAGGAAGTCGTTTAGGAATTTGTAGGTCTTTTCATTCGTGGGATCCATCGCGGGATCGAACACGCCCCATTTGCGCTCCAACTGATAAGGGCCCGGACCGCTGGCGAGCTCAGGATAGCCCACGAACCAGGCCGTGCTATGGCCCGGCATATCAAATTCTGGCACCACGCGAATGCCTCGGTCGCGCGCATAGGCGATCAGGTCGCGGATTTCGTCTTGCGTGTAGTACTGCCCATCGGAACCGCCTTCCTGCAGTTTCGGGAATTTCTTGCTTTCCACGCGAAAGCCTTCGTTATCGGAGAGGTGCCAGTGGAACACATTTATCTTCACCGCTTCCATACCGTCCAGATTGCGCTTTAGCACATCCAGAGGAATGAAATGCCGGGCCACGTCGATCATCAAACCCCGCCACGGAAAACGCGGTTGATCCTGAATGCTGATGGCCGGAACCGCGAAGCCATCTGGCGATACAGCTACCAATTGCAGAAAGGTCTGCAGTCCGCGCAACACTCCAAGAGGGTTGGCGGCGTGGAGCTTTGCTCCGGCCGATGTAACTTCCAGAGTGTAAGATTCGTCTTCACCGAGTTCCTGAACTGGTTTGCTCTCGTGATCGGTGGTGACGAGCAATGTGACCTTCGCCGAGTCGGACATACTGCGAGCAAGGACAATTCCTGACTGCCGATTGAGAGTGGCCAGAAACCTCTCGCCCGCTCTGTCTAGCCTTGCTTCGCGGTATCCAGCAAAAGCCAGGCTGAATCCCCCATCGATTTTGAGCGAGCCGCTGCCGGGTTGCGCTTTGGCAGGCAGTGGCATCACGTTCGGTTCGGCCGGGGATTGTGCGTGCACGGAAAGCCCGGCGATCAAAGACAAAATTAACAAAAGGAAGAATGCCCCCATTCGGAAAAGTGCCCGGTTCATAACATCCGCCTCCGAGTGGTTCATATAAAAGACGTCATTAAATCGTTACAATGCGCAACAGATGAGAGTGGCACAATCCTCCTGAAACACACAACAGTTTTCTGCCATCGCCGTCACGTCGCGTGATAGAAATTTCACTCTCCCAAGCCTTTTGAGCTAAAATGTGCCGCGGAGAATTCCTCCGCGTCCACCATGAAAACCTCCGTGGCCATTTATCCCGGCACTTTTGATCCCGTGACCAATGGGCATCTGGATTTGATTGGACGCGGGGAAAAGATGTTCGACCACTTGATTGTTGCCGTGCTCAAGAACGTGGAGAAGGAGCCCTTATTTTCGCTCAGCGAACGCATGGAGATGTTGCGCGAGGTCACCACGCAATGGGAAGCGGTTGAAGTCGATGTTTTCGACGGGCTGCTCGTGGATTATGCGCGGAAGCGTGGGGCCGGAGTAATCCTCCGCGGCATACGCGCTATTTCTGACTATGAATACGAACTACAGATGGCTCTGATGAACCGCAAATTGGAGCCTCGCCTGGAGACTGTGTTCATGCTGCCCGGAGAAAGCTATAGCTTCCTGAGCGCGAAGCTTGTCCGGGAAATCGCGCACCTGGGGGGACCTCTGACCGGTCTTGTGCCCGCTGTAGTCGAGCAGCGTCTGCGGTCGAAGATTTCCTGACCCTCAAGTCCGGCTACCAATTTGCCCCACACCGTCAAAACCCCGCCCGGATTGAAATTCTTCGCGTTTTCTTGAAAACTGTATCAATCCCCTTTGCTCCAAGGAGAGATTGTGGAACTTACCAATCGCATCAACCGGATACAAGTATCGCCAACAGCTTTAGTGATTAACGCCGCTGAACAATTGAAAGCGAAGGGCGTGGACATCGCCGACTTCGGCCCCGGTGAACCGGACTTTCCAACGCCTGACCACATTAAGAAAGCGGCGATCCGGGCGATTGAGGAAAACCGCACCAAGTACACGCCGACGGGCGGTATCATGCCACTCCGCGAAGCGATCAGCGTCTGGCATAATCGCGAACTTGGATCCAATTACACAGCAAAAGAATGCGTGGTGAATGTCGGCGGAAAGCATTCCATCTTCAACACGATCTGCGTGCTCATTCAGCACGGCGATGAGGTGATTCTGCCGGCTCCGTACTGGGTCAGCTTTCCGGACATCATCAAATACGCGGGTGGCACGCCGGTCATCGTGCAGACACGGCAGGAAGACGGATTCAGCGCGAAGGCCGCGGCCATTGAAAAAGCCATCACTCCGAAAACAAAAATGGTGATCATCAATTCCCCTAGCAATCCCACCGGCGGAGTCGTGGATGGCGAGGAATACGAGCGCATTCTGGCCGTCTGCAAAAAGCACAATCTCTGGCTGATGGGCGACGAATGCTATTCCCACTTTGTATATGAACCGCACAAGCCGTTTTCGATTGCCAGCGTGAAGGATTCGAAGGAGCGCGTGATTATCATCGGCTCGGTTTCAAAGACGTTCGCCATGACCGGCTGGCGCATCGGCTATACGCTTGCTCCTGAGCCTCTGATTCAGGCCATCATCAAGATTCAGAGCCAATCCACTTCGAATCCAACATCGATCGCGCAGTATGCCGCGCTGGAAGCCATGCGCGGCGGCATGGAGACCGTTCCTCCCATGCTGGCTGAATATGCCAAGCGCAGAAGGCGCATCGTGGAAGGCTTACGAGAGATTCCAGGAGTCGCTTGCGAATGGCCTGGGGGGGCGTTCTACGCGTTCCCGAATGTTTCGGCTCTCCTCCAAGGCCCGCACGCTTTGGCCAAAAGCTGCACGGAGTTGGCAAGAGAACTTCTGGAGAAAGCGCACGTTGCGCTGGTGCCAGGTGAGGCTTTTGGCGCTCCCCGGTTCCTGCGGCTTTCGTATGCAACGTCCATAGAAAGGATTGAGGAAGGACTCCGGCGGCTTACCAAGTTCTTCACTCGCGCTGAAGCTGCATTCTGATCGTGCCTGAACCTGTCCTAACACGCATCGAACCATTTTTTAGTCCGCGGCCCTGGGGGACCCGCTCTCTTGCACCGCTCTTCCCGGAGAAAATCAATCTCATGGACCCCATTGGGGAAGCGTGGTTGACCGCTCTGGACTCGCGTGTGGCGAATGGACCCTTTGTGGGAAGATCACTTGGCGAAAGCTGGCGCCTGATGCCTGCCGCATGGCGAGGCACTCGCTCCGGCCGCCATCAGAATTTTCCTATTTTGGCGAAGTTCCTGTTTCCGAGGGAGAAGCTTTCCATCCAGGTTCATCCAGACGATGCGTTTGCCGGCAGATTTGAGGAGGCCGCCGGAGGACGCGGTAAAACAGAAATGTGGCACATTGTTTCCGCCGAGCCGGGAGCGGAGCTGTTGCTCGGACTGAAACCAGGAGTCACGCAAGAAGATTTTGTTCAGGGCCTCGCGCACGAAACTGTGGAGGATCTCTTCGTGCGTTACGCAGTTCGAGCCGGGGAAACCTACTTCGTGCAGGCAGGAACGCAACACGCTATTCTTCCGGGCATGGTCGTCTGCGAAATCCAGGAATACTCGGACTTGACCTACAGGGTTTATGACTACGGACGCGTCGACGCGCAAGGCAAGTCGCGGGAGTTGCATCTGGAAAAGGCGCTTCAGGTGACGCGCTTTGGCGGCACCCGCAGCGGAAGAATCTTGCCTTTGCCGCTGCACTCTCCGGATGCGAACAAGCATCTACTGGCTGCGTGCGAATATTTCGCCACGGAGCGCTGGGACTGCGATCGGACGACTGCCCTTGAAAACGACGCAACGGAATTCCAATTGATAATCATTCTCTCCGGCAGAGGAGAATTGCACGAGGCTGAGGCATCCCACTCCTACTTGCCTGGTCAGGCGTGGTTTTTGCCGGCCGAACTGCCAATTAGTCTGCTACACCCCAACGAACCGACTTCACTCCTGCGAGTAACCGTGCCGGACAAGAACGTACTGTACAGTCAGTTGCTGCGGATGGGCTTCGATGCGCAGGCCATCACGCGCGTCCTGGTAATGTGAACCTTATGCCCGATAAGAAGCTCAACGCGCATGCGGTGATTCTTGCTGGAGGACGTGGCACACGTTTCTGGCCGCGCAGCAGAACCCGCGCTCCCAAGCAGCTGATTAGCATTGTTGGGAAAAGCACAATGTTGCGGCAGACTGTGGAGCGGTTGCGGTCGTTGATTCCCGTGGATCACATCTGGTCCGTCACCAACGCGGAACAGGCGACTGCTCTCCGAAAACAACTGCCTTCTCCTGCCCGCAAGAAAGTTCTGGTCGAACCACTGGGACGGAACACGGCTGCAGCGATTGCACTCGGGGCCATTCATATCCGCGCCGCAGCGAAGGGCGACGCCTTGATGGCTGTCTTGCCGGCGGACCATTACATCGCGCAGCCGGATCGTTATCGCCAAATTGTGAGAGCCGCCCTGAACGTTGCGCGCGAGCCTGGACGCATGGTGGTCCTGGGTATTCCTCCTACCCGGCCGGAAACAGGATTCGGCTACATCGAGCGCGGAGAGCCGCTGTTTACAGAGGCAGGTTTCCCAGTCTTTCCTATTCGGCGCTTCACGGAAAAACCGGAACTGGATATCGCCAAGGGATACGTCGATTCCGGCATGTATGAGTGGAACGCAGGGATGTTCTTCTGGCGAGTCTCGACGTTTCTGGATGCTCTGAAAAGGTTTCTGCCGAAGACGCATGATTCAATCGAGGAGCTCGCAACGCACATTGGCAAGCGTAGCTACGAATCACGGCTGAAGAAAGTCTATTCCACGCTGGAAAACATCTCTGTCGATTACGCTATTCTGGAGAAAGCTGCTGTCACGGGAAAGTCTCCAACGGAAACGGACCGCGTTTTTGTGATTCCCGCAGAGGTCGGCTGGAGCGACATCGGTTCGTGGGCCGCGGTCTACGAGTTGCTTGCAAAGGCCCCCGGCGAGAACATCCTCAGCGGACCGGGGCAGACTCTTGATGCCGATGGAAATTTTCTTTGGAGCCCGAAAAAATTTATTGCCGCGATCGGGATTCGCGACCTGGTGGTTGTCGAAACGCCGGATGCGCTGCTTATCTGTCCGCGCGACCGCGCTCAGGATGTCGCCAAGATCGTTAAGTCACTGGAGCAACGTAAGCTCAGGCGCCTCCTGTAGAACGTGGCGCGCAACCCTTTCGCGCTCACCTTCTTGGGGAGGCTATCGCGCTTCGCGTATACTCACAGAACATGCACACCATCAAATTTGGAACCGACGGCTGGCGCGGGATAATTTCCGAAGACTTCACGTCCGATAACGCTCGAATAGTGGCAACTGCAATTGCGCGCTACGTCGCACGCGCCGAGGATGCGCGCAAGGGTGTGCTGATCGGCTATGACCACCGCCACACTTCTGAAGAAATCGCTGCAGAGATCGCAGAAGTCATCAGCTCCACGGGCACGCCGGCATGGTTGGCCGATAAACCATGTCCCACACCTGCCATTTCCCTACTGGTGCGTCAGAGAAACGCCGCCGGGGGAATCGTCGTCACCGCAAGCCACAATCCTCATTCATGGAATGGCATCAAGTACAAAGCCAGCTACGGAAGCAGCGCGCTGCCTTCCATCGTGGCGCAAATCGAAAGCGAATTGGAGCGCGTCCTTGCGAATGGTGTGCCTTTCCTGCCCCCGCGAAAAGAATTGATCCATTCCATGGAACCCCGTGCCCCTTACCTGGACACCATTGAGAAACTTGTCGATTGGAATCGCCTCCGAGAGGCAAAAGTCCGTTTCGTTGTCGATCCGATGCATGGCTCCGCAGCAGGATTGCTTCACCAGCTCTTTGTGCGCAACGGAATTGCGTGCGAGGAGATTCGCGGGACGCGTGATCCCCGTTTTGGCGGAGTCCACCCGGAGCCCATCGAACCGCACATTGATGCTCTCCGCAACGCAGTTTTGGCGGGAAAATTCGACGCAGGCTTTGCGGCCGACGGCGACGGCGATCGCATCGGTGCTATCGATCGCGATGGCAGCTTCATCAATCCCCACCAGATTTTTGCTCTACTGGTCTGGCATCTGGCTGGCACCCGCAAGCTATCTGGAGACATCGCCAAGACTTTTTCGGTCACAAAGCTCATCGACGCGCTCGCGGCCAAATATAATCGCAAGCTCCACGAAGTGCCCATCGGCTTCAAATACATCTGTGAATTGATGCTGGAACAGAACATATTGATCGGCGGGGAAGAGAGCGGCGGCATCGGTTTCAGCATGTACCTGCCAGAACGAGACGCTACAGTGTCTGCTCTCCTTCTTGCGGAACTCATGGCCTGGCATGGCAAATCCTTGGGTGAGCTGATCGGTATATTGCACCAGGAGTTCGGCGAATTTCGTTACGGCCGCATTGACCTGGATGTGAAACCCACGCAAAAGCAAAAGGCGATCGAATACCTTTCTGACGCGCGGCTGCACCAGTTCGAGGAATGGTCCATTACGCGCCGCGAAGACATGGATGGCATCAAGCTTTACCTTGGCAATGTCGGCTGGGTAATGGTGCGCGCTTCCGGTACAGAAAATCTCTTGCGGATCTACGCCGAAACATCGAAAGATGTCACAACGCAGAAAGTCTTACGCGCAACTGTTGACGCCATTCAAAGACTTTAGGAAAACACCATGCACTGTGTGAACCTAGCGGACAAATTCAGTAAGATCCAGGATTATTGGAATCCGCGCGTTCTCGGCGAGCTGAATAATTTCGCCGTGAAAGCGGTTAAGATAAGGGGCGAGTTTGTCTGGCACCATCACGATGTTGAGGACGAACTTTTCCTCGTCGTGAAAGGCACCCTCCGCATGCGCTTTCGCGATCATGAATCGATCGTCCGCGAAGGGGAATTCCTCATCGTCCCGCATGGAACAGAGCATCAACCCGTGGCCGACGAGGAAGTTCATCTGCTTTTATTGGAGCCAAATAGTACGCTGAACACCGGAAATATCGTCAATGAAAGGACCGTTCGCGAACTCGAGCACATTTGAGCCACCCCAGGTTGCCGCGAATCGGAAAAGCACTGTCATGGATCACCGTTTTCACACCCTCGATGTTTTCACCACCACGCGATTCCAGGGCAATCCTTTGGCCGTCATCACGGATGGCGACGGGCTTTCCGCCGATCAGATGCAGGCCATTGCAAGAGAAATGAATCTCTCCGAAACCGTATTCGTACAAAAACCGACGGAAGACCGGGCGCTAGCACGTTTACGCATTTTCACAACCAAAGAAGAACTGAAGCTTGCAGGCCATCCCGTTATCGGTACCTGGTTTCTCCTTGCGGAGCTCGGTGTCGTTCCCGCGCAAGAAGGCGGCGTTCACATCATGCAGCAGACCGGCGCCGGCATTCTCCCAGTCGAGATCCGGTTTAAAGACGGCCGGCCGCAACGCGTAACCATGACCCAGAAAGAAGCCTCTTTCAAAGCCTCCAAAATCGATAAAAAGAAACTGGCGGCGGCTTTGGGACTTACTCCAAAGGACCTGGATCATAAGCTGAATCCGGAATTCGTCTCGACTGGTATTTACAACCTTATGGTTCCGCTCAAGAATCGTGCCGCGTTAGGGAAGATCCGCATGAACATGGTCGAGTTGGCAAAGCTTCTTGGAAAAGAAGCGGCCCTCGCCTATTGCTTTGCTATAGGCACAAACCACAATGTGTGGGCGCGCGGCATGATGCCCTGGGAGCTTTATGAGGATGCTGCCACAGGCTCTGCCGCCGGTTCGCTCGGTGCTTACCTAGTGAAGCATGATTGCTTCGGCGCCGGGCACACATTGCACGTCACGCAGGGCGTCGAAATGGGCCGTCCCAGCCAAATTGAAGTGGAAGTGACGCAATCCGGCAAAAAGCTGACGCCGAGAGTGAGTGGAGCTGCTGTTAAAGTCTTCGAAGGCGTTATCCGTATTTGATTTGTTTCTGGATGGAGAGTGAAACTCTACTCGACGTTGAGCGATTTCCGGTAGGTGTCGAGAATTCCATTCACAAAACCACCCGCATCTTCGGAAGAAAACTTTTTCGCCAAATCGACCGCTTCGTTGATCACGACCTTTGCCGGTGTATCGGTGGTCCGCATTTCGTGCATGGCCAAGCGCAGAATGGCGCGGTCAATCGCGGAGATTCGTTCAAGTCTCCAGTTTGCTGCATGCTTCGCGATAATCTCGTCCAGTTCCTTGGCGTCGTGGGCCGCGCCTTCGAATAGTTGATTGGCAAACGTGCGCGTCTGAGCGGCAGCCTTCGCGCTCTTCCAAAACGTGGTTTCCAGCTTCGCGGGGTCTTGCTGGCTCATATCCCATTGAAACAGCATCTGCATGGCAAATTCGCGGGATTTCGTTCGGAGGGCCACTTTATTTCCGACGTCCCTTGCCGGCGGCCGCCGGCTTTCCGCTGCGGAGTTTCCGGACGAGCTGCCCCATCTCGACGGCACCGAGACCGGCTTCAAATCCCTTATTTCCGCCCTTCAAACCGGCGCGGTCGATGGCCTGTTCCAGCGTGTCGCAAGTCAGCACGCAAAACATCACCGGCACGCCGGTGTCCATCTGCGCCAACTGCAATCCTCGCGACGTTTCGGAACAAACATAATCGTAGTGTGCCGTCTCTCCGCGCAGAACGCACCCAATCGCAACGATCGCATCGTAACGACCGGTTTCCGCCAGCTTCTTCGCCGTCAGCGGCAATTCAAACGCACCAGGTACGTGCACAACATCCACATCCTTGCCGGTCGCCCCGCTGCGCTCTAACGCATCCGTCGCCCCTTGTAGCAAACGTTCGGTGATGAAACTGTTGAATCGACTTACCACCACGGCAAAACGCAATCCGGCGGCGTTCATTCCGCCATCCATCTTTCCTGGTTGAAGCTTCTCCGCCATTTCCGCGCTCATTTCCCTTTGAATTGTGCCGGGCGCTTTTCCAGAAAGGCCTTTGTTCCCTCGCGCATGTCTTCGGTCGCGCAACACAAGCCGAACAGGGTTGCCTCGAGGAACAACCCCTCTTCCTGCGGCATTTCCACGCCTCGCTCAATCGCTTCCATGCAATATTTCACGGCTAGCGGCGCTTTTTCGATGATCTTTTTGGCCATCGCTTCCGCAGCGGGGAGCATCTCCGCAGGCTCATGGACGTGGTTGACTAATCCAATCCTTTGCGCCTCTTCCGCCGTGATCATCTCACCTGTCAGGCAGAGCTCGTGCGCCATGCTTTTGCCGCAAAGACGTGCCATGCGTTGCGACCCACCGTAGCCAGGAATAATTCCTAACTTCACTTCCGGCTGGCCCAGCTTCGCCGTTTTGCTGGCCAGGCGAATCGAGCAGCACAGTGCCAGCTCGCATCCTCCCCCAAGCGCAAATCCATTAATCGCACAAATCGAAGGCTTGCCCATCGTCTCCAGCAAGTGAAAGACACCCTGGCCAAAAAGGGAGAACTCCTTGCCATTCACCGGAGTTTGTTGTGCCAGTTCATTGATGTCTGCACCGGCTACAAATGCCTTTTCGCCGGCGCCAGTTAAAATTAGAACGCGCACGGCCTCATCACCTCGCGTATCCAAAAGCGCCTGATGCAACTCTTCCACGGTTTTCCGGTTCAGCGCATTTAGCACCTTGGGACGATTGAAGGTGATGAAGGCAATGCCGTCCCTCTTTTCGTACAGCAAATTCTCATAGGACATGGTTGGGTCCTCACACGCTCATCGGTTTCGGATTCGCCGGGTCGGCGTAATTGTAGAAGCCGCGTCCGCTCTTTTTACCGTGCCAGCCGGCCAAAACCATCCGCTTCAGCAACGGCGGCGCAGCAAAACGCTTTTCCTTGTACTCCTCGAACATGATCTGCGCGATGTATAAGGTGGTATCCAACCCCACGAAATCCAGCAGCGTGAAAGGCCCCATGGGGTAGCCGCAGCCGAGCTTCATGGAATTATCTATATCGACCACGGAACCCACGCCTTCTTCCAGCGCGCGAATGGCGTCCAGAAGATACGGCACTAGCAAGCGATTAACGATGAATCCACCACTATCATGAGCGCGCACAGGCGTCTTTCCCAACTTTGCGCCGAAATTCACCATCTCTTCAAATACCGCAGGATCGGTGGCGATCGTTCTGACCACCTCCACCAGCTTCATCACGGGCACTGGATTGAAAAAGTGCAGGCCCACGAAACGCTGAGGTCTTTTCGTTGCGGCTGCGATCTCGGTGATGGTTAGTGAAGAGGTGTTGCTTGCGAAAATCGCGTGGGCAGGGCAAAGGTCATCAAGAGCGGAAAACAGCTCTCGTTTCGCGGGAAGCTTTTCGATAATCGCTTCCACGATAACGTCGCAGTCTTTCAAGGCATTGAGGGATGTTACGCCCTTTAATCGGCTTCGGATCGCATCCTTTTCCTGTTCCGGAATCGCGCCTTTTTCTACCAGCCGCGCCAGATTCTTCTCAATCCCCTTCAGGCCTTTCTCCACCAGCTCGTTGCTCACTTCTCTCACGACAGTCTGGAATCCGGCCTGTGCGCTCACTTGCGCAATTCCCGAGCCCATCAGACCACACCCTACGACGCCAACTTTTTGAATTGCCATCCTCTATCCTCACTCCAGAAGAACCGTTCCAATTCGGCGGGAGCGTACTGCTCGTCAAAAGTGTATCAAAGACAGCGGATTCATGTAGGAGGCGGCGTGTTAGTTCCCGAGAGCTTCCACGATGATGGCAATTCCCTGGCCGCCGCCAATGCAGGCCGTCGCGAGCCCATATTTCAGGCCTTTACGCCGCAATTCGTTTAGTACGGTTATCACTAACCGCGTACCGGAAGCCGCCAGCGGATGCCCGAGAGCAATGGCTCCACCGTTGACGTTGGTTTTCTCGCGTTGCAAACCGAGTTCCTTTTCCACCGCTAGGTATTGCGGCGCAAACGCTTCATTCACTTCGACACGATCGATCTGTTCCAATTTCAAACCGGCAAGCTGCAGCGCTTTTCGCGTAGCAGGCACCGGGCCAATTCCCATAATGCTCGGGTCGACTCCCACCGTTGCCCAGGAGACGATTCTTCCCAGAGGCTTCAACCCTCGTTCCTTTGCTATTTTCTCTCGCGTGACTGCTACGGCCGCAGCGCCATCCACAATTCCGCTGGCATTACCCGCCGTCACGATTCCATCTTTCTGAAACGACGGAGGGAGTTTCGACAGCATCTCCATCGTCGTCTCCGGACGCCGGTGATCGTCCTCTGTAACCACGGTCAATTTTCTTCCCTGCTTTACTTCCACGGGCACAATCTCTTCCTTGAACACGCCCGCCTTCGCTGCGGCGTCCGCGGCTTGCTGGCTGCGCAACGCATACGCGTCCGCGTCCGCTCGCGTGATACCCGTTTGACCAGCCAATTTCTCCGCCGTTAGCGCCATCGGCAGGCCACAATAGGAATCCGTCAGTCCTACGAACAGAAAATCTTCCAATGCTCCTCCACCGAGTTTCAACCCTGTTCGCGCTCCGCGAACCACAAACGGCGCCTGCGTCATGTTTTCCATCCCCCCGGCCACAACCATGGTTGCTTCAGCGAGCAGCAACCTTTGCGCCGCCTGCGCAATTGCTTCAATTCCAGAGCCGCATAATCTGTTGACGGTCACCGCCGGGGTCTCCACTTTCAGTCCGGCCTTTAATCCCACATGCCGCGCACCATAAATGGCGTCGGAGCTCGTCTGGAGCACATTTCCAAATATAATGTGGTCAAACTCTCCAGGATCTACGCCTGAACGCTCTACCGCGCACTTTGCGGCGTGCGCGCCTAAATCAATGGCCGAAACTTCAGAAAAAACACCTGTATAGCGGGCCATGGGCGTGCGCGCACCTGAAACAATCACAACATCTGTCGGAAACATTACGGTCCTCTCTTATCTGAGCCTGGAGTTAGATGCGAAATGCCGTGGGAAAGTGCCGTTCAACGAACCTGCACCTGAGCATATTCCATTCACTGTTTGGCCGCTTCCGCAACTACGACTGTATCTCCGCCGAGCTTGCGTGCCTCATCGATCGTGAATTCGGCGCGGTTGATCAAGTCCGTCACAATGTCTTCGCTTTCGTATTCCTGCCGTGCCGCGGCTTCTACGATACCGGCGCTCAGGGTAATCTGAGTCGAATCCCATGGGGGGCGCACACCGGCCGCAGCCCGTCGCAGTTTTTCCACCAGATTTTGCGCGCCGGAACTTGTTGTGTCCGGCAGGATGAATGCAAGGGCCCACGAAGTGTATTTCACTGCCATGTCATTCTGGCGCACCATCGGCTGCAGGGAACGCGCCAGTTGCTCCAGGAACTTCTCTAACGGTCCCTCTCCCTGTTGACGCAACATTTCCGAGCCGCGATCGATCTGGAGAATCGCCAGCGAAAGTGTGGTGCCTTGCGTACGCGCACGATCTGCTTCATTCAACAAGCAGCCGACATATGAACTGCGGCTCAGCAATCCGGTGCGGTCATCCGAAACACCCATACGGCGAACCAGTGTGCGAAGCCGCGTGTGGCTCACGCTCATCATCATCTGGTCGCCAATCGCCTGCAGGAAGTAGGTTTGATTAGGTTTCCATTTATGCTGCGTGGCTTGCCCCACGATCAGCATTGCAGCGGGCGTCTGTGTTTCTTTGTCGGTCAGCGTTACACCCAAAGCTGTCTGCAGGCCGAGTTCCGCCAAGATGGAGCCTTCCGTTGCTTCCACTACCATTCCACCCAGTTCGTCTGGAACCGCTTTTTCCATCTGCGCCAGCAATAGAACGACTTGGGAGCCAGGCGCAGGCTTCAACCCCGGTGCGCAGTATTCTGCGGCCATTTCCGGCGGCCTTCCCGGCGCGCCGATCACCGCCAGGGTCCGCGCTGCCTTTAGATATGTTCCCACTTCCGTAACCGTGGTGTTCAGCATCGCCCGCGGCGTTTGTTGCCGGAACGTCTTTTGGTTGATTTCGGATATCTTTGTCAGGTCACGTAGCGTCTCCGCCGTGTAAGAGCCTGAGCGGCCCGTCGGCGGCGTTGGCTGTGCTTCCACGATTGGCACATTGGCCACTTTCCCTTGCGTCTCCGGTTTTGCCTGGGCTTTGGGCCACCAATTCGCCATCTGATACAGACCCTGCAGGCGCGGGTTGCGTTCTTCTTCTCCCGGAAACATTGAAGCTATTTTCTGCAGCCGTTCCATCGCCTTGCTTTGTAGGGAGTACTGGAGAAAGATTTCCGTCTGCACGATCAAGTCTTCCAGCGCCTGGTGTTTTTTCCCTTCTTCCGTCACAGGGACTTCTGCAGCCATCTCCTGACTGACCGCGGATTTGGGTGGCGCGGTGGTAGTCTGCTCCACGTTCGCTGTTTTCGCCATGCGTCCTGCAATTCTTCGCAGGAAGCCCTCGTCCACTCGGCCCCGCAATTTTTCCAGCCGGGCCTGGTTGCGATAGTCGTACGAATCAATGTCCACAAGGCGCTCCAGGACCTCGCTGGACTTGGTGAAATTTCCCGAGTTGTAGTTCGCATCAAACAACCGGATCAGCACTTCGAAATATTGAGACTCCCGGTTCAGTTCGTTGTAGAGCCCGGCCCAGAATTCCAGAATCGGCAAGGATTCCGGGTGTTTGGCGCCGAGTTCTTCCACTTGTGTCACAAAATCGTTTTGCTTCTTGTCGGCAAACATTCTGCGCTTCAGTGTCTGCAGGATCTCCACGGATTTCCCATCTTGCGCCCCTTCCGCGTAGGCGTCGGCCAAACCAAACAATCGCGTCGAGCCCTCATTCTTCTCGCGCAACAGGCGCTCGAGGATGCTTCGGGCTCGGTCCAGTTGACCGGCCTGCTGCAACGCATCCGCAAAGGTCTCGAGGAAGGCCGCATCGCTTTCATTCGCGGCAAAGGGTTCCAGCAAAGCTGCAGCTTCCGCCGCTTCGCCGTTCCGTAGCTTGGCCTCGGCATAAAGAAGTGCCACACTGCGCTCCTGCGGCGCCAAAGCATATGCTCGCCCGAGAAGCTTCATCGCCTCCTGCGGCGAACCTCCGGCCGTGGCCAGAGTTCCCGCGCGCAGAAATGACCGAGCAGCCAGCGCATTCTTGCCAAGTTGCGCGGCCGTTTCCGCTACCTTCAATTGCCGGTTCAGGTTTTCCGGCTCCAGTTGCGCCGTACGCTCCCAGCAGAACAGCGCATCTTCCATGCGGTTCGCCTGGCTAAACAATTCGGCTGCCTTGATGTATTGATCGATCGCCTCTTCGGGATGGTTTTGTTTCTGTTGCAGGAAGGCGTAACGCGCGATGCGTTCCGGAGGCTGGGGGGTCAGGGAATTTCGAAGGAAGCGATTGTAAATCGCCATGGCCTTCGATTCGTCGCGTGGGTCTACTAGCAGCTCGAACAGGTGTCCGTAGTACACCGCGGCACGGTCCGGATAGTCCAGCCGCGTGTAGAGATCACCCAGCATCTGCGCGGCTTCTGCATTCTGCGGTGAATCCTGAAGCACGGCAAGGTATGCCTCGATGGCATCCTCGAGCTTGTTTTTCTCGAGGAACTTCTTCGCGCGCTCCAGATTCTTATTGACGTCTGCGGCCATCTGCCCGGTTGACCCTCAGTAGCTTCGTTGTTGGAGGAATGGTCTGGTTCGGGATTGGGTCGAACCATTCTCCACTATATACCGCCGCGCAGAACGGGCAAAACCGCTCCTCAAAGTCGATGTGGAATCGGGCAAGGGGCTCGTGACCAGGTCTCTCAGTAGTTTGGGTAGTTTGGTCCCTCGGCTGACGCACTCATTCACTTATGGCAAACTAGAGGTTCACACGGCACGGTCTCTGCTGGGTAAGCATGCGCTGACTTAGCGAACTGCCCGCCGTCGTACTCTCAATCGACACCCTCAGGTAAATCCTGGCGGAACGGAAAGCGAATGGACCCGAAGTTCATACGGAATTTCTGCATCATCGCGCACATCGATCACGGTAAATCCACGCTTGCAGATCGCCTCCTGGAGATGACCGGCGCACTTTCTCAGCGCGAGATGCACGAGCAGGTGCTCGACTCCATGGACCTCGAGCGCGAGCGCGGCATCACCATCAAGGCCAAGAGTATTCGGCTCCATTACAAAGCGAAGGACGGCAACACCTACCGCTTGAACCTGATCGATACACCTGGCCATGTCGATTTTTCGTATGAGGTTTCCCGCGCCTTGTCCGCATGTGAAGGGGCGCTACTCGTAGTCGATGCCAGCCAGGGAGTGGAAGCGCAAACCGTTGCAAATACGTTTCTCGCTGCATCACACAATCTCACGATTCTTCCGGTAATCAACAAGATTGACCTACCCGCCGCACAGCCGGATTACGTAAAAGAACAGATCGAAAATGTGCTCGCGATTCCCGCAGCTGACGCGCTCATGATCAGCGCAAAGAGCGGCATCGGTGTCGAGGATGTTCTGGAGGCCATCGTCCACCGCATTCCGCCGCCAAAAGGCAGTGTGGAAAACCCGGTTCAGGCGCTGGTCTTTGACTCGTGGTTCGACATTTATCGCGGCGCCGTGGTCCTTGTTCGCGTGATGGAAGGCCGCATCACGATGCACATGAAGATCCGCCTGGTGGCCACTAACGAAGTTTACGAAGTAGAGCAGCTTGGCACACTGACGCCAAAACCAATTGCGCTTGACGAACTGGAGGCCGGCGACGTTGGCTTTATCGTCGCCAACATCAAAAGGGTGGCCGACGCACGCATGGGAGACACGGTCACGGAAGCTGCTCGTCCAGCGCCTGCACTTCCCGGCTTCGAAGCGATCAAGCCGATGGTTTTTGCCGGGATTTTCCCCGTGCTTGCCGATGAGTACGAACCTCTCCGGGACGCGCTCGGCAAACTGCAGCTGAACGATGCTGCTTTCTTTTACGAGCCGGAAAATTCCGTGGCACTTGGTTTCGGCTTTCGTTGCGGCTTTCTGGGGCTTCTGCATCTCGAGATCGTTCAAGAGCGGCTCGAGCGTGAGTTCGGTTTGAACCTGATCACCACAGCTCCCAGCGTGCGCTATCGAATTACTCGAGTCACCGGCGAAACCATTGAAGTCGATAGTCCCGCCAAATTCCCCAACCCCAGCGACATCGAGAAGATCGAAGAACCGATCATCAAGGCGATGATCATAACCAACGACGAATCCGTCGGCGGCATCCTTCAGCTCTGCCAAGACAAGCGCGGCACGCAAAAAAATTTCGAGTATCTCTCGCCCACGCGCGTCATGCTCACCTATGAATTGCCGCTGAATGAGATTGTTCTCGATTTTTACGACCGCCTGAAAAGCGTTTCGCGCGGCTATGCGTCCCTCGATTACCATCTCGCAGGTTACGTCGAATCGGATCTGATCAAGTTGGACATTCTGGTTGGAGGCGAGCCCGTCGACGCGCTCGCTTTGATCATTCATCGCGAATTTGCCGTCGAGCGCGGCCGCGACCTCGTCACCCGCCTGCGGAAGCTGATTCCTCGTCAATTGTTCGAAGTGCCCATTCAGGCCGCTATCGGCAGCCGCATCATCGCCCGCGAAACAGTCTCCGCCATCCGCAAGAACGTTCTGGCCAAATGCTACGGCGGTGACATCACTCGCAAGCGCAAGCTCCTCGAAAAACAAAAAGAAGGTAAGCGCCGCATGAAGCGCGTCGGACAGGTCGACATCCCACAGGAGGCTTTCCTCGCCGTCCTTCGCGTTGGCGCCGACGAAGAAGAATAGACTCTTGCCAATTAGCTGCTCTTGTCTTTTACTTCCGTAATGAGTCGGCCTTGGCGAAGCTGGATTTTGACTTCGTCTCTCAACGAAACCTGCGATGTGTCTCGGAGGATGTTTCCGGCCGAATCCGTTGCGATTGCATAGCCGCGTTCCAAAACTTGCAGAGGGCTGCGTTCCTGCAGCAGTACTGAGAACTTTTCCCAGCGGTCACGTTTCAAACGCAGGAATCGTTCGGCGCGGAGTCCCAGGTTGTGGCTCTGCTTTTCCACTCTCAGCCGTAGCGCGGCTATCTTCATACGAAAATTGAACGAAGCGATCTTTAAATGCGCCCTGGTGAATCTCTTTCGGGAAGACTCCAATTGCCCGCGCAATCCCAATGCCAGCCGAGAGGTCATCTCATCAGCGCGTTGCCGGCTCTGCCGCAGTAGATCGTGCGGCCTCCGAAATCCTCGGCGCGCGGCTAGTTCGTGCACCTTCCGCGACAGTTCGAGCAGGCGGTACTGAATCAAGCTTTCGAGCGTGTCTTGCAGAGCCGCGACATGCTTGTCGAACTCGCGCCTGGTCTGCACAACCAATTCCGCGGCCGCTGAAGGGGTGGACGCCCGGAAGTCCGCCACGAAATCGGCAATGGTGAAATCGGTTTCATGACCCACCCCCGAAATAACAGGAATTGCACTGGCCACGATTGCGCGGGCCACTTTTTCTTCGTTGAAGGACCATAGGTCTTCGTTGGATCCTCCACCGCGCACCAGAAGAAGCACGTCCGCAACTTGCCTTCGGTTGAAGTACGCCAGTGCCTCCACGATCTCCCCGCCTGCTTCCTCACCCTGCACCCGCACGGGATACAGGGTGAGGTGAACGTTCGGGAAGCGTCTTTTCAGGATACGCACGACGTCGCGTACGGCCGCGCCCGTTGGAGATGTGATCAGCCCGATCCGGCTGGGTAGCATGGGCAACGGCTTTTTCCGGGCTTCGTCAAATAGACCTTCGGCTTCCAGCTTCTTCTTCAGTTGTTCGAACGCTAGTTGCAGTGTGCCGCGGCCCAGCGGTTCCAGTGATTCCACATAAATCTGGTATTCCCCGCGCGATTCATAAACGCTGATGGATCCGCGCACGCTGACCTTCAATCCATCCTCAGGCCGGAACTTCATTCCCCGCTGCTGCTGCTTGAAGAAAACGCAGCGAATTTGCGCGCGATCATCTTTCAACGTGAAGTAGATATGGCCCGAAGTGGCAGGCCGGCAGTTCGAAATCTCTCCTTGCACCGTGATGTCCGTAAAATTCCGGGACAAAAGATCGCGGATGCGGGCCGTCAGGTCACTGACGGAATAAATGCGCCGCTCTGGCTGAAGATTAAATTGCAGTTGGTTCATGGATCAGGTCTTATAAGCCGGCGAAGCCGATGGGATTCATCTCGAAACGAGCCCGAGGGCTATTCTTCTTCCTCGTTCTCTCCCATCTGCATACTCAGATACCGCTCGTACCCGAGTTCCTTGATCTGGTGAATCTGTGCCTCGAGCCAGTCCACGTGGCTTTCTTCATCCTTCAGCAATTGCACGAACAGATCTCGGGAACCGTTGTCTTTCTCCGCAACCGCCACCTGGATGGCTGCGTTGTAGTCCTTCACCGCGCCAAGCTCGAGGTCCAAGTCGCTTTGCAGCATATCCTGAACATTCTTCCCTACGGTCAACTCCAATGGCTTCATCGTTGGCGATCCGTCGAGAAAGAGAATTCTCTCCATCAACGCTTCGGCGTGTTTCATTTCGCCGATGGACTGCATCTTGATGTATTCCGACAACTTTTCGTAACCCCAGCTTTCGTACATCTCCGCGTGCAGGAAATACTGGTTAATGGCCGTCAGCTCCTCGCGCAGGGCCTTATTCAACTCCTCGATGACCTTTGGTGATCCCTTCATCGTGGGCCTCCCTCAATGACCCGAGTCTATCTTAGTCCATTAAATCGTTCCATCTCGCTCAACGCCGCAATCGCGATAGGATCCAGAACAGAAGACTCAGCCCTACGCTGAGCAACAGGCAGGTGACAATCGGAAAATAAAACGTAGTGTTCTCGCCCTTATGAACGATATCGCCGGGCAGACGCCCTAACCGGAATGGCAGCTTGCCTCCGAAGTAAAAAAACGCTCCGGCCAGGACAAGCAAGCCTCCCAACAACAAAAGCGTGCGGCCGAATTCTCGTAAGGGATCCATACTTGCGCAGTCTAATCCATGGCAGGCAGGAATCAAGCCAAGGTGCCAATCAGGAATTGTTCTGTTCTATGCAGCGGCGGAAATTCGTTTCATCAAATCGGTTTGCTCGTCGATGGATTCTGCACCGATCGTAAACGCGTCGAGTTCACGGAGTCCGAGGGCATAGCGAATCGCTTCGTCCTGTCTATGCCTCAAGTCGCCTTGACCGAGGATTTTCATTCCCACAATTCCCTTCCCGGCTGCGCGCATTTCTCGAATCACGCCCAAGACGGTTTCCGGGTCGGCATCCATGTGCGAACCAATCGGATTGATGCGGACCAGGTCCACTTCGACCCAGGGCGACTTCGCGGCAGCGCGGAGAGCTTCGATGGAATGGCAGGAGCACCCATGCGCGCGAATGATTCCCTTTTGTTTTGCTTCCGACAAAACATCCATCGCTGGCTGATACTGGGTCGTCCAGTTGGCCTCAGTCACGCAATGCATCAAGCAAATGTCCAGGTAATCGGTGTTCAGTTCCCGGCGAAAACGATCCAGGTCCGCGCGCATCTCCGGAGCAGTACGTGCCCAAGACTTTGTCATGATCGTCACTTTGCTGCGATCCACGTGCTTCAACGCGTCTCGGACGTGCGGGTGACTGCCGTAGGAATCAGCCGTGTCAAAAAAGCGCAACCCATTGTCGTAGCCGTTCTGAAGCAACCGCGAAAGTCCTTCGAGGCCAAGTGCCGTCTGGTTCGAATGGTGTCCAGACCCGACGGTGCCCGTTCCCATAGCTAGCAGCGATGTTTTAATCCCTGTTCGGCCGATCGTGACGGTCTCAGTGGAAGAAAATCTGCGGTCGAGACGTGGCAGGAGCGCTAATCGCTCTGCCACAGATTTCGGGGTAAGCCAAGCGGAAGCAACGACTGCGCTGGCCTTCTGAAGAAACTCGCGGCGGTGAATACCAGGCATAAGGACCTCCTGGACCGGGATGCAAGGGAATGTATCTTACCCTAAGGTGCCGACTGTCGTTGTCAAAAGAAAAGAGGCGCAGTCCCTCCGTGCCCCGCCGCCCTCTCAGAATCTTTGGAGACTCAGATCAACTCCATGCCTGAGAAAAAGTAGCCGATCTCGAATGCGGCCGTCTCTGGAGCGTCTGACCCGTGGGTGCAATTGGTGCCGATGCTGGTGCCGAGGTCGTGTCGAATTGTGCCCGGCGCGGCCTTCTTCGGATCTGTCGCGCCCATGGCGTCGCGCCATTTCGCAATGCCACCTTCCGCTTCCAGGACCATCGCAAAGATTTTTCCGGAGCTCATGAAGTCCGTCAACTCTCCAAAGAACGGCCGCTGCCGGTGAACCGCATAAAAGCCTCCAGCCTCCTCCTTCGTCAGCCGCATCGTTTTGATCGCCACAATGGTGAATCCTGCTTTGTGGATGCGCGCCAGAATCTCTCCCTGCTGTCCCCGACTCACTGCATCGGGCTTGATAATTGCAAACGTACGTTCCATTGCCACGGAGTTCTCCTCACCGCATGATGAAATATGAAAACTGATTTTCGGGGTCCTACTTCAGGGCTGCAGCTACCGTCGTTCCGAGATCTGCCGGCGTCTCGACAGTATGAATTCCCGCGGCCTTCATCGCGGCGTATTTGTCTTTCGCCGTTCCCTGGCCCCCGCTGATGATCGCTCCCGCGTGGCCCATTCGGCGTCCTGGAGGCGCGGTTTGACCCGCGATAAATCCGACGACGGGCTTCTTCACGTTCGCTTTGATCCACTCCGAAGCCCGCTCTTCGGCATTACCGCCGATTTCACCAATCAACACAATCGCGTGTGTGTCCAGATCTTCATGAAACATCTTGATCGCATCGAGGAAAGTCGTGCCAATAATCGGATCTCCCCCGATACCAATACAAGTCGATTGACCAATGCCAAGTTGCGTCAACTGGTGCACGGCTTCGTACGTTAGCGTTCCGCTGCGGCTTACCACACCCACGTTTCCCTGTTTGTGAATCCGACCCGGCATGATCCCAATTTTGCATTTCCCCGGAGAGATAATCCCCGGACAATTCGGTCCAATCAGGCGCGTTTTGGAATCCCGCAGGACAGTCGCCACTCGCACCATGTCCAGCGCCGGAATCCCTTCTGTGATGCAGACCACGAGAGGCAATTTCGCATCAGCCGCTTCGAGAATGGCATCCGCCGAATAGGGAGGCGGGACGAAGATTACCGCCGCATCCGCGCCCGTCGCCTTCACCCCATCGGCCACCGTGTTGAATACGGGCCGTTCCAGGTGCTTGGTTCCTCCCTTTCCCGGCGTCACACCGCCTACAACATTGGTGCCGTACTCAATCATCTGCTGCGCGTGAAACGTCCCTTCACGCCCCGTGAATCCTTGAACCAGCACTCTCGTTTTTTCGTTTACCAGAACGCTCATCGCGCACCTCCCGCCAGCGTGACGACCTTCTGCGCTCCGTCCTTCATTCCATCTGCGATCGTGAAATTCAAACCGCTGTCCCGTAAAATCTGCTGTCCTTGTTCCACGTTCGTCCCTTCCATCCGCACCACGATGGGCACCTTTACGTGCAAATCCTTGGCGGCTGCCACAACGCCGGTGGCGAGCACGTCGCAACGCAAAATACCTCCAAAAATATTGATGAATACGGCCTTCACAGCCGGATCACTCAGCAGGATTCCAAACGCATTCTTGACCTGATCCGCCGACGCTCCTCCGCCTACGTCGAGAAAGTTCGCAGGCGATCCCCCGGCGTACTTGATGATGTCCATCGTAGCCATCGCCAGGCCCGCGCCGTTCACCATGCACGCCACGGTGCCGTCCAGCTTGATGTAATTCAAGCCGTACTTCGACGCTTCTACTTCGAGCGGATCTTCTTCATCCAGATCGCGCAACTCACGCAAATCCTTGTGCCGGAACAAACCGTTGTCGTCGAATGTCATCTTCGCATCCAACGCCACGAGTTTCCCATCGCCGGTCAGCACGCAGGGGTTGATCTCCAACAGCGAGGCATCGGTATCGATAAACGCACGATACAGCGCTTGCAAAAAGGGCGTCGCGGCCGCCACCTGTTCGCCTGTCATCCCCAATCCAAACGCAATTTTGCGGGCTTGATACGGCTGCAATCCGACAGCCGGGTGAACCGGCTCTCGCAGAATCGCGCTGGGATTCTCCTTCGCCACCTGCTCGATTTCCATGCCGCCCGCCGCGCTGGCCATAAAAACAGGTCGCTCCGATTCGCGGTCAATCAGCAATCCAAGATAAAGCTCGCGCTTGATGTCCAACCCCTCTTCGATCAACAACCGCTTCACGATGCGTCCCTGCGGGCCCGTCTGCACAGTCACCAGATTCATCCCCAGAATCTGCGAAGCGATTTCCGCCGCCTCATCCGCCGAGCGGGCCAACTTCACACCCCCGCCCTTGCCGCGTCCGCCCGCGTGAATCTGCGCCTTCACCACGACAATGGGGGTTTTCAGCCGCTGGGCCGCCTCGCGGGCTTCTTCCTTCGTAAAAGCCACCTCACCGCGCGGCGTGGTCACGCCATATCGCGAGAGGATAGCTTTAGCTTGATATTCGTGGATCTTCATTTGATGTTCTGCCTTTGAGCGGTCCCGTGCTGCCGGAACCGACATCCTGTGCGACGATGGGACAGTGCACTGATGTTAGAATTTGAGGCTCGTAAAACACTAAAGTTTACTGTAGAGGCGCATCTCGGGCAAGGATCGGCAAACGCTACATTGTGACGGCATGAATTTCTCTCTTTCACTCGTTGAGAAAACCGAACGCCTCGAACCGTTAACCCGGCCTGAAGCCGAATCGCTGATGGAGGAGCTCCTTTCGGGACATCTGGAGACGCCAAACATTGTGCGTTTACTGCTGGCCTTGAACCGCCGTCCCGTCACTTCCACCGAACTCGGAGCCTTCGCTCGAGTCATGCGACGCCATGCCGCCCCCGTTTTTGCCAACGAGAACGACCGCCCGCAGCAAATGGTCGACACTTGCGGCACCGGTGGCGATGGTTCCGGCACCTTCAACATTTCCACCGCCGCAGCGTTCGTTGCCGCTGCTGCCGGGGCTCATGTCGCCAAACACGGCAACCGTTCTGTCAGTTCGCGCAGTGGCTCTGCCGATGTCTTGGAAGCCTTGGGCATTCGAATCGATCTACCATTGCAGCAATCCGGACAGGCGATTCGCGAAATTGGCATCGGTTTTCTATTCGCACCTGCCGCCCACTCCGCCACGCGCCATGCCGTCCGTGCTCGTAAAGAGATCGGTGTACGCACGGTCTTCAATCTTCTCGGACCGCTTACCAATCCCGCAGCTGCGCATTCTCAAATTCTCGGCGTCTATTCTCCGGACCTGATCGGACTGGTTGCGTCAACCCTTGCGGAACTGGGGGTTCATCGTGCATTTGTCGTTCACGGTTTCGGCGGGCTCGACGAGATTTCTCCTGCGGGAGAAACGCTGGTTGCAGAGGTACGCGACGGCGCGGTGCGGCGTTTTGTTCTGACGCCCGAAGATTTTGCTCTACCTCGCGCCCCTCTCGAAGCGCTTCGGGGTGGTACTCCTCAGGAAAACGCGTCTCTGATTCGCGGGATTTTTCAGGGAGAAATGGGGCCGCACAGTGACGTCGTCCTCATGAACTCGGCAGCGGCTTTGGTAGCAACTGGAATCGCTAGGAATTTTCGCGAAGGTGTCGCCCTGGCTGCTAAAGCACTCTCTTCAGGGTCAGCACTGGATCGACTTGAACGTCTGAGAGCCTTTACGAATACCCATGGTTGATTCGTTCGGCCCTGGCTGCCGCCAGCTCTCAAGGTTTGGCCGGACTGATGGGCCCATTTTTGACGTTCTCAAAGTGCCCGTCCGCCTCTGTCGAGAGTCTCCTTCGAACACGCACAACCCTGAGACGCCACGGCTTCCACCAAGTGGGCATGCGTAGCTAGGGTCAGAATCCCAAGCCGGGAATGGGCGCCAAATAATGAGGGACCTGCATAAGGCGACAGAAGCACAAACACAATCAAGAGAAGGCAGAGGTAATCTCGCGGCTGAACACGCAAGAAGAACCTTACAACGACAGGAAATTCTTCAGGAGTTGTTTCCCCGAGTCCGTCAGCACCGATTCCGGATGAAACTGCACTCCTTCCACCTTGTACTTCCGGTGCCGCAATCCCATGATGATCCCGTCGCTTGTCTCGGCACTGATCTCAAGCTCTCTCGGCAAGGACTTTCGCTCGACAATCAGTGAGTGGTAACGCGTCGCCATAAACGGGTTTTTGACGGACTTGAATACTCCCTTCCCGTCGTGCTCGATCTCGCTCGTCTTCCCATGGAACAATTTCGGCGCTCGCACGATTTTTCCACCAAACGCAGCCCCGATCGCCTGATGTCCCAAACACACACCTAGGATGGGGTACTTCCCCGCCAGTTTCTCGATAAGCTCGACCGAAATGCCTGCTTCTTGCGGCGTGCAGGGGCCAGGGGAGATCACAATCCTCTCCGGCTTTCGACGGGCAATCTCCTCTACAGAAATTTTGTCGTTGCGATGCACTTCCAGCGTGCAACCCAATTCGCCCAGGTACTGAGCCAGGTTGTAGGTAAACGAATCGTAGTTGTCCAGCAACAAAATCACGGCTTCCGCCTCGCTTCCTTACCCTTTCTTCCCGCGTGGGCCGTTTCCAACGCTCGCAGCAGTGCCTTCGACTTGTTCACCGATTCGTCGAATTCGCCCTCCGGTGTGGAATCCGCCACAATACCCCCGCCGGCTTGCACATGCGCCACTCCACTTTTGATGACCATGGTCCGCAGAGCGATGCATGAGTCCAGATTCCCAGCGAAATCCAAATAGAGAATTCCTCCAGCGTAGATTCCTCGCCTCGTCTTCTCCAACTCTTCGATGATTTCCATGGCGCGCACCTTCGGCGCTCCAGACACCGTGCCGGCCGGAAAGCACGACATCAACGCATCGAAGCAGTCGACATCCTCACGCAACTGTCCGTGCAAACTGGACACGAGATGCATCACATGTGAATAGCGTTCCACGGTCATCAACTTCTCTACTCTCACGCTGCCATATTCACATACGCGCCCCAGATCGTTTCTTCCCAGGTCCACCAGCATGATGTGCTCGGCGCGCTCCTTCTCGCTTTCCAGCATCTCGCGCTCCAGGCGAAGGTCTTCAGCCTCGTCTTTTCCGCGCCAGCGCGTTCCCGCAATCGGCCGGTAAAAAATATCCTTCCCCTGCACCTTCACCAGCATTTCCGGCGAACTGCCCACCACATGCACGTCATTTAATTGCAAATAGAAAAGGTAAGGGGAAGGATTTAGTGCGCGTAATTCGCGGTAAACATCGAAGGGGTCCGATTTCGTCTTCGCGGAAAAGCGTTGGCTGATCACAACCTGAAAAATATCGCCCGCCCGGATGTATTGCTTGGCCTTCTTCACCACCTGCAAGTACTCGCTCCGCCTAAAATTCGAGCTGACCTTCAGTGCATGCGCAGCTCTCTCAGGCTCTCTGCGTGGCTTCTCGCTCTCGACGGGAGCTTCGAGCAGCTCTCGTGTCTGCCGGATCTCGTTCGCCGCGGCGTTGTACTTGGCTCTCAACGACCCTGGACCTTCGGCATACACATTGCGGACAATCCAGAGTTGGTGTTGCACGTGATCGAAGGCGATCAAGCCGCGATAGAACATCAGCATCGCGTCGTACAGCCCGATGTCGTCGCGCAAACGCCTCGGCAGCCGCTCGATCAGCCGAACCATGTCATAGCTGAAATAGCCAATCGCGCCCGCAACCAATGGCGGCAATCCGGGCACGCGCACCGGCTGGAATTTGGCCACATGTTCCCGGAGAAACGAAATTGGATCGCGCTCCTCCCAGATCATCCGGTTTCGGTCTTCCAGCACGCAGGCGCCGCCAGAGTAGCGGAACACCTCTTCTGGGTTTGCTCCCGCGAACGTATACCGGGCAATCTTCTCTCCGCCTTCCACGCTTTCCAGCAGGAAGGAATATCGCGCGCCCTGCGCCAGCCGCAAATACGCGCTCACCGGTGTCAGCAAATCCGCCGAAAAGACGTGATACACGGGGATCAAGTTCCCCTGCTTGGCCAGCTTTTGAAATTCCTGAAACGAAGGTTGGATCATTAGTTCGTTTTCGACCGCATCTTGAGACTTGTGATTATACCGCGTGTGGCAGGCAAACCTCAGGAAGGGGAGGCTCTCAGCATCGGCGCTTATTTTCGTCTCGCAGCGCTTTGAGGATCGCACGGCGCATCTGGGCTTCAGGCGCGGGGCGGCCCATCCACAACTCCCATTGCGCAATGCCTTGGGCCAGAAACATCTCGACGCCGGATACTGTTCGGATTCCTCGCGCCGCAGCCATTCGCAAAAGCTTGGTTTCGAGCGGCCTGTAGATCATGTCCATGACAAGTTCACAATTCAGTTCTGCCGACTCTAGTGGCGAGCTCTGCTCGTGAGGATGCATACCCACCGGCGTCGTATTAAGGATCGCTTCGAATTTTTCTTTCCGCAGTGCTGCTCTTTTCAGCACTGCGCCTTTCACCGCACGAGCCAAATCCTTCGCTGCGCTTTCCCTCCTAGCGCATACAAGCACTTCCGCGCCTGCCTCCGCCACCGCGAACGCTGCCGCTCGCGCCGCGCCGCCAGCCCCAAAAATCACTACCCTGCTGCCTTTTAGTTTCAGCTTCCCTTCCAGCGCTCGTCGAACTCCCACATAATCCGTATTACGGCCGACTAATTTCCCATCGCGTCGAACCGTTACCGTATTCACAGCGCCGATCTCTTCTGCTAATCGCTCGCACTCATCCAGATAATCGAGAATCTTCTGCTTGTGCGGAATGGTCACGCTGAATCCGGCCACGTCAAACTCTTTCACTTCCTTCAGGAACTCTCGGAGTCTCTCAACAAGAAACGGCAGGAGCACCGCGTCAATCTTCGCCGATACGTAACCGGTGTTGTGCAAGAGTGGAGACAGCGAGTGCTCGATGGGGTTCCCAATCACGCCATAGACTTTGGTCTCTTCCGTCAACTCGTGCGCGCGGTAAAGCTCCTTCAATTCCTTCAAGTTCACTTGCCCAGGCGCCGTCGCGGCAGCCACCGGTGCATACATCAACGCGCTGCCCGCACGGAGCGATAGGACTCTCGCGGGCAGGCCAATCTCTCCCATTGGTACGGCCACCACTCTTCCGGTTCCATCGGTCAAACGCAGCAAACGGGTGCTGTCAGACAGCTTCCTGGCCATCGCGGCCACTTTCACGGCATCCACCCCGCCTCGCTCGGCAATTTTCAGTTTTCTGGGAAGTTTGGGCGTCCGCCGGAAATCATGAATGGAAAGAAGCACCTTGGGAGGCAGGTCCTGTCCTCGGACAGTTTTGCCGGGCAGTTCGCGCAATGTTTCCACCTCTAGATCGCACCATCCACAACCAGCCTGCTTCGCCTCCCTCAACCAGAAAAGCTCCTCCTCAGCCGTTCCGGCGAATTCGCCACCGCCCACTCTCCTTCTGCAAGTAGCCAGGAAGACGGCTTTTTTCGGCGCTGCCCGTTTCAGCCATGCAAGGGCCTTTCGACGCTCCTTGTCGCTCGCTAACCAATCCAGACGTAACTCTACCGTCGATGTCTCCCGCAGCGCCGCCCGGACCAATCGCCTGAATTCCCGGGCGCTCGAGGTTGCCACCACCGCGCAGAGGCGAGATACCCCTTTTCCGAACACGCTCATTCCCTGGACTGCCCCCAATCCATTGAAAATACGGCTTGTAGCATGTCTTACCTAAAGTGTAAAGCCTTGCCACCCAATTTGTTGACGCCCCCCCGGGTGCTTGTTAGTTTCAAGTATGCAAGTCCCCGCACGGCCCGTTTTGGCGTGAATCGAAGGAGTGATCTAATGCGCGCAATCGCAGCAGGTATGGGTCTCGGCATGGTGCTGGCAGGTGCTAGCGCTTGGACGCAGAGCCCGCAGCAGTCACAAACCATCAATTCCACGCAGCCTGTGGCGGCCACGACCTCGCCGGATTACTCGGCCGTTTATTGTTCGAACTTCGTCACTACCGACCATGGCGGCGAGGATGCGCGCGTCATTTCCGGTGAGGAGTCCGGTTCGAAAGTTGTCTTTACTCTCCGTGACCTTGTCTACATCAGCAAAGGATCGAGCCAAGGTGTTCGTGTTGGCGACCGGTACTCTGTCTACCGCACGGATAAAGATGCCATCGATGTTCAATGGTTCAAATGGCAGAACAAGCTGATGAAGGCCATGGGCACATACTACGTGGACATCGGGCAGCTTAAGGTCGTCCATGTGGATCCGAATGTTTCCACCGCGGAGGTCACTTTCACTTGCGACATCCTGCAGCGCGGGGATCTCATTCGCCCATGGCAGGAGCGCCCCTCTCCCCCTTACAAGCCATCCGAGAAATTCGATCAGTTTGCGCCCGTCAGCGGCAAATCGGTAGGCATGCTGGTAACCGGAAAGGATTTCGCCCAGTCTTACGGCAAGCTTCAGACTGTCTTCGTCAATCTCGGCACGAATCAGGGCGCGAATGTTGGTGATTATATGCGCGTCTTCCGGTACCAGGGGAGCCATGCGGATACCGCACCGTACTTTGACGACTACCAATACAAGATGTACGGTTTTGGTAGCACACCGGTGGCGTATAAATGGAACGATCTTCCGAGGGAGATTCTTGGGGAGGGTATCGTACTCAACGTCAGCCCCAACTCTTCTACTCTGTTCCTGACGGTCAGCCGGTCCCAAATGTATGCCGGAGATTACGCTGAGATCGAATGACCCTTGGCCATTTTTCTTGCTCAGCCCGCGCTCTTTTCTCGCGCGGGCTTTTTCTTACCGCTGGCCCGGTCACCTTACTGAGAAATTTGACCCGGTTAATCCCTGTGCTTCTTTCAGAACCACGCACGTAAACCCGTAAATCCGCGTATCCGTCGCTTTCCATGCATCCGGCGGCAATCCCGCCTTAAAGCAGGTCTCTTTCAGAAACTGCTCTCGTCCCAAATTGTGTTCCACGGCAACCTGAGGCAGAAGCAGCCCCCGGCGGAATCCTTGCTCCACAAGCAATCCATGCTTGCCGATTTCGATTTCCTCAGGCCGAATCCGTTCCGGAGGAGAAAGCAAAGACACTTCAATCTCCATCTCCGCCAGCTCCTCCGGCTGCATGGGACGAAATCTCGGGTCCTCAAGCGCCGCTCCGAGCGCACATTTTGTGATGCTCTCGCCAAGGCGTTCCTGGGCATGGATGACGCCAATGCAGCCACGCAGCTTCCCCTTGACTTGAATCGTCACAAATATCCCGCAGTGCGGATCAAACACTTCGGACTTGGGGATTTCTTCCAAGAGCCGCTTTCGGCAAACAGCCTCCACCACGGCCTGGCGAGCTAACTCCAGTATGCTTTTTCGGTCGGTCTCAGAGAGGCAGTGCATCCTGCGGTTTCTTTTGTACTTCCAAGACGCTCAGCTTATGGCGTTGTTTGACCCGGTCATCCAACTGGTTCCAGAACCTGTAAAAATATTGCGCTGCCGATACAAGTGCGCTGATCACCACAAGCCACAGCAGCAGCAGGCCCAGCGTGCGAAAGGATGGGTGTCTGGCGCCGTAGATCAACACGGCCGCCGCACATACCTGCAGCACCATCTTGGTTTTTCCCAGCGTCGACGCGGCAATGGTAAATCCCTCCGCTGACGCGATATTCCGCAAGCCCAAAATCACGAGTTCCCTTCCGATGATGATCACCACCATCCAGGCCTTCGCCAAGTGCATGTCCACCAAAGAAATAAAAGCGGCGCAGATCAGGAGTTTGTCGGCGATCGGGTCCAGGAGAATCCCAAGCGTGGTTACCTGGGCGCGCCGGCGCGCAAAATAGCCGTCCGCCCAGTCAGTCGCAGCCGCCACCAGCAGGATCAGCACGCCCCAGATCTCAAAATGCACAGGAAAGCCGCCGAGTTCCACGTTAGGGCTACGCGTCAGCAGCACTACGATGAGTACGGGAACAATAAATATCCGCAATAGCGTCAATGCGTTCGGGAGGTTCATAGGGGCGCGACGCGCGGCTGTTTTTGCTCCTTCCCTGGGCGCTCGGCCAACTATAGTCCGCCGCAAACCCCAGCGTCAACGTGACCATCCAGCCGATTGTCAGTACTTCAAGGTAATCAAACGAACTGCTTGTGGCGGATTGGGTGGAGTACTCTTTCGTAACACCCGCTGCTGCAAACCTGTGCAAATTCACAATTGGGACTAGCAGGACCACTCTTATCCCATTTCTGCATTTACATCCTCTTTACATGGTTAACTTATTTATTTTCTTGCTGTTGCAATGATCAGAGAATGGCTACGATTCAGCATCTTCTGGGGTGACAACCGCACCACGGAATGAGTGCCTTTCACTTTCCACAACGTTTTCCACAGCTGCACGCCTTTTGCCCGGACTCACGTGCAGGCCCGTTTTCCGTGACATTGCATTCATATTTTGCGTTATTTCGATGAATTACTCGGGAGTAACTCCGGCTGGTTTTCCTCAGCGGTTAAGAATCATTTCAGATTGCGTGAGGACCACGCAAAATGCGCGCCGGCAAAAACAATAGTGCCCGGAGCAGCTCAAACACCCCGTGAACCGCAATCCCCATAATCCGGAAAGGCAGCAACAGCAACCACACCAGCGGGTACAGCACCAAAGCTAGAATCGCAATCGGCCAGCACACCACAAGCAGTATGCACCACAGGAAAAAGGCGGCCATGATCTTGCCTCCTGCTTATCCATACGAAGGCGAAGGTCGCAATGTTTCCTTCGCCTCGAAGTCCTTCAGTTTCAGGCGTCGGGCCACGGCCTCCGGAACTTCTGCCTCCAGGTCCATATGCGAATCGTCGACACGCGAACGCAGCACGCGGCCCAGGGCGTGTATCAGCGCCAGGGCCCGCCCCTCCGTTAATGGCATGTGAAGCGAAAGCTTTACAACCGGATCGACAGGCAATGTCGCATCAATTCGCCGCAGAAGTTCATCAAGCCCTTCCCCGGTTAGTGCCGACACAAAAACTGGCGGTTCCTCGCTATCCTTTGTTCGAGACCAAGCTGCCTCAAATTCTTCCCGCTGATCTGCTGTCAACCGGTCGATTTTATTGAACACGCGCAGCCGCGGTCTTTCCATGACGCCCAGTTCGCCCAGAATTTTCTCTACTTCCCGTTCCAGTTCCTCGTGGTACGGATTCGAAATATCGCTTACCTGCAGAATCAGTGCGGATTCCTGCACTTCCTCAAGGGTCGCCCGAAAGGCTGTCATCAAGCCCTTTGGAAGGGCCCGGATGAACCCCACGGTATCGGATACAAGGATCCGGCGATTCGACGGCAGCCGCAGTGCACGGACCGTCGGGTCCAGCGTCGCAAACATTCGGGATGAAACCAGCACTTCCGCACGGCTCAGCGCATTAAACAGTGTGGACTTCCCTGCGTTCGTGTAACCGACCAGCGAGACTGTTCCGAGCGGCACTGCGTTCCGTGCCTCTCTTCGCAGCGCCCGCTGTTGCCTCACCTCGTCAATGCTCTCCTGGATTTTCCTCACGCGCTCGCGGATCCGCCGGCGATCCGTTTCCAATTTCTTTTCACCGGGTCCGCGCACGCCAATTCTGCCCGCGCCGCCGCCTGCTCCTCCCGCTCCGCCGCCACCGCTTTTGCCGCCCAAGCGGGACATCTGCGCGCCTCGCCCTGTCAGTCGAGGCAGCATGTAGTTCAACTGCGCCAACTCTACTTGCAATTGCCCTTCGCGGCTCCGCGCGTGTTTTGCGAAGATATCGAGAATTAACTGCGTTCGGTCGATCACCCGGCGCTCGGTCGCTTCTTCGATGTTGCGTTGTTGCACCGGGGTGAGTTCACTATCGAAGATAATTAGCGGCGTTTGCCGGGACGTCGCCTCGGCTCGAATCTCATCGAGCTTTCCTCGTCCGACCAGCGTGGCAGGATCCGCCGTATCTCTCAGCTGAAAAAGTGTGCCAGAGATTTCCGCACCGGCACTTCGTGCCAATTCCACGAGTTCGGCCAGCGATTCGCGCCCCTGCTCTCCTACAGGCATGCCGGGAAAACGCGGGGCCCGCTTCCAACCTACTCCCACCAGAAGTACGCGTTCGGAAACGGAAGTATCGTGCTGGGTTTTCATGAATGGGTCAGGGCCGACGTTCTCGCGCAGGCTGCGCGCTGCGTGGAGGGAACTTTCATCAATTTCATTATACTTCTATTCCGTCAGCTTCGGATATGGCTGCGGTCACGTACTTCCTACGCTCTCCAGTGACTCGTTCTGAATTTTCGGTTCGTCGCCAAAGCCCGCCAGCCAGCGCACGCCCTTCTCCCGCCGGAACCATGTCATTTGCCTCTTCGCATATCGCCGTGTCGCTTGTTGGATTGCGGCCCGTGCTTCCTCTAGTTGCATTTCTCCGCGCAGCACTCTCCGCAATTCCCGGTAGCCAATGAAGTCGAACCCCTTCGCGTTCTCGGGCATTCCACTTTCCATCAGATTGCGCACCTCTTCCAACCATCCGTGCGCAAGCATCGCGTCAGTCCTGGCATGCACCCTCTCGTAAAGCGCCTCCCGCTTCGGGATCAATCCAATCTTCACCGCGCGCCAGCCTTCGAGAGGTTTCCGCCCGCTTCGGTGCACTTCAGAAATCGGCTTCTTGGTCAGCAAGCAAACCTCGATGGCTCGAATCAGCTTCTGCGCATCCGCAGACGCAATTTTTCCCGCTGACTCTGGATCCAACCGTCCCAGTATGCGGTGCAAATATCCTGGCGCATGTTCCTCCGCGCTTGCCCGCAATCGTTCTCGCAACTCGTCCGATCGGTGTGGAACTTCCGCCAAACCCTCCAGCAGCACTCGAAGGTAAAGGCCTGTTCCCACCGTAAAGATCGGCAGCCTCTTCCGTACACGAAGATCATTCAATACGTCGATGGCCCGTTCGCGGTATCCGCCCGCCGTCGATTCCTCATTTCCGTCTAGCACATCCAGCAGGTGATGCGGCACCCGGCGCCGTTCTGCCACCGTTGGCTTCGCCGTGCCGATGTCGAAGCCCCGATAAAGTTGTGTCGAATCGCAGGCGATGACTTCTCCGTTCAGCCGCTCAGCCAGCCACACACCCAGCGACGACTTTCCAGAAGCGGTCGGCCCCACGATGACCAACAGCGGAAGCTCGATCAGCGCATTCATTTGTGGAAGAAAACAGGCCAGGCACGAATCAACAAAACAGTAAGCACAATCAGTGCCAGCAACAAACTGCCGAGCACCTGTTGTCGCGCTATCTTCATCTTTTGGAGTGCTGCGGCTTGCTTAATTCGAAGGAATCGGGATGTTGTAATAGTACGTGAACCGCAGCTCGATGTATGGCCCCTTGAATTGCGCGGGCAGCGTCGGGAACGGATTCGACGCCCGGATCGACGAAATGGCTGCGCGGTCCAATGGTTCCTTGCCCGACCCAAACACTCTCTGCGGATCCCCGTCCGGCACGGATCCATCTCGCATAATCTTGAATTGCAGCGACACCACACCTTGGTCGCCAAGTTGCACAGAAGCCGGCATCACCGCGAACCAGTTCTGCTTCACTGTGATGTACACGCGCCGCAGGTAGTCGTTGAAGTCCACCCCTTCGGTGTCGGTGAGCATCTGGATCGCGCCGCCAGCGCTCCCATGGCCCCCACCACCGCCTCCGCCGTGTCCACCCGGTAGAGGACTTCCGCCTCCGATGGGCGCTGGCGTATTCATTCTTGTCCCTTGCGCCAGTTCACGAATGGTTTCACCCGGCGAGGTCGACTTCGGCAGAATCAGCCCACTCTGTGGCACGGGCATATTCGGCGTTTCCAGTTTTAGCTGAGGCTTCGGTAAGTCGCCTTTGTTGCCGTCCGCTGGCTTCGGCGGGGGCACCACCACATTGGGCTGCGGGGTTGGCGCGCTCGGCAGTTCTTTTTTAGGCGGCTCTGGCTGCGGCGTTGGAGGCGGCGCTACCGGTGGCGTAATAGTCGGCGCAACCTTTCGAATTTCTCTCGGGTCCACCTTCACGGTGGAATGAGGTGCGGGAGGCGTTGTCGAGGGCTTCAGCGATTCCAGCGCACCGGGCGGCAGCAGCACCGATATCTGCCGCCTGCCAATTTCGTCCACTTCATGCGATCTGGATCGGTACGCAAGCACTTGCACCATCAAAATCACAAAGAGCAGGTTCAATAGTAATGACGCGCCGGCGACGATAATCTCGCCTACGGGCCGCTTCTGCTGCTGCTCGGACGGCAGGAAGGACAATTCGCCCGTCTGAATGATATCCGGCTGGACCAAGTCCTCCGACACCGGAGGCATTTCCGGCAGAACTTCGGGCGGAGCAGCTCCCTGCGGAATTGTGATCCGCTCGTCCATCTCCGTTGGCTGCGCAGGCAAGGTAGAATCGTCAGGACGCTGGACTTCCTCGATATTCAGGTCACGAGGAACAACCACGCGGGTGGCAATTGCTTCGAGCGGCAAATTGGCAGGGATCGTCGAATGCCCGTCCAGTGACACAATGGGCAGCGTCGAAGGCACGAGTGTCCGTTCGTCCAATGAAGTAGGGCGCCTGCGCGTCGTCGGCTCGATGGTCGCCGGCGGACGCGCCCCTTGCGGAACTAAAATCCGTGGAATCATTGGCTGATTTTTCCTCGCACCCCTGACCCTACTGGTTGGACGCGTGCACTGTGTTCCCGGATGCTCTCCATAACGCGGCTCGCCAGCTCCAAAGCGGCTCTCCCGGCCTCCCCATCCGTCTTTGGGGCTACTCGGGTCTGTACCGCTTCCACAAAGGCTTCCAATTCCGCTCTCAAAGGCTCAGTCTCTGGGGCCGGCAGTTTTTCAAACCCGAACTCCGGCTGGGGACCCGGGCGCTTCACTCCTACGCGCAAGGCGTCTCTCCGTGCGTAATCCAGCGAAATGTATTCATGTTGCTGAAAAAAACGCATCTTCCGCACGCGCTCCGTCGAAACCCTGCTTGCCGTGACGTTCGCCACCGCCCCACCTGCAAACTCCAGCCGCGCATGCGCGATGTCTACTCTGTCCGTCAGCACCGGTATTCCCACCGCACGCACTTCCTCCACCGGTTCCTTTACCAGCGTCAGCAGGATATCCAGGTCATGAATCATCAGATCATAGATTACGTCGACATCCAGACTCCGCGGCGTAAATACTCCCAGCCTGTGCACCTCAAAAAACAACGGCCGGTTCACAATCGGTTCCACGGCCCGCACGGCCGGGTTGAATCGCTCCACGTGCCCAATCTGCAGGATGCATCCGTTGCGCTTTGCCGCGCGGATCAGCTCATCGGCTTCGGCCACCGTGCCCGCCATGGGTTTTTCGACCAGCACGTCGATTCCCATTTCCATCAGGGCGCAGCCCGTATCCCTGTGCGCCACGGTCGGCACTGCTACGCTCGCCGCATCCACAGCGCCACGCAGTTCCCCCAATGAAGAGAACGCGCGAGTCTGAAACTCTTGCGCGACTTTTGCCGCTCGCTCCGCGTCCTGGTCATATACACCCACCAGTTCGGCGGCTTCGATTTCGCCGTATACCCGCACGTGGTTGCGCCCAAAATCGCCACACCCTACCACGCCGACACGAATCTTATCCTTCCCCACACCCATCCTCGCGTTCACTTCTTCATTCCCAGAGAAGTGCTTATTGGTTCCGAATCCCTAATCGGGGGAAAAGCTTGAATCGTGATCCCCGCACCGTCCGCTAGCTCGATCAGTTTTTCCCGGTCAAATAACAGCGTGCGCTCCGCGTCGATCGCCAATGCCGTGGCCCCCGCCATCTTCATTGCTTCGACGGTAGGCAATCCAACCACGGGTACGTCGAAGCGCATGTCCTGTTTCGGCTTGCTCACCTTCACAACCACCAGCGGCTTGCCTTCCGCAAAGCGTGCCGCCCTCGCAATAGTTTCGTCCGTGCCTTCCATTGCTTCTACAGCAACGCACGCGCGATCAGTAATCACCACGGTTTGTCCGATGTCCATTCCAGCGATCTGCCTCGCCAAACCCATTCCATACTCCATGTCCGCCGATTCGTGCTCGCTCGGCGCCCTCCGCGTCAATACACCGGCCTGCGGTAGAAGCGGTTTCAGGAACAACGTTGAATCCACTAACTGGATTCCTTCCTCTTCAAATACCTTTGCAACAGCTCCAATCAGCGAGTCCGTATTTTTCTTCGGCAAAGAAAACAGGAGTTTCGCAAGTTTCCAGTCCGGACGGATCGCACTGAAAATCTTGTTGTGCTTTACTTGCCCGGCCATCACCGCGCGTTTCACTCCCTCTTGCTGCATGAGGGTGATGGCCTTGCTCAATTCTCCCAGACTGACCCAGTGCAGCCGTTTCGCTGCCATTTCTAGCTCCGGTGAGGCCTCCTCCTTTAGCGCGATCACGGCCATCTCAATACCCTGGCTGCGAGCCCCTTCGAGCACCAGGAAAGGAAACCGTCCATTTCCCGCGATCAGTCCCCATCCTGCTGTGTTGTTGAAAGCCTCTGGCATGAATTCACGTCGTCTTACTTCACAATTCCGCGCTCGGCCTTTTCTACAAACGCAACCATCTCTTGCACGTCGGCGGAATCTCCCATCGTCTTCTTCATCTCTTCAAGCGCCTGCGCGGTATTCTTCTTCGAACGGACCAGCAATTTAAACGCCCGCTGCAGCGTTTGAATCCGCTCCGGCGAAAACCCCTTCCGCTCCAGCCCGATGGTGTTCGCCCCAAAACACTTTGTCTCCCTCTCCGTCACAATCAGCGAAAACGGAAGCACATCCTGCGTAATCACCGTGCATGCGCCGATGTAAGCGTACCTCCCCAGCCTGCAGAATTGGTGCACCGGCGAGAACGCCCCCAGCGTCACGAAATCCTGCACGGTGACGTGGCCGGCGAGCGTTGCTCCGTTCACAAAAAGAGTGCTGCTTCCGATCTGACAATCGTGTCCCACGTGTGAATACGACAGAAAGAAATTGTCGTTCCCCAGGTGCGTGACCCCTCCCCCCTTTTTCGTGCCCCGGCTGATGGTGACGTGCTCGCGGAAAATATTGCCGTTCCCAGCCACCAGTTCCACGTGCTCACCGCGAAACGTGTAATCCTGCGGGTCGCCTCCAATGACGCTGAACGGGTGAAATACATTTCCCGTGCCGAATTTCGAGGGGCCGACAATGACCGCGTGGTTGTGAACAATGCAGCCGTCCCCAAGTTCCACTCCCGCGCCTACACTGGCAAAAGCCCCTATTTTCACCCCGCTTCCAATTTTCGCTTCTGGTGAGACGCTCGCTTGCGGATGTATTTTTTCTGACGTCATTTTCCTGAGTTATTCGCGCGCTCCCGGTCGACCATCACGCACATCAGCGTCGCTTCGGTTGCCAGGCTCTCTTCCACAAACGCCTTCGCCTCAATCTTGCAAAGGTCTCCCTTCCACGCCCTGATGTTCACTTCCACGCGCAGTTGATCTCCGGGCACCACCGGCCGACGAAACTTTACGTCGTCCATCGACGCCAAATACAGCAGCTTCTGGTCGCGGTCGGGAATTTCTTGAAGGAGCAGCAGTCCCCCCGCCTGCGCCATCGATTCGAGGATCAGCACTCCTGGCATGACCGGTTTCCCCGGAAAATGCCCCTGAAAGAAGGCCTCATTGATCGACACATTCTTGATCGCCACAATGCGCTTGTACCGCTCCATCTCCACGACTTTATCGATCATCAGAAACGGGTACCTGTGTGGCAGGAATTTCTGTATCTCGTTGATGTCCAGTTGCATGCCCGCTCCTGTGCCGCGCATACCTCTTCGGCAGCCAGACCTCCAT
>Ga0187772_10000050_pt1 | contig 41392 bp, 42 predicted proteins | sample 0116_SJ02_MP15_2_FD_133137 | JGI IMG/M metagenome (GOLD analysis project Ga0187772, IMG submission 133137) | Tropical peat soil microbial communities from peatlands in Department of Meta, Colombia - 0116_SJ02_MP15_20_MG | ecosystem: Environmental > Terrestrial > Soil > Wetlands > Peat | place... | reverse complement strand
CGATGATAAGCAGTTCCGGAAATCCGATATTAAACATAAACCCTCCTTGGAGATTTATACCATAATCTTTCTTCTTATTGCAATGGCCCTTATAACTCTAAACGACCGAATTCTGAAGCTGAGAAGCCTGATCCGGCCAGGTCGGGATTCCGTCCGTATCTCCCCTTCATCATGATTACAACCCAGTCCTAACGCAACGGGAAAGGAACAGGAAAAGAATTGAGTTTAGTCATGCGGCGTGGTATAAATTGTCTTGTTCGGATCCTTGATTTGTTCTTTTTATCCGGTCTGTCCGGTTACGCTAAGAAACAGAATGAAAGAAGCCTGATAAATCAAAACGGCAAAGGAAATCTCGGAAGACTCAAAAATTCGGAGTTCTTAAACATGGCTGTTATCCATATTAATGTGCCCTATACCATACTTCTTCAGCGCATTGACTTTGCGATCAAGAACGAAATTCATCCTGAAATCTATTTCAGTGCAGAAGATTTGGATACCTGCCAGGAGAGCGAGGCTCAACACCTGTCGAGAACGCTCCAAGAAAACCAGTTGGAGATTACTTTCCATGGCCCGTTCATGGATTTAAGCCCTGGAGGAGTGGACCGAAGGGTCAAAGAGGTGACCCGTGACCGAATCTCGAGGACGATCGAATGGGCACATTTCTTCAAACCCAAGATGATCGTCTTTCATCCCGGATATGAGAGTTGGAAATTCGACGGAAATATCAAGCTTTGGCTCGAGAGCAGTCTCCAAACTTGGAGACCTCTGGTGAAGAGAGCAGAAGATATGGGGTTGACTCTCGCCGTTGAAAATGTTTTTGAAGAGACTCCCGAGCCTATTAAGAACCTTTTGGAGGAGATCGACTCGCCCCATTTTCGATTCTGTTTCGACACGGGCCACCACAACGTCTTCAGCAAGACCCCTCTCCCTGTTTGGATAGAGACCCTAGGAGGATTTTTGGGTGAGGTTCACCTCCACGACAATCACAAAGAGATGGACGAACATCTTCCGGTGGGGGAAGGAGGGTTTGATTTTGACCAATTTTTTAGCCTGCTTTCGCACTATAAACTGAGCCCTCTTTATACCCTCGAACCTCACGAAGAAGCCCATCTCTGGAGAGGGCTTCAAGCGGTAAAGAAATATATCGGGTAAAGCTTTCATCCGAAGTTTCAATTTCCAGTGGATGGAAAAGGAGGCCATTATGAAACGTCTATCGGTTATATTGATCGGCGTCATTGCGGTGTTTGCTTTTATGGTTACGCCAGGATCAACGACGTGGGCCCAGAAGGGAAAAGTAGAATTCAAATATGAAGATCCGATTGGCGTAGTCAAGATCAAGCCTGGCGAACCCATCCACATTGCTGCTTGGATGGCGGTGGCAGGACCAGACGCCTCCCTGGGAACAGATACCAGGCGTGGCGCCGAAATAGCCATCGAAGACAAAGGCCGCAAAATTCTCGGGTTCCCCATCAAGCTAAGTGTTCAGGATACCGGCTGTAATGCGGAGGGAGGACAGGCGGCTGCGACCAAACTCGCCTCTGACCCGACGATCATAGCGGCGATCGGCCCAACCTGCTCGAGCGAAGCTCGGCCTGGCGTGCCTATTCTGTGGAAGGCTGGCATCCCAACGGTCTCGCCCTCAACGACCGGGCCATTTCTGACAGACCCGAAACGCGGACCGGAGTATCACGGTTATCTCCGTACCGCTCACAACGATAAAGTTCAAGGTGCCGTCGCCGCTCAATTTGCCTTCAAACGGTTGAAAATTAAAAGAGCAGCCACGATTCACGACGGAAGCCCTTATGCCGAGCAGCTTCAGGGTGTCTTTGCTGAAACTTTCAAGAAACTGGGTGGCATCATCACTTCTCAAGAAGCGGTTTCCCCAACGGACACCGACATGAGGCCTGTATTAACCAAGATCGCCACAGGGAAGCCGGAACTCATTTATTACCCTGTTTTCATCGCGGCGGGTGGCCACATCACACGCCAAGTGAAAGAGGTGAAGGGGTTGGAGAAAGTGGCTCTGATGGGTGCGGATGGGATATTCTCACCAGACTTTTACAAGGCGGCAGGAGAGGCTGCGATCGGTATGTATCATTCCAGCCCTGATTTCTCAGGCTTTGGCGAAGGCTACAAGATTTTCCTTGAGAAACATCAGAAGAGATACGGTGAAAAGCCTATCGCTCCCTACCATGCCCACGCCTATGATGCGGCGATGATGATTTTTTCGGCCATTGAGAAGGTGGCCAAGAAAGGGCCAGACGGAAGCCTTAACATTGGCCGAAAGGCATTAACGGATGCCCTTTATGCCACGAAGAACTTTAAAGGTTTGACGGGAAACCTTACCTGCGACAAATATGGCGACTGCGCAGACCCAAGAATCGCCATCTATAAAACGAGTGCCGAGAATATCAAAAACCTGGTACTTCCGGATAAACCCTTCTGGAAGCCTTATTAAATCCAACCCAGAGAAGAAACGAGGCAAGAACAAAATTCGATTGGCTAACCGACCTCAAAGGACGGAAATCCGTATGTTAAGACGCTGGAGAGAAAGGATAACTCCCACCGGTGTTGTCATGTGGTTCATCGGAGCAGCGATTTTAACGTTGGTCTTTTGGGGTTCCATAGCAACTTTATCCGAAGGCAAATACTCGGCTTATCACTGGTTTGACTTTATCATTTTCGGCCTTGCCCAAGGAAGTATCTATGCTCTCATCGCGATGGGTTACACCATGGTTTATGGGATCCTCCGGATGATCAACTTCGCTCATAGTGAGGTTTTTATGAGCGGCCCTTACACGGCCTATTACGTGGCGGCGGCCTTTTACTCGTCCGGTTTTCTGGATAGTCACCCGATCATCAGTTTAGTCGTTATCTTCCTCGTCTCCATGGCGACTTCCACCTTCATCGCAGTTCTTCTGGAGCGGATTGCTTATCGCCCCTTGCGAACGGCACCCCGTCTCGTTCCCCTCATCACTGCCATCGGAGCTTCCTTCTTCCTACAATATACGTTTCGGGGGCTCTATGGCTCCGGATTCCAGGCTTATCCAGTGGTGAAGATCCTTGAAGGTCAATGGATGCTCGGAGAATTCCGGATTCTAAGGTTTCAGGCAGTGGTGATCGTCGCGGCAGCTCTGCTGATGGCTGTTCTCTATTCCTTTATGCAGCGCGCCCGTATTGGAAAAGCAATCCGGGCCGTCTCTGAGGACAAGGAGATCTCTTCCTTGATGGGAATCAACGTGGACAGAATGATTGTGACGACATTTGTCATCGGAGGAATGGCCGCCGGAGCAGCAGGGGTTTTGTATGCGGTGATGTTCAAACAGGTCCACTTTTTCATGGGTTTTATTCCGGGGATTAAGGCCTTTACGGCAGCGGTATTGGGAGGTATCGGGAATATTCCAGGAGCCATGTTGGGTGGCATTTTTCTCGGCCTTGTTGAATCCGTGGGACCCAGCCTGGTCCTGGATGGCCTGGGAATTGTTGCGCCCTACCAACTGAAAGATGCCATTGCTTTTATTATGCTCGTCCTCGTGCTGATCTTTCGGCCCACTGGCATTTTGGGAGAGCGTCTGACAGTCAAAAAAGCATAGTTAGTCAGGTAGCCCTATAGTTATGTAGTCACATAGTCATATGGGTTGGTAGTCAAAATTAAAAATGAGAAAACTTCACTTTCGGAGTCTACGACTACAAGACTATGAGACGATGCGACCATAAGACTAAGAATTATTTATAGTCAGGCAGTCATATAGTCATGCAGTAAATTAAATGATAACCGACCACGTGAATAGGACTACAGGACTATGAGACGACAAGCCTATGAGACTAAGATGAAACAGGCAATTAAAATTGGACTGATTGGGGGTGTCGTAGAAGTCCTGTTATCACTCATCGGAATGATCGAGGCTTTTAGCCAACGCGATATTATCAGCCATGTCATCTCAATGGGTCATACCCTGTTACTTCTGGTCATTCTATTTATGGCCTACCTCGTCGCAAAACGTACACCGGGGACGGAGCCTTTGTGGGTTCTCATAAATAGTCTCATATCAGGGTTGATCATAGGAGGCATCCTTGCTCTACTGGTCTTTGTGGGAGGTTTGATAAATTTACGGAGAGTCTTTATCAATGCATCACCTCTCCTGTACAAGTTGCTCACTTTTGATTATGGAGTCAAAGCCGGCGTTCCTCTACTCGTCGGCGGTGGGGCCATCAGCGGTCTTTTCGCAGGTCTCCTCTACCTCGCACCAAGCCTCCTTCGTCGGGTTTTCATTCTCTCGTTCGGAAGTGTTGTCGGAGCCGGTATTCTCCAGGACCTGCTGCGTACCACCTTTGCCCTCTGGGGACCCCTCGGTGTCATGAACGAGTGGCTCTTCACCGCCGATGGACTGACGTTCCACGGCGCCGCAGGATTGTTTGTTCTGATGGTTGTCTTGTCCGCCCTCTGGTCTAAGAAAGGAAATTCGTTTCGGGCTCCCTTGAAACATCTATCTCCTACGAGCCAACGTACGCTCAGGATATCGAGCCTTCTCCTTCTCTTCGTCTTCCTACTGATGTTGCCACGGATTCTCGGTCTCTTCCTCAGCGAAGTACTGACGATTGTGGGCTTGTATGTCCTCTTAGGTCTGGGACTCAATATCGTCGTTGGATTTGCGGGCCTCTTGGATCTTGGTTACGTAGCCTTCTTCGCCATTGGTGCCTATACTGTTGCTGTACTAACCTCATCCGAGTTGGGTTTCTTCCATCTGTCCTTTTGGCAGGCTCTGCCCTTCGCGATCTTAATGGGAGTGATCTCAGGGGTCCTCCTGGGCATTCCTGTTCTCAAGATGCGTGGCGATTATCTTGCGATTGCAACCCTGGGCTTTGGTGAAATCATCCGCATCCTGGTCCTATCCGATTTTCTACGCCCCTGGCTGGGTGGGGCACAAGGCATCGGCAAAATTCCAAAGGCACATATCGGCAGTATTGAATTTGCGACGCCTCAACAGATCTATTATCTGATTCTCGCTGGTTGCTTGCTCGTTGCTTTTATCTCTTGGCGTTTAAGAGATTCCAGGTTGGGACGTGCATGGATGGCAGTCCGTGAAGACGAAGACGTGGCTCAGGCGATTGGAATCAATCTTGTTTCAACAAAGTTACTCGCCTTCGCCACGGGCGCTGGCTTTTCAGCTTTGAGCGGTGCCATCTTTGCCAGCAAACTTGGATCGGTTTATCCCCACAGTTTTAACGTGATGATTTCTATCAACATCCTCTGCTTGATCATTGTCGGAGGGATGGGAAGTATCCCAGGCGTGCTCGTAGGAGCGATTGCACTGGTCGGCCTTCCTGAGTTGTTGCGGGAGTTTGCCGAGTACCGACTTCTGGTTTATGGCGCTGCTCTTGTCGCCATGATGATTCTTCGGCCCGAAGGCCTTTGGCCGGAAACGTTGCGCCGTCGCGAATTGCACGGAGGAGAATCGGCCGCAACAGGACCGCAACCGCTCTCAGACTCGAAACAAATTAAGTAGAAACGTTTTATGACCATTCTTTCTACAAAAAAAGTTGCAAAACGCTTTGGCGGGTTGGTGGCCGTATGTGATTTGGACGTCGAAATCAAAGAGCGCAGTATTCACAGTATCATCGGCCCCAACGGCGCTGGCAAGACGACCTTTTTCAACTGCATCACTGGTTTTTATCGACCCGACGCCGGGGACATTCTCTTCAACAACCGTTCGCTGGTTGGCTTGTTGCCCGATCGAATCGCCCGATTGGGGATCTCCCGCTCCTATCAAAATATTCGCCTCTTCCCAAATCTCACAGCCATGGAGAATATTCTGGTGGGCCTCCACGGACACTTGAAAGCAGGGCTCTTCGCCATTGTGGTCGGATTACCTTCTACTCAGCAGGAGGAAGAAGAGGCCGCAGAAGAGGCAAGGCGTATTCTCAAGTTCGTCAACCTTACCGGGAAGGGCGATTTCTTGGCGAAAAATCTTCCCTACGGCGACCAGCGTCGGTTGGAAATGGCTCGTGCCTTAGCCGTTCGCCCCAAACTCCTGCTCCTTGACGAGCCCACAGCGGGCATGAACCCACGAGAAACGCAAGATATGATGGATTTTATTCGGCACCTCCGGGATGCGTTGGGGATCACCATCCTTCTCATCGAACACCAGATGAAGGTTGTGATGGGCATCTCCGAGACTGTCACCGTGCTGGATTATGGAGAAAAAATCGCAGAGGGCACCCCGGCCGACATTCAGAAGGACCCAAAAGTGATCGAAGCCTATCTCGGAAGAGGCAGTCAAGTAGTCGCGTCGTCTTATAGTGTCGTAGTCAAATAGTCATGAAAAACCAACAAGACGAAAAGGTGACCTGACTAGATTGTATGACCACTTGACCAACAGCAAAAAATGAAGATTGAAAAGTTTGAAGACTTAGATGGCTGAAAGAAGGCGAGGGAATTGGCTAACTTCGTTTACGATCTTACAAATCAAAGGAGCTTTGCGAACGATTTCCAGCTACGGGATCAAATGCGGGATGCCGCAGGATCGGTAATGCATAACATTGCGGAGGGTTTTGACTCAGGTTCGGATGCAGAATTCGTCCGTTTTTTGAAAATCTCTCGCTGCTCATCAAGTGAGGTGCAATCAGAGTTGTACTTGGCCGTCGATCTTAGGTACATTTCAGAGAATCAGTTGGGAAAGGCTTACGCAAAAGCAACCGAAACGAAACGTTTGATCAATGGACTGATTGCATACTTACATCGAAATAAAAAGTGGTCCAGTAGTCGTATGGTCGCGTAGTCGCTTCGTCTTATAACTTTAAAGTTTTGTATTGGTTAATTTTGGTTTTTTGGTGTTTTTTGGTCTTTGACTATGTGACTGTCTGACTATGTGACTACGGGACTATACGACTACAGGACGACAAGACTATTTTCTTATGTCTCTGCTCGAAATCGAAAATGTGCATACTTATTATGGACAGATTCATGCCCTCAAAGGTGTCTCCCTGAGCGTTGATCAGGGAGAGATCGTCACCCTGATCGGCGCCAACGGGGCAGGCAAAAGCACTCTGCTCAAGACTACGAGTGGGTTGTTACGCCCACGCCATGGCTCGATCCGCCTCAATGACCAAGATCTCGCCCAATATCCTCCCCATGAGATTGTGGCTAAAGGAGTGGTGCAGGTTCCTGAGGGACGCCGCGTCTTTGGCCACCTCACAGTTACCGAGAATCTTGAGATGGGCGCTTTTGCTATTTCTGATCAAAAGCGCGTCAAAGAAAATCTGGAGCGAGTCTTTAACCTCTTCCCAAGATTGAAGGAACGCTGCAAACAGGTGGCGGGGACGCTCAGCGGCGGAGAACAGCAGATGCTTGCGACGGGCCGGGCACTGATGGCCAACCCGCGCATCCTTTTAATGGATGAGCCCTCCATGGGGTTGGCGCCTGTGCTGGTCGACGGCATCTTTGAAATCATCCGACAGCTTTTCGCAGAGGGCACGACCATTCTCTTGGTAGAACAGAATGCTCGTATGGCCCTTCAAATTGCGGGTCGAGGCTACGTCCTTCAATCGGGTAGGGTTGTGATGGCCGATACCACGGAGAATTTGCGCCAGAACGAAATGGTACGCGAAGCCTACCTCGGTGAATCCTCCGAATAAGTCATACGAATTTCCAGATATCCGCAAAGCCGAAAAATAATTTCACACCGATTTGGAGTAGTATAGAACCCATCCGCACAGGGATGAAGGTGCTCTATATATCCGGCTATACGGACAATGCGACTGTTCTGCAAGGTGTTTTGCCGGAAGGAGTCAATTACATTCAGAAGCCCTTTACAGTGGATGCCCTGACAAAAAAAGTGAAGGAGGTTCTGGGACAATCAGTGGAGAATAGCGAGCACTAGGGAAGTTAACTTGATGAGTTAGGGTATTAAACCTACGATGCACTACGGCGTCTGCTCCTTCAGACAATTCCACACTCTGAGACCTTCTGCGCGGGCAGCCTCCCCCAGCCCCGAATCCGCCGTTACCAGGACCGGCTGGGCCTCTGGAAACCTTACAAAATAATCTTTCTTAATTGTGACGATCTGTAAGCATCGACGATGTCCAGGCCGCAGCGTTTTGCCGTTTTCTCGACTTCCCAAAACACCTCGCTATCCGAGATGTCCATATCTGCGAGCTCGATGCGATCGCCTATGTAGCCCCGTAAGATATCGCCCGCCCTGACGTATGTCTCTTGATCAATTCCTTTATGTGAATATCTTGACTTCAGCGCCCCAAGAGCCTCCGCAAAACAGACTGAAGTGGCGTAGAACGCCGATGTGGGTTCCGCCGCCATATACTTTTCAATCGCCTCGCAACCGCCCTCTTTTACTGCGAGCTTAAGTAACACCGACGCGTCTAAGTAGTACACGCGTTGAGAACCCATAGGCTTCCCCTCCGCTGGGCCCGGCATTCTTCTCAACAATCTTATACCATATCCTCATGACCAATGAATAGAACTTTCCGGCTTCGGGCAGCAGGGTTTCAAATTATCGATCACGGTTTGGAATATACACCCCTACCCCTCCCTCTCGAAAGGAGAGGGAAGGGCGGGGAACTACGAATCATGCACTTACGAAGTGAAGGAGGGGCCCCCGATTTTCCCTTCCAACTCCTTCACCTTTGCCTCAAGCTGAAAAATCTTCTCTTCGGTGACTCTCTTATAACTCTCCATATCGATATCTTTAGAGGCTAATTGTCTATTCTTGTATTCAACTTCTTCCCTCAACCGATTTATTTCAACTTCCTTCGCATTCGATTCCCTTCTTACTTTTGCCAACTGTTGCTTTAGCAGGGCCGCCTCATTCTTTTTGGGTTTTTTCGCACCTCCTGCTCTTATCACCTTTTTGGGTTTGGTTTTGACCTCCCTGACCTTAGCTTTGACCTTTTTAATCTTCTTAGCCATAGCTTTCCCTCCTTCTTTCGATTTGGATTAACGATTTCAGATTTCGCATTCTTCGATCCGCCATGCACCACGCAAGGTGTGTGGCAGCCCCGAATCTCACATGGTTCGGGGCACAACGCCCAATCAAGCTTTGTTAAAAAAGTCCTTCAGCCTTTTGATAGCACAAAACTCTCCACACATGGTGCACACATCTTTTTCCCCGGATTTCCCTTGCTCATGATAGCGCTTTGCCTTGTCCGGGTCAAGCGAAAGTTCTATTTGTTTCTCCCAGTCGAAAGCCATTCGGGCCTTTGACATCTCGATATCCCTTTGAAGCGCTACCTTATTTCCTCGTGCAATATCGGCAGCGTGACCGGCAATCCTGGTGGCAATCACCCCTTCCCTGACATCTTCGATAGAGGGCAGCTTGAGATGCTCCGAAGGCGTCACATAACATAGGAAATCTGCTCCCGCTTTACCCGCAATGGCGCCACCGATGGCGCATGTGATGTGGTCATATCCTGGAGAAACATCCGTTACCAACGGTCCGAGTACGTAAAACGGAGCTCCTTTGCATAACCTCTTTTCCAGAAGGACATTGGCTTCAATCTGATCAAGCGGAACATGGCCGGGTCCTTCGATCATCACCTGAACCCCCTCTGCCCATGCTCTTTCCGTCAATTCTCCGAGAAGAATCGTCTCCTGCACCTGGGGACGGTCTGTGGCATCTGCCAGGCAGCCGGGCCTTAACCCGTCTCCTAAGCTCAACGTCACATCATGCTTTTTTGCTATTTCTAAGAGTCGGTCATAATATTCGTAGAGCGGATTTTCCTTGCCATTGTAAATCATCCATTCGATGAGGAAAGAGCCACCGCGGCTGACCACTCCCAAGAGCCGGCGGGTCCTCTTTAGCCTCTCCACAGTATTTCGAGTGACCCCGCAATGGACCGTTATAAAGTCGACGCCTTCTTCTGCCTGGCGTTCAATGACTTCCAAGAGATCTTCAACCCTCATTTTGGCAAGGGCCTTCCTCTTCTTAGCCGCCTCAATAGCGGCTTCGTAAATAGGGACCGTCCCCACAGGAATAGGGGAATGACGAATGATCTCTCTACGGATGCCATCGATGTCTCCCCCTGTGCTCAGGTCCATGACGGCATCGGTGCCCGCCTGAATCGAGACCTCAAGTTTCTTCAACTCCTCTTCCAAATCGACATGGTCGGAAGAAGTTCCGAGGTTCGTATTCACCTTGATCCGTAGCCCTTCTCCAATCCCTACGGGCCTCACCCCTCGATGATTTCGGTTGGCCGGGATAACCACCCGGCCAGAAGCAATCTTTTCCCGGAGCCTTTCCGGAGAAATCCCCTCTTCCCTGGCGACCCTCTTCATTTCTTTTGTGACAATGCCCTTCTGGGCTTTTGTCCTTTGAGTCATGGTATCACCTCTCGACTAAAGTATGCAGTAAGCAGAAGGATTGACAGGACCTGTTCCTTTTCCGAGACTGAGGCCGGATTGGATCGCCATGGCAATAAAAGCCTTCGCCTTTCTCACTGCTTCCTCAACCGTATCCCCTCTCGCCAGAAGCGTTGCGACCGCCGAGGCAAAGGTGCAACCCGTACCATGGGTGTTCTTTGACTCAACCCTTGGTCCTTTCACCTCACCAAAATTTCTTCCGTCATAAAGGAGGTCAACCGGCATTCCTTTCAGGTGACCTCCCTTCACGACCACATGTTTTGCCCCCAGTTTGTGAACCAGACGGGCGGCTTCCTTCATTCCCTCGAGGGAGTTTACTTTAAATCCAGCGAGAACCGATGCCTCCGCGAGATTCGGCGTAATCACCCATGCGAGAGGAATCAATTTTTGGACGAGAGCATCCTGGGCATCCTTTCGAAGGAGGGAGCTCCCGCTCTTTGAGACCATCACCGGATCCACCACCACCTTCTTCACTTTGTACTGTCTAATCTTCTTGGACACCACCTCGATAATTTCTCGGTTGACCAGCATCCCTGTCTTGATCGCGTCAGCACCAATGTCGGAGAGAACGGAATCGATCTGCTTTTCGACAAACCGGGCAGGAATCTCATGGATGCCTTGAACTCCAACCGTGTTCTGAGCTGTGAGGGCAGTAATCACGGTCATCCCGTAGCCACCCAGCAAGGTGATGATTTTCAAATCCGCCTGAATTCCTGCTCCGCCCCCGGAATCCGATCCGGCAATGGTCAATACTCGCTTCATAATCGCTACCCTGACCAATGTAAATACAAAATAAAGAAAGCCGTAATCCCAATGGAGGTATTACGGCTTTCTTTCCGTTTCCCGCTTCCCTTCGCTGGAATTACCCAAACAGGTTCGGAGGGTCTCCCTATCCCGCCCGGGCGGGACAAGGACTCTCAGCCCAATGAGCTCCCCTAGCTAACTTTCCAAAATCATTATTACGAAGAAATTGTAATATGTCAATCGGTCTCTGTGAAAAAACCGTCGGCTCTCGATTCAGGGAGGGGAGCCCGAGCCTATCTCTCGAACTGCGTGTCTATGGATGACAGGCTGAGCCTCGCTCACCTCGGAATTTTATTATAATTTTATTAGATTATCGATGTATTCTACACGACATCGGAAGCGAATTAACTCCGTGAAAACTTTGTGAAAAATTTCTTGACTTCTGAAATTCTTTGCTTTATATTCTACCCGAAAATTTTGGCAACTCTTTCCCACGAGAGTTATCATATCTAATAAATTTTGCGGGTGGCATAAAGAGGAGAGGGCATTATGAGGATGAGAAATGTATGGCCGAAGTTAATGTTATTGATGGTCGTTGCATACCTGTTCATTCCACTGGCGGCGCTCGCCAGCGAGGCGGATCTCGCGATACCCGACTTGCATAAGGGTGCTCCCTATACGCTGTTGGGTGGGATAAGACCCTGGTATCTTCTGTTCTACGGCGCATGTGTCATCGCCGGCACGCTGGGGATTAGTTTATTTTTGCGTCACCAGGTCAAGAAGTTGAGAGCCCATGAATCGATGCTCAAGGTTTCTGAAACCATCTTTCAGACCTGCCGCACCTATCTGATTCAGCAGGGCAAATTTCTTGCCATGCTGTTCATCTTCATCGCTATTTGTATGGCTTTCTACTTCCTCGCCTTAAAAGGCGAGGGAGTCCCCACTCTGCTTCTGGTCCTGCTCTTCTCGGTAGTGGGTATGGGCGGTTCTTACGCCGTGGCCTGGTACGGCATCCGAATCAACACTTATGCCAACGCCCGCACCGCCTTCGCGTCGCTCGCGGGAAAGCCTTGGGACGTGGTGAACATTCCTCTCCGTTCGGGTATGAGCGTAGGACTCTTCCTCATTTCCCTTGAACTGGTGATGATGGTAATCATCCTGCTCTTCGTCCCCCGCAACATCGTCGGTTACTGTTTCCTCGGATTCGCCATTGGTGAATCTTTGGGCGCGTCGGCACTCCGTATCGCCGGCGGTATCTTCACGAAGATCGCCGACATCGGCTCCGACCTCATGAAGATTGTTTTCAAGGTAAAGGAGGACGATCCGCGAAACCCCGGCGTCATCGCTGACTGTACCGGTGACAACGCGGGCGACAGCGTGGGCCCCACGGCAGACGGTTTCGAAACGTATGGCGTTACTGGTGTTGCGCTCATCGCTTTTATCACGCTTGCCGTTGTGAGCCCTGACAGTGCGACTAAAGAAGCCATCCAGGGTAAGCTGATCGTCTGGATTTTTACGATGCGTTTCCTGATGGACTTCTGCTCCGGGCTTTCCTATTTTGTCAATCAGGCCATTTCTTCCGTAAAATATAGCGGGAAGAAAGAGATCGATTTCGAAGAGCCCCTCATGAGACTGATCTGGATCGCTGCTACCCTATGCATCAGCACCTCGTTTGTGATGAGCTACCTCCTGATCAGCGACCTCCGGGTTTTGAAAGACGGCACCCTTACCCCGATGCCCCATGTCTGGTGGCAACTGGCCATGATCATCGGCTGCGGTACGATGGCGGCGGTTCTCATCCCCGAGTTTACAAAAATATTTACCAGCTCAAAATCGAAGCACGTGAATGAGATTGTGACCGCGTCGCGCGAGGGAGGCGCTTCACTTACCGTGCTGTCCGGTATCGTTTCCGGTAATTACAGCGCTTACTACATGGGCTTGCTGATTGCCTTCCTCCTGGGCATCGCGTATTTCGTAAGCCTTTTCATACCAGCTGAGGTCATTAACTATCCATCAATTTTCGCCTTCGGTCTGGTTGCTTACGGATTCCTCTGCATGGGCCCGGTCAACATCGCTGTTGACAGTTACGGTCCTGTCACGGACAACGCCCAGTCCATCTTCGAGCTTGCGCAGACCGAAAATATCCCCGGGATCAAGCAAGAGATCAAGAAGGATTTCGGGTTCGAACCTGATTTCGAAATGGGTAAGTTTTACCTCGAATCCAACGACGGAGCCGGAAACACCTTCAAGGCGACGGCCAAACCGGTGCTCATCGGCACCGCAGTGTGCGGTGCGACGACGATGATCTTCTCGATCATCCTGCTGCTCCAGAGCAAGAACATGCTCCATGTGCAGCTGACCGACGCGCCGATCATTCTCGGCCTGATCTGCGGCGGCGCGGTGATCTTCTGGTTCGCCGGCGCCTCTATGCAGGCGGTGACCACCGGTGCGTACCGGGCTGTTGAGTTCATTAAAAAGAACATGAACCTGGACAAGACCGAAGCCGATATCGAGGATTCCAAAACGGTTGTGAGGATCTGCACGCAGTATGCGCAGAAGGGGATGTGGAACATCTTTATCGCCATCCTGTTAATGACGCTCGCCTTCGCTTTACTGAACCCGAATTTCTTCGTGGCCTATCTAATTTCCATCGCCTGCTTTGGCCTCTTCCAGGCCATCTACATGGCAAACACAGGCGGCGCATGGGACAACGCGAAGAAGATCGTTGAAGTCGACCTAAAGGAGAAGGGTTCGGCGCTCCACGCCGCAACGGTCATCGGTGACACGGTGGGCGACCCTTTCAAAGATACCTCATCCGTATCCATGAACCCCATTATCAAGTTCTCCACTCTGTTCGGTCTGCTTGCGACCGAAATTGCAATCGAGATGACAGTACACGCAAAGGAAACCAATTCCACGAACTATGCTCCCTTCATCGCTCTCCCGGTCTTCATTGTCGGGCTCATCTTCGTGTGGCGTTCATTCTACAAGATGAGAATACCGCTGGAGGAAGCTGCTGAAAAACTGCCAACGATGGAGACGAAAATCGCTCACCAACATAAATAATCGTTGATGGGTACACAAATCAAAAGCCCTCACCTCAAAAAGGGGTGAGGGCTTTTTTATTGACGAAGGCACTGGGTTGGGTTTGAAAAGTCAGAATAGGCCTAAAGCTCGGGGTAAGCTCGCTAAACGAGCACTTATGATTCGAATCGTTTCCTCTTCCTCAGTATGAGCCACCACCAGCAACCGACCTCGGTCCGAGACTCCGAAGGTGACATATCGATCTTCGGTAATTGAATGATTTGGATTAGCACCTGTTGCCGCCATGGGATCACTCATGGCTGTTGCTGCTTCCTCGAACGAGACTTTGTGTTTTCGTAGGTTTGACCTGGCCTTCTTCGGGTCCCATTCGATTTTCATTTTTTATTACACCCTAATTCTGACAGTAATGCCGAGCGAACCTACAGAAAAAGTCGGCTTCGCGGTTTTGACGCTAATTTAAGAGGTCACTTGAGCTTTCCCAAGCATGAGAGCATGACATTTTTCACTTTTCTCCCCTTGCGATACAGTCTCAAAGGGGAGAGGGGATATGAACGCCTATGGCCAATTTAAATCGAAGGCATTTTTGATCAGTTCGATCTCTTCTCCCTTTTGCCCAAGGAGAATAGCCACCACATCAAACCTTGCCTTTACGTCTTCGAGCTTTTTCTCTTTTAAGAAATTGAGGGCTACTTTGGAAAGTTGCCTTTGTTTCCAGGAGTTGACGGCTAACTGAGGAGGGCCAAACATCGTGGAGGTCCTGGTCTTCACTTCGATGAAGACCAGGGTGTCTTTCTCCTTGGCAATCAGGTCCATCTCCCCCATTTTGCAGACATAATTTGTTTCAATAATCCGATACCCTTTCTTATTCAAAAATCGAAGGGCCTTCTCCTCACCCTTTTTCCCAAGGTCTTTCTTTTCTCTTCGTGGCTCATGTCCGTGATCCTTGTCCGTGACAGATCCTCCCATTCTCCGTGTCTCCCTATCCCCCCATCTCCCCATCAAAGGTATTCCCTTACTCCTCGAAAGGACTTGCGGTGGAGTTCGCAGATGCCGAATTCTTCAATCGCCCTCCGGTGTTCTGTTGTCCCATAACCTTTGTGTCTGGCAAAATTATATTGAGGATATTTCTGATGGCATTCCAGCATCATTCGGTCCCGGGTCACCTTGGCTATAATGGAAGCTGCCGCAATGGAGTTACAGAGTTGGTCGCCCTTTCGGATGGGTTTCTGAGGAATAGGGAGTGTGATACCTTGAAGCCCATCGATAAGAATAAAATCTGGAGGCGGAAAAAGGTTTTCAATGGCCAGGGCCATGGCTTTTAGCGTGGCCTGGAGAATATTGATGCGATCGATCTCTTCCTGCCCAATCATTCCAATTCCTACCCCTTGGGCTTCCGAAAGGATCATCTCATAAAGATGCTCTCTCTTTTTCGAGGAAATTTGCTTTGAATCAAAAAGCTTCTCTTGGATACCGTCTCTGGGTAGGACAACAGCGGCGGCGACAACCGGCCCGGCTAAGGGCCCTCTTCCCACCTCATCCACCCCGGCAATCTTTTGGTAGCCCCGCCGATAGTACATCTTTTCGAAATAATCCATGGGCTGGGTTGGAAGGGATGGGAACAGCATAAACAATAAAAGTAAGCAGAAAGTAGCAGGCAGTAAGCAGAAAAAAAATTAAAGATTCGGTCTTCCACTGCCTACTGCATTCTGCCTTCTGCATTCTGGTTGTTAGGCGACCTGTTTTTTTTCGCTCCGAATACGCGCAGCCTTTCCTTTCAGGCCTCGAAGATAGAAAAGTTTAGCCCGTCTCGCCTTTCCTCGGCTGATGACGTCGATCCGGTCCACCCGGGGTGAATGGAGGGGGAAAACCCTCTCAACGCCGATCCCATAAGAGATCTTCCTCACGGTGAAGGTCGATCGAATCCCTCCCCTTTTCCTGCGAATAACTACTCCCTCAAAGGGTTGAATCCTTTCCTTCTCTCCCTCCACGATCTTCACGTGGACCCTTATCGTATCTCCCACCCTGAAACCGGGGAGATCCGTCCTCAGCTGTTCTCTTTCGACCAATTCCATCGGATTCATCTTAATTCTCCTTTTCCAAATAGGGGTTCCAGGATTCGATCCTGCCTGCCGGTAGGCAGGGTTTCATGGGTTCAAGTGTTTACCTTCTGAATGTTCGCTAGAACCCTCGACCCCTTGACTCCTTGAATCCTTTCACTTAATTCAGCCAATTCTTTCTCCTAATAGTCGATCTAAAATGATCGCCACTGCTGAGCGAACCGAAAGGTGATTATATCCTTTCCCCTCGATCGGCGCCAGGACATAATCAGAACTGTCCTTCACTTCCTGAGTTAAACCCCATCCGGTCCCAAAAAGAATCAAGAAAGGGGTGTTTTCATTTTTCAACGACTTCTTTAAGAATCCAAAATCAATACTCTTTGGATGAGAGGAGGCCCCTGTCGCTATTCTCTTGGCTTTCGCCTGCCAAAGATTGGAAATCTCTCTGTCCGCTTCGTCAATGCTCCGTGAGACCCGGACGAGAGAAAGAGATTCCTTCCTCGTCGGATTGTAAATCGAACCAGCGCCCTCCACCCAATGGCGAAGGATCCTCTCTGCTAACTGAACCTGACTTTCCAGAGGAGTGATAATGAAAAAACCTTCCACGCCGAAGGTCTTTGCACAACGAGCAATGTCGTGAATATCAAAATTAGTAATGGCTGTGGCCACCACTTCTCTTCTCTTATCATAAATGGGATGGTGGACCAGTCCTAAATAAAGATTAGACCCCATTCCAACATTCATTCCCTCTCCAATATATCTTCGGCCAAGGATTTTCATTCAATCCAAATATCAAATTCCAAATCACAAATCCCAAATAAATTCCAAACCCCAATCCCAAATGATCTAAACGAGCTCTTAGAGAATTTTGACTTTCGTTCGTCTAGTAAACTGTCTCAACCATGACTTTACAATATTGTCATTCTGGACTTGATCCGGAATCCAGTCTTTTCAACCTGGATTCCCGCTTTCGCGGGAATGACAGTCCTACGAGCATCATTCTCGATGATCAAGTGAATTCGCTTGGTGAATCTCTTCCAGGAGTTTCCGATCCTCTTCGGAGAGATCGGCCTTAGTCAACAAATCCGGCCGCCTCAACGACGTCCGCCTCAGTGCTTCTTTTCTCCTCCACTGAGAAATGGCTGAATGATTTCCAGAAAGGAGGACCTCCGGAACGCAACTCCCTCTGAAATCGGAAGGCCGCGTGTACTGAGGATATTCCAAGAGAGAGTTGAAGAAGGAATCCTCCTCAGCTGAGCGATCAGACCCTAGAACTCCGGGAATGAACCTTGAGACAGCATCGATGAGAACCATGGCCGCCAATTCCCCTCCTGTCACGACGTAGTCCCCGATCGAAATCTCTTCATCGATAAAGAGCTCTCTTACCCTCTCGTCCACTCCTTCATATCGGCCACAGAGAAGGATCAGATGGAGTTGGGTGGAAAGCCTGCGGGCCAAATCCTGGTTCAGGGGTTTCCCCTGGGGAGTCAAATAAACTGTCCGAGCAGACGGATTTTGAGACTTCGCTGATTCGATGGCTCGGGCAATGGGCTCCACTTTCATCACCATGCCCTGTCCTCCTCCATAAGGGGTATCGTCCACCACTTGATGTTTATCCAAGCTGTAATCCCGGATGTTAACAGTATTGATCTGGAGGAGCCCCTTCTCAATGGCTTTGCCTAAAATGCTTTCTTGCAGTGGAGAAGAGAACATACCGGGAAAGAGGGTAAGAATGTCAAACCTCATCTTCATCCTCCCACAACCCCTCCATTCGGGCAACCTTCATCACTCCTCTTTTAAGGTCTATACTCCGGATCACCTCATCTGTGGCCGGCAGTAAGATTTCTCTTCTCTCTCCCTCGACAACGTAGACGTCATTGGCTCCCGTCGGAAAGATCTCCCTGATCTTTCCGATTCTCTTTCCTCCCTCCGTTTCGACCTCCATTCCCAAGAGATCTACCCAATAGTACTCTCCCTCTTCCAATTTAAGAAGTGATTTTCTCTCAATGAGAATCTCCTTCCCGATTAGAGGCTCTGCCTCTTCGATCCTTTCGATTCCCTTTAAACGGAGGATGAGGCGTGGCGGTTGAGGAATTGTCTCCAAGACTTCGTACGCCTCGGGTTTATCCTTATCGTCCTTGATGAAGACTTCACGATACAAAGAGAGCCGGCTGAGGTTTTCCCCGAAATACTCCACCTTCACTTTCCCCTTGATCCCGTGGGGCTTGACCACCCTGCCGATGGGGAAAAGATTTTTCTCCATAGACTATTATTCGATGATCTCTAACACGGAATGTTTCCCCAAATTCGCCGAGACAGCTCCCAAGATGACCCGAATGGCCCTGGCCGTCCTTCCCTGTTTCCCGATCACCTTCCCCAAATCTTCTTTAGCCACGGAGAGCTCAATGACGGAGGTTTTTTCACCTTTGATTTCGGAGACCTTGACTTGATCTGGATAATCAACCAACGCCTTGGCGATGTACTCAACGAGCTCTTTTGCATTCATAACCCCACCTCCACTTTCCAGACCGCTCCTTGAAGAATTCGTCATCAGCAACGGTTTGAAAAAGGGCAGCTCATTCAGTCTTCCCTTCCGCCAACTTCTTTGAAATTCCGGTTCGTATGAGCAACTGACGAACGGTCGGGGTAGGCTGAGTTCCCTTTCTCAGCCACTGAAGCGCCTTTTCTTCCTTGAACCGAACCTCCGCCGGATTTTTCTTGGGATCATAGGTTCCTACCTGGTCAATGAACTTGCCGGCTCTCGAAAATCGCAGATCCGAAACGACAATCCGGTAATAGGGGCTCTTCTTGCCACCAAACCTCATTAATCTCATCGATGCAGGCATATCGTTTTCTACCACCTCCTTCTGTCAAAGAATCGCGGAGAGCACAGAGCAAAGCACATAGCGAAAATCTTACTTAAAACGGAATCGAAAACGCTATGCTCTATGCGCCAAGCGCTATGCTGTTAGGAGAAAAACGGCGCTCCGCCTCTTCCGAATCCTTTTTCTCCCATTTTCGTAAATTGCTTCATCATCTTTCGGGCTTGCGCATACTGTTTAAGCAGCCGGTTGACATCTTGAACACTCGTTCCGCTTCCTCGAGCAATTCTTAGTCTCCGACTTCCGTTGACGATCTGATAATTGGCCCTCTCTCTGGGCGTCATGGAATCGACGATGGCCTCCACCTTCACCAATTCCTTCTCGTCGAAATCGAGGCCTCCTATCCCCTTCATCTTTTTTGGAAGTCCCGGGATCATCCCCAAGATCGATTCCAGCGATCCCATCTTTCGAACCTGTTGGATCTGGTCGCGGAAATCCTCCAGGGTAAACGAATCTTTCCGGATCTTTTTCTCTAACTCCTTCGCCTTCTTCTCATCGAAGGCGGTTTCTGCCTTCTCGATCAGGGTGAGGACATCCCCCATCCCCAGAATCCGTGAAGCCATTCGATCGGGATGGAAAGCCTCGAGGGCATCTAGCTTTTCTCCCACTCCGACAAATTTGATAGGTTTCTGCGTCACGGATTTAACTGAAAGGGCTGCTCCTCCTCGCGCATCCCCATCCATTTTGGTGAGGATGATCCCGTCAATCCCCAGCCGGTCATTGAAGCTCTTGGCAATATTGACCGCATCCTGGCCGGTCATGGCGTCGGCTACCAAGAGTACCTCGTTGGGCTTAATCTGGGTTTTGATCTCCCTGAGTTCCAACATCAAAGCCTCGTCGATATGAAGCCTCCCAGCAGTATCGATGAGCATTAGGTCATACCCTCCCCTCAGACCGAAATCCCTTGCTTTTAAGCAGATCTCCATTGGCGTTTGGGAAGCCTCGGGGCGATAGAAATTCACTTTTAACTCTTCCCCCAACCTCTGCAATTGCTCAATCGCTGCGGGTCGGTAGACATCAGCGGGAACTAGGTAAGGCCGCTTCCTCTTTTCCTGAAAATACCGTGCCAGTTTAGCGGCCGTCGTCGTTTTTCCACAGCCGTGGAGACCTACCAGCATAATCGGAACCGGAGGGCTCCCCGAAAGATGAATCTTCTGCTCCTCACCGCCCATCAGGGAGGTCATCTCTTCCTTGACAACCTTGATCAATTGCTGAGCGGGTGTGAGGCTATCCATCACTTCCTGGCCAACAGCCCTTCTCTGGACTTGCTGGATAAAGTCCTTGACCACCCTGAAATTGACATCGGCCTCCAAGAGGGCAATCCTCACTTCCTTTAAGGCCTCTTGGATATTCTGCTCCGTCAACTTTCCATGGCCTCTCAGTTTCTTGAAAATGGAATCTAACTTGGCTGAAAGATTTTCAAACATACGCCGGTCCGAATAGACTGGAATCCATATATTTTATTTGCCCCTTCCCCAGTTGTCAAATTCTCGAATGTTTCGATTCGTACCCTATCTCTTCTCTCAGCTACAGTCCCTTGATGATCTTCCAATCCCTCCCCTCTCTCTTCAAAAAGAGGACTTCTTTGCCGGAATAGTGATTCTTGTTCTCTCCTTTTTCTACTTGTAAGTAGAATGGCTGGATGACGACTGCAGTTTCCCCATCGACTTGGATCGATTGATCCCAACAGGAGTACGAAATCCGGTCGAAGGTTTTGAAATATCCTTCGATCCGCTTTTGAAGCCGGTTAAAGTCTTCCTCCTTATCCTGATAGGCTTTAGAGATACAGGAGAGGTAGAGGGAGAGGTCTCTTTTCTGCAGAGCCTCCTGTCTTCGATTCAAAACTTGATAAATTTTTTCTTCTTCGGAAACCTGGCAGGTTAAGAGGAAAAGAATTGCGAGGAGAAAAAAGGGGAGACTTCTTCTCATTTCAGCTTTTCAATTTCCCCGGGCTGAATCTTCTCGATTTCCTCGGGTTGAATCTTCGCCTTTCCTCGTCCGCTCGACCCTCCTTTTACCTCGACTCGGTTCTTATCGATATCAACAATGATCTCATCTCCTGAAACGATACTCTCTCCTTCTGAAACTTTCGGGTCGCCCGTCAAAACCACCTTTTGGTCAAGGTTGTAAAAAATCGCCTTCTCGCAATTGGCAACGCGAAGACCCTGTTGGATCTTCACATTTCCCCCGGCAGTCACCCGCTCGATCCCCTTACCGTCTTCGATGGTCACAGCCTCTATAGAATCAGCATAGATCACCATATCCTTCTGTCGGGCAACGACATTCCCTTTGAAGATGATCAAATTCTCCTTCCAGAAGGCCTCCACCTTATCGGAGGTGATATCGATGGGCTGGCCCTTGTCCGCCAGCTTAGCTTCCTTGGTTTCTGGAATAACCCCCTTCTTGACCCCTTCTTTCTCCTTTGAAGGAGTGGCTGAACCCGGCAATACGGCAGTCCGTTTCTCTTCAGCAGGTTTCATTCTTGTCTCAGGCGTCGCAAGCCCGGAAGGGGGAGAGGGAGATGCTGGAAGGGGGTCTTCCTTCTTTGCCTCCTTGAAGAGAGGAATGGCTTGGCTTCGGTCCTCTTGAACAGGTTCAATCACCATGGGTGGGAGAGGCTTCTCGGCTTTCTCTTGAGGAGGGATTTCCTTAGCCGTCTCACTCGTGACAGGGGAGGGAGTCAACCTTTCCTCCCCCTTCTTCAATTCAGCCTTCTCCTCATCCTTGGGGAGAGGAATGGCTTGGCTTCGGTCTTCTTGAACAGGTTCGATCACCATGGGTGGGAGAGGCTTCTCGGCTTTCTCTTGAGGAGGGATTTCCTTAGCTGTCTCATTCGTGACAGGGGAGGGAGTCAACCTTTCCTCCCCCTTCTTCAATTCAGCTTTCTCCTCATCCTTTAAGGAAACTGGCCGTTTTCCTTCCTCCTCGAATTTGACCAAAGCAACCCTGTCGAGTTCTTTCCCTGCTATCTCGTTTTTAATCTCCGATTCTTTTGCCTTGGCCTTGCGAGGAGAGACCTTCCTTTCCGCTAAACCTTTATCAACAATGGTCTTGGCTTCTACATAGTGGTGGCTTTGGGGATATTCGGTGACGATCTTCCTAAAGGCCGCCTCGGCCTTGTCCCATTGGTCCAATTCAAGGTAACTCTTCCCTAAGAAGTAAAGCGTCTTATCCTCATCGGGGTCCTTAGGAAATTTCATCAATACTTCCTCAAACCGCGAAGCCGCGGACTGAAATCTTCCATGTTTGTAATAGTAATTACCGATATAGAATTCATGGTCAGCCAGCCTTTTTTTGCAGACACCAATTTTTTCCTTTGCCTTCTCGCTGAAGAGACTCGGGGGATAATTGGCAATGAGATATTCAAAGCTGGAGAGGGCCTTCTTCGTCGAAGCCTGATCCCGATCAAGGGTGAGCATCTGATTAAAATAAGACATCCCAATTTGAAACTGAACATAAGGAATCTCTTCGTGGCTGGGATGGGTCTTCTTAAACTCCTCATAAGCCGCAATCGCCTCTACGTATTCTTTCCGCAGAAAATGACAATCGCCGACCTTCAGCTCCGCCAAAAGGGTATAGGGAGGACTATCTGGAAAACTTGACTTCAATTCTTCGAATTTCTTCAGGGCTTCGGGATAGTCTCTCTTATTGAATCGAGTTAACCCCTGTTTATAAAGGATCTCAGGGTCTCCCTCGATTTTCTTGACATCCTTTCCCTTTCCGCCACATCCAAAAAGAAAGGAGAGGGCGATGGTTACCAGGATCATCCATCTCAGAAACATTCTCTTTTTCATATGAAAACCTATCAAAGGTTCCACTATTATGATAGGAAGGGCTCAGGATGTCAATACGAAAATCCCTTTCTCTCCAAAATCATAGTATAAAAGAGGCCTTTCGACAGTACATCTTTTATCTTGAATTTGGGATGGAAAGTACTTAAGATAAAAATTGAAAACGGTCCCTTGTATGCCCTGTACCATGCTAGTGTACTGCGTCAGAAGTCCCTTTACTTTGAATGTCATTCCGGGCTTGACCAAGCTTGCCCCGTGCTTGACACGGGGGAATCCAATGATTTCAACTGCATTCCTGCTTTTGCAGGAATGACAGCTTCTGAACTTATGTAAAGAAGTGTTGGACGCACTACACTAGGTTCAGGGCCCGTACACCGGCGTTCCTGGCATCGTTGAATATCTTCTCTTACAAGGAGTTGTTCGGCGAGTGGGCCAGTGCAGACAATCGTTTCGCCTGCCTGCGCGAAGCCCCGCCCTGCGGGACGGAGGCAGGGCACGCAGGCGTGTCCGTGATTTAAAGAAAACTTCAGAAAAAGAAAGAGAAAAAGATGCGATTCGAGATGGCGAAAAGAATTGAGCAAATCCCTCCTTACCTTTTCGCAGAGATAGACAAGAAGAAGGAAGAGATGAGGAGAAAAGGAACGGATGTTATTGATCTGGGAATTGGGGATCCGGACCTCCCTACCCCCAAACCGATTATCGAACGATTAAAAAAAGCAGCGGAAAATCCTAGGAACCACCGGTACCCTTCCTACGAGGGCATGATTGAGTTCAGGACGGCTGTTGCGGAATGGTACGAAAGGAGGTTCGGCATCAAACTCAACCCGGTGACAGAGGTCCTCTCCCTGATTGGGTCCAAGGAGGGAATCGCCCACATTCCCTTAGCTTTTGTTAATCCGGAGGATATCGTATTGGTCCCCAGTCCCGGCTACCCTGTTTACCGTGTTTCGACCCTTTTTGCGGGAGGCATCCCTTATTTTTTGCCCCTCCGTAAAGAGAACGGCTTTCTGCCGATTCTTTCTAAAATTCCCCCCACCGTAGCCAAGAAAGCAAAACTCCTATTCATCAACTATCCCAATAATCCCACCTCCGCTGTCGCTGAGAGACCTTTCTTTGAAGAGGTCGCGGCCTTTGCCCAGCGCCACCAGATCATCGTGTGCCATGATGCGGCCTATTCAGAAATCGCTTTCGATCGCTACCGCCCTCTCAGTTTTCTTGAAGTGGAAGGGGCCAGAGAGGTGGGGGTCGAATTTCACAGCCTCTCAAAGACCTTTAATATGACCGGATGGAGAATCGGATTCGCCGTAGGCCATTCTGAAATACTTTCCGGATTGGGAAGGGTGAAGACCAACATCGATTCCGGTCTCTTTCAGGCGATCCAGGAAGCAGGAACCGAAGCGCTCAATCATCTTGATACCCCGCTTCCGGAAATCATTGACACCTATGAAAGACGAAGAGACGTGATGGTCAACGGCCTTGAAGAGATAGGGCTGGAAGTGGATCGCCCAAAGGCCACCTTCTATCTCTGGATTCGGGTGCCAAGAGGATATACTTCCGCCCAATTCGCCACGCTGTTGCTCGAGCAAGGGGGAATCGTGGCTACCCCGGGAAATGGTTTTGGAGAAGAAGGGGAAGGCTACATCCGGATGGCCCTCACCGTAGATGAGGAAAGGTTGAGAGAGGCAATCGGAAGACTCAAAAAGATCAAATTCTGAGCTTTTTTTCTGTATTCAATTTTCCAAGATATCTGCGTCCTCATGGTCGAAAAGGAAAACAGTACCCCACCTTCTGCTTACCGCAGTCAGGCAATAAGAAGAAGAGGTTTGGGGATAAGGGAGGCAAGAAATGGAGAACCTTCTTTACGAGGCATTTCTCATAGCACTTCTCATCCTTCTGAATGGTTACCTGGCTGGGACAGAAATCGCCGTAGTGACGGCGAGGAAGAGCTATATCAAACAGCTGGCCGAAACCGGGAAGAAAAGTGCGAAGATTTTTCTAAAGCTTAAAGAAGAACCCGATCGGTTTCTGGCCACCATTCAGATTGGGATCACGGGCGTGAGTGTTCTCGCCTCTGCGGTGGGTGGCGCGGCGGCCGTCAAGATCATCAAACCTGCCCTTCAGGCGCTCCCCATCAAAGTCATCTCCGTTGCCGCCGAACCTATTTCCATCGGGATCGTTGTGGTGGTAATTACGTATTTTTCGGTCATCTTCGGAGAGCTGGTCCCTAAGTCCATTGCTTTGATGCATCCCGAAAACGTGGGCCTCTGGACAGCAAGGAGCATCGATGCCTTTTCCAAAATCAACTCCATTTTTGTCAAGCTCCTCACCTTTAGCACCTCCCTTGTGCTCAAACCTTTCGGCAGGGAACCCTTTACCGAAAGAGCCTATATTACCGAGGAGGAGGTGAAACTCTTAATAAAGGAAGGAGGGGAACACGGGGTTTTTGAGCCGACAGAAGAAAAAATCCTCCAGAGCGTTTTCGAGTTCACCGATATGTCGGTCAAAGAAGTGATGGTCCCCGACACACAGATGGTGGCGATCCAAATCGATCGGCCACCCCAGGAGATTCTTTCTCTCATCGAGGAAGAACAATTTTCCCGATATCCCATTTTCGGAAGAGAACTGAATAATATCAGGGGAATCCTTTATGCGAAGGACTTTCTCACGATGTTTGCAAAAACAGGAGGACAGGTCGATATTCGAAAGATCGTGAAGCCTCCTTATTTTATCCCGCAGACGATGAAAATCAGCCTTCTCTTAAGGGAGATGCAAAAAAAGAGAATTCATATGGCATTGGTGGTCGACGAATACGGCGGGGTCGCCGGGCTGGTCACAATGGAAGACCTGGTGGAGGAGATTATCGGAGAGATCAGAGACGAGCACGATATTGAGAGTCCTGTGATTCAGCTCTCGGATCGAACCATGCTGATCGATGCGTCCATCAGCCTCAGGGATTTAAAGGAGGACTATCATATCCAACTTCCGGAATCTCCCGAATATGAAACCCTGGGTGGGTTCTTGATGACGGCCCTGCAAAAGATTCCTCAAGCCGGCGATATGGTCGAAATTGAAGCGAAGCGAATAAAAATTGTTGAGATGGTCGGACAAAAAATATCAAAGGTAAAGCTCGAAAAACTGCCCGAGCCCTCTGAAGGGCCACCCAATACATCGGGTCAGATATAATGATCCGCTAAAAAACAGAACGATCGGAATGGGAGGGAAAAGACCAGTTTGTCCCACCATCCCCTAATCATTTGACTTCCTCTTGCCCTCCCACAACCAACTCTGGGATTCTCAGAGTGGGTTGGGCATCGGCGACCGGAACTCCCTGGCCATCCTTTCCACAGGTCCCGATCCCAAACCCGAGGTCACTGCCGACCATATCTATGTCTTTCAGCACCTTTGGCCCATTGCCAATAAGGGTCGCTCCACGGACCGGTTCTCCGACACTTCCTTTTTCAATTAAATATCCCTCGTTGATTTCGAAGATGAAATCCCCGTTGACGGTATTGACCTGCCCGCCGCCCATCTTCTTCACAAACAATCCCTTTTCTACAGAATGAACAATCTCTTCGGGCTCCGTCGTCCCCGAAAGGATCATCGTATTGCTCATCCTGGGAATCGGTCTATCCTGATAGGACTCCCTTCTTCCGTTGCCACTCGATTCCACGCCGTCTTCCATAGCGGACAACCGATCATAGAGATATCCTCTCAAGATTCCCTGCTCCACTAGGGTCGTTCTTCGGGAAGCGACCCCTTCATCGTCAAAGGCATAGGACCCCCTTCTTTGAGGAAGGGTGGGATCATCGACCACCGTAATCAAAGAAGAAGCAACCTTTTCCCCGATTTTCTTAGAATAGACAGAGAGCCCTTGCTGTGCGAGATCTGCCTCCAGTCCATGGCCAATGGCTTCATGGATCATCGTTCCCCCTGCTTCGCTGGATAAGACCACTGCCATTTTCCCCATCGGTGCTTTCCTGGCCGAAAGCATAAGGAGAGATCTTTTTGCGGCCACTTCAGCCACCTCCTCGGGGGGATGAAGATCAAAGAGCTCAAACCCCACTGTTCCTCCGATCGGTTCGTATCCGGTCTGGACAACCTCCCCCTTCGCAGAAACGACCTGGACAGAAAAAACGGTCCCCACCCTTTCTCCTTCTATTAAAATCCCCTCAGAATTTGAAATCGTCAGCTTTTGGTTGACATCCCGATAGAGCACTTTCACCTGTCGGATGTGTGGATCCAGTCTCCGAGCCCTTTCATTGGCGCATTTTACCGCTGAAACCCTCTCTTCTATCGAGAGCCTCTCAGGATGTTTCTGGATCTGATAATGGCTTCTGGAAATCGGAACGTCCCGACCTAGTCGGGGAAGGGCGTTGACCTTCTCCGCTCCCTCTTCTTTTGCGGATCGACTTATCCGTTTGGCTAAATTGAAGAGAGATTCCTTTGAGATCACTGTGGTAAAACCGTAAAATGTTTTCTTGCCAAAAAGAATTCGAAGCCCCACCCCCACATCCAATCCTGATACGGCTTTCTCGATTCGGTCCTCTTCACAGACGATAACAACAGAATGGGTCTGCTCGAAAAAGAGGTCTGCAAACTCCCCTCCTTCTCGAAGCGCTTCACGCAATATCTCTTGATATGGAATGGTTTCGATCATCCTTAAATCTCAAATGTCAAAGTTCGCCCGAAGTGATGAACCGAAGGTGATTCAATGTCAAATCAAATCCAAGGCTCAAATATTGAGAATATTTGGATCTCAGACTTTGCCATTCATTTAACATTTGGATCTTGAAACTTGAAATCAGACAAGTTTTCAATCGTGATCTCCTTTCGGAGGCCATCCAATACCTCCTCCAAGTCTTTTTCCCATCCCGGAGCCACCATCAACTCTACGATCGCCTCATGAGGGTCCTTTGTCCTTATGACCGCCATCCCCTCATAGGATTCGATAATGAACTTAAAGTAGGCGATCTCTTTCCTGGGCAGCCTGAAATATCTGGACTGAGTATCCATCTCCCGATGAAAGTCCAAAAAGTGAACTAAAGTGAGCGAAGATTTAGAACTCTAGTTGCTCGTAAACAATAATCCTCAAAAATCCGAACTTCATGTCCGTGTATATTTAACCAGCGTCCCCATGACATCACCGAAGAACACGACACCTTTGATCGTCCCTTGTGTGGGGTAAAGTTCTTTCGAAGCCACCCTCACCTCATAACTGGAAGGCCCCTTCTTTGGAAAGCTGGCCACCGAATATTTTCTTCCTCTCTCGATGTCTCCATAAACACCGTAACGAAAATTATAAGATGCTGTGATAAAATCATGATAGACCATTCCTAAAGGAATCTCTTCCTCTGCCCTCACTGTGGTGCCATCTTTCCTTTGCCTCACACTAACCCATTTTCGCTTTTGATAATCGAAAAAATGGGTTCGCCGCCGCAACGTGGTTCCAATCTTCACATCCTCTTTGAATCCCCTCTCCCTTTCTTGAAGGGACGGAACATCTGCCCATGCCTCCGGAGCAGGACGTGGAAAAGAAGAAATGAGGGGAAGCCCCAAGAGAAATCTTAAGAAAACTCTTCTAGTAAGCAATGCCATTCCTTCCTGAAAGTCATCAGTCACATAGTCTCATAGTCAGATGATTCATTCGTCCTTGCGGTCAAGTGCTTTATCATTAGGCGCGTAGTCGAAAAGGCCAAAGCGACCAGACCCAGAGCCTGAATGACTGTAAAACTATCCGACTACAGGACTATCGGACTATGAGACTATATATGCAATTCGATCACATCTCCCTCGCTGACGAGATAATCGCGTTTGACCATTTGTCCCCCAAATTTCCCAGAACCCCAGATCTTTGCATATCGAAGTTTGGCAACGAAGTCCTTATGAACAGAGGCGGCGACATCTCCCACAGTGCTTCCTTTCCTAAGAATAACGGGCTCCGTCAAGTCCGCCTCCTTTCCAGGGACCTTTGTATAGACCCGGAGGATATCGAGGACTTGATAAATCTCTTTCTTCAATTCCTCGGAATTCATCCCTTCTTTGGCCGAGATAGGCAGGATGGGGAAGGCGTCTCCGAAATGGGCTTCGAGTCTTTGGTAGGCCTCTATTCCATTTCTAACATCACACTTATTCCCCACAAGAAGCGCCCGCAGAGAACCCCATCCCGGCTCCAGTGCGGGAATCGGTCCTTTTCCGGCGACTTTTATTCTCATTTTGTTCAGCTGTTCTAAGAGGATGTCCATCTGGAAGATAGGGCCCTTCGTCAGGTCGACCAAGAGTACAAGGGCATCGGCATTCCGAATCAGGTTTGGGAATCCAGGTTCCATATGATCCAATTGAATCGGAGGTGTATCGACCAATTGAATCTGCAGATTCTCATACTTCATCATTCCCGGAATGGGCTTCTGGGTTGTGAACGGGTAGTCCGCAACCTCGGAAAAGGCACCCGTGATTTGGGAGAGGAGGCTTGATTTACCAGAATTGGGAACGCCCAAAAGAACGACTTGAGCAGCTCCCTCTCTCTTAATATTATAGGCTTGCTCTGCCCTCGCAACGGCGGGTCTTCTCTGGAGTTCCTCCTTTAATTTGGCCATTCGGCTCTTGAGCTGTCCCCGAAGTCTTTCAGTCCCCTTGTGTTTGGGAATGACGGCCATCATCACTTCGAGCGCTTTGATCTTCTCCGGCGCGGTCTTGGCCTGCTTGAACTTAAGCTCTGCCTCCAAATATTGGGGGGTGAGATTGGCTGGCATGTCTCATTGAATCCTTGCCTGCCCCGCCCTCGACAGGACCAGCTGCCTACCCTTTACCATGCTAGGTTCAGGGCCTGCCGGCAGGCAGGGAGCCAGGAGGCGGATATCGCCAACGGAAAAGAAACGGACCCTTCTAAATCTACGTTTCTGGTTATTATCGATAAATTTTTTCTTGCAGAAAAATTTCCAAGATTTTTGGGTCGAATTGTTTTCCCTTGCCTTCTCCCATTTCCAAAAGGATGTGCTCAAGAGGCATGGTCTCCCGATGGGGTCTCAGACTCACCATCGCATCGAAAGCATCGGGGACCGCAATAATCCTTGCTTCAATAGGAATGGCTTCTCCCGCTAAACCGTCTGGATATCCTCCCCCGTCAAAGTGCTCGTGATGGTTACGAATCATGGGAATCTTATCCTCAAAAAACTCGATCCCCTCTACAATCTTAACACCGATCAAAGTATGTTCCTGAATCACCTGATATTCTTCCGGGCTGAGAGCCCCTCGTTTACCGAGAATCTCATCTTTAATGCCAATCTTGCCAATGTCATGGAGGAGGGCTCCATATTCTAGAATCTCCATCCTCGCCTCTGTGAATCCCAATGAAACGGCAATCTGCAAACTCATCCGTCTCACTCGATCGGAGTGGCCTCGTGTGTAGGGGTCTTTGGCGTCAACCGCCCCTGCAAGCGCCTTGACCGAATCCAAATTCGCTTTCTTCAGAGTACGACAAGCCTGTCGAAGGTTTTCAGTCCTAAGCTCCACCAATTTCTCCAAATTTCTGTGATAAGACTCGAGCTCCTCTTCCATCTTCTTCCGCTCAAGGGCTCTCCTGACGCTGAAGACCATCAGTTCCAGATCGACCGGCTTGATGAGGAAGTCCGTTGCTCCCGAGCGGATCGCTTCTACGGCTATCTGGATCTCTGGATAGGCGGTCATGATGATGAACATCATGTTTGGTTGTGCAGTCTTTACATGCTTCATGAGTTCTAAACCATCCATTTCGGGCATTCGGATATCCGAAATGATTAACGAAAAATTCTCCCTATAAAAATGACCGAGCGCATCCTTCCCGCTATGGGCGGTCACACATGAATACCCTTCTAACGTCAGCCTCTTGGACAGCATTTCACAGATCATCTTTTGATCGTCCGCAATCAAAATTTGGTTTTCCACAAATGCCTCCTCGCTTTCTTTTATTTGCTCTCGACCGATATATTTTATAAGAAATTCAAAAACAGTCAACTCCGTCGCGCATTTTGTTGAAGGTTTGGAATGAAGAATTCTGGAGAAAATGATTTCCATTGATTTAAGAATCAATTTTTGGTAAGAATACTGCTAAAAGGAGTCCGGTGTGGAGTCCATGAAAATTTTGGTCGTCGATGACGAAGCCCCCGTCCGGGACATGATTCGAAAAGGTCTTTCACAGATGGGAGGACTTAGCGCAGAGGCTGCCCAGACCGGCTCCGAAGCCCTTCAGAAGATTGAAAAGGATGTCTTCGATTTGGTATTGACCGATCTGAAGATGCCGGAGATGGATGGCATCCAACTCCTAAGAACTATCAAGGGAACCCGGCCGGAAGTCATGGTTATCCTGATGACAGCTTACGGAACGATCGAGACAGCGGTGGAGGCAATGAGGATAGGAGCGACCGACTATGTCACTAAGCCAATTGATTTGAACGATCTCCTCATCCGCATCTCCAAAGCCCAGAAGGAAAGCCTCCTCCTCAGGGAAAATCGGCTTCTGAGGATGGAAGTCAGGAAAAGATTTGAGTTCAGCAATATTATCGGAAAGAGCAAGAAGATGCAGGAAATTTTCTCTCTGATTGAAAAGGTGGCCCTTGGAAACAGCACGGTCATTGTCTACGGAGGAAGCGGAACCGGCAAAGAACTGGTGGCCAAAGCCATCCACTATAACAGTCCCAGGGCGGATCGGCCTTTTATCCCTTTCAATTGCGGAGCCATTCCCGAGACGCTGGTGGAAAGCGAACTCTTTGGACACACCAAGGGCGCCTTCACCGGGGCGGTCCAGGCGAAAAAGGGGTTATTCGAAGAGGCGGATGGGGGGACGCTCTTCCTAGACGAAATCTCCACCATCCTCCCATCTGTCCAAGTGAAACTTCTGAGAGTCCTTCAAGAGAAGGAAGTGATGAAGGTGGGAAGTACGGAGAGGACAAAGATTGATGTCCGAATGATTGCAGCCACCAACGAAAATTTGGAAGAGAATATGAGGAAAGGAAAATTTCGGGAAGACCTTTTCTATCGTCTTCATGTGTTCCCTATTTTTCTCCCTGATCTCAAAAACAGAAAAGAGGATATCCCTTTACTCGCTTATCATTTTCTTGATTCTTTTTCCAAGGAAGTCAAGAAGGAGATCAAGGGCATCTCCAAGGAGGCAATCAAACTCCTTTTGGAATATCATTGGCCGGGAAACGTCAGAGAATTAGAAAACGCCATTGAAAGGGCCGTGATCATGACCGACCAGGATTACCTGGCCCCCAATGACTTCCCAAAAGATCTGACGGAAGGGTTCTCAGAGATGATTAAGAGAGGAGTGAAAGATCGTAAATCTTTGGATGATATCAAATCCGAATATATAAAAGAGATACTCAAAGAGGTCGGCGGGAATAAAAGAATTGCTTCAGAAATCCTAAAGGTGAACCCAAGAACCCTGTATCGCTTCGAGAAGAAACCCAACCTTAGTTGATTCCCTGAAAAATTCCTCATCGTTGAAAAGGGTATAATGACTTTCGGGAGGTTTCATTATGAAGAGAGCGACGGCGATCATCCTATTTTCTTTTTTTGTCTTCCTTCTTTTTGGGAATTCCTTTGCCCTCACAAACGATGAGGCCGCCCATATTTTGAAGGATTATATTAAGACGGAATTTAGGATCCTGGAGATCAAGGAAGCTCCTTTGGAAGGGTTTTGGGAGGTTTCCTGCGGGATAGGTCAAGATAGGATGATCCTTTATATCGATAAGAATTTGAGATTTATTATTTCTGGACAGATATTGGATCGCGAAAGCAAAAGAAATCTCACTCTTGATAGATTAAAGGACCTCCGAAGGGCGAACCCCTCTGCGCTTCCCCTTGGGAATGCCATTCCCATGGGAACGGGAAAAAGAAAACTCTATGTATTCACCGACCCCCAGTGCCATTTTTGTTTCCAATTGCATGAAGAACTGAAGCAGATCAAGGACCTCCAGGTTTATTTCTTTTTATACCCCCTCGCTCCTGCCTCGCATGAGAAGGCGAAGTCCATATGGTGTTCAAAGGATAGAGCGAAAGCGCTGGAAGAAACCTACCAAGGGATAGAATTAAAATCGCCCTCGTGCGATACGACAGCCATCGATAAGAATATGGAAATTGGAAGGCGTCTGTTCGTGGATTCCACCCCAACCCTTGTCTTTCAAAACGGAAAGATCATAGAAGGTTATGTTCTTCCGGACGCTTTGGAGAATCTCTTGAAGTTGAATTCAGGTCTTTGACTTTGTGATCGAACTCTGTTATTCAATAAAGAATGAAGCCGTTCTCGGTGAAACTCTTCGTTATTTCCCTGTCTTTGCTTCTTCTGGGAGCTTGTGCGGGAGGACCTGAATTTCAAAAACAACAGAAAGACACGGTTTTGTTGCAGTCCGCCCCGACAAGACTCCAAAAAACTCAACAGAAAACGCTCTCTTCAAATCCTCTTGCTTATTACTACTTTCTCCTCTCTCAGCTCAGCTTACGGGATGGAAAAGTCGACGAGGCGATTGAGGATCTCAAAGAGGCGATCGCTCGTGACGCTAAAGAACCTTCCCTGCACGTTGAATTGGCCACTCTTTACGTCCACAAAGGCCTCTTAAACGAGGCGATCGAAGAGTGCAAAACCGCCCTCCTCGACGACCCGGAGCATCTCCCCGCCCATTTGCTCCTGGGCGGACTCTATTCCATCCTCAAAAAGTACCCGTTGGCAATCGCGTCATACAAGAAAGTATTGGAGATCGACCCTCAGAATCATGAAAGTTACCTCTTCCTCGGTTCCCTCTATGAAGATACCCAGGAATATGACCAGGCCATCCGAATCCTCAAACAGTTTCTCGAGATCGAACCCAATTCGGTGATGGGCCTTTACGCCTTGGGTAGAATTTATATCAGGACGAAATCTTATGAGACGGCCAAGCAGTATTTCTTGAAGGCCCTGGCGATCGAACCCAATCTGGTCTCCGTCCTAATGGATTTGGGCTTGACCTACGAGATCCAGAACGAGCCGGAAAAGGCCTCGGAGGTTTACCAAAAGATCCTTAGCCTCGACCCGGACAACAAGAAGGCGAGAAGCCGGCTTGGGCAGATCTTCATCAAAAAGAAGAAATTCGACGAGGCGCTGAACCAGTTTCGGGAAATGCAAAAATCCGATTCAGAAGATCTCAACATCCGGACGAAGATGGGCCTGATCTATCTAGAGCAGGGAAAGTTGGACCAGGCGATTCTGGAATTCAATTTTGTCCTCGCTGCCAATCCCAAAGAGGACCGGGTCCGATATTATTTGGGGGCCGCGTATGTAGAAAAAGAGGCCTATGATCAGGCCCTCTCGGAATTCAAAAAGATCCCTCCCGAATCCACCCTCTTTGCTGATTCGAGAAGAAACATTGTCCTGATTCTCCAGAAACAGAATAAGATGGAAGAGGCCATTCGGGTCTTAGAGGAATCGATTCAGGCCAAGCCGAACGAGGGAGACCTCTATCTCTTCCTCGCTTCTGTTTTTGAAAAGGACAACCAACTGGAAAAGGCCCTGGCCACCCTGAAGAGAGGACTCGAGAAAAATCAGAACGATGAAGAAATTCATTTCCAAATAGGTGCGCTCTACGATAAAATGGGCAATTTTGACAAGATGCTGGCCGAGATGAAGGAGGTTCTCCGACTCAACCCCAATCATGCTGATGCCCTCAACTATCTGGGCTATTCCTATTCCGAGCGGGGGATCCGGCTGGAAGAGGCCCTGCAACTCATCCAGAAAGCCATGACATTGAAACCCAATACGGGTTACATCACCGATAGTTTGGGGTGGGTCTATTACAAGCTTGGGGACTACAAAAGAGCTCTGACTGAACTCGAAAAAGCAAACCAGTTGATGCCAGATGATTCTACGATCGCGGAACACCTCGCGGACAGTTATCTCAAACTTGACCGGATTGAAAAGGCCGTCGAGTTTTACGAAAGGGCTTTAAAACTGGATCCACAATCAGATCAAAAGGAAAGGCTGCAAAAGAAGATTAAGGAACTTAAAGAGAAACAATCTAAATAAAATGCCAAATATCAAAGTTCAAAGGTCAAATGAAATCCAAATTATCAAAATAGATTATTTGCATTTTGGCATTTGTCATTGATTTGACATTTGCCTGCCTGCGCGTAGCCGCTTCGGCGAAGGCGGGGATTTTGACATTTGAACTTTTTCAACACTCAGCCTCCTGCAACGGGAGGAAAGATACTCAGGACATCACCTTCCTTTAGAATCTGCTCCTTCTTCCCATGAACGCCATTGATCAAAATGATTTTAGGTATCTGTTCGGGTATTTTGAGTCGCAACAAAATATCTTGAACCCGGGTAGAACCCTCTACCTTCATCTTACAGGAAAACTGGCCGCTTCCTTTCGGGAGATACTCTCGAAGCGTTGCAAACAATTTTACCTCAATCTCCATCGAAATGAACCTCTCGCTTTTTCTCAAGTCGCCTCGAAGTCTTGATCTGCTCCACCATACGGGATTTTCTGAGGTTTCTTCTTGATTGAAAATTGAAATAATCCTCACCCCGTCTTTTACTCATTATATGCCGAATCCGCTCCCCCTCGCAAGCCGAAACAGCCCAATATGCGCTTTTCCACAAAATCTATTTTCTCTTATAAGAATCACAAACTGCTGGGAGCATTTCCAATTTCGTAATAGATGCTCTCAAAGAGATGGAAATTGAAGAAATGAGCATTAGTAAATTCATGGGACTACCCTTCACCCTACCCTCTCCCCTTGGGAAGAGGGTAGGGTGAAGGGCCATTTCGTGGTTGCCAGGGAAAAAGAGATGCTTACCTATCGCCTCTTTTTTGTTGCCTTGTCTAATCAAAATTGATATAAATGATTTTTGAAATCCTTAGGGAGGTGGGAAGTATGTATAAGAAGATTCTAGTCCCATTGGATGGATCGGAATTGGCAAAAATGGCTTTGGACGAGGCTGAAAAATTGGCCAAGACCTTTGACGCTGAAATCATTCTGTTTCAGGTGGTTCCCTTTATGCCCATTTACGGTTCACCAGAACTGGTCACCCCTCTGATCGTCGATGAAAAACAGAAGGAGGCCGCCGAGACCTATCTTTTAAATCTAAGCGAGGAATTGAAAAAAAGACGTCTTAAGGTAACGGCCACGGTGAGGACAGGGCAACAGGTGGCCGTCGAAATCATTGACTTTGCAAAAGAGGTTGGGGCGGATCTGATCATCATGTGCACCCACGGCCGCTCGGGAATTTCGAGGTGGGTGATGGGAAGTGTTGCCCTCAAAGTCTTAACCCGAGCTGAAACGCCGATTCTTCTCATCCGTTCAAAAAGATAAATGTCTCGGCATCTGGGTAAAAATGAAACGGGAACATATCTTTCTCATCTTCATCCTCATCCTCACCTTCCTTTCCATTTATCTCCTCTACCTGATTCTCGTTCCTTTTCTATCGTCCATCATATGGGCCACCCTCCTCGCCATCGTTTTTTATCCCCTCTTTCAGAAGTTTCAACGCCTATTTAAAAAAAGAGAGGTCTTCTCTGCTCTCCTCATGACCCTGCTAGTCCTCATCGTCATCGTGCTGCCCTTCAGTCTTTTGCTGGCCTCTCTGGCTGGCGACGTGGTCGACTTCTATCACCAGGTGGAGAAAATGATCCAGACCGGTCAACTGCAGGCTTATTTTGATAGAATAAAAGAAATCCCTGTTTTCAGATGGATCTTAGCCGGGTTGGGTCAATATATCGATCTTTCACAAACCAATCCTGTTCCTCTGTTACTTAACAACATTAACCGGATCAGCACCTTCATCTTCAATCAGACCACCGTTCTCTTAAAAGGGTTGTCCACACTGATCGTTGGATTCTTCTTCACACTTCTCTCCCTCTACTATCTTTTTAAGGATGGAGGCCACTTTTTCGGGAGATTGGGGCAGATCATTCCCCTCCCATCCAGAGAGAAGGATCTTCTCATCCAACGGTTCAAGGACATGATCTATGCGACGATCTATGGAGGGATTCTGATCGCTATCATTCAGGGTGTCTTAGGCGGGCTATCTTTTTGGGTCCTCGGACTTCCATCGCCTGTCTTCTGGGGGTCGGCAATGGCTCTGTTTTCCTTCATTCCTATCGGTGGAACGGCTCTGATCTGGGCCCCGGCGGCCCTCATCTTAATGGTCGGAGGGGCTGTTCTAAAAGGATTCATCTTGCTCGGCCTGGGAGTATTGGTGATCAGTATGGTGGACAATATTCTTAGGCCATTATTGATCAGCACCAGGACCAATATCCATCCTTTGCTCCTCTTCTTTGCTGTGCTCGGAGGGATCCAGGCGTTTGGATTAATCGGCCTCGTCGCAGGCCCCTTGATTGCCACCCTCTTCCTGACCCTGATCGAAATTTACATCCAGGGGATTAGACCCGAAAGAAAACAGTTCGGAGGGATGAGTTCGTAGTTCGGAGAGATTTGTTCAGGGTATCTTGTTTGGCGTTCTCAAGTCTATTATTCCGAACCCCTAACTCCGAACTCATAACTTTTGGTTTTCAAAGGTTGGGAGCCTCCAAAATTTCGTATTTAAAATCTTTCGCCCGGCTGGGGAGGTCCTTGAAGATCACCATAAACGGAGTTTCCTTGCCAGGGGGCGTGATCATCTCTTGTTCCGTTTCAGGCTTAATCACCATTTCTCCTTTCAAGAATTCCGCAGGCTGGTTTTTCAACTCTCCGCGAGCGATGACGCGACCGCAGACGGCCTCCTTCTCAGCCACCTTCAGTTTGTCTTCATCAAAAATAACGACTCCTATTTTGATATACTTTTTAGTGAACTTGGATTGATTCTTGACCTTTCCCTCGATGATAAAGAGGGGGGTCTCTCCAATCTTCTCTTGGTATCCGCTCAGATCTCCAACAATGAGACCGCCTTCCTCTCTTCCCCAAATCTGGTTCCAGAGCTCATTGATCCTCTTTACAGTGGAATCCAAATAGGGGGAGAGTCTACCCCCGGAGCTCAATTCCGACCATACGAAGAAGATACCAAAGATCAGCAGCATCAAAACAATGAGAAGGGCTAGAAATCGAAAGGGACCTCTTCTCTCAACATGCATCATGCTCGTCGACTTGGAGGGTCTACTTTCCACTCTTTCTTCCCTTATCGATTCCTCAGGGGGCGGCTTCTCTATCTTTTCTGGGGAAGGCATTTCCTCCTCTTCTCCCGGAGGAACCCATTGTTCTGTTGTTTCCGTAGGACCCTTTACAGAAAAAGAGAACGGCTCTTCTGCCTCTTTTGGCAGGGTCACCTCCTCCTTGGCTTTCGACTCCGGAGGAGCCTCCGTTCTCACCCCGCCCGGTCCCATCAAATCTTCATGGAATTTTGCGAAGGATTCGAAATTCTCGATAATTTCCTCCTTGGTCTCGGGAGGAGGGACGACATAGAATACATGCTTACACCGCGAGCAACGGACCTTGATGCCCTCGGCCGAAATTCGAGAATCATCTAAACTGAATTTGGTTAAACAGGAGGCACAGGTGATGATCATACAGAACCTCTCTTACACTGCGAACTCTGACAAAGGCCCCAATAGTTCTTCAGAGTCCTCACAGTTTCTTCGACATTATGATGAAAGGAATCGAAAAAATCAAGAATAAAATGGTAGCGGAATAAAGAAATGGCAAATGACAAAGTTCGCACGAAGTGATGAACTTAAGGTAAATCAAGCTTAAATGAATTTCAAAGCCCAGATCTCAAACCAGAAAACTACCTTCCCAACCGTTTTTTGAACTCCTGGGTCAGCACGGGAACGACGGTAAAGAGATCGCCAACAATTCCGTAGGTAGCGATCTTAAAAATCGGCGCTTCACCATCCTTGTTGATGGCGACAATGATATCCGATGTCTTCATGCCAGCCTGGTGCTGAATGGAGCCAGAGATGCCACAGGCGATGTAGATTTTGGGCCGAACGGTGCGGCCGGTCTGTCCGACCTGGTGCTCATAAGGAATCCACCCTGAATCGACGGCCGCGCGAGAAGCGCCCACGGCAGCGCCCAACACCGCCGCGAGCTCACGGAGGACTTTAAAATTCTCCGGCCCCCCCATTCCTCTTCCTCCCGAGACAATGATCTCTGCATCCGACAGGTTGACCGTTTCCGCCCCTTTGATGAATTCCAAAATCTTCGTTCTGACCTGGTCCTCGGTCATCTGGAGTGTCTCCCAAATGATCTCTCCCTTTCTTGAATCATCCTTCGGAGGCATGGGAAAGACCTTGGGCCGGACCGTAGCCATCTGGGGTCGGAAGTTTGGATGGTCAAGAATCGTTGCCATGATGTTTCCGCCAAAAGCAGGCCGATCCTGTACAAGATATTTAGTTTCCGGATCGATGTCTAGACCGGTACAGTCCGCCGTCAACCCCGTTTCCAAGGTTGTCGCTACCCTTCCGGCAAAATCCCGTCCCTGTGTGGTGGCTCCGAAAAGGACGATCTCGGGCTTGTATTTCCGAATGAGAGAGACGGCAGCCACTGCATAAGGGTCTGTACGATATTGTTTGAGCAGAGGGCTCTCCATCACATACACCCTCTCCGCCCCGTAGGCGATGGCCTCCCTCGCAAATTGATCGACCGCTTCCTTATCTCCTAACAGCATTCCGCAGAGTTTGCATCCGACCGCATCCGCCAGCTTCCTCCCCTGGCCAAGAAGCTCGAAGGAGATGCTCCCAACTTTACCGAATTCGTGCTCGATAAAAATCCAGACATCTTTAGCGCTGACACCCTTGACCGCGCCCTCCTCCTCCTTGATCAGCGTGATGGCGCTCACTGGACAGACTTCCACACAAGCCCCGCAGAAGGTGCACTTCTCATCGACCACGGCCTTCCCTTCCTGCATACTCAGAGCGCCAAAGGGACAGGAAGGAATACAGGATTCACATCCAGTGCAGGTATCCTTATCAATGATTAGTTTGGCCATTCGCCTCTCCTATTTTTAAGAAAACGTGATTCGTGAACCGTCACCAGCACCAATCACCATCACGATATCATTTGATAAATTTCGTCTCCATCAATTTATTCACCAGAAGAGGAACCACTTCCGATAATTCCCCTTTCAGGACCTCCCCGCCCCCTTTTCTCGGCTCCGGGGAAAAAACCTTCGTCACCCAGGTGGGGGATCCCTTTGTTCCAATACGATTTTCATCTGCGCCGATATCCTTTGCAGTCAGGGTTGGAATCTGCGCCTTGGCCGCCTTCTTGATTCCTAACAGGGAGGGCAGTCTCGGTTCGTTGATATCCTTGACCACGGTCAACAAAGCGGGAAACGACGTTTCAACCACCTCTCTCCCGTTCTCCAGCAGTCGTTCAACCACAATCTTCTTCTTTGCGGGATCAATCTCCTTGACCTTGGAAACGTAGGTCAGCTGTGGAATTCCCAGGCGGGTGGCAAGGCCTGGCCCGACTTGAGCCGTATCTCCGTCGATGGCCTGCTTCCCACAAATCACTAGGTCCACATCGCTAACGACTGTTTGAATCGTCTTGGCAAGGGTGTAAGCCGTAGCCAGGGTGTCGGCTCCCGCAAAGGCCTTGTCCGAGACGAGATAGACCTTGTCCGCACCCACGGCCAGCGCGTTTTTCAATACCTCAACGGCCTGTGGAGGGCCCATGCTGATCACATGAACTTCTCCGCCATGCTTCTCTTTGAGGAGCAACGCTTCTTCGACGGCGTATTCGTCAAAGGGATTGGTAATGCTGGCCACACCCTCCCGGATCATCGAATTGGTCTTCGGGTCAATCTTCAGCTCCGTCGTGTCCGGGACTTGTTTGATACATACGGCGATCTTCACCCTCTCCTCCTCATCTTCCTTTAAAATGAGGCTTCCTCTTTTCGAGGAATGCCGTCATTCCTTCCTTCTGGTCCTCCGTGGCGAATCCGAGGCTGAAGGCATAGGACTCCAAAGAACAGGCTTCCGTCAAGTCCATATTGAACCCTCCGTCCATCACCATCTTGGCCAATCTCACTCCAACGGCTCCATTGGTTCCGATCTGGAGGGCCACTTTCTTCGTCTCTTCCATCAGAGAAGCCTGGGAAAAGACTCGGTTGACGATCCCCATCTGATAGGCTTCCTGGGCCGTGATCATCTTCCCCGACAAGATCAGCTCCTTAGCCTTCCCTTTTCCGATCAGACGAGGAAGCCTCTGTGTTCCGCCGAAGCCCGGAAAGATGCCGAGGGTAACCTCCGGAAAACCAAACCGCGCATTCTCCGAGGCATAGGCGAAATCACAGGCCAGAGCAATTTCCGTTCCTCCTCCCAGGGCGTAGCCATTGACTGCCGCAATCACCGGCCGTTCAAAATCCTGGATCATTTTTAAGGTAAGATGACCCAGCCTCGAAAAATTCAGGGCCTCGATGGAGTTCATCCCCCTCATCTCCTCGATGTCCGCCCCTGCAACAAAGGCTTTCTCTCCACCCCCGGTCACGATAAGAACTTTTACCTCGGGATGATCCTTCACCTCCTGCATTCCTGCCTGGATATCTTTGAGGGT
>Ga0187772_10000049_pt1 | contig 41749 bp, 37 predicted proteins | sample 0116_SJ02_MP15_2_FD_133137 | JGI IMG/M metagenome (GOLD analysis project Ga0187772, IMG submission 133137) | Tropical peat soil microbial communities from peatlands in Department of Meta, Colombia - 0116_SJ02_MP15_20_MG | ecosystem: Environmental > Terrestrial > Soil > Wetlands > Peat | place... | reverse complement strand
TTTTGTTGAAATAGGGAGAAGGATTCGATAAAATAAAATAATAGAGTTGAGTTTGACCGATACGATTCTAGAAACTTGAAGTGGCTTCATCCAGTCTATGGTCCAAAAACTCTTTATTATTCAGCCCTCTCATTACCTATCCAGATCAAATTTGACCTTGCATAAAGTCAAGAGGAGAACCCTAGTGGGTCTAACCCTACCGTATCTTGCTGCCCTTACCCCTGCAGAATGGGAAGTGACGTTGATCGACGAGCAATCCGCGGATGTGGATTTCACAGCTCCTGTGGATCTGGTGGCGATCACTGCCTGGACGATTAATTCTTTTCGGGCTTATGAAATTGCAGACCGGTACAGGGAGCAGGGCGTTCCTGTGATCATGGGCGGTCCCCATACCTATTTCTACTCAGATGAGGCGGCTGAACATTGCGATGCGGTGGGCATCGGGGAGGGGGAAAGGATCTGGCCGTCGATGCTCGAAGATGCAGCGCGGGGGCAACTCAAGAAGATCTATCGAGCGGACCATCTTCAAGACCTGAAGAACCTTCCTTTGCCACGCTACGATCTTCTCAACCTCCAGGGATTCGGCCTGCTTAAGACTTTTTCAGTCCAATCCTCCCGGGGGTGTCCCTTTAAATGCGAGTTTTGCTCGGAGCGCTTCTATCTCGGCCCAAGCTATCGTTATCGTCCCGCTGAAGAGGTAATCGATGAAATCAAACGAAGCAAAGCCAAGAACATTCTTTTTGCAGACAGTAATTTTGCAGGCAACCTCTCTCATACGGTGGAATTGATGGAAGCCCTCCTTCCCTTAAAGGTCCGCTGGTCTGCCCTTTGGTCAGCCTATCTCTGTAACAATGAAACTTTTATGGATCTTGCCAAGAGAAGCGGCCTCTTGCATCTGAATATCGGATTAGAGAGCATCGACCAGGGTACGCTTTTGGGGCTGAACAAGAGGATCAATCAGGTTAAAGAATATAAGAATATTTTGCACAACTTGCGGAAGAGGGGGATCAGTTATTCTCTTAATTTCATTTTCGGCTGGGATACGGAGAGGGAGGATGTGTTTCCTTCTACGCTGGCCTTCCTGCAGGAGGAGAAGGTGCCGGTTGCCTATTTCAATATTTTGGCTCCTCACAAAGGAACGCCCCTTTATGAGCGTATGAAGGCGGAGAATAGAATCATCAATATTGATGACATCGGCCGGTGGCCGGGCATTCACTGCAACATCCGGCCCGCCTATTGCTCGGCTGAGGAACTGGAGCGGCATGTCAAAAAAATCTATTCTGAGTTTTATAGCTATTCTTCAATCTTTTTCCGCCTTCCTTTCCCTATCACGAAAGGAAATATCGCCTCCTGGCTAATCAATTTATCGGAAAGAAAAGTCTCTCGTGCAGACGTAGCCATTGAAGATTTTGATGCGTACTGAACCTCGATAAAACAAAAAGATGCACAACCTCCCCATCCCTTTCTCTTCAGTTTACTTAGCAAGGGCTTCTTTTGCCATTCCGAGAAAGCGTTTCAAGGTCCAGGGTTCTTGAGCCGCGCCGCGACACGCGTACCAGCATCGATCGCAAGTGGTCGGTTTGAAAAAGCCGTCCTGCCAGTCACTATAATGGCCGGCAACGGGATGATCCGAACAGCGTTTGATCATTCCATCTGGAGTCACCTGAATCCAATTGAGACCGGCCGTACACCCAGGGACGCCTCTCTTAGCAAAGAATTCCGGGATTCTGTCTAAGTAGTACTGGCTGGTCGTCAACTTGACACATTGACTTTTTAGATCTTTTATCTTCTGGACCATGTCTCTTAACGCCAGGAGCTCTGTTTCTTTGATCATATGGGTTTCACTATTAATGCGCCAGCAGTTGTAAGTGCTTAAAGAGACCTTGATCCCCATTTGGGAGCTCTTAGATAAGATCTCAGGAATCTCCCGATAATTCCCGCTCTTGATGACCACATTGAAACGTAAATTGATACCTGCCGACTTCAGGCGGGGCGCCACGGAAAGAATGTGTTCGGCAAGTCCGGGAAGGCCGCGATCCTGATCATGCCTTCTGTCAAAATAGTCAAGGGAGATCGACAGCTCATCAAGACCAGCCTCCCACAGCTCAATGCCCCGCTCTAAGGTCAGTAACGACCCATTGGTAATCAGAGAGATAAAGAGAAATCCAAAGTTTTTGCGCAAGGAGGAGATCACATCGGCTAAATCTTTTCTAAGAAGAGGCTCACCTCCTGTCAGGCCAACCGATAGAGGTTTGAGTCTTTTGACCACGGGGACATAGTCCCTTAGTTCGGGGGGATTCTCTTCCTTCCAGTAATCGCAGAAGTTACAACGGGCATTGCATCTTTTTGTGACTTCCAGGTTGATATCCAGGAGGCCCCCTTTAACCAAGTATTTAAAAAACTTATATCCACCAATGGCCATTTCCGAAGAGGTCAGTTTTCGAGACATGCTCTCTATATGTCCCCCTTTTCTTTAACGAAGCTCAACCAAAGACATAGACAAATCTCAAACCCAGGGCCACTACAAGCATTGTCAGGGTAAGCATTATCTTGCCTCGGGGAATTGCTGTTTCTGGGGCCCTTTTACAGCGATCTTACCCCCCGATTGGGTATCAATTCAGCCAGGATACGATCGATCACTTCGACATCGAGTCGCTTTCGCCTTTTCGACTTATCGTAAGCCAAATAAGAGCCGGTTTTCCCCCACTGGCCGCACATCCTGCACCGGAGATTGCATTCATACAAGAGGCGAAGGTTCAGTTTCGTTGGAAAGTAAGAGCCCTCCAGAGGCATACAGCCCTGTTTCAACATCTTCCTGATCCGCGTTGATTGTCTCCGTCTCAGCGCATAGAAATAGTAACCATAATTTGCTTTTACCGTTTTCCAAAGCCTCCAATAGAGTTTTATTCGCATTCTGGAAAGTATTACCGATTTCTTCCCTGGCACCTTAATGTTAACCCCCGAGCATTTTTCCAATGCTTGGCAGGTCGTTCAATGGGATAGGCCAGAAATAAAAGTCTAACCCAGGGAAAGACTGACAGAGAGAGGATAAGAATTAATGGTCCCGTCGAAGAGTTTTCCTTCTTCGTCAGTTCTTCTCAATGGCCTGTTGCTGCAGGCGCATCTTTTTCAGAAGACCTTCGTAGGTTTCCTGCCGGATCACTCGCGCAAAGGATTTCTGGTAGTTTTGGACGATGCTGACGCCGTCGATGGCCACATCTTCCACAAGCCACCTCTGTCCCATGATTCCCAATGAATAATCCACCGGTATCTGTTCATTCATCCGGACGATGATCGTTTTTACGCTTGCTTTGTTCTGATCGGATTCTTCCCGGGTGTAAAGAATTTTTTCCCGGCCAAGGAAGTCGAGGACGAGCTTCGTGTAAGAATCCTGAAAAAGATCTTGAAAGACAGCCTTGAATTCCAAACGCTTTGCCTCGCTTAATGTCTGCCAGTTTTGACCTAATGCCTGCTTTGCCATGGCATCGAAATGGAAATTTTGGGCGATGATGTTATTGATGGCCATCCTTTTCTCCTTCCGGAATTCAAGGCCTCGGAGCTGGGGGTTCGTCTGTATCGCCATCACTTCCTCCAAAATGGATCGAACCCACTCCGTAGGAGTCCCTGCCCCAGAGGAGACCTCCTGGAGGACAAAGAATAGGACAAAAAAGATTACGAACGAAAGAATAGTCCGTCTCTTCATGTTAACTCCTTTGGCCCGTGATCAGTTGCAAAAGGGCGGGCAAGAGAAGGATCGCTGCGGCAAGGGTCAGCAGACTTCCGATCATGGTCAATAGCCCCAGACTGTAAAGGCCTTGATGGCTTGATAAGGTGAGGCTCCCAAAACCCACCGTGGTTGTCAGCCCTGCAAGGATCACCCCCTGGCCGGTGCTGAACGGAAGAATAACACCTGTTTCTCGCTGTCGCCAGCGTTGAACAATGATGATGCCATATTCAACCCCGGCTCCGACCACAAGGGGCAGGAAGATGCTGTTGGCCAGGTTTAAATCGACGCCGAAGCCGTGCATCACCCCAAACGTCCACACCGTTCCCACCACCAGGGGCGTTATGGCCAAAAGGGTGGAAAGCACACTCCGGAAAGTGAGCCAAAGCATCAGAAAAATGAAAACCATCGCGTAGAATGCAGCAACAACGCAGGCGTCCCGGAAGGCCTTTGTAAAGACGTAAAGGGTCACCGGGTCTCCGATGGCGTCGGGATCGGCGGCTGTCAGATCGTGAACGAATTTCCCGAGGATCTCTGGCTCCCAGATATTTTGGGCGGGAAAGACCCGAATGCGATAGAGACCGTTTTCGCCAACAAACCGCTGGCGCAAGGTTTTGGGCAGGTCATCGACCCTCATGGGGGGGGCGTTGATGTTTTCCTGGAGAAGATCAAACTTGTCGTTCAGGTCTCCGATCAAGGCTGCTTCGAAAGTCTGAAGTCCATGGAGCAGACGGGATCTCTCCGTAGAACGGAAGCGCCGCCGCAGATCGCTGATCAGAGCCTCTGCCTCCTTCATCTGTTCTTTGACGGGCGGGGTAACCTTCCATCCGGAATCGAGCATCTTAAAATGAATTCTGCCCAGAATCTCATCCAGCGTTGAAAGGTTGGCCGACCGGCTGGAGATCTGGAAGGGACGGATCCCTGCCAGGAGGGGTCTCATCTCTTGTAGAAGACGGGCCTTCTCTTTCTGATTCGTGGGGAGTAGGCTGACCACGCTTTCGACTCTCGAGACGGAAGGAAGGGCTTCAAGAGCCTTCGTTTTCTTTTCGACCTCTTCGAGGGAACGGGCGAAGACCGCTCCCTGCATGCTGGCATGTTTCGAATCTTCGATCAGTCTTTTCTCCCATTTGACCGATTCTGATCTTCTGGACTGGAGCCGTAACATATTCAGGTCAAACTTGATCCGAGTCGCTCCCCATAAGGAGAAAACGGATCCAAGGCAAGCGATGACCAGAACGAGGAGAGCCTGTCCCTTCGTAAATTTCAGGAGAGGTTTCAAAGGGCCTAAGGGTAATGGGAGGACGACGGTGTTTTTGGCCTTATCGAACATCAAAATGAGAGCGGGCAAAAGGCAGAGGGTCATGACCGTGGCAGTAATCAATCCGATGAAGCAAATGATTCCCAGTTCCATCAGGCCTCTGAACCCGGTAAGGACGAGGGGGAAGAAGGAGAGGGCTGCGGAAAGGCCTGCCAAAAGGATCCCTGGGCCGAGACGCGTCATCGTTGTCTGGATGGCTTCTTTTTTGGGTGCCCCTCGGGTTTCGTGCTCCTCCCGGTAGCGCGAAACCCAGTGGACGCCGTAATCGATCCCCAGACCCAGGAGCATGGGCGCGAAAGATACGGAGAGGATATTCAAATGGCCGATGAAAAGGGTCGTCAACCCAAAGGTAAGGGAGAGAGCAACAAGGAGCTGCGTAATCTCCAATAGAGGCCTTCGGAATCCGTGCCAAAAGAGGATAAGAAGGATCGTGAGCCCCGCCAGCGAGAAGAAGGTAGCGAGACTCATGTCTTTCATGGCTACTCCCATCTCATCCTCGTCAAGGGCAGCCGGTCCGGTCACCCCCACTTGAATGCCGGGGAATTCGGTCTGAACCCGGGCAATCGTATTCCTCAAAGCGTTCAGAGATTCCTGCCCGCTGGTAAAGCCTTTACCCATTTTTCTGGGTGTGATAAGAAGAAGAAGGTAGCGTTTATTTTCTGTCCAGAAATAACCCTGCTCAGACGCGACCGCCCAGGACTGTTTGGTGAGAAAGGATTCCCATGGAGAGACCTGGGAGGTGTTTCCATCCAGCCACTGCTTCATTTCGCGGAGAACCCTAACCAGAAAGTCGAGATCGTGGGGTTCCTTCCCGTTTCCTGTTGACTTTTCTTCAAGAAACCCAGTAAAGAGTTCTCCCACCATCTTAGAAGTCATCTCTTGATTGATTTGACTAAAGAAATTGGTCAGGGTGGGCGACTGGCTAAGACCTTGAATAAAGTCATGGTGTTCCTGAAGTGAATCACGGAGGGTCAAAAGGTCTTTCTTCCCGAGATAGAGAAGAGCCCATCGCCTGAAGGGTTTTGGGTCCACGCGAAAGAAGATCTGGTCGTAATGCTCTCGATCTGCTTCGAGGAGGGGGACAAGGGCCCGGAGGAATTTTAGAGAACGGGAGGGGTCCTGGTTTTCGACAGCCACCACGAAGGTGTCCAAATCATCAAACTGATCCATCTGTTCCGAGAGCTTCATCAGCCGATGGTTTGGAGAGATCAGCTCGCTCTGGCTCGTCAGGAACCCCAAATTCGCCACGGTATAAAGAATAGAAAACACCGTGAGTGCCAAGGCGACACAGAGAGTAAGAAGGGGGTATGCGGTGACAACGATCAAAACTTTTCGCAATCCCTTTTGAACAACATTCATCCTTCCGCTCTCCTTACCAGGCCTTGGCTCCCACCGCATACTCCAGCCGGGCTAGGGACAAATTGTAATTGAAAAGGGCTTCCAGGTACTTTCCCTGGTTCTCGCCGTATTTCTCTATTGCTCGCAACATGTCATCCGCCGTGCCAACTCCCATATCGAAATTGGTCAGGGCAGCCACAATCCATTTCCTGGAGGCGGTCGCCCCTTTGCTGAAAGATTCCGCGGCCACTCTCCATTCCTTTACCTCCTGATAGTACTGGGCGACCTGAATGGGAATGTTCAGCTTTGCAGAGGCTTTCGTATAATGAAGCCTGCCGTACTCTGCTTTCTCCTTATCGACCTTCGCCTTACTGATGCCGAAGTCGAAATTCCACTTCACCCCTGCCACGACGCCCACGTTGGCGTGGTTGAACTCATCCGGGATATAGGCGTTTTGGAAGGTTTCTCGCCCCGGGGCCCCGGCCAGAGATCCTTCCAGGGCAACAAAAAAGGAAGGATACCTGTCACTCTCGGCCGCCCGTACCAGAGACTGCTGGGCTGCCAGCGCTTCTTCAAGCTGTTTGAATTCAGGCCGGTCGCCGTAGGCCTTCTCAATATAGCTCGGCAGCTCGGAGAGGATTTCTTCTCTGAAGGGAAGAACTTTTTCGGCAAGCTCAAAATTCGTCTCGGGAGATAAATAGATCATGGACTTCAAGGCGAAATAGGCGACCTTCGCTCCTTTTTCCGCCTCGGCCCGAGACCTGGCGGTATCGGCGCGGTACGCTTCGACCCGGTAGAGGTCGCTCTCCAGGACATTGGCGGAGCCGAGCTCTAAAAGGCGCTTCATCCGCTGTTTCGCATCATCAAAAAAGGAATCCGCGTCATCGGCTGCCTCCATCCCTGCGCGAGCCACGATGAGGGCATAGTAGAGTTCTTTTACCCTGAGAGCAGTCTCGTTCCCTCTCTCGACCAGCTTCAATTCCTTTGCCCGGATTCCCCGGCTGGCAGCATCCTTCCGATTCGAAAGTTTTCCAAAGGTGTAAAGGGGTTGAGTGGCTGTAAAGTCGATCCTTCCGAACACGCCGATCGTATCCGGGGACGGGTCATGGATTCGGGTGCCCAGGACCACGGGCGTCCTGGCATCGTTAACCGGCCCGATAATGGCAGTGCTATCCAACTGAGGATAGTAGGCTGCTTTGACCTGGTCCAGGTCACTTCGGGTTGCCGCGATTTCACTCCGGGTCTCCCCCATCTCCGGGCTCTTGGCGATGGCCATATCAATCAACTGCTGCAGGGTGAGAACAAGCTTTTCCGGCTTTTCTTTTTCCTCTCCTGCCACTCCATGGGCGATGAAAAAGAAACTACAAATGATGATTACTATCGAGACTAAAGCTATTCTATTCCTCCCTGGCATGGAAACACCTCTTCCCAAGGTTCTCATGCGTCAACCTCCTTTCTTATTGCTGTTTCGATCAAGACATCAGCGCTTATTCTCTGCAACCTCCTTCCTGAGATGAGATTCTCTTTCGTCTTTCTTCACCAGGAGGGTGGTGTAAATTAGAAGTCCGACTCCAGCCCAAAAGATCTGCTCCAATCGAAGCGCAATTCCGAAGGTCAGGCCCAAGGCCGACGGAAAACCCAAGGCACTAAAAGCGAGAACCCTCGTTGCTTCCAAAAAGCCGACGTTGGGAAGAACAAAACTCAGAAGATCGAACCAACTCCCAAGAAACCAGATCGCTCCGGCCATGAGCAGGGAGCGGTGATCCGTTAAGAGAAAGAGAAAATACCAGGCCTGGACGATACCGCAGGCCATGCCAACGATGTGCCAGAACATGGAGAGAGGCAAGTTCATCGGCCGCTCTTCATAAAAGAGCTTAAGCTGATCGTCCACTTCTGTGATGTGACGAGCTGCCTTCTCCAGGGTTCGACCGCCTACTCTGCGGGCCACCAGCCAGCGCACGACGGCTCCCAGCTTGCCGTACTTCTGAACGGCCAAAAATCCTATCATTCCTCCGCCCAGAAGAACCGTGCCCGCAAGCATGGCCACCCAAACGCCAACCGGAAGTCTTACCCCATGGAGGACTGCTAAGGATCCCACGACGACGAAAACGAGCTGGGCTAGGGCTTCGGAAAGTTTACCGATGATGACCCCGGTTGCCGCTTCTGGCCCTCGATGATTCAATGAAAGAAGAGTCCCCTTTGTTACATCGCCACCCAGCCCGGCCGTAGGGGTAAGGTAATTGATCGAAATTCCAGCCATCCGGATTCGAAAGAGGTATAAAAAAGAGAGTGATCGGTGCGGACCCGAAAGGCAATATCGCCATCCATGGGTGCGAAAAAGATCTGACACCCCTTCGATCAGAATGAAAGGGACAAGCCCCCAGCCCAGAAGAGTCAATTCTCGCCACAGTTGACCGGGGCCGATCTCCCAGACAAGGAAGGCAAGTAGAAGTACACCGATGACAACGCTCAACTTGTGAAATCTTTTCATGAGATTCCTTCCGCCTGTTGGCTAACCGCTTTTTTCATCGTCCTGCCATACTGAAACAAGCGGAGGCTATGAATGCTGGCGGTCAGTGCGGCCCAAGTGGCCACGATGGCGAAGGTTTGAAATGGGTAACCAGAAGAAAAACCAACGATAAACATAAAGCCATAAATGTTACGGCGTCCTGCGATGCGACGGAAGGCTCGGTCAAATGGGCCGAAGAAGTCAACGGTCTTGCCATACCATTTGTTCGCTAAGGCATAAACGACATTGTCCGTCGTATCGGAACAAATAAGCAAGGCAGCAAGCAAGGCTGGCGATGGGTTTAAGCCGGTATTCCGTAATCCCACTCCAAGAGCCACGTACAAGCTCGTTTCGTTGAAGTAGTCGATGATACCTTCATATTGTCCCAGTTTCGTATAGTGAAGCGTGGTACGTGCCAACTTGCCATCCACACCATCCAGAATTTCAACAAGAAACATGGTCAGAGCTCCTGCCAAAAAATGACCGTGCCAGAACAACCATATCACCAGTACCCCCACTCCCACTCCAAGAAAAGTAACGATATTAGGAGTAATGGGGGTGTTGCAAAGAAGACGTGTCAGCATATTTTCAAACGGCGGATCGATGAACTGAGCCGGAAGATCCATCACCTGTTTTTGCTGGCTCCGGATCATTATCCATGTTGCCTTTCGTGCGTCCTCCCTCGAATACACCTCTTTGAAATAGGGTACCAGAGGGCCTCGAATCTCTGGGGAGAAAGGATCGATATCCTCCGGGAGAAGCGATCTGACTTGACGAATCAGATTGCCCTTTCCTTGTTTTAACCAGGTTTGAAGATCTTCTCTTCTCAGGAATCCCGCTCGGATGATTTCTCTTTCTCTGTCCGAAGCGTCGATGTAAGCAAGGGTAGGCTCAGAAGCCGCGGTCAAGGCACGGATAAGGCGGGGATCCATCAAGTGGGCGGCGTCTATATAGACGAGAGATGGTCCAGGGTCCTTTAGCGTCAGAAGGGCGGTGGGGATATCCTCTGTCAGCCGTAGCGGCTCTATCCGAAGATTTTTCTGCCAAGCCTTAAGGTCTTCGGGGATCTTTTCCGTTTTTAAGAGGAGAACAACCCTTTCTATTCCAAACTGGTTAAGATGGAAGAGAGTCCTAGCGACAAGAGAAACACCCCCCACCCTCTGCCATGCGCCGCTGTGGCAGGCGTTAAGAACAACCAAGAAAGGTTTGATCCTTTCGCCCATTTTCGAAGAAAGAGATACCTGCTCTTTTCTGGACACATCCGATTCCTACAGGGGCAGATTCCCTACAGGGATAAACCGCGATCCTTCCTGATGCGACTGATAGGCGAGGTGCGTAAGTTCAGCACACCACTTTGCCTCCATCCAATTGACACCACGAGCCCGAACGTCTTGAACCTCGCCCAGAAAATCTTCCATCACAGGTTTCATCCATTCGGGGTGATGGGAACTCCCCGACAGGGGCTCCGGAAAGGCGTATCGCTCGGCCGGACAGCCGTTGGCACACAGAACCATATGGTCATCGTTGATGAAAAGGGTCCCTTCGTCTCCTGCGATGACCCCCTGATTCCGGCGGCACGATGCTTGCCACGTGAGATAGAGCCTTACCGTTCCCCTGAGAAAGGGCATTACCAGGTCCACTGTCTCTTCAAGATGAGGATCGGCACCCTGGGGGTGTTCCATGGTGGCTGAGACGCAAAGAGGCAACTCTCCCATCATCGAAAAGATCAGGTAGAGGTGGTGCCAGCCGTGGTCGAGGAGAATACCCCCTCCTGCCACTTCGGCACACCTTCGCCAATTGGAGACGCCTCCCCCCGAATGGGGAGGACGAAGGGCAGTGAGGGAAATGGACCGGACGACGCCAACTCTTTTTGAACGAAGGAGTTCACTCGCTTTGAGCCAAATGGGCGCATATTTCCAGTTGTTGACGGTGAAGATTACCCGGCCGAATTCCCGGGCAGCCCGCTCGATCCGACGCAGACTCTCCAGAGAGGTCACCAGAGGCTTTTCACAAAAAACGTGGAGCCCCGCCGTGCACGCCTTGAGGATCAGATCACAATGAAAACAAGGAGGGGTGCAGATATCGACAAAGTCGAGGGGTTTCTCAGTAAGCAGGGGGTCTACCTCAGGATACACCCGCGCTTCCGGAAGAAGCTCCCCGGCCAGCTTCGCCCGTTCAGGATCGGGCTCCACGACACCGACGATTTTGAAATGATCGTTCTCTTTCCAAGCGGACAGGTGGGCATGCCTGGCGACATTGCCAAAACCAATAATCGCTCCTCGAAGAGGACTTCCCGACATCGATAGTTCTCCTACCTTTTATAAGGGAGGTGTTCCGCTACAAAGGCGAAAACCTCATCAAGGATTCCCAGCCCTATGTCCGCGTCTTCCTTACGGAGGGTTAAGGGTGGGTTGATGCGAAAATTCGGCTTGTAACACATGCTCACCATTCCCCTCTTGAGGGCTTCCAAAAAGATCTGCCTTGTCACGGTCTTTTCAAGGGGCTCTTTGGTCTTCCTGTCCCTTACCAGCTCGACACCGATCAGCAGGCCCCTGCCACGGACATCGCCGATAAATTCATACTTCTCCTGCATCTGCTGAAGTCCGTGAAGGAGATACTCCCCTACAGTCAGCGAGTTTTCAACCAGGGATTCCTCAAGAATCGTTTGAATGGTGGCCAACGCAGCGGTGCTTGCGAGAGGGTTCCCCCCGTAGCTACTCGAAGATGAGCTGGGCTTTGAGAAAGGCTTACTCCTCGTAATTTCATCTCTGGCGACAAGACCGCTGATCGGAAACCCATTTCCCATCCCCTTGCCGATCGTCATGATATCGGGCAGGGTCGCTGTGTGATTGGAGCCGAACATTATTCCCGTGCGGCCAAATCCGGTAATCATCTCATCGGCAATAAGCAAGGCTTCCTTCTCATGGGCAATCTCAAGAAGGCCGGGAAGAAATTCCCGGGGGGGGATCACATTGCCCGCAGTCCCTTGCATCGGTTCAACAATGATCGCGGCAAGGCTCCCTGCCGTGTTATTCTCAAGCACCTTCCGGACAAACTCAAGGCAATAGAGGCCGCACGAAGGGTATTCCATCTTGAAGGGACAACGATAACAATCAGCATAAGGAGCCAAATGAAGACCTGGGTGAAGAACGCCCCAATCCTTTTTAAAAGGATCGCCAATCAGACCCAGGACTCCCCCTGTTTTCCCGTGGAAGCCTCCCCAAAAGCTGAGGACTTCAAATTTCTTGGTGTAGGACTTGGCCAGACGGACGGCGGCCTCGACGGCTTCGGCGCCCCCGCTATAAAGCTGAATTCTGTCGAGACCCTGGGGGGATAGAGAGGCAATCAGGCGCAGCAATGCCAACCGGTTTTCTGTTGTGAAGCTGCCGACAGTGACCTTATCCAGTTGCTCCTTAACTGCTCTGATGTATTTGGGATGGGAATGTCCCAGACTGCACACGGCCACTCCGGCCATGAAGTCCAGGTAGTGCCTCCCATCCATATCGGTGAGCCAGCAACCGCGCCCTTCTCGGATGACCAATTGAGAGAGGAGCGCAACTTCCTGAAGGCCGGGGGATATATATCGTTGTTCTTCTTGGCAGATTTGTGATGAAATCATCCCATGGACTTCTTCAACTACCGCTTGGCGACGCATTGAACCCTCCTTCGCAGACACTTGTGAATATATTGAGCGATCCCTTCCGCAGCGGAGCGGCAACATCTTGAAAAGCTGGGCCAATCGTTCAGATCGACCAATACCATCTCTCCTTTCTCGGTCAGGATGCAATCGCCGCCGTAGATTTCAAGTCCCACCGTCTCGGCAGATCGACGGGCCAACGTGGAGAGAGACTTCATCTGGGCAGTGACTTCTTCACCGTTCGAGGCCAGGAATGCCCTGAAATATTCCCCCTTACCCACCCCGTAAAACTTGATCACCTCGCCGTCCACGTGCTCCTGGACAAGAACCTCGGCAATCTTCTGACGGCGGAAATGATGGAGCGCCTGGATCAACTCTTCATCCGTTGCGACCTTGGCCACATCTCCTGTCCGTGTCGCATGAACATCTCCTCGCTTCAGCCAGTATGACTTGGGTATCCCAAAAGAGATTCGCCGTTCCACTTCCTCCAAGTGAATGATTTGACTGGACGGGAGAGGAAGACCGGCCTTCGCAAGGAGAGAGATCAGTGGCTTGCGGTAAGCGTTGCGGACTGACGAAACGGAATTGATGACTCTCTTTCCTTGATTCTGCCAGCTCTCTAAAATGTCGAGGGCTCGATGGGACTGAGCCATGGTAAGGATAAGGGCCGCTCGGCCGGAAAATCTCTCAAGGTCTTTTGCCTCCGCCACCGCGGTCTTATACCCCGTTCGAGACAACTCTGTCAAGGTGGCGTCAAGAATCGCAGCATCTTCCCGGACCTTCCCCGGAGAAAAGATGCTCTCGCGATAGACACCGAGCAATGTCATGTCCCTCATCCTTCGCCCACCTCCACCAGATACTTATTCGCCTTCTCGATATCTTCGCGGGTGTCCACGTCGACTGTCTTTGAGACGGGAATGCCGTAAAGACTGAGACGATTTTCCAACAAGAGGCCCAGAAACTGGCGGAGGGCACTCAATCTCCTGGCCCGGGCGGCTTCGATCAGGGAAAAAATCTCCGGTCTAAAATAATAAAACCCTGCGGTGATATATCGACCGGGTCGCGCTCCGTCGCCCAGGGCGACGATTCGTTGGCCTTTATCCAATTTTACCCACAGCGGCTTCTCATCATCGACAAAGCGGGTCACTGCCAAGACCCCGTCTCCGCCCCGTCTGCGGGCTTTGGTAAGAAACCTCCTCAACACGCCGAACTCAAACACGGCGTCGACGGTAAAAAGAAGGAAAGGTCCGTTGCTTAGAAGGGGAGCCAGTGAAAAGAGGCTCTCCATCGAGCTGGCGGTGGCTTTAACGACGAGCTCTAAAGGGACCGGCCAGGAAGTGGACCGAAGATACTCGGCCACTGCCGGGTTCAAATCGTTCACGATGCAGGCAATGGAGGTTACGCCCACATGGTTCGCCGCGCGAATGACCCTGGCGATAAGAGGCTCCCTGCCAATCGTCACCAAGGGTTTGGGGACGAGAATGCCTCCTTGTATGAGGCGATCCCCCTGGCCTGCCGCAATGATTCCTGCTTTCATGAGACCAGCACCTCTAATTCAGAAAGGCTCGAGATAGTAGCATTAACAGGTCCGGCATTTTCGGGTATCCGCGGATGAGGCCCCTTCAGCCAGATCGTCTTCATTCCTAGCTCTCGGGCAGGGATCATGTCGCGCTCGAAAGAGTCCCCAACGCAAACGACCTCTTCCGGCGGCAGCTGCAACCTCTCCAAGGCTGCTCGGAAGATCGCCGGGTCCGGTTTACTCACCCCGACGAGGGCTGAATCAAGGATCACGTCGAGTGCTGGCGCCAATCCTGCCTCTTCGCAAAGGGCCGCTACGTTTCCATAAAAATTGGATACCAGGCCCAAACGATATCGGCCTTTCATACGGCGAAGCAAATAAGCATTGCGATGGAGAAACCGCTCCGACTTGGTGCAAAAGGCTTCCACCATTTCACTTTCCTTCTCATCGTCCGTCAAGCCCAATGCCTCAAACTGCATACGGACATGCCGTATCATCAACCGCCGAAGACCCAATGAAACAACCCGAGAGTCGGAGGAACAAAGGGCATCCGCGTGATAGAAGGCCCTCTTGATCTCTGGGAGAGGAATCCGCAACCCCAAATCCTCGTAAAGCGCATAAAATCGGTCCAACCAATGCTCTCCGTCCGAATCGAGGGTTCCCCCGAAATCGAAGAGAATTGCCTTGCATCCATGAAATGTCTCAGGATTCATACGACACCCGAAAACAAAGTTCCCGATGGAGTAGGATTTGTTAGGGATAAGAGAAGGGCGCCAAACAAAACGATGCCAAGAAGGATAGGCCAGAGGCTAAGTCTCCCACGGTGAAAGATCACGGTTCACTCTCTCAATCGGGTATACTTCACCCTCTGGTTCATCCGTCTCCTTCTTAAAGGGCCTGGGTCGGTCCGCTGCTTTTGGCGTCTTCGCTTGGAATCCTTGGATAAACGCCTCGGTCATATGAAAGGCCTCGTCGTCCGTGTATTGCCTTGGAGGGTGCTTCATAAAATAGGCTGCGACGGGAAAGAGGACACCGGCCTCGCCGCGGTCCAACGCCAGTTTGCAGCACCGGATGGCGTCGATGACGATGCCCGCCGAGTTAGGAGAATCTTCTACGGAAAGACGAAGCTCCAGCTCCATCGGGACACCACCGAAGATCTTGCCTTCCATGCGGATAAAACAGACTTTATTATCCTTTTGCCAGGGCACGTAATCGCTGGGTCCGATATGGATATTCTCGTCGTCCAGGCGCTGGGATGCCACTGACTGAACAGCCTCCGTTTTCGACCTCTTTTTGGTCAAAAGCCTTGTGCGATTGAGCATGTTAAGAAAATCAGTATTCCCCCCCGTATTGAGCTGGTAGGTCCGGGTGAGCTTGACCCCTCGCTTCTTAAAGAGATCGACCAGTGTGCGATGGACAATGGTCGCGCCAAGCTGGGACTTGATATCGTCACCGATGAGAGGAAGGCCTTTCTCCTTAAACCGATCGGCCCAGATGGGATCGCTGGCAATGAAGACAGGCATGTTGTTGATAAACCCGAGGCCTGCTTCCAAGGCGCATTCCGCGTAGAAGCGGGTCGCCAGTTCAGACCCGACGGGCATATAATTCAGCAAAATCTCAGCTCCTGATTCCGTAAGGGTCCGGATGACCGCTTCCCTGCTGGGCTCTCGCTGATTAGCCAGGACAAAGGTAGATTCATTGCTGTAATTCCCCATATGCTCAGAGTATCCGTCCAGGACCCGTCCCATCTGCACTATTGTACCCGTTGGGGGCACATCACCACAAAAGACCTTGGTGCAGTTTGGTTTCTTAAAGATGGCGTCTGCCACATCCTTACCAACCTTGCGCTGGTCGATGTCGAAGGCGGCCGCCACCTTGATGCCGTAAGGTTTGTACCCTCCGATATCACGATGGAGCAAGCCGATGGAATCTCGGCTCTCCTTTTGGTAATAATGGATTCCTTGGATCAACGAACTGCAACAATTACCTACTCCAACGATAGCCACCTTTATGTTTTTCATACACATTCCTCTGGACAGTTACCCCTCCCCAACCCAAAAAACCCGGAGGCTTTCCGTCCCCCCTTTATGAATGGTTTAGACTCACCCGTACGAAGATTTCAGTTTATACTTACTATCCCCCCTATAGTAGTTATGAAGGAAATGGGGCGGACACTGTATTTCGTAAAGAAAAGACTACATTTTCCTACTTGATTCCATTATGAAATCTTTAACACATATGTTATCATATGTCATCAAATATTGGAAATTAATTTTTCTTAAGTTTTTATTCTTAATCCTGCCGGTCTCCTCCCGCACCCATCTTCAGGATCCTCCGCGGAGCAATCTTTGACGCCAGGGAATGCAGACGGCTATTCAAGGAAGCAAAAGAGTTTTTTCAGCTTCGTACGAAGAGAAGAAATTTTGTCGATCCTCAGACCACTTCAAGACTGATGCCGTCTTAGCTCTTGCCCCGTTCGCTCAATCGATTGGGAACGTCTCAGTGTACCTCCCTGTGCTTCACCAGATCAGTAAAGCTGATCGTCCGGATCTGTGAAGCCAGTAGAGCCCGCTGCACGGCAGGATGGATGAGTGCCTCAAGTTCGTTCGCGTCGTTTCCAGGATGGAAGTAGATTTCTGCAACTCCCGGAGGGAGGAACTTGAAGAAACGAAGCATAAGGTCGAGGTGAAGGCGGCCACTGTCGTTCATTCCAAAAACAAAATCATTCGAGCACACCCCGGCACGTTTGAACCTTTTTTTTAAGAGAGAAACCCAAGGCGATAGGAGAAGGCAAGCGCCCACCTTCCGGAGGAGTCCATCCCTCGACGCTCGCCACGAAGGAAGGGGAGGTTCATAAGGCAATCGCATTGCTCTCATCCCATATTCTCGGCCCACTTTCAGGAGGAACCCTGAAACCGTGGGATGGAGGTGCATGTGGTGATGGGTGTTGACGTGGTCGAGAGGAAGGCCCGTCTCCCTGAAGGCCTCAAACTGGGCCCGGATTTCCGCTTCTAATTGGCGTTTCACCCCTGGCCTGAAAAAAAAATTGAATCCGGCCCGGACGAGATGCGGGGCAAACTCACCCCTCCGGTTAACCAAATCTGGAATCATCTGTGAAGGCAGGATCGATGATCCGTCCACCAGCACCAGATGTAAGCCAATCTTCAGGGAAGGACATCGCCTTGCTCGCTCTACGGCATCTGTCGCAGCCTTCGCCCCGACCATCAAACTCGCACCGTTCAGAAGACCTTGTCGATGGGCTTTTTCAACCGCTTCGTTCACCGACTGCGAAAGACCGAAGTCATCGCCGGTGACGATCAGTTCTTTCACGATGTCCCCTCCCTGGATGTCAGTCGTCCGTCATGGCCCAGCATCAGCTCAGCACCGCGCCAGCTGACCGTTTTCTTGGTAAAAGCCAAGAGCCAGGAAATAATAGAGGTTAGATCCCTCAAAGGCAGAAGGGCAAGATTCCTTAGCCCTTCCCGATCTTGAAGTCCCCACCCCAGAATGACCGCTGCCGTGGCCAACCGAAGCCCCATCACTCCCCCCAAGACCAACAGCCCGCCCGCATCTGCCAAACGGGATGCCGCGAACAAAAGTGCGAAGGGAACGGAGCGGATCAATAGGGTGGCAAAAAAACCCGCGGGTTGTGCAGCCCGTGTTTTTTGATCCCAACAGACCTGATGATTCCACCATCGGGAAGCCTTCTCGAGATCGACCACGGTCTCGACAAAATAGGGCACCACAGCCACCCTTTTTCCGGAAGTCCAAAGACGCCTGCCCATCTCATAATCTTCCGTCAGATAGTCGGCCAGGGTTTCGAAGCCGCCTATCTCTTTGAGAGAGCTGCACCGCAAAGCCACCGACGAACCCAGACAGAACTTCGACGCCCCAGTGACCGAGGCGAAGATGACACTGGGAACGAAATCAGCATTCAAGGTCAGAAGCTCCATTTTCTCGAACCATCGATCCGCATGGGTCGCCTTATAGAGGGTGCAGACGCATCCTACGTTGGGATCAGCCAGAGGAGCGATGATCGCTTTCAGATAATCGGGTTTCAGGTGGACGTCACTGTCACTAATAACCAGGGTATCATACTGGGCGTAGGGCAGGGCACCGAGAAGGTTGTTGATCTTTCCGTTGGGACCGACCCGGCGATTTCCGATGACCACGGATACTCGTTTGGAACCAAATGCTTGCCCAATCTTCTTCAACAGGGGGAGGGCTGGATCGTCCGGGTCTTGAACCGAGAAGACCACTTGAAACTCGGGGTAGTCCTGTAGACAAGCGCTGCGCAGGTTTTGCTCCTGGTTTTTTTCAAGACCCCGCACTGGCTTCAGAATGGTGACCCCAGGCCATTTGGAAAAGGAGTAGCCGGGTGAACATCTAGGCTGAGTTCGGAAGCGCCAGACCGCAAGCAGGCATAGAATCGAGTAGATCGACCCTGCGATTGCGGGAACCAAACAGATACTCTGTAAAAGAGACCAAGAGAATTGCACCGTTCGCCCTTGTTCCTGTATCCATTTTATTCTTTTCTTAGGTGATTTGCAATCTAGTGTAGTGCGTCCAACACTTCTTTACATAAGTTCAGAAGCTGTCATTATTGCAAAAGCTCGCCTCGGCGAAGCCTGGGCAGGAATCCAGTTGAAATCATAGGATTCCGGGTCAAGCCCGGAATGACATTCAAAGTAAAGGGACTTCTGACGCAGTACACTAGCATCCTCGAGGGCCTGCCATCTGCTTCCTCTCATTTCACGGAATTGTGGGGTTTCCACCCCGGCGGAGGAGAGAAGATCTTTCCGCCTTTGTTAAGAAAAATCTTCCACTTTAAAATGGGACATTCCTTAAGAAAGGTCGCCTAAGAATCAAGAGAGAAGATGAATCCTAAGGGCAGAGATTGGTTTCTGAAAGAGTTCTCAGGGTGAAAAACCTGATCCAATGCACTTCATGCAGTGTCAAAGATCAAAATCCCACCACTATGTCTACCTGAAATGCCATTGAAATCTTTCCAACGAATTGCCTTTTTTCATTTTTGAGTTGCATTGCGGCAGACGGCATGCTAATTTATTCTTAAGCGAACTCAGAGATATCGAACTTATGTCCTCGCAATTGAAATTCAAGAAAAAGGAAGATACTTCCTATCTCGCAGACTCCTTTTTTGAGGAGAAGCTTGAGGAAGCCATTTTACGGGCCCGCGAGACCCTGCTCGCGCTTCAGCATCCACATGGATATTGGTGCTTCGAGTTGGAGGCGGACTGCACGATTCCCGCTGAATTCATCTTGATGATGCACTACATGGATGAAATCGACGAGGATCTTCAGGCCAAAATAGCCATTTACCTCCGTAGACACCAGGGCGATCATGGAGGCTGGCCGCTATTCTATGGCGGCCGGTTCGACATGAGCTGTTCCGTGAAAACTTACTATGCCTTAAAATTGGCTGGGGATAGCTCTGATGCGCCCCATATGGTGAAAGCCCACGAAGCCATCCTGTCTCATGGCGGCGCCGCTCGCTGCAATGTGTTTACGCGTATCACCCTTGCGCTTTTCGGCCAAATTCCTTGGCGGGGCGTCCCTTTTATACCTGTTGAGATCATGCTATTGCCTCCCTGGTTCCCTTTCCACATCAGCAAGGTCTCTTACTGGTCGCGGACCGTAGCCATCCCGCTATCTATTTTGTGCAGCTTAAAGCCAAGGGCCAAGAATTCCAAGGGGATCAATGTGCGAGAGTTGTTTACTATTCCTCCCGAACAAGAGAGACACTATTTTCCCGTTCGCTCGCGCCTGAACCATTTCTTCTTGTTCCTTGACAGGGTGGGACATTTCATTGAGCCCTTCATCCCAAAGAAAATTCGAGGGTTGGCAGTAAAAAGAGCGGAAGAGTGGTTTACCGAGCGTCTAAACGGCATCGATGGCCTTGGAGGGATCTTTCCGGCTATGATCAATGCCCATGAGGCCCTGGCTTGCCTGGGATATCCATCTGACCACCCTTACAGGGTTACTACCAAAGAGGCGCTCAAGAACCTGCTGGTTATCGGTGGCGAAACAGCCTACTGTCAGCCGTGCATGTCACCTGTCTGGGATACCGCCCTTTCCTGTCTGGCACTCCAGGAAGAAACCAATGGCATGGCCTCAGAAAACGTCCTACATGGTCTGGACTGGCTCAGGGATCGGCAACTGATTGATGAACCGGGGGACTGGCGCGAGAACCATCCGGGCCTCAAGGGTGGAGGGTGGGCATTTCAGTTTAGCAATTCATACTATCCCGATCTCGATGACACTTCCGCAGTTGCCTGGGCAATGGATCAAACTGACCCAAAACGCTACCGCAAATCGATCCAACGGGCAATCGATTGGATATGCGGCATGCAGTCAAGAAACGGGGGGTTTGCTGCTTATGATGCTGACAATACGTATTATTATCTCAATGAAATCCCGTTTGCTGACCACGGCGCTCTTCTTGATCCCCCGACGAGCGACGTGAGTGCTCGCTGTGCAACCGTGCTGGCCCAACTCGGCGATCATAATCGTGTGCTAAAGGCCTGCCTGGATTATCTGCGGAAGGAACAAGAGGAAAACGGTTCATGGTTCGGTCGTTGGGGCACCAATTATATCTATGGCACGTGGTCGGTGCTCGCCGCTCTTGAAAAGGCAAGTTCTCTTTCGGATCAAGAACACATCCGTCGTGCTGCCGCTTGGCTAAAAAGTATGCAGCGGCCTGACGGGGGCTGGGGGGAGGATTGCGATACTTACTTTTACCCGGAAAGGGCGGGGAGGGGCGATGCCAGCACTTCATTCCAGGCAGCCTGGGCTATGCTTGGCCTAATGGCTGCCGGTGAAGTTGACTCACCCGAGGTCCGAAAAGGGGTTGAATATTTGATACGCACCCAGCGGGCCAATGGTTTATGGAAGGATGAGTGGTTCACCGCACCGGGTTTCCCACGTGTCTTCTATTTGAAATACCACGGGTATGCCAAATACTTCCCTTTATGGGCCTTGGCACGCTATCGCAACCTTCGGAGCAGGAAATCCGTTTGATACGCTTAGGAATTGTCGTAGCGATGACGGCTGAGGCGAGGAGCTTGGTACAAAAACCCATCCTGAGCGGTGATTTAATGCACCTTTCGGAAGGGACAGTGATACAGCTCTCCGGTACGGGTCCACAAAAAGCGGGGGAAGCCGGGAAAAATTTACTGGGACATGGCGCCACTGCCCTTCTCAGTTGGGGAAGCGCTGGGGGGCTTGTTTCGACCCTTTCTCCCGGCGGTCTGGTGCTGCCGGGTAAAGTCATTGGGGCCGATCAATCTTCTTATACGACGGACCCGCCCTGGCGCGGGCATCTCCTCGATCGATTGAAAGGATCCCTCGACCTTCACCAGGGCTCCCTGGCTGAGAGTGTGACCGCGTTGAAAGGTCCCGCGGAAAAGAAAGTTTTGTTTGAACGCACCGGGGCGATAGCAGTGGATATGGAGAGCGGTGCTCTGGCTAAGGTGGCTCAGGAAGCGGGCGTCCCGTTTATGGCCGTTCGCGCGATCGCGGATCCAGCCGATATGACCATTCCTCAAAGCTCACTCAGGGCCGTCGATGAGTTTGGAGAGTTAAGTCTGCTGAAACTCTTGAGCGGATTAATAAGGCATCCTGCCGAACTCTTCGATTTGATTCGCCTTGGCCGGAATTTCCGCGCTGCACAGGTCACTCTGTCAAAGGTGGCACACTTGGCAGGAAGCCAGCTGCTCATTCCGCAATAGGGAATTGGAGGAGAGGTATCCCCCCCCACTTACTGATTCTTATTCTCTCGTTTGCGGTACACCGGCCAAACGGCCGTACCGGATCTACAGCGCACGTATTAGAACGGCGGGACAAGCCTCTCCTTGGAGGTAAACTATGAAGACGTTGATCACTGGCGCCCCGGGTTTCGTCGGGTCCGCGGTGGCGCGTCAGCTCATCGCAGCCGGTCACGATGTCCGGGCCTTGGTCCGTCCGCATAGTGATTGTCGAAATCTTGCCGGTTTACCCGTGGAGATCGTCTACGGGGACATCAGAGATCGCGGGTCCCTTGATCGTGGGATGAAGGGCTGTTCCACGTTGTTCCACGTAGCGGCGGACTATCGTTTGTGGGTCCCCAAGCCGAGGGAAATTTATGAGACGAATGTGATCGGTACGCGCAACGTCATGCTCGCCGCCATGAATGCCGGGATCACGCGTGCTGTTTTTACGAGCAGTGTGGCTACCCTCGGGGTTGCTCCGAACGGAAGGCCCGCGGATGAAGACACGCCCGTCTCGCTCAAGGATATGATTGGTCATTACAAGCGCTCGAAGTTCATGGCTGAGGCAGAGGTGAAGCGCCTCGCCGATGAGCATGGTCTTCCCGTCATCATTGTTAATCCCTCGACCCCGGTCGGCCCTCGTGACATCAAACCCACACCCACCGGCCGGATCATTGTTGACGCAGGGTCTGGCCGCATGCCCGCCTATGTGGATACGGGTCTTAACCTGGTCCATGTGGACGATGTCGCAATCGGCCATCTCCTTGCGTTGGAGCGCGGCATCGTGGGGGACCGGTACATCCTGGGAGCGTGCAACATGACGCTGAAAGAGATTCTCTATGCCGTTGCAACCCTCACCGGGCGGATTCCTGCGAAAATCTGTTTGCCCCACTCTTTCGTCTTTCCTGTTGCGTGCCTTTCAGAGGCTTGGGCCCGGCTCGTGACAAAGGGAGAGCCGCGCGTCCCGCTCAACGGAGTGCGATTGGCCAGAAAGAGGATGTTTTATTCGATAGAAAAGGCGAAGCGCTTTTTGGGATTTCATCCGAGGCCCGTCGAGGAGGGGTTGCGCGACGCGGTGGATTGGTTTCAGAAAAACGGGTATCTCCGCTGATGCCCTGTTTCCCTTGATAACCTTGGTAGCTGTTTTCTTTAGGGACCTTTCTCCTCAGACCTCACGGATAGACGCATCCATTGAAGTCTCACTTTAGTTCGACCTTTTCCCTCAATCTCTTGACCAGGTTCTCATAATTGGATTGGGATATGATGCTGTGAAATTGTATCCTGTAGTTGTTGACAAGGCTGACACCCTCGATCGAGACGTCATAGATAAACCAGTCCTCTCTTTCTTTCTTGAGCCGGTACTCGACGGGAATGTCTTCACCCCTTTTAGTGACGATTTTGATTCTGACGGTGGCATAATCTCCTTCTTTAGATTCTCCCTCATAGAGAACCTTTTCTCCAGAATAATCCTCCACCTTCTTCATGTATGTTCGTTCCACTAAGTCCGCAAAGAGACGGACGAACTCTTTTCTCTCCTCAGCGGTTCTCTTTGCCCAATGGATTGCCAGAGACCGACGGGCCATCTCTTTCCAATCGAATCGCTCGTCCACTGCCTGGCGAATGCGTTTCTCTCTCTCTTCAGATTTGGAGGGCGCCTTAAAGGCTGAATTGGTGACAATGGAGAGAATTTTATCCGTCGTCTGTTTAATCTCATCCATCGGGCTGGCTCCCAGCGCGGGGACGGCCAGAGCTGCAACCAACGACAGAGAGAACGTACTTCGGATAAGAAAGGCTGACCTCATAAGGACCTCCTCCGTGAATCCTCTAAATTTTCCCAAAGACGAACTTAGAAATTAATTCTTCTATATCGATAGCTGGTTGGGTTTCTCTAATTCGGCCTCCGGGTTCAATGGCCTTCTCTGACCCACCGGGCGTAATATCGATATACTTTTCCCCGATCAGACCCCTGGTCTTGACGGATGCGATGGCATCTTCCTGGATTTTTAGAGCGGTGGGGAGGTTCAAGGTAACACGAGCCTCATAGTTACTCAGTTTGATGCTTTTGACGCGTCCAACCGTTACGCCTGCAATTTCAACGCCGGCACCGACCTTAAGCCCTCCGACACTGGAAAACACTCCATAGATCTCGTATCCTCTTTCTCCTACAATCTCCAATTTGCCGAGTTTGATCGAGAGGTAACCCAAACAGACGATACCGGCAATGATAAATAATCCAACTGCGAGTTCAAGATCAAACTTTTTCATCGCTACCCCCTGACCCCCCCGAACTCCATGATCGCTGAACATCTTCATTTTTCCCCGTGGCGTTTCTCCTCCTGATCAAAGCTCCTCATGGCACTCGACGGCATCCTCAGTGCTTCCGTAACGAACTGCCGAACAACGGGATCTCTGGATGCCATGATCTTCTCCGGTGTCCCCACGAAAAGAATGACCCCGTCATGCAGCATCGCCACTTTTTGAACAATCTGAAATACTCTCGATAACTCATGGCTTACAATGATTCCTGTAAACCCAAGATCTTTGTGAATCGATTTAATGAGGTCGAGAATGGTGTGGGCGATGACTGGATCCAGACCGGTGGTGGGTTCATCAAAGAGCATGATCTCAGGATTCTTCACTAGGGACCGCGCCAGGGCGGTGCGTTTGATCATCCCACCACTGATCTGTGCTGGATACTTGTCCTCGGCGCCTTTCAAACCGACCTGCTCCAAAACATTGAGCACTCTTTCCCTAAGTTGTCGTTCGCCTAAATGGGTTGTTTCTCTCAGAGGGAAGGCGACATTGTCAAAAACGTTCGATGAGGAAAACAACGCACCGCTCTGAAAAAGAAAACCCAAATGGCTTCTCAAGTCTTCGAGTTCGCCCCCTCTCAGATTGTAGACATCCTTTCCATTGACATAAACGCGCCCTCGATCCGGTTTCATCAATCCCGCGACATGTTTCAGAATAACCGTTTTGCCATGACCGCTTCCTCCGATCAGAGCAAGAATTTCCCCCTTTTCCACTTGTAGCGATACTCCCTTGAGTACTTCAACGCCCCCAAAGGATTTGTACAGGTCTTCCATCTGGATCATAGCGTCCTCAAAACAGGGCGGAAGTCAGAATATAATCCCAGAAGAGGATCAACACCGACGAAAGAACGACAGCTTGAGTCGTTGCCTTACTCACGCCCTCGGCTCCGAATCCGACATAGTACCCCTTATAACAGCAAATACAGGGGATCAATGCTCCAAAGCTAAGGGACTTATAGATCCCCTGTATGATGTCATGCAGGCTGACATGATTAGACATTTCTCCAAAGTAGGTCCCTTCACCGATACCCAGAAGCTTCACGCCGACGAGGTAGCCTCCGAAAATCCCGACCACATTGAAAATGGCCGTGAGCAGGGGCAGGGCCAAAATACCCGCCAGAAATTTTGGAACCACGAGATACCGAAAAGGGTTGAGCCCCATCAGCTTGATGGCATCAATTTGTTCGGTGATTCGCATGATTCCTATTTCTGCCGTCATGGCAGAGCCAGCCCTTCCCGTAACCATTAAGGCAGATAGAACAGGTCCAAGCTCTTTGATGAGGGAGAGGGCCACCATCGGCCCCAAGAGTGCTGCAGAACCAAAACGGGTCAATGTGTAAAACCCCTGAAGACCGAGGACCATCCCCGTAAAAGCTCCTGTCAGGAAAATGACCGGAGCGGATTGAAATCCGATAAATTGAATTTGCTTGAGAAAATATGAAAACTTTAGAGGAGGGGTAACCGCATAGAAAAATGTCCTGATAAAGAAAAGACCCAAACGCCCCGTTCTTCGCAAACCCAAAAGCGATAATGCGCCCAATGTTCTGATATACATAACCTAGCCATTCTACCAAACTTTTTTTGTGATGTCACAAATTTTCTTGAGAAAATTTCTTTGATGACGGATCAGACTGTATGATGCCCGAACCGCCCGCTTGATTTTCCTTCCGCCGCTTACACTTCTTACCCCAAATTCTCGTTGATCTCCTCAGAGAAATCTAGTAGACTTGTATAGACACGTCGAGGCGCATTGACCGGCAAGTGCTCCATCCTGCCAAAGCGGGATGGGCGGGGAGTTTTAATTGTCCGTTGGTTATACGGGCCGACCCTGAGAATCAGTGAGGAAGAGCTACTGAGGAGAGCCGGGCTGAGTGGTTGATCGTCATTCATGATGACCGACTGCGTTTTGCTGCCCAAGAAACCGGGGCGAGGGAGAACAGGGGAGGAGCATGGCGGAGATAATAGAGATTTTTTCCAAGTGTTCTTTCGGTTGGGAAAAGTTGAAAGAAATGAAGGATAAAGAAGTCAAATTCTGGGCGGCCGATGGCCTAAACTTATTGCAGATCGTTGAAATTGATGAGAAGCGAAGAAGTTTTTATGTGGTCAATCAATCTGGTAAGATAACGTGGCCCTTGAAATATCAGAAGCTGGAAGAGGTGCACAATAAATTTCACAACGGGGAAATAGCTCTACTCGCCTATGAAATTGACAAACTGATGCCGACGTGGGGAAACTATATTGCCGGCCTATTGAAATATATCGGCTGCGAAAGAACTTAACTCCCAACGTCATTCGGTGATAAGAGCGGAGTAAACTCTACTTTAGGGTATTCCGTGCCCAATCATTTCGTTTATATCATCTTATGCTTTCCTCTCAGCAGGATTGGCACAAGTGTGGATGTCGCTGACCTCCGTTTAATTCCCTCTGCATGAAGTTTTTGACAAATTCTCATGAGACGATAACACTAACAGTCAAAATCTTATAATTTTCATTTTCTCCCCGATAATGAATCCCCATCGACCCCTAAGACTTTGAGGTTACAGTAAGATTACTTCCGAGACGTCAGCGCGGGTGTCCTACGCCGCTATCCCATTTTTGTCGATTGCCCTCTGACATGCAAGGCAGAGTTCCTGGAGCCTGGAAACCGATGTCACTTGCGAAGCCGCACGTTGGAGATTGCGAAGCCCGGAGGGAATATACTGAAGAAAGGCTTTGAGTCCTCTCTTAAGGCCTAAGAAACTATAGGCCCCGAGGGCTTGCATGAGACGCTGTACGGAAGCCTCCCAGAAGGCATTCTGGAAGGCGGCCCAATCAAGATCCCAGTTCCCCAGCCCGTAATAGAAGGACAGGAGTTCAGCCTGCTCACCTTCGGAAAAATCCATATAGGGATCGCAGAGAAGAGAGCCAAGATCGTAGAATGGACTTCCAAAGCGCATCCCCTGGAAGTCGATGAGGAAAGGCTCCCCGTTGCGGATCATCACGTTTTGGGACTGTAGATCCCGGTGTACCAGACAGCGGACACCTCCTCCCAGCCGCTCAGCCAGTGCTGAAAGCTCTGCATCGAGTTCCTTCTCGAAAGAAGGGCCGGATTTGATCCCGCACACATCCATCACAAAATGATCCCTGAAGTAGTCCCGCTCCCAGCGGTAGAGAACAGGACCAAACCCCTCCATGAGCCTCACACGACCCGAGGGAAAGTCGCTCTTGGGGAAGGAATGAAGTCTGTAAACGACAGCAAGCGTCTTTTGGTATAGCGGGCGTCGAGTTTCCCAAGGGGTATTCAAGAAAGACCAGAGATCTGTTTCTCCGAGGTCTTCCATGATGATGAGAAAGCGGGACGGGTCGTTGTAAATCAGCCTGGGTGCCGGAACATTGATTTTGCGAAGAAATAATGCGATATCGGCGTAGTATGTGTTCTCGACACGCTTCGGATCATAATGGACGAGAATTGCCGAATCCTTGCGGTTCCATCTCAGCCTGAAGAAAATCCGGTCCGAACCGCGTCCCTCAATCGGGAAGAGTTTTACGGTGGAGGACCCTGAGATCCCTAGGGCTTCTTGGGCAAAAAGAATCATGTCTTCGCGTGATATCATTCGTTGCTGAGAGGTTGCAGGATTCGAGGGGCCAAGGGTTCAAGTGAAAGACCTAAGAAGAAGAGACCTAGACCCTTGAACCCTCGACTCATGGACCCCTTTCTGATTTCAGCCTTTCATAGGCTTCGACAGAGCCGATATCGTGCCAATCGCCTTCGTCGATGACGATCCCCCGAATCGATCCCGGTTTTTCCGCGATTCCTCGGATGAGAGCCGAAACAATGGATTCAATTTTGCCGGCTTTAAGATGTTGCAGAATCGATGTTTCTACGGCGTACATGCCGGCGAAGAGGAAGCTTCGAATGCCTGGATTTCTTAGGGTGTGGCCCAGGATATTCCGAAGATCGCAGATTTCTCCAGCCTCGTTCATGTTGACATTGAGAAGAGGGCCGCTGCTTCGCAGGGCAAGAGTGACCTCCGGTCGCTTCTGCTCATGGGCCTCCAGGAGCCTCAGTAAGGGTAGGTCAGTGATGATGTCGCCGTTGTAACAAAGGATGGCCTCGTCTTCATCCAGGAGGTCCTCGATATTCTTCAGCCCCCCTGCCGTATCCAGAAGTACTGGTTCGTCACGAAAGATGATGGGTACACCTCGCCATCGCCTGTCAGGAAATTTTTGCGAATAAACTTCCGAACGATGATGCATGTTCACGATGAAACGATCCACGCCGACTTCCAGGAGATGATCCATCACGTAAGTGATGATCGGACGCCCTGCAATCTCAAGGAGCGGCTTCGGAAGTCGGTCCGTCAGCGGCCGAAGCCGCGTCCCCAGTCCGGCTGCCAGGATAAAGGCTGTCTTGAATCGGCGTCCTTTCAATATCGTTTCTCAGTTAAGGATGACTTTTTCTTAGAATACTCCTTCCCATTATTCCATCATTCCACTATTCCAGATCCCTACGCCTTTTTCTTTCCGAACTCCGGGTCGATTTTTACCAGCGCCGCCGCGATGAAGCCCGGGATCGTTGCGGCCACCACCCAGAGGAAGAAGTTCTGATAACCCATTAGCTCCTGGAGCCAGCCGCTCGCCATTGCCGGAACCATCATGCCCAGTGCCATGATCCCCGTGGAGATGGCGTAGTGGACCGTCTTATACTCTCCCTCCGAGACCATGATCATGAACATCGTATAGGCCGAAAAGCCGAAACCGTAACCGAATTGCTCCACAGCAACAGCGACATTGATCAAATAGAAATTGTCGGGCAAGGCCTGTGACAGATAGACAAACACAAGATCTGGCAGATGCATTGCGCAGACCATGATCCAGATCCAAAACTTGAGCCCTTTTCTGTAAATGGCATACCCGCCGAGAAGTCCTCCCAGCAACAGTGCAATCAATCCTACTGTGCCGTAAATGATCCCCACCTCTTTTGTGGTGAGTCCCAGTCCTCCCGCTGAGCGGGGGTCGAGCAGAAAAGGTGCGATCATCTTGAAGAGCTGGCTTTCTGCGAGCCGGTAGAAGAGAAAGAAAGCAAGAACGGCAAGGATCTCTTCTTTCTTGAAGAAGAGGCCGAAGATGCGGAGGGACTCCCGTGAAACGGACGCCGAAGGGCTGCGCTTGGCCGGGCGGTCCGCAGCCGGATAAGGAAGAACAAATAGATGATAGAGGAAGAGGGCAGCAAAGACGGCAGCCGCCGTAAAGAGTGTGAAAGACCAGGCTGTGGGGATATCATGACCGCTTTCTTCAAGGTAGCCTGCAAAGATGACAAGACCGCCCTGGGCCGCGATCATGGCGATTCGGTAGAAGATCGTTCGCACCCCGACAAAGGCGGCCTGAAGAGACTCCGGGAGTCCCAACATGTAAAAGCCGTCGGCAGCGGTATCATGGGTTGCCGAGCTGAAGGCCATCAGCCAGAAGAAGGCAAGGGTATACTGAAAGAACCGGGCAGCCGGGATACTGAGTGCAATGCAGGCCAGCGCCGCGCCGACGAGGATCTGCATCAGAAGGATCCAGTAACGCTTCGTCCTGAATAGCTCGACAAGAGGACTCCAGAGCGGCTTGATCACCCAGGGGAGATAGAGCCAGCTTGTGTAAAACGCAATCTCGGTGTTCGAGAGGCCGAGGCGCTTGTAGAGGATCACTGAAACCGTCATTGCCATGACGTAAGGGATTCCTTCGGCAACGTACAACGAGGGTATCCAGGCCCAAGGATTTCGCGATGTCGGTTTCTGTGTAGACATATTGTCTTGCCACTGGAATATTGGAAAAATGGAATTTTGGAATGTTGGGTGTAAGCGCACTAAAATCGAAAAGCTAGTGTAGTACGTCCAACACTTCTTTACATTATTTCTCAGGCCGTCATTCCCGCGAAAGCGGGAATCCAGTTGGAAAGGCTGGATTCGGGATCAAGTACGGAATGACAAACAAAGTAAAGGGACTTTTGGCGCGTGACACTAGGATCCGGTCTTATTTTTCTGCTTTTTGGTTTGTCCCCATTATTCCAATATTCCACCATTCCTTTATTCCAACTCCGTTTCTTCAGTAGATCTTCTTTATTCCTATTCCAAAAAAATAGTGTTTTAGAATTTCCTCTGCTGAAAATCCCTTCGTTGCCATCACTGCGGCGCCGACCTGACAGAGGCCCACGCCGTGTCCCCAACCAGCACCATGAAACGTAAATCGCCCGGGTTCGGCCGTCACAACGAATGCACTGCTATAAAGATGCGTCCTGGAAAGCCAGCGCCTTATTTCGAGCTCCTTTCCCACGACGATGCTTCTCTTCGAACCGACGATTTTCAACCGGGAGATCCGTCCCGAAGGACCACGGGCAATCGGTACGATTTCTTTCAACTTCCCGAAGTCTAAGCCCGACTTTTCCCGCAAGATCTCTTCCAACTCGCTGCGGGAATATTCGACCCTCCAGCGGAAAAACCCTTTTGTCTGACGGTCGAGGTCAGGAAGAACTTTTTCCAGAAGGTCTTCGTCACTCGTGTTGCAGTAGGCATCAGGGATCGCAAATACCCAGGCCGAAGCTTCTTGTTCCGTTTTGATCGGGCGGTGCGGAAACGATGCGTCCGAAACACTTTCAAGGTAGGGGACTCGTTTGTCGTCCCAGGCTGTCTCGAAGTTTTCTGTACGTCCTCCACAGGCCTTGGAATATCGGGCGTCGCAGATTTTGTCCTGATAGGTAATCACGTTCCCCTGTGTTTCCCGAACGGCTTCTTCTGCCTGCCTGGATAAGACCTTCGTGATTCCCTGATAGCGTTGGCAGTGGTCATCAGCGCAGACATCGAAGAGGTCGTGCTGCTCACGATCATACCAGCGTATCACTTCTTCATCAGTGATCTTCTCCGACGATTCGGATGTTTCCTTTGTTTTTTTCTTGCGATCAACCGCTGCCAGAAGCCAACTTCGGGATATAATGGCATGGGCCTTCAGAAATTCCATCGGAGCAGCACTACTCATCTCAGAGGAGATTACACTTTTCAGATAATCCTCTAGAGGGATTTCGTTGATGACAGCGATGGTTTTGTCGTTGCGTAACAGGAGAGTCAAATTTCCCTGAAAAGTCTGGTTCTCCGTCCTCTCCCAATGGAAGCGATTTCCAATTGTGACGTTAAGGAGTGTAAGAGAAGAATCTTTTTGTCCTCTAAGCCTGATCGGAGAGCGTCTAATTTCACGGTGGACATCGTCGAAGAGAACGATCATCCGGGCATCGGATTCTGCCGAGAACCGGCCCGAAACAGAGCCGAATCCACCCGTGCGAAAACTTCCAGCCAGACGACCGTTTACTCTCGTCTGCCGGTCCATGATCCCGACAGTAATCTTCGGTTCCATTTTCACAGACCCCATTATCCTGGTTCTCCGGTGTTTTTTCAAGGTTGGGCTTATCTTCGGCTTTCACCGAATTTGCATAGATTGGAAAGAGCCTTTATCGCTGCGTCCATGCTTGAATAGACGGGAAAACCCTTTTCCGCAAAAGCTCTTTTTATCATAAGGTTGTAGTGTCTATCTTCCTGATCTTCCAGGTAGGGATCCAGAGAGACGGTGATGAGCACCGGTTTTTTCTCTTTCTCCCGGCAACGCTGGCATCCTTCAACCATCAAGTCGATTAATCGCCTCATATGGGCCTCAACCTGTTGACCCAAGATCCGCCTCAGATAGCGAAACTGATCAAATTGAAATACCAAAGAATGGATGTTTCGGTCTGAGGACACGACCTGGATGATGTCAGCCATGTTTCCCGAAGGAGAAACACTATAGAAGATGGGCCAGGCATCAAGGGGATTCCCGATACTGGTTCCCGCAGGGAGGACCAGCGCCCGGAGTGCATTAATGGTCTCCCGTGAAAACCTTGGAACTTTGATTCCTGCCTTCATACAGAGGTCTGTTTGGATGACACTAAAACCCCCGGAGTTGGTGATCATGGCAAGGGCTCGGCCAACAGGGGGAGGAGACCCGTCAAAGGCCATGGCCAGGTTCGCCATTTCATCAAAGCTCTCCACCTGAAGAGCCCCGGCCTGTTTGAAGAGAGACCTCCAGATTTCCGGTACCCCAGCCAGGGAAGCGGTATGAGAGATAGCCGCCCTTATGCCCTGTTCCGTCATTCCGCCCTTGAGGGCGATCACCGGTTTTTGCTTTGCGGCCTTGGCCAGAGCCGTTTTGAGGCGCGTGCCATTCCGGGTGCCTTCAATATAAAGAGCGATTATTTTCGTCTCCGAATCGTCGGCCAGGTATTCCAGAAAGTCAGGAGCGTCCAGGTCCACGGCATTGCCATAACTCACCATTTTGCTGAATCTGAGGTTTTTGGTGTTGGCAAAATAGGAGAAGGATTCGGCCACACTCCCGCTCTGCGTAACGACTCCTATGTGGCCACTCTCTGCGGGGGCCTCTGGAACAATGGAGAGCCCCGAAGAGGGACAGTAGACTCCAAAACAGTTGGGGCCGATGACCCGGATCCTGCCCGCTGCCATCCGTTTCAACTCCTTTTCCCCTTCGATTCCTTCGGGGGTCCCCGTCTCACTGAAGCCGGCAGTAAAAATATGCGCTGCCTTTGCTCCTTTTTGAATGCACTCCTCCAAAACTTTGGGTAGAGCAGAGGCGGAAACGCCGATGATGATATAATCGATCTCGGAGTCCACATCCAAGATGCTCGGGTAGCATTTCTTTCCCAAGACTTCAGCATATTTCGGGTTCACCAAAAACAGGCGATCCCTGATTTTTGTTTTCATCTGCGCGAGCGTGGCCAGATCATGGGGGGATGCTCCGATGATCGCCACCGAGCGGGGATTGAAGATATAATCGAACAGCCTGGGGTCTGTTTTCATGATTCCTCCTCCATTCGTTCTCCGTCTTCCCTTTTCCACAGACGACAAAGCTGCTCCATCTATTTCTTGCCTGGAGGAAGAGGCGCAGAGGGCGACGATTGAAGATCGAAGATTTTGCCGGGGTTCAGTATGTTTTTCGGATCGAAGGTCTTTTTCAATCCCTTCAAAAGCTCAATCTGAAAAGGGTCAAGGTTCATAGAGAGGAAAGGCTTTCTGAGAAGCCCGATTCCATGTTCCGCAGTAATTTTTCCTCCGAGATCGATAGTCGCTTTGTAAAGATCCCTCTGGGCCCGGTCGATCAGCCTCTCCCATTCCTCGTCGAGAAGCTCGCCCTTAAAAAGGAGGACATGGACATTTCCATCTCCTGCATGACCGAAGGACATCGCCCTGATCCCGTGCGTCTCTGAGACCTGATCGATCTTTCGGATCAGGGTGGGGATGAGGCTTCGGGGGACGACGACGTCGAGGCTTTTATACAGGCTTCCGAAATGATTGGCCGCCTCAAACAGACACTTCCGGCTTTCCCACATCCTATCCCTCGCCGTGGGAGAGTTGGCGATCAGGATGTCGAGAGCCCCATTCTTCTCGCAGATTTCTCCTACCCTTTCCTGATCCTCGTCCAGAGCCTCCTGCTGGTTTCCGTCGAGCGTGATGAGGAGATGGGCGGCGGCCTCTCTGAAAGTTAGTTTTCGCTTTGTAAAGCTCTCTGCCAACTCGAAACTCTTTCTCTCCATGAATTCAATTGCCGTAGGAACGATCCGGGTGCGGATGATTTCTGAAACCGTCTGAGCGGCCTGATCGATGGAGGGGTAAGGAACGAGAAGATCTCTTCTTAATTTTGGAAGGGGAACGAGTCTGAGGATTATCCGAGTAACGATGGCCATCGTTCCCTCAGACCCGGTGATCAACTGCGTCAGATTGTAACCGGTGACATCCTTAACCACTTTTCCGCCGGTTGAGATCATTTCGCCCGACGGAAGAACCACTTCCAGACCGTTCACATAGTCTTTGGTTGTTCCGTATTTCACCGCGCGGCTTCCGCCCGCTCCTTCGGCGACATTGCCTCCAATGCTGCAACTCGCCAGGCTCGCAGGGTCGGGGGGATAGAAGAGGCCTTCCGCCTCAACCGCTTTTTGCAGTTCACCCGTGATGATTCCGGGCTCGGTGACGACCATGAGGTTTTCATGGTCGATGTCGAGGATTTTCTCCATTCTTTCACAGGAGAGAACGATTCCTCCATAAACAGGAATAGCCCCGCCACTCAAGCCGGTTCCTTTTCCCCGGGGGGTAAGGGGTATGTTTTCCAGATTCGCAAGCCGCATGATCTCGAGAATCTCTTTTGACGTGCCGGGCTTGACCACGATTTCAGGCCGGTGCGAGAGCCCGAGCGTTTCGTCCTTTGAGTAGATGGTAAGCGTGTCCTCATCGGAAAAGATAGCCTTGGGACCTGCAATCTCTGTCAGGCGTCTCACGACGGACTCATCAACAGGTCGATACATGTTCTTTTTCTCCTTAGCGTATCTTTTCACTACATTCACTATTCTCCAACTTTTTTCAAAAATAGTCTATACCGGGACCTCACACTCTGCTCTCTTCCCTAAGTTAGAGATTACAGCAAACCCTCATTGTTCTCCAACCGTGCGACCCATCCTGTCCATAGTCATTGAATGTCGGATATTATTCTAATATCATATAATGGTAGTAAGGACAGGAGTGTTTAGGCCTGGCAAGACACCTCATTTAGCTCAATTTAATTTTTAATGGGGGTCCCCACGGGAGCAGGAGATATGTATCAAGAAGATGGGAACAAGAAAATAGATGAAATCAAGCTGAGATACCCCAAAAAGTTTGCGACTGAAGAAAGAATACTCCGTCACATCCGGCGGGGTGACAGGATATTCATCGGGACGGGCTGCGGCGAACCTCAATATCTTATCCGGGCCCTCATCCGTTACGTCGAAACCCATCCCTTAGCCCTTTGCGATGCCGAAATACTCCATGTGTGGACACTTGGGGTCGCTCCCTACATGGATGAAAAATTCAGTCGTAATTTCCGGCATAACGGTTTCTTTGTGGGAAACAACACCCGTGAAGCCGTGAACAAAGGCGCGGCGGATTATACCCCCATCTTCCTATCACAGGTTCCCGACCTCTTCTACCAAAGGGTCATCCCGATCGATGTCGCCTTGATACAGACCTCGCTTCCCGATGACCGCGGCTATTTGAGGCTGGGAGTAAGTGTGGATATCGTCAAGGCCGCTGTGGAGAATGCCTCATTGGTGATCGCTCAGATCAACTCAAATGTACCACACGTTCAAGGGGATGGGTTCATTCGGACGGAGGATGTTGGCTTCATGATTCCCTACGATGAGCCCTTGTTGGAATACGAGGCCGCTGCCTATACTGAGACCGCCCAGCAAATCGGAAAGTACGTTTCGCGTCTGATTCAGGATGGAGATACGATTCAGGTCGGATACGGGGACATCCCAAATGCGATTATCGCCAACCTTGACAACAAAAACCATCTCGGCATCCACACAGAACTTCTGAACGACGGTATCGTCGAGTTAATGAAAAAGGGGATGGTTGACAACACAAAGAAGAACATCGACCGCGGAAAAACGGTCGCTTCATTCTGTATGGGTAAGAAAGAGACCTACGAATACATCCACCATAACCCTGCCATCGAATTTAGGACGATCGATTATACGAACAATCCCTTGGTGATCGCCGAGCAGCGTAACATGGTGGCCGTCAACAGTGCTCTGGAGATCGATCTGACCGGGCAGGCCACTGCAGAATCGATTGGGAAGCTGTTTTATAGTGGGATAGGCGGTCAGGCCGATTTTATGAGAAGTGCTGTTTTGTCCCGTAATGGCAAGACCATCCTCACCCTCCCCTCTACTGCGGAGAACGGAAAAGTCTCGAGAATCGTCCCGTTTCTTAGGGAGGGAGCAGGGGTTACCCTTAATCGAGGCGACGTTCAGTATGTGGTGACGGAGTTCGGAATTGCTTACTTAAAGGCGAAGAACCTTCGAGAGCGCGCCATGGAATTGATATCGATCGCTCATCCTGCCTTTCGTCCGTGGTTGATCGAAGAGGCAAAAAAGTCATCCCTCATCCACAAGGATCAGGCATTTATTGCAGGCAGGGAAGGGGAGTATCCTGAGAATCTAGAAACCTATCGAACCACCAAGACCGGGCTGGAAATCCTTTTAAGACCTGTGAAAATAAGCGATGAGCCGTTGATGAAAGACTTCTTTCATCGTTTTTCGGATGACAGCCTCTACCGACGATTTTTTTCCAAACCAGCCGATTTTCCACACGATTTTTTGCAGAAATTTGTGATTATTGACTACACGAAAAAGATGGTGATTCTTGCGGTGATACAGAAAGGGGGAAAAGAAGAGATTATAGGAATCGGGCAGTATTGGATACAAGAGGCCGCTCACACGGCGGATATTGCCCTTGCTGTAAGAGACGACTATCAAAGCAAGGGAATAGGATTCGAATTGTTCTCTTACATTACCTATCTGGCAAAGAAACAGGGTCTTCTTGGTTTCACAGGGAGCGTGCTCATGGATAACGATCGCATGCTTCGTCTTTGCCGGAAAATGGGCTTCTACATCGAGAAGACGGGGAGTGCGGGCGTGTATGACCTGAAGATGATGTTCAGGGGCGAGACACCCCAGGGAACCATTGATAAAAGAGTCGCTCAAGAGATATGAAGAGGTAGGGCAACGGACAACGCCAAAATCTTTGACACCCCAAAACTACGCAACCGAGTCCGTGTCTTTCGGGATAGGGCCTCGGCTGGCAAAGTGATCGCAGGCATGCTCGAGGAATACCGGGGGAGCCATGCCCTGGTGATGGGTATTCCGGCCGGAGGTATTGCTGTGGCTGTTGAGATCGCAAGGGAGTTGCGTCTTCCTTTGGACATTGCTGTTGTCAGTAAGATTACACTACCTTGGAACTCCGAGGCCGGTTACGGGGCCGTTGCCTTTGACGGAACGGTGATGTTGAACGAAGAGCTTTTATCGCGTTTGAATCTTAGCAACCAGGAAATTCAAAAGGGAATTAAAGAGACAGGGCAAAAGGTCTCCTGGCGAGTGACGATGTTTAGGGGAGATCGACCCTTACCGGATTTCAATCGCCCGGTGATTCTTGTGGATGATGGGTTGGCATCGGGATTCACGCTTCGTGTCGCTATCAAGGCGTTGCGCCAGGCCGGTGCCAGGAATGTTATCCTCGCTGTCCCCACTGCCCATTCGGAAGCGGTATAAGTGATTTTAAAAGAGGTTGAAGCGATTTACTGTCCCAACGTGAGAAGTGGCCCATCTTTTGCTGTTGCTGATGCTTATGAGCAGTGGAGTGATGTAGACGAACAGGAGGTAACAAGAATCCTCCACGAATTTGAAGATCGCTATTAACGGGCCCCACAAAGACGCAGGAGCCTTCCAGCCCTTAGGGTTCCATTTCACAATCCGAATACTACATTCCACTGAACGAGGGAGACAGTTTCCCGGTGAATGGAGGGACAGCCCTTATCGATGTCGTAAAGCCGTGTTGATCACGGATCATGTTAGTGAAATAGCATGCTGACGAATTGGTTTTTTAATTGACTTTCAACCCCGTTTTTCGCATAGTTGAATTATCTCAATAATGAGTTTTTATCGTTTGCATGAATCCTGTCCTTGACTGGGGCATCCATTTCATCGCCGAGCTGCAAACCAGCGCTCCCGGGCTCGTAACTCCTGCCCGGTTTTTTAGCTTCCTGGGCACCGAAGAATTTTACCTAATCATTCTGCCCTTCCTTTACTGGTGTGTGGATGTCCGTTTGGGCCTGCGTGTCGGTCTTATCTTGACCGTGTCAGACAGCCTGAACATCTTTCTTAAACTCATCTTTCACCAGCCGCGGCCCTTCTGGGTGAGCGAGAGAGTTCGAGCGTTCGGTGCCGAAGGTTCATACGGTTTGCCGTCCGGCCACGCTCAGCACGCCATGACTGTCTGGGGCACAATGGCCGCAGGGGTCAAGGGCTGGCTGCGCTGGCTGATGGCAGCCCTGATCTTTCTGATTGGTTATTCACGCATTGTGCTGGCCGTTCACTTCCCAACGGATGTGCTGGCCGGTTGGTTGATCGGCGGCTCGATCCTGTGGGCGTTTTTGAAATGGGAGTCGGCCCTAATGGCCTGGTTCAATCGCTTCACACTCGCCCAGAAAATCGGCCTGGCATTTGCTGCCTCAATGCTGCTGCTCATCGTCTCCATAGCCGGGCTGATTTTTGTGCCACCTGCTGACCCTTCTCAATGGGAAGTCACTGCAGGCCGCGCTCTTTCACTTGCGCCGGGTCAAGCAGCCATCCATCCGCGTGGCACAACAGGGATGGTTGGCGTCGCAGGCACTTTTTTCGGTCTTGTCGCAGGAGCCATCTTGATCTTTCGTCGAGGCGAGTTTGATGCGGGCGGACCGTGGTCGAAACGCGCTGTACGGTTTGGACTGGGTATGATCGGCGCAACGATCCTTTGGTTGGGACTGCGCACGGTGTTCCCGCATGATGCGTCGATCGTGGCACAAATACTGCGTTACCTGCGCTATGCCGTCATCGGCTTGTGGGTCACTTACGCCGCCCCGTGGGTGTTTATCAAATTGGGCCTGCAAAACACTCCCAAAGTTCCTGAGCAACTCGCACCAAGATAAGAAAACAGCTCCGTACAGAAAAAATAAAAGGGCTTCCAGTATTTGAAGTTAGTAAACTATTTCAAACAATTCTTACCCCTCCCTGCCACGGCATTTTGACCAGCGGATTTTTAGAGAGTGAGGATAACTTCCTCGAAGTCGTGATTCTTGAATCTTACGGTACCCTATGTTACAAGCTTACAACCAGTAATCAATTGCTCTCAAAAAATAAAACATCTTTGCGAAAAAAGTACATTATCCACCCCATTCATTTTGCTGGATCTACTGAATACCCTTTAAAGGTCTATAAAAGGCTTAGAGGTAAATGACCAAACAATATTTGACCTGGGAAAATACCAGATGACGATCTATCTGGTCTATGAGGGATGTGGCCATATTCAGTCCCCGATGATGTGTAGCATGGCCAAAACTATGGACATTCCTGGTTGGGATATCGACCTCCAAATGAGTTTGAGGCGATGGTCATAAGAACGAACAACCCCTTGTATCCCTGTTCATCACCCAAACCCAACTGGTCTAATCAAAAGTGGTGCGCGGTCCAAATACAGAAATGGAGTACGAAAATAAGAATTTTCAGACCGTCGATTTTAGTCCTGGGCCTATTGGTTAGTATGATAGGAGTACCAGCAACTGGTTCTTCTCAGCAGATTTCTGTTCTAGGAGGACCAATCTTTAATGATAAAGGAGACATATCAGTATCAGTAATGGCTGAATATTCTCAACACATCCAAGACTTATTTTCCTTTAGTGTTGGTTTTTTAAATGAAGGGCATTTTGATTCTCCATCTAAGCATCACAGAGATGGCTTGGTCGGTCAAGCTTGGATTGGAGGGACGGATATCTCTAAGAAAGTGTCTTTTAGATTGGGGTTTGGACCATACCTTTACTTCGATTCAACTACTAATGGACGTAATTTACATAGTGTAGGAGCTATAACCAGTCTTGACTTCCAGTATGCTTTAACGGACAAATGGTTCCTTGACTTACGAGGTAGTTATATCTTAGCTTCAAGAATGAACACGATGCCATTATTTGCAGGACTTGGTTACAAATTTGACTCCTCGAATGTTAGTGTCAATAAAGAACCAACTCGTAATGAACTTGATCTCTTCCTTGGTTTTTCAGTTGTAAATAGTCCAGGAAGTAATACTTCTTTGCTGGAGCTATTGAGTACAGAAAAAATGTTTGGAACCACATCGATATAACAGTAGCTTATCTTAATGAAGGGAATAACAAATCAGTCAAAAGACAAGGGGGAACCTCCCAGATATGGTTTATGCAAAAACTATCCGACTGCTTCGAGGTGGGTATCGGAGGAGGAATCTATGAAGCTTATGATAGTTATAGAAATACAAGTTTAACTACAAATGGAATTGTATCTCTAACTGGTAGTTATCGTATATACAACAACTGGGCCACAAGAATTACTTGGGATCGGGTACTTACAAGTTACAACCGAGATTCAGATGTGGTTCTTGTTGGACTTGGATATGAGTTTAAGCGTGGGCATGAAAAGGGCGGAAAGAGATGGGACACAATTGAGCTTAAGAAATTTGAAATTGATTGAGCTCGCAAAGGAGGGCTCTATTATACTCATAAAAGACTTTTCAGAATGAAATGAGTGGATTTAACTGCAAGGATGATAAGCAAGTTTCCCAGGGTGAAAATGTCCTGTATCGTTCCGCTCAAACGTACACCCCGGTAGTTTATGAAAGAGAGGGAAGAGATGATCGCCACTGCTAAAAGCTTTTCTGAAAGAACATAATGAAAAGGGGAAAAACCTTTGATATACCCTACCATCGCAATGGAAAGCACGGCAACGGAGCCTGGGGTAATCACCCAAAAGCTGACCCAGCCCAAGAGAAAACCCGCCCATGGGCCATACGCCTCTTTTAGGAATTGATAATCTCCGCCTGAACGGGGAAACATCCCCGCCATCTCGGCATAGGTCAAGGCTCCGCATAACGTAAGAAACCCCCCTATGACCCAGATGGCGACAAAAAGCAGAGGATGGGGCAGTTCACCGGCCAGAAAACCGCTTGTTGTGAAGATGCCTGCCCCAACGACATTACCGATCACAAGCAACGTGGCATCAAAAAGGTTGAGCCTTCGCTTCAGCTGCATGCTCAAGCTCTACTTCAGGCATGGGCCGATATAGATCATTCCTAAAAATTGCCCCTGTTCCTTTTCCGCCACCTCAGCCACTTCTGCAATCATGGTTTTGACCATATATCCGTTGTCAGAATATCCTGCCCTGTAGACAAGATGAACAGGTTTTGTGTTGGAGACACAGGTGACCCCATCCAGCATTCCTCGATCCGGGGATGGATATTGGTCTATCATGCTCCTGGCCGGTACCACGGATTCAGGTCATAGTCAATAATGTATAAAATGCTCTCGGACATGTTTAATGTCAACTATTGCCCGTCATGGATTTTTATCATTGCTTTTCAGCTCAAAAATGTAAAAGGTTATCCGGTGCCTACTCCGGATTTTCCTGAAGAACCAGACCGTTTTCCTCAAAGATAGAAGGCTAAGGGGTTAAAGACCGAAGATGACTCGACTCGACGCCCCGGGGTAGGATGGGATTAGGAGTAGAGTGTGGTGATGAGGTCGGGATGAGGAGGAATGCTGTGGGTAAATTCCTGAACTCATCAAGCCATGAATCCATATCGCTATACCAGATTTCAAGTCGCAATCCTTAAAAAATAATTTCCACAAGACTGTTTTTCTCTAAGTTCTTATTGACACCCTATATGATTATTTATAAAATAAAGAGGAGTTTTGGAAAATGGGCGGGGGGAGTGGATAGGGGATGGAGAGGAAAAAGAAAGCGACATAATAGGAAGGAGGTTATTTCTATGAGGTCTATATTAATAACTGTTTTGTTGAGTGGAGTGGTTTTGTTGATAGCTTCTTCTTGTGTTACGGTGCCAAAAGAGCCTCTCGCCTCCGGGGAGGTAAGGTTATTAAGCATGGATGTTCTGGGAGGGGGAGGTACCGTCTCAGAGAATTCATCCTTTGCGGTTAATGTTTTTTTTGAGGCAGCGGGGAACCCACAGATTAAGAA
>Ga0187772_10000048_pt1 | contig 42032 bp, 42 predicted proteins | sample 0116_SJ02_MP15_2_FD_133137 | JGI IMG/M metagenome (GOLD analysis project Ga0187772, IMG submission 133137) | Tropical peat soil microbial communities from peatlands in Department of Meta, Colombia - 0116_SJ02_MP15_20_MG | ecosystem: Environmental > Terrestrial > Soil > Wetlands > Peat | place... | reverse complement strand
GGTGGCGCCGCGAGCCCGCGCGATGCGCTTGACCCGCGAGAGCGGTACCGGGTCACCCCAGGCGACGCGGCGGCTGATACCGGGGTCGCCCTTGATCGCGCTGGCCCCGTCGGCCGGCGTCAGCAGCAGCCGGACTGCGGTGACGCTGTCGCGGGTGAGCGCTCCGGCCAGCCGTGCCGCATGCGAAGGGGAGACGACGATGTCGGTGCCGTGCCGGGTTGCGGCGGCGCCCGTGCGTGCGGCGGTGGCGAGCACATCCTCGGTCGAGCGGCCGAGCCAGGCAAGACGTCCTCCGCTGGGCGTGCGCCCGCGCTCGGGAACGCGCGGAGCGATTCCAGCGTCCGGCCGGCTGTCAGTCAGCGACAGCATCACGCGGGCGAGCGCGATCCCGTCCGCGATGCAGTGGTGCATGCGGTTGATGACCGCCGCGCCGGTGCCGAATCCATCAACCATGTACGCGTGCCAGAGCGGCCGGTTGCGGTCCAGCGGCATGCTCATCAGGTCTCCGACGAGCTCCTGCAGCCGCGCGCGGTCACCGGGAGCAGGCAGGGCAAGATGATGCAGGTGGTGCTCAAGTGCAAAGTCGGGATCGTCTTCCCACCGCGGCGGCCGCAGCGGCACGCGGCTCTCGACCACTCGCTGGCGAAAGCGCGGGTAGCGGTCGATCAGACGCGTCTGCACGATCTGCTTGAAGCGCTCCCAGTCCAGCGGCTCGTCGAACAACTCCACCGAGTTGATCACCATCAGGTTGGTGGGCCGATCCATGTGCAGCCACGCCGTGTCTGCACTGGACAAGTGAGCGCTCAAGGCGTCAGCTCCCTGCCGCGAGCGTGGCCGGTCGCGCCTCCACGCACGATCAGCACATGCGCATCATGAGCGGCCATGCTCCGCTCCCGACGATGCGACCTGCGCTGCGGGTTCCAGCGTCTCGACGCATGCGCGGCGCGGCAGCACGAGCAGGGGGCAGCGCGCGGCTCGCGCGAGTTGACTCGAGGTGCTGCCGTGCACCAGCCGCCCGAGGGGGCCATAGCTCCGCGAGCCGACGATGAGCAGATCGAGCGAGGCGCTGTAGGCGGAGAGCTCGTCGACGACGTTCCCGTAGGTGGCGTGAGGCTCGAGACCGCCGAGGGCCTCAATCCGCTTCTGCGCTACTGCGATGAGGTCGTCGATGGCGCCGTTGACAGGCACCGGCCCTCCCACGAACGCATAGACCGGCAGCGATACGGCTTCACACGCCGACAGCCGGGCGCCGTATTGGACGGCGAGCACCCTGGCCACCGCCACCGCGTGCTCGCTCTCGGCCGAGCCGTTGTACGCGACGCCGATTTGCTGGATCACGGCAGCGGTCTGGGCGTAGCCGGCCGGCGCGATCGCCACCGCGCAGGGCGCGCCGTTCAGCGCCTCCCGCGTGTCGTCTCCGAGGAGCACTCTCCCGAAGATCCCGCGCCGCGAAGAGCCGACTACGAGCAGGTCGATGCCCAGCCTCTCTGCGAGTTCGTGCAAGCCCCGCCCCGCCGACGGAGACTTCACGCAGCGCAGCTCCGCGCTCACGCCGACCTGGTCGCGCGCCTCGGTGAGTAGCTCACGCCCGCGCTGTTGGCGCCCGGTCTCGTATTCGGGCCCGGATGTTTGCCTCCGGAGGCGCCCATCGCCCGGATAGACGTGGGCCAGCGTCAGCCGACCGCCCGGTGCCACGAGCCGCGTGGCCAGGGCCGACGCGTCGTGACCGCCGAAACGGCCGTCAACTCCGGCGAGAACATTGGCGAACACTAAACGAGAGTTCCATTCGGCCTAGGTCGCGCCATCCGCAAAAGCCCGCATCCGGGGGGCGCGTTTCCCGCTCGCAGACTCGGTCGCTATCGCGTTCGGTTCGCGCGTTTCTAGGGACGTCGGCGGGCCGTTCGAGCCCTAACTTCATGCCATGCCTTCACACCTCCGACTCGCTACTTCAGCCGGCGCCGAGATCGTTGCACCCCCGGCAACGCAGCCCATCCGGGTAGTGCTCGCCGACGATCACGCAATGGTGCGGCGGACCATGCGCCTGCTGCTCGACGATGAACACGACATCAGCGTCGCGGGAGAGGCTGCAGACCTCGCGGCGGTCGTCCGCCACACCCACCGCCACGAGCCGAACGTGCTGGTCCTCGACCTGCGCCTGCCGAATGGATCGACGATCGGGACTATCCGCCGTCTGCGGGCAGAGGCCCCGCGGACCGAGATCGTCGTGCTGACGATGGAGGAAAGCCCGCAGTTCGCCCAGCAGGCGCTCGATGCCGGCGCCGTCGGGTTTGTGCTCAAGGATCGCGCGGACAGCGAGCTCGTCGCCGCCATCCGGCTCGCCGCGCGTGGCGAGGAGTACGTGAGCCCGCGCGTGTCGGCGGCGCTCGAAGCGATTCAGCGAGCCGCCGGCGCAGGCGAGCTCAGCCCCCGTGAGATCGAGATCGTGCGCCTGATCGCGCTGGGCTTCACGAGCAGGGAGATCGCGAGCCAGCTGCACCTGTCCCGGCGCACGGTCGAGACGCACCGCAGCCGCATCCACGCCAAGCTCGGCGTCACGACGCGAGCCGAGCTGGTGCGCTTCGCCCTAGCCCGTCACCTGGTCCAGTGAACCGGGCACGGCCTGCGCAGGGATGCTTGCCGGCAGCCAGACGCGAACCGACGTCCCGAGCTCGCTCGACTCGAGCTCCAGCCGGCCGCCGGCCAGGTAGGTGCGCTCCCGGATGCCGGTCAGCCCGAACCCCCGCGTCTGCTTGTCGGTATCGAACCCCACGCCGTCGTCCTGCACTTCGATCAGCAGTTCGTCGCCAGACAGGCTGACCGAGACTTGCGCCGCCTGCGCCCGAGCATGTTTGGCGACGTTGGTGAGCGCCTCCTGCACGATCCGGTACACCGTCGTCTCCAGGTCGGCGCTGAGGTGGAGGTGATCTGCGGCGGGATCGCCCAACGCGAGCTCGCCGACGATCTCGAGTCCTGCGCTGCGTCTGCGATCGAGCAGTGCCTCCAGCGCCGCCGTCAGCCCCAGGTCGTCCAGGATCGAAGGCCGCAGGTCGGTGATGATCCCGCGCAGGTTCCCGATCTCGATCTCGATGTCGCCAATCGCCCGGCGGATCCCCTCGTCCTTGGAGGCGGCATCACCACGCCCCACGATCGAGGCGAGCGAGACGCGGAGCGCACCCAGCGATTGGAGCGTCTGATCGTGCAGCTCTCGGGCCCACCGGCTGCGCTCGGAGTCCGCGGCGGCCACCATGCTCCGCAGACGTTCGGCCTCGACGCCGCGGTTGATCGCGACCGCGTTCGCCGCCGAGGCCGCGAATGTGCGCAGGAGCTGCTCGTCCTCGGCGGTGAACTCGCTGTCTCCATCGCCCCGATCGAACGCGGCGAGAACGCCCAGGCCGGTTCCGTGGTGCAGCATCGGGACCAGCAGCGCGCAGTGCGCACCGCAGACGCCGAGGTTCACCGGCGCGATCCTCAGACGGCGGTCGACGTCGGCGATCCGCTCCGGCCGCCCCCGCTCGAGGATCCATCCGGAGGTCGAGTCCGCGACTGGGATGCGTCGTCCTCGGGCCTCGTTGGCGTGGCCGGCGCTGGCCGCAACCACCAGATGCTCACCCTCGCGCAGCAAGATGAGGACGGTGCGAGCGGACACGAGTGCCCGCCCTCGCTTGGCGATCAGCTCGAGCACCCGGTTCAGGTCGGTCACCCCGCTGATCGCATCGGCGATGTCACGGGCCGACTCGAGCGAGCGCACGGCCCGCTCGAGGAGCTCACGACGCTGCTCGCTGCCCTCGTACAGCCGCGCGTTCTCGATCGCCGTGGCTGCCCATTGCGCGAGCACGACGACCGCATCCTCGTCGTCATCGCTGAAGGGCTCGCCACCTCGCTTCTCGGTGAGGTAGAGGTTTCCCCACGTCTCGCCGCGGATGACGATGGGAACGCCGAGGAAGCTCCGCATCGGGGGATGCCCGGCCGGAAAGCCGTAGCTCAGCGGATGCTCGCTCACGTCGGCAACGCGGAGCGGCTGCGGCTCCTCGATCAGCGCGCCGAGCAACCCCCGCCCCCGGGGCAGGTTGCCGATCGCGCGGTGGGACGCCTCATCGATGCCGAGCGTCAAGAACCGCTCCAGCTGATTGCGCGACGTGTCCAGCACTCCAAGCGCGGCATATTCTGCGCCGGTCAGCGCGACCGCCTCCTCGAGGATGCGATGGAGGACCGCATCCGGATCGAGCTCTCGCACCAAAGTGCTGCCGACGCTCAGCAGGCGGTGCAGCATGTTGTCTGGATCCGACATTAGCCAGGGCGCGTGGCCAGTGTGTTGGTTTGCAACTTGGCCAATGTATCCGACCACGCTCGGCTGTCGGGCGCGCGCGTGTCGGTGAAAAGTACGGATTTGAAGGGGTCGGCGGCGCCTGACGGCGGCGCCTTGGGAAACGGCATGAAGGCGGTCGACATTGATGGACTGAGGGTTGTGAGAGGCGGCCGCGTCGTCCTCAGCGGCGTCGACCTTTCCCTGTCGGCCGGACGGGTTATCGGCTTGTTTGGCCCGAGCGGCAGCGGCAAGTCGACGCTGATCCGGTCGATCGCCGGCGTCCAGTCCCGCGTCGAGGGCACGGTCAGCGTGTTCGGTGCCGAGCCCGGCAGCGCCGCGGCGCGCCGGGCCGTCGGCTACATGACGCAGGCGTCGTCGATCTACGAGGACCTGACGATTGCCGAGAACGTCGGCTATTTCGCCGCGCTGCGCGGAGCCGACGTCGGATCGGTGCTGGAGCGCGTCCAGCTCGACCCGTGGTCCGGCCAGCTCGTGCGGAATCTGTCCGGTGGGCAACGAGCGCGGGTGTCACTCGCGGCCGCGCTCGTCGGCGAGCCGCAGCTGCTGCTTCTCGACGAGCCCACGGTGGGACTCGACCCGCTGCTGCGACGGGATCTCTGGAGCCTGTTTCGCGAGCTCGTATCGGAGGGCGCGGCCTTGCTCGTCTCGAGCCACGTGCTCGACGAGGGCCGCCACTGCGACGAGCTCATCCTCCTGCGCGAAGGGCGCGTCGTTGCCCAGCTGACACCTGCGGAGCTCTCGAGGCGAACCGGGACCGATGATCTCGACGAGGCCTTCATCCGGCTGATCGAGGCGGCATGAGCCTGGCGCGGACGCTCGCCACCGCGCGGCGCGTGCTTCTGCAGCTCCGGCATGACCCTCGGACGGTCGCGCTGATCATGCTCGTGCCCTGCGTTCTGGAGACGCTGCTGCGACTGATCTACACCCACCATCGCGCCGCCTTCGACGAGGCGGGCGCGCCGCTCTTGGCGTTCTTCCCGCTGACGACGGTCTTCCTGGTGACCTCGATCGCGCTGCTGCGCGAGCGGGTGAGCGGAACGCTGGAGCGGCTGCTCACGACGCCGATCGGGCGGCTCGAGTTGCTCGGCGGATATGCGCTCTCCTTTGGCCTGCTCGCCGCGGTCCAGGCGACGCTCGTGAGCGCGCTGACCCTGGGACCACTCGGTTTGCGTGTGAACGGTCCCGTCGTCGTGCTGGTCGTGCTCGCCATCTGCGTGGCCGTGCTCGGGACCGGTCTCGGCCTGCTGGCGAGCGCGTTTGCACGCAGCGAGTTCCAGGTCGTCCAGTTCTTCCCGGTGATCGTCATCCCCCAGTTGCTCTTGTGCGGACTGCTCATCGCGCGGCAGCGGATGCCGGTCGGCTTGCACGCGATCTCGGATGTTCTGCCGCTGTCTTACGCGGTCGACGGCATGCACCATCTCTCGCGGCAGGCCGGGACGAGCCTCGCTCTGTGGGGCGACATCGCGATCGTGCTGGCGTTCGCGGCCGGCGCGTTGCTGCTCGGAGCGGTCACCCTCCGCCGGCGCACCGACTGACGGGCTCGGTGCTTTGCCGCAGCAGGATGGCACCGTTGCCCGGTGGCAGCGGGGAGCAGCCGCGCCTAACGTCGCTCCTAGTGTCCGTGTTTCTCTCCTTTGCGCTGACGCTCCTATTCCTGGCCGTGTTCGGGCTGCTGTTCGGGCTGCTGTTGCTGTGGACACTCCGACGCGCAACCGGGGGAGCAACCGGTGGCGCCGCCGCGTTTCGGCGCTCGCTGGCTCAGCGAGTGGAGCCCTCCCGGCAGCTGGTCAGCTTCGAGGACGTGGCGGGGATCGACGAGGCCAAGGCCGAGCTGACGGAGCTGCTCGACTTCCTGAAAGATCCAGAGAAGTACCGTCGGCTCGGCGGGCGGATCCCGCGCGGGGTGCTGCTCGCGGGTCCGCCGGGCACCGGAAAGACGCTACTCGCCCGCGCGCTGGCCGGCGAATCGACGCGATCGGGCGCTCCCGCGCCGGCGCGGTTGGTGGGATCGGCGGGCATGACGAGCGCGAGCAGACCCTGAACCAGATCCTGACCGCGATGGACGGCTTTGATCCGTCGGTCGGGGTGATCGTGATCGCCGCGACGAATCGGCGAGAGCTACTCGACCCGGCGTTGCTTCGCCCCGGGCGCTTCGACCGCCATGTTGTGGTCCAGCCGCCCGACACGGTCGGGCGGCGAAAAATCCTCGCGGTGCATACCGGTCAACGCCGCTGGCCGACGATGTCGACCTCGACCGCCTGGCCGCCTCCACGCCGGGGATGGTGGGTGCCGAGCTGGCCAACGTCGTCAACGAGGCGGCGCTGACCGCCGCCCGGCGCGGCCACGAGACCCCCACTCCCCACGGCGGGGTGGGGCGCTGAGCGCAAGGTCTCGATCATCCCCCGGGGAATCGCTCTTGGCGTGACCCTCTCGGCACCCGAGACCGACCGCTTCAGCTACGACCGCCGGTACCTGCTCTCCAAGATCAACGTGGCGCTCGGTGGCCGGGTCGCCGAGGAGCTTGTGTTCGACGACATCACGACCGGAGCCCAGAACGACATCAAGGAGGCCACGATGCTCGCGCGCAACATGGTCGGGCTGTGGGGGATGAGCGACGTCATCGGACCCATCACCGTGATCATCGAGGACGACGGCCTCCCACTGTCCGCCCTCGGCGATGTCTCCCCGGTCACCCAGCAGCTGGTCGACGAGGAGGTCCGCCACCTGATCGAGCAAGCCCATGAGCAGGTCACCCAGCTGATGAGCTCAAACCGCGAGAAGCTCGACGCGCTCGCCCAGGCCCTGCTCGACCGTGAAACCCTCGACCAGGACGAGGCGTACGCCGTAGCCAGCATCAAAGCGCCGGGCGAGGTTTGCGCCGACTCGCCACGCGGTCCGGTGCCCGATGGCGTTCAGAGTCACGCGGTCCTCAACCGTTGTCACGCCGCTGACGCTTCAGCGCGCTGACGCGTCAGCGCCGGAAAGCCATGCGCTCAGCCTGCGTTCGAATTCAGCGCTGCTCGAATCCAGGATCTCGAGCGTATCTTCGGCACCGTCCTCGCCGAGCGGCAGCGGGCCGGGACGGGGCCCGAACGCAGCGACCAGGCGCCAGCACGGACTGCAGAGGCCATCCTCCCACAGCGGACGCTGATGACAACGCCGGCAGCGCGGACCAATGCCGGTCACCGGGCTCATCTGTGCCCCCTCGACAGGTCTGGCCGCACAGTCGCTGACATGTGTCCTCACTGCCTTTCTCGGGAGAACTCGGCAGGTGACTAGACGTTAGGGCGCGTCGTCGGCCGCCGCGGCCGCAGGAATCCACGTAATCGCTCCGTAATCAGCCGCACGCCACAGGTGGTTGACACGCTGTGTCACATCACCCTCGGTTGTGGTGTGTCAGGCAGATGAGAAACAGCTCGCGACGCGCGCCGGCAGTCGCGCCTGACCGCCCGCTGTCAGCCGACGAGGCTCGCCTGAAGCGTGATCTGGCCGACGCCCGCCAGCGCGCGCGACACCGGGCAGCCCGCCTTCGCCTGCTCAGCGTAGCCGGCGAACTGATCCTGGTCGAGCCCCGGCACGCGCCCTTCGGTGATCAGGTCGATCTGGCTGATGGTGGGGCCGGCCTCGGTGTTTCGGAGATGGACCTTGGCGGTGGTCCTCACCGATTCGGGCGTGTGGCCGTCGCCGGCCAGGATGTTGCTGAGGGCCATCGAGAAGCAGCCGGCGTGGGCGGCGGCGATCAGCTCCTCGGGGTTGGTCCCCGCGCCTTCCTCAAACCGGCTCGAAAAGGAGTAGTTGCCGTCGGTGAAGAGGCCGCTTGCCACAGACACGGTGCCGGAACCGCTCCTCAAGTCGCCTCGCCATTCGGCCGTGCCGTCTCTCGTTGCCATCGAGCTCCCTCCGTCCACGTCGGGGTGTTGATCGGGACCCGATCCTATCCCGGACGTGGGCGAGCGTTCCGAGCCACGGCCAAGCTGCAACCGCTCTCGTATCGATCAGTGCAGGAGACGTCCGCCGTTGACCATGAGGGTCTGGCCGCTGATGAACGCGCTCTCGTCCGACACCAGCAAGGCGAGCGCGCCCAGGAGGTCGGCGGGCAGGCCCACGCGCCCGAGGGGTGTCCGCGTGGTGTCGTATTCGCCGCCGACCACGAGCGCTGCGCTCGCCTCGGTGGGGATGAACCCCGGGGCCAGCGCGTTGACCCGGATGCCGTCGCGACCGAGCTCCCGGGCCAGGTTGCGCGTCAGGCCGATGACGGCCGCCTTGGAGGCGACGTAATGGGCCAGGCCGGCCGAGCCCGAGAACGCCACCTCGGAGGCGAGGTTCACGATCGAGCCGCCTCCGGCCCGTCGGATCAGCGGCACGGTCGCCTTCGCGCACAGCCATGCCCCCTTCAGATTCACCGTGAGCACGCGGTCCCACTCGTCCTCGGGGATCTCGTCGAACGCGCGGCGGGCCAGCCCACCGACGACGGCGGCATTGTTGACGAGCGCGTCCAGCCCTCCCATGAGCTCGTCCGCGCGGGCGGCCAGCCCGCGTGTCTGCTCGGAGCTGGTCACGTCGACGATCGCAGTGATGACCTCGTACCCGCGCTCGCCGGCCAAGGCACGCGTGCCGTCGAGTTGGTCCTCGAGCACGTCGACGGCCAGCACGCGCGCGCCGAGCTCGGCAAGGTGCAGGGCGAACTCGCGCCCGAGCCCCCGTGCGGCTCCGGTGACGATCACGCGCTTGCCGCTCAGCCGCGGCTCGCCGCTCATGTCGCCCGCTCGCGCTCTATGTCCGCGGACGTGTACACGCGCGTGGCGATCGCGTTGTCGGCCGTCATGTTAGGCGCATAGCTTGCCCATTTGCGCAGCAAGTTGTCGGTGAACCGGTCCTTGACCGCGCGCCACTCGCCTTGGCTCAGAGCTGGCTGACGGCGTGGCCGGCGCCTGATCGGAGCCACGCCACGTACTCGGCGATGCCGCGCTCGATGTCGTACTCGGGCTCGAAACCGGTGTCCTCTCGAAGGCGCGTGAGGTCGAGATACGGATCGACGGGCGGCGCTGGGCTACGGCCAGCGCGCAGGCGGGGCGATGCGATGGGAGGGTGGCGCTCGAGCGCAGCGACTACCTCGGCATTGGTGGTGAGCCGACCCGAGCCGACGTTGTAAATGTTGTGGCGGAGCGTGGGCGTGGTCTGAACCGCGGCGATCGCCCGGCCGCAATCGCGCACGTAGCAGAGGTCCGCTGCATCGCCGGCATAGATCGGACGCTCGGGTTGTGGACCAAGTCCGAGGGCGGCGTGGACCAGGCCGGGGAGGGCGAAGAAGCTCGAGGCCGGGCGACCGCCCGGCCCCCAGATCGCGGACGGACGGACGCTCACGACGTTAACTTGGAGTTGGGCGCCGAGGAAGGCCACGAGCAGCTCCAAGCACCTCTTAGCGGTGGGGACGGCGTGGAGCGCGACAGGGGACAGGGCGGCGCTCTCGCTCCAGGCGCCCGGCGCGACGCCGCCGTAGACCCCGATCGTGCTCGCGACGGTCACGCGGCGGACGCCCCACGTGTGTGCGGCCTGAACGAGGTTGCAAAGGCCGTCGAACAGCCCCTGAAGCGCGAGCTCCGACTCGTCTCCGGGCCGCCGCCAGAGGCGGCCCACGGTCGCGTCGGCGAGGTGGACGATCCCGGTGATCGAGTGCCGCGCACCGATCCGTTCGAGCTGCGGCCGCTGCTCGACGTCCAACTGCTCGACGCGCAGCTGGTCTCCGAGCTCGGGACGGAGAAGCTCCGGAACTGGGGCGTCACGGCGCTGTGCGACGACGCAGCTCTCTCCCGCGTCGAGCAACGCCCGGGTCGTGTGAACCCCGATGAATCCGAGGCCGCCGGTTACCAAAATCACGTGTCCTCCGATGCGAGAGATATGAGGCTTGGCTGATCATCAGTAGCACTGATCATCAGCAGGCACTATCGTACGCGCCCGATGCCGAGATCGCAAGCCACGCCGGAGGTGGGGGAGAGCCTTGGCTACCTGCTCAAGCACGCGCAGCAGCGCTACCAGACGATCCAGCGGCCGGCCCTGGCCGCGTTCGGCCTGGACGGCCGCCTGTTGGCCGTGCTCGTCGTGGTCGGGAGGGAAGGCCCGGCTCTCCAGCAACGTCTCGCCGAGCGCCTGGGAGTCGATCGCACGACGATGGTCGCGCTGATCGACGCGCTCGAGCTGAGCCAGCTGGTCAAGCGCCGGCGCGACCCCGCGGACCGGCGCGGACAGCTCGTCCTCCTGACGGCAAAGGGGACGAAGCTGCTTCCGCGTGCGCTCGAGGCGGTGGCGGGCGTCGAGGATGACTTCCTGGCCGGCCTGTCGAGCCCGGAGCAGCGCGAGTTCCGGCGACTGCTGGCGAAGGCGGTCACCGGCTAGGGACTTTCCCGAGGCCCGAAGGCCGCGTCCGCCGTCCCGCCCTCCGCGCTCGCCGTCCCGCCCTCCGCGCTCGCGGTCCCGCCCTCCGCGCTTGCCGTCCCGACGGCCGCGTCGGATACGTTGGGCCGCGTGTGGAGGGGGCGGGCAAGCAAGGGGCGAAAGGACCACGCCGGCTTTTCGTAGATCGCGTCGACCCGGCCGGGCGAGGCTCAGGAGGTCGCCGGCCGCGTGGGCCTGCGCCCGGGGATCGCCGTCGAGGCAGCCGCCGAGCGTGTAAGACACACCGCCGGATACACGCCGATGGTGCCCGTGAGGTAGCTCGCGCACGCCTTGATCGCGATCAGGTTGGGATCGTTGGCGCTGTCGCCGTCGGCCGCCAACGCCACCACGGTCAGCCGGTCGCCGAACTGTGTGCGGTTGGCCACGTCGGCTTCGTAGTAGTACCAGCCGGCACATTGCTCGGCGTCCTGCGCCGGCAGGTCACCGTCGGGGGTGGGGTTGCTACTGGCATGAGTTCGACAGCCCGGCCGGCCACCCGACGACCTGGGATTCCGGGGTGGTGTCTCAGGGCGACCGGTACGAGCGGGCGAGCTACTGCGTCCTGGCCGGCGAGAGCGTGGCGCGGGCGCTGTCGGACCCCACGTGCAACAGCAAGGCCGGGGCGGAGGACTCACAGGGCAGCGTTCATGGCTATCCCGAGCCGGACGCCGGGGCGACGGCCGCTTCGACGGCCGGTTCGACGGCCGGCTCGACGGATCCGGCGCCGGAGCCCTGCCCGCAGCCGTGGTGCAGCTTCAGCCTGGTCCGCCTCCAGCTCACCGGGCTGGGTAGCGCCGCATCGCCGGAGCCGATGGTCACCGGCGCGGGTGTCGCATGCACCCCCGACCTGCGCGACCTGCGTAACACGACATTCCGCGCCATGGCGGCCGGCCTTGACGTGTTATGCACGAGACACGTGCATAGCCCGTCACGGCTTCCAGATCGCGCGCGGATTGTCGCGTAATGCAGGTTGGATCTCGTCACTTGCGCCGGCGCCGGCGCCGACCCGAGCCCTGCCACAGACGCCCGGCACCGCGATCCCAGCGACCGCGGCCAGTGGTACCGCGACCACCAGGGTCGACGTGCGCCGCACGAACCGACGCGCCGGAGCGACTGCGCCGGCGACGAACAGCACGACGCCGAGGGCGATCAGCGCCACCTCCGCGCCGCCGCGGAGCATCTCGTGCCACACCAGACGAACGGTGTAGTGGGTGAGGCCGCCGGCGACGGCGCTCTCATGCGCGCGGCGCAGCGCAGCGGTGACGGGAATCCCAACCCCGACGACCTGCAGCGCCCCCCCAGGCGAGCCACCGACCGCGTGCCTGGACGGGGCATACTCGCCACGCGGCGGCCGAAGTTGTGGCTCAGACGCGGTAGCGCTCGGTTACCGCGGCCAGCTGGCCGGCGAGTTCGTTCAGCTTCTCGGCGGCCATCTGTGACTGGTGCGCGCCCTCGACGAACTGAGTCGTGCCGTCGTTGACGTGGTTCATGGCCTGGGCGATCTGCTCGATGCCGACGCTCTGCTCATGGGCGGAGGCGGCGATCTGCTGGGCGGCGTCGCAGGCGGCCTTGATCGTCTCGGACAGACTGCGGATGCCCTCGCCAGCGTGCTCGGTGAGCTCGAGCCCCCGCTCGACCACCTTGGTGCCCTCCTGGCTGGCCAGGACGGCGGCGCCGGTGGCGGTCTGGACATCCCCCAGGATCGCCTCGACCTGCGCGGTGGCGGCCTTGGACTGCTCAGCCAGCTTGGTGACCTCCTGCGCCACGACCGCGAAGCCCTTGCCGTGCTCGCCGGCCCGCGCCGCCTCGATGCTGGCGTTCAGGGCCAGAAGCTTCGAACGGTCAGAGAGCCCGTTGACGGTGGCGGTGATGTCGCCGATCTGCTTGGTGCGCTCGGTCAGCGTGACGATGTCGCGAGCGATCGCGTCCACCCGCTCGCGGATCTCTCCCATGGCGGAGGCGATGGCGGTGACGGCGTTGGTCGTGTCGTTGCTCACCTGGAGCGAGTCGTTGGCGCGGTCGGCCACCTCGCTGGCCAGTTGCGCGGTGTCCTCCGCGGCCAGGCGAAGCTCGTTGACGGTCGAGGACGTCTGGTTGATGGCGGCCGACTGGAGGCTCGCGCTCTCGCTGTGGCGACTGACCGAGGTCAGAATGTCCGCGGTCGATGTGCCGATGTCGTGGACCCCGGCCTGGATGTGGCTCGAGATCTGGGCCAGCCCGTCGACCATGCTGTTGAGGCTTTCCGACAGGCCGTGCAGGTCCTGGCTGCCCTCGGCGCTGACGGTGGCGCGGAGGTCTCCGTCGGCGACGCGCGCGGCGAACTCCGAGTAGTCGCGCACGGCGCGCTGGAGCGCCTCGCGCGAGGCGCGCTCGATCTCGGCGGAGTCGGCCAGCTGGCGGTGGCGCTCGTCGGTGAGCTCCCGCAGGCGCAGCAGGGCGAGGCCGAAGCGGATGCCGGCAGCGACCAGGGTGGCGGTGGCCAGCCCGAGCGCGACCTGGTTGACGTGGTTGAGCGACCCGACGAACATGATCAAGAGCGACAGGCCGGCGGCTACTCCGGGGATGGCGAAGCCCGAGTTGGTCTCCTTCAGCTCGCTCTCGAGCGGTCGCGAGGGGAGCCACACCGACAACGAGAACAGGAACAGGGAGAGCGGCCAGGCCAGCGAGTTCCAGAGGTAGCCGAAATGGGTCGCGCCGATCCCGTTACCGAACAGGGCGCACACGTCGCCGATCGCGTTGGAGAGGCTGGCGGCGGCCATCAGGTACCAGCGCGTCCGGCGCCGGGCCGGCACCAGCGCCGCAGCACCCAGCGTCAGGATCAGAAGCAGGATGTCGCCGACGGGGTAGATCAGGTTCCACGCGACGGTTACGGAGTCGTCGCCGGCGGCCTTCTGGATTGTCCCGAAGGCGAACGCAGCGAACGCCGCCGCGCAGGTCAGGGCGACGACGACGCCGTCGAGGTAGTTGGCCGCGGTGAACTTCCTGACCTCCTGGCGCATCAGCAGCATCACGCCGACGTACGCCATCGGGAAGAAGCCGGCCCACAGGTAGTTCGCCAGCACCGGGGTGGGTGGGTTGGCGTTGTGGATGCTCTCGTAGGTCATCGCGAAGTCCCCGAAGGCCCACAGGCACATGCCCGTGCCGAGCGCCAGGCAGAAGCGCCGCTCGCGCGGGCTTACGGCCGCGCGTAGCAGCACCAGCACGCTGGCCAGGAGCTCGAAGCTCGACACGCCCCAGCCGTCGACAAGGGTGGTGCTGGAGCCGGTGGCGCGCACGAGGAGGGAAACGGCGTATCCGAGCACGATCAGGCCGAGGACCCCGTAAAGGGCCTTCACACCCGCGCCTGTTCTCTCCGCCTGCTCGGCGGACTCGCTCGTCTGCACCTGAGTCATCCCACGCCCTCCAACACTCCGTTTTGCTGCGTTATCGGCAGCGATACGTGCGATCTGTAGCGAGCGCGGACGAGCGATCTCCGACCGGCGGAAGCCCGTCCCGGGGCTCAGTCGGCCCCAGTGGCGACGATCACGTCGGACGCCTTGACGATCGCGGTGACCTCGCTGCCCTCGTGCAGCCCGAGTTCGTCAACCGCCTCGACCGTGATCGAGGCGACCAGCCGCTGCCCGGCGACGTCGAGCACGACGTTGGCGATCGCCTCTCCCTTGTTGATGCTGGTGACCGTGCCTTTCAGCTGATTACGAGCGCTGAGCTTCAACGTAAACCTCCTGCGACGGGTGGCTTGAATGGACCTGAAACCGTCGCAGAGGAGAACCGTCCGTGTCCAGCACCGTCTCAGAGAGCCAAGCCCGCGACGTCGCCGAAGCCGCGCGGGAGTCGGAGTGGAAGCTTCCGAGCTTCGGGAAGGAGCTGTTCCTGGGCAACTTCCGGCTGGACCTGATCCACCCTTAGCCTCGCCTCGATTCGCTGGCGGTGGAGAAGGACGAGCGGTTCCCTCTCGAGCCTCGAGGAGTTCCTGCGCAGCGATGTCGACCCGCTCGAGATCGAGCGCGACGCGAAGATCCCCGACCACATGGTCGAGGGGCTGCGGCGCCTCGGGGCGCTCGGCATGAAGGTGGTCCGAGGAGTACGGCGGCCTCGGCCTCTCGCAGGTTGCGGCTGGTCGACATCGGGGCGGAGCTGTTTGCGATGGCCGCCGCGGTGGCCTACGCGGACACTCTCGGGCGGGAGCACCCCGAGCAACGCGCCGAGGCCTACGAGCTGGCGGAGCTGCTCTGCCGGCAGGCCAGGCGCCGCGCCGAGACGCTGTTCCCCGAGCTCTGGCACGACGACGACGACGAGAACCGCGCGGCGGCCCAGGTCCTCGACGGGCGCTACAGGTGGCTCGAGAACGGGATCGCCGACCCGGCCGGCGACAGGCCGATGATCCCCGACGAGGTCAAGGAGTCCGCGGCCGGGTGGCGTCTAATTAGATTTGTCGGCGGCGCGTTAGGCCACGCGCCGGATCGGCGCCGTCGCGCATCCATCCGGCCGCGATCGGAGCCACTCCGTCAGCTGGGCCGCCGGTACGGGCCGGCTCAGGTAATAGCCCTGCGCCATCGTGCAACCGAGCTCATTCAGCTCGTGCCAGGCCTGCTCGGTCTCGACCCCTTCGGCCACGACGTGCAGGCCCAGGTTGCGCGCGAGGTCGATCGTCGAGCGCACGATCACCGCGTCGTTCTCGCAATCGCCCATGTTCATGACGAAGGAGCGGTCGATCTTGATCTCGTGGACCGGCAGCTGGCTCAGGTACGCGAGCGATGAGTAACCCGTACCAAAGTCGTCGATCGACAGGAAGATGCCCATCGCCGAGAGCCTGTCGAGGACGCGCTTGGTGCGGACGGGATCGGAGAGGACGGTCGATTCGGTGATCTCGAGCTCGAGCATCGCCGGATCGACACGCCACTTCTCGAGGAGAGTCCTGACCAGCTCGGGGAAGTGCGCGTCGAGCAGGTTTCGGATCGAGACATTGATCGCCACGTTGAGCGGCATGCCCGCCTGCGTCCAGGCCCGGCACTGCGAGAGCGCCTCGTCGAGCACGTACAGGGTGAGCGCCTTGATCAACCCGGTCTGCTGGGCCAGCGGGATGAACTCGTCTGGACCGACCAGGCCGCGCGTGGGGTGCTCCCAACGCAGCAGCGCCTCGACCGACTGCACCGCGCCGTTGGCCAGCGCCGCCTTGGGCTGGTAGTAGACGACGAGCTCGCGCTGCTCAATCGCGCGGCGCAGCTCGCTGACCAGCGTGAGCCGGCCCGGATCGTTCTCGCTTCGCGAGCCGTCGTAGAAGACGTAGCCGGTCTTCTCCTCCTTGGCGCTGTACATCGCCACATCGGCATGCCGTAGGAGGGTGTCGACGTCTTGCCCGTGGGCCGGGAACATCGCGATCCCGATCGACGCCTCGGCCGGCAGCCCCAGGTCGTCGACGACCACCGGTTGCTCGAGCACGTCCCGCACCTTCTCGATCACGAAGGCCACGTCCCGATCGGTACGGGGCTTCGAGATCAGCACCCCGAACTCGTCGCCGCCGAGGCGGGCCACGGTGTCCGAGGAGCGCAGCACGCCGCGCAGCCGCTGCCCGATTTCGACCAGGAGAGCGTCGCCGGCGTGGTGGCCGAGCGAGTCGTTGACGTCCTTGAAGCGGTCGAGATCCATCATCGCGACGGCCAGCTGGCCGCCTTCGCGCCTAGCGATGGCGATCGCCTGCTCGATCCGATCACGGAACAGCGTGCGGTTGGGCAGGCCAGTAAGGCCATCGTGCAGGGCCTGGTGCTCGTTGAGCTCGGACTGGCGTAGCAACGCCTCCTCGGCGGCCTTGCGCTCGGTGTCGTCCTGCACCATCACGATGCCGAAGCTGGGACGGCCGTCGGCCTCCCGGACGATCGACAGTGATGCCGACACCCACACGACCTTGCCGTCGCCGCGGATCAGCCGGTGCTGCTGGTGCAGCGAGTTCGAGCCTCCGGCAAGCAACTCGCGCACCGCGGTCAGCACCTGCTCGGAGTCGTCGGGATGAATGTGCTCGGCGAACTTCCGCTGGATCTGATCCGCGGAATCGAACCCCAGCAGGCGCACCATCGCCGGATTGGCGTCGATTACGTGCCCGTCGGCGCTCATCACGAGAACCCCACTCAGGGCGCCCTGGTAGATCGCCTCGAAGCGAGCGAGGGCCTCGAGTTGCTTGCGCTTGGCCTCGGACTCGGCCGCCCGGCTGACCCCCTCGGACAGGACGCCCGCCAGGAGCTCGAGGGTTTGGCGGTCCTCCTCGTTCAGCCGCTCCACCTCGGATGTGCTCATTACGCTGAGGGCCCCCACGGGCTGGTCGCCGCCGAACAGCGGCACGCAGATGTGGGAGCGATCGCCGACCTTCGCGCGGACCTGCGGGTTGAGGCGGGGGTCGCCCTCGGCGTGCTCGATCAGCAGCGGGAGGCGGTCCGCGATGGCAAAGCGGGTCACGCTCTGGCTCAGCGGGCGGCGGTTCCCTCGGAATCCCGCGACGATTCCCTTGGCGGCCCGTGTCACCACCGTATCGCCCTCGATCAGGCTGACCATGGCTCCCTCGGCGCGCGTCAGCGCCATCGCCCGGTCGACGATCACCTCCATCACGTGCTCGAGGTCGACCGATGAGGCAGCGGCGACGTCGCGCTGCGTCGCGATGATGCGCTCGAGCCGGTTGGCCCGCTCCTCGAGCGCGAGCGCCGCCAGCTTGCTCTCGGTGATGTCTTCGAGCATGGCGACGCGGAGATCGTCGGATCCGGTCGCGGCCGCGTCCGTCCACACCTTGATCCGGCACCAGATGACCTCTCCGCCCTTGCGAATGATGCGCTTCTCGTACTCGTAGCCGCGCACGTTCCCGAGCAGCTTCTCGGGCAGGTCCTTGTTGACATCCGCGTCATCCGGATGGCCGAAGGACCTCAGGTCCATGTTGATCAGCTCGCCGGGCTCGCAGCCGAGCATCCGCTCGAGGGCAGGATTGGCCTCGATGGCGCGAGCGTCCGGCCCGACAGTGACGATGCCGACCGAGGCGCGGTCGAACAGCATCCGGAACCGCTCCCCGGACGGCTGCTGGCCAGGCTCGAGCGCCGGCGGCCGACCGACCTCGGGCGCCCTTTCCACGCGCGCGCAGGTACTTCGCATGCTGGTCCTTATCGGTACCGCACCGCATTTGCTTAGCGGTCAGTTCGCAGGATGCGCGGACGGACAGCGACCGCAGCCATAAACTCGGCGCATGTCAACTGCCACCGGTGCCCGCCGCGCACCGCGGTTCGAGGCCGTCCACGCGGACGCGAGCGAACAGATCGCCCGCGAGATCCGCCGGTACGTCGAGCGCGAAGGCCTTCGGCCGGGCGACCGGATCGGAACCGAGCACGAGCTCGCCCGCGAGTTCGGGGTGAGCCGCCCGACCTTGCGCGAGGGATTGCGCCGTCTGGCCGGGTCGCATCTGATCCGGGTGCAGAAGGGCCGCGCCGGCGGCGTGTTCGTCGAGAACACCACCGGCGCCGGCATCGGTCGCCACGTGAGCGAATCGATCGCAGCGATGCTCGAGTCAGAGAGCGTGACGCTGTGCGAGCTGCTGGAGTCTCGGATGTTCCTGGAGGTGCCATTGGCCGGCCTGGCCGCTGAACGGGCCGACGAGGCGACGGTGGCGGTGCTGCTGGACTCGATCGCCGCTGCGCGGGGTCGGGATCCCGGGTCCGACGAGTTCCGGCTGGCCGACTCCCGCTTTCACCGGGCGATCGCGGTCGCCGCGGGCAACGAGCTGCTGGTCACGTTCACCGGCTGGATCCTCGACGTCCTCCAGCCGTCGCTGGTCGCGCACGTTGCCCACGCCCTCGACGCGGACGAGATCATCGCCCAGCACCAGCTGATCGTCCGGGCGATCCGGCGACACCAGCGGCTCGCCGCCGAGCGCGCCATGCGCCACCACATCGAACACATGCAGCGGGTTCTGCGGTCGGTCGACGCCGAGCGTTAGCCGGCGCCGCCACGGGAAAGAGGAAGGTCGGCGGCGCCTAACGGTGGCGCCTTAGGGGATGGTCGGCGGCGCCTGACGGCGGCGCCTTAGGGCGAAATCTCCTCGTAGTACCGCCCCCGCGTGTTGACGCTGAACCGGGCGACGATCGCCGCCAGCACGAGCCATCCGGAGACCGCCAGCATCGACCCGAGAACGGACATGTGCGGGATCTGAGGGGCGAAATCAATAGGACCCCGATGCCTCCGCCCAGCCGGCCAGGTTCAGCACCACGGGGACGCGCAGGGCGGAGACCGCATTTGGCCGGGGTGCAGCCGTGCTTCAGCGCAACGCAGCCCTGGATGAACGACACGTTGATGTCGAACACGTCGTAGAACGCGAACAGGAAGCCGGTACCGATGATCCCGATGAAGATGAACGGCATCGACCACACATCGATCCGGTCGAGCCGGGCGAGAATGCCTCGCCGGCTGGCCCTGTCCCGGTCCCAGTCACCGGCGCGTGCTCGTGGCGCCGGCGCCGTCGTCGTAGTTGTTGACCACCGCGGGAGGTAGACCTCATGGCTACCCTCGCTGTCCTCGTCTCTCGCCGCGGTCTTACCCACAGCGTCGGCGAGGGAAACGAATCATCTGAGTTCGTGTTCAATTCATTTGACAATTTGAGAGCGGTGCCGTGAAGCTCGACGGACGGGTCGTAGTGGTCACCGGCGCGGCCGGCGGGATCGGCCGGGCGTTGGCCGTGCGGTGCGCCGAAGAGGGCGCCCGCGTGGCCGCCACCGACATCCAGGCCGAGGCGCTCGAGGCGGTGGGAGGCGAATTGAAATTGGCCCACCCCGCCCACCTGGCCGTGAGCGCCGACGTCACGAGCGATCGCGAGCTCGACGCACTGCTGACGCGGGTCGAGGCCGAACTCGGCCCGGTCGACGTGTTCTTCGCCAACGCCGGCGTGGCGATCGGCGAGGATCCGGTCGACACGCCGAACGAGGTGTGGGATCAGGCGTTCGCGGTCAACGTCCGCGCGCACATCCTGGCCGCGCGGCGTCTCTTGCCGGGCTGGATCGAGCGCGGGGAGGGGTACTTCGTGGCCACCGCCTCGGCCGCCGGTTTGCTTACCCAGATCGGCTCGGCGCCGTACGCGGTGACCAAGCACGCGGCGGTGGCGTTCGCCGAATGGCTGTCGGTCACCTATGGAGACCGCGGCCTCCGGGTCAGCTGCCTGTGCCCGATGGGCGTGCGCACCGCGATGACCCAGGGTGACGAGCTCGCCCACCGTGTCGTGCGGAGCGCCGGCGCGATGCTCGAGCCCGAGCAGGTGGCTGACATCGTGGTCGATGCGATCGACCGGGAGCAGTTCCTGATCCTGCCCCACCCCGAGGTGCTCACGTTCTTCCAGCGAAAGGCGCAGGACTACGAGCGCTGGCTGGCCGCCATGCGCCGGCTGCAGGCGAGCACGGAATCGGCGGAGTGAGCGCCGGTTGGCAGATAACTCGGACTATTTCCGAGTTATCTGCCAAGCGTCCGGCTGTGATTTGATCGCCCCATGATCGTCCGCTGGGGTCTCGACACGCTGCCAGGCGTGTTCGACGAGCTGTCGATCACCCGGCCGCTCTTGATCACCACCCAGCGGTGGCGCGACTTCCAGCTTCCGGTGGCGCGCCGCTTCCACGGCGTGCAGCCGCACGCCGAGATCGCCGGCGTGCGCGAGGCGCTGACCGCGGCCGAGGGGATGGACGGGCTGGTGGCACTCGGCGGCGGCAGCGCGATCGACACGGCCAAGGCGGTGTCCAGCGAGACGGGATTGCCGATCGTCTCGATTCCGACGACGTACTCGGGCGCCGAGTGGACCCAGGGCTTCGGGATGCGCGACCGGCAGGCGGGCGTGAAGCGCGGCGGGGGAGGCGCGCGGACGGTGGCGATCGTGTACGAGCCCGCGCTGACCCTCGACCTGCCACCTGAGCAGAGCGCCGGCACGGCCTTGAACGCGCTCGCGCACTGCGCGGAGGGGCTGTACTCGCCCGGGCGCAGCGAGGGGACCGATCAGGAAGCGCTCGCCGGCGCACACCTCATCTCCGAGTGGCTGCCACGGGTCGCAGACGACGGGCATGATCTCGAGGCGCGCGGGCAGCTGCTCGCGGGCGCGATGCACGCAGGCGCGGCATTGCGCGCCGGGATGGGCCTCGGGCACGCGATGGCGCAGGCGCTCGGAGGCCGCTACGGCCTGGCCCACGGGACGATGAACGCGGTCTGCCTGCCGTCCGCGCTCCGCTACAACCACGAGGTGGCGGCGGCAGAGATCGCGCGCTTCGGGGAGGCGATGGGGGACGGCGAGCCGATCGCGCGGGTCGGCGCGCTGGCCGCGCTGGCCGGCTCTCCCCGGCTGCGTGACTACGGCGTCCCGCGCGAGGATCTGGGCGAGCTTTCCGAGGCGGTGGCGGAGCGTGCACCGGCGAAGGCCAACCCGCGGCCGGCCCCGCCCGAAGCCGTCCACCGACTACTCGAGGAGATCTTTTAGATGACCCGCATCCTCACCACCCACGTCGGCAGCCTGCCGCGTCCGCCGGAGCTCGTCGAGCTCGTGTTCGCCGAGGATCGCGGGGACCCCGTCGACCGCGAGCGCTATGACCAGCTGCTCGACGCGGCGGTGCGCGACCGCGTGCGCCATCAGGTGGAGTCGGGGATCGACGTCGTCTCAGACGGCGAGATGAGCAAGATCGGCTACGCCACCTACATCCGCCACCGCCTCAGCGGGTTCGAGGTAGGCGACGTGCCGCGCGCGACGCCGGCGGATCTCGACGCGTATCCGCGCTACATGAAGCGGCTCGCGGACGAGGGCGGGAGCGCCCGCTACCTGCGCCCTATCTGTCGCGGCCCGATCACCTACGAGCACCGTGAGCCGGTCGAGCGCGACCTGGCCCGCCTGGCCCGCGCGATCGAAGGCCAGCCGGTGGCCGGCGCCTTCATGAACGCGCCCTCTCCCGGGATCATCGCGCTGTTTCAGCCCAACGAGTATTACCCGAGCCTCGACGAGTACCTGGAAGCGATCGGCGAGGCGATGAAGGTCGAGTACGAGGCGATCGTCGCGGCGGGGTTCCAGGTCCAGATCGACGCGCCCGACCTCGCCATGGGTCGCCACATCATGTACCGCGACCGCCCCGACGAGGAGTTCGTGGCCGCGGCGGCGCGGCACGTCGAGGCGATCAACCACGCGCTCCGCGACCTGCCTGCCGACAGGGTTCGCCTGCATCTGTGCTGGGGCAACTACGAGGGCCCCCACCACCTCGACATCGACCTGGAGAAGATCATCGACGTGGTACTGCGCGCCAAGCCGGCGACGATCCAGTTCGAGGCTGCGAACCCGCGCCACGAGCACGAATGGGCGGTGTGGCGCGACGCCGCGATTCCGGAGGACAAGATCCTCGCGCCCGGGGTGATCGACTCCACGTGCAACTACATCGAGCACCCGGAGCTGGTGGCGCAGCGCCTGCTCACATTTGCCGGGATCGTCGGCCCCGAGCGCGTGATGGCGGGCACCGACTGCGGGTTCGGGACCTGGTCGGGGTTCGGCGCGATCGACCCCGACATCTGCTGGGCCAAGCTGGCTGCCCTCTCCGAGGGGGCACGGCGCGCGAGCGAGCGGGCGCTGGCGCCGGCATGACCCGGCACGTTCCGTCCGGACCGGTCACGACGTCGCGACGCGGCTCGTTCTGGGTGGGGGTTTCCGACCGGGTCGAGGGGCCGCTCGGCACCGTGCTCCGCGGCCCGATGTACGTCGAGTGGGAAGCCCCAGCCGATTCGGAGTCGGCCGCGAGACCTCCGTGGGTGTTGGTGCACGGTGGCGGCGGACAGGGGACCGACTACCTGACCACCCCAGACGGCCGCCTCGGGTGGTCGCGGCTGCTCGTCGAGCAGGGACACGCGGTGTACGTGGTCGACCGCCCCGGGCACGGCCGCTCGCCGTTTCATCCGGACGTGCTCGGACCGATGGGCCCGCAGATGGGTGCGGAGGCCTTGCGCCCCATTTTCGTCCCGCCGGTCGAGGGCCCCGACTCGAATCCGTGGGCGCAGTTGCACACGCAGTGGCCGGGTGGCCGCGAGCCGGGCGACCCGATCTACGACCAGTGGCTGGCGCCGTCGGGGCCGATGCTGGCCAGCTGGGCGGACATGCACGCGCTCGAACAGGTCCGCCTCGCCGAGCTGCTCGACCAGGTGGGGCCGGCGGTTGTCGTCACCCACTCGGCAGCCGGGCCCGGGACATTCCTGGCCGCCGATGCGCGCCCCGACCAGGTCGCGGCGCTGATCGCGATCGAGGTCGTCCCCGAGGATCCGCCGCGCCAGCTGCCCAACCTCAGTCGGTTCCCGATCGCGGTCGTGACGGGCGAAGCGTCGATGTTCAGGCGGTTCGACCACGATCTGGTCGAGTTCCTCGAGCAGGCAGGCTGTGACGTCGAGCTGGTGCAGCTCGCCGACCACGGGGTGCACGGCAATGCCCACGGGATCATGATCGAGCGCAACAACGTGGAGACGCTGGCGGTGCTGACCCGCTGGGTGGAGCGCCGGCTTTCCGGTTAACGCCGCACTCGGCACCCCGCGTTCCTCGAGTGCGGCGCTAACCGTGCCATGGCCGGGTGAATCCGAATTCACCGCGGACGGGGTCGCGAGCGTGGGGTTAACCGGAATTTTGGGGCCGCTTCGCGGCGTCCGTGGGACCGGGTTCCCCGTCCGGACGGGGATCGCGGACCCCGCCGGGCACGGATGCCCGGCGGAACGGCGGTCTCGGCTCGGCCCGCTCGGCATCCGACCTCGCCTGACCGGGCCGGTCTCGACTCATCCGGCGGACGCCGCCGCAGGCGGCCCAGAATCAGCGACCGGGGATGCGCTGCGTCTCGCCCAGCGCGGCACGGCCGATGTCGCCGTAGAACATGTCGGGCAGTTGCAGGTTGCGGTGGGCGGCCGCCACCGCCATGTCGCGGAACACGCGCGCGGTGCGCTCGCCGTCCCGGGCCACGTTGGCGCCGACCGTCTGCCACAGATCATCGTCGACGACCCGCCAGCACATCAGCATCGCCTCGCGGGCAATCCCCGCGAGCAGCATGTCGTCGCCGAAGGTGTACGCAACGCCGTCCTCGGCGTTGCGCCGGCAGAGCTCCATGTGCTGGTCGGCGGCGTTATGCACCGCCGCTTCCGCGGTGGCGATGTGGGTGAGCGCGCGGCCGTACCAGCGCTGGTAGTCCGGGTCCTTGATGCGCGGCACCAACGGGGGCAGCGGGGTTGTCTTGGTCCGCATCAGCCGCTCGTACTCGTCGAGCATGTTGTACGCGGCGCCGATCGTCACCGCGGCCAGCGAGATCGTGAAGATCGACACGGCCCGGCCCGAGTACATCGGGTTGCCGTGAAGCCGCGATCCGGGCGTGCCGCCGCCGCCCTCGACGTCGAGCATGCTCCCCTCGAAACCCCAGCTCTCGGGTATCCGGGTCCCCTCGAAGCGGATGCTGTGCGAGCCCGAGCCCTTGAGCCCGAGCATGTCGCCCCAGTCGTCGAGCATCTTCCACTCGCTGCGGGGGGCTACGAACAGCAGCTGCGGCGGGGGCTCCTGAGGGTCGGCGCCGGCGGGCGCCGGCAGCAACGCCTGGCCCATGTAGAAGGTCGAATAGGGCGTGCCGGAGGCGAAGGCGACCTGGCCGTTGATCTCCCACACGTCGTCGGTCTTCGCCGCCTTGCCGACCGGGGCGGCGACCGACGAACAGCGGAAGTCGCCGGCGGCGAAGACCTTATCCTGTGCCTCCTGGGGCCACCAGGAGCCGACCATGAGCGCGTGGTTCATCGCCAGCCCCACGCACCAGGCGGTGGACACGCACCCGCGCGCGATCTCCTGCACCACGCGGACGCAAGTGGGCACGCCGAACTCGTGCCCGCCGTAGCGGCACGGGACGTACAGGTGGTAGAAGCCCGCGTTCAGGAACGCCTCGTGCATCTCCTGCGAGTAGTAGGTGCGCTGCTCGGTCGCCTCCTGGTCGGCGACCAGCTGGGACCGCAGGGCGACGGCGCGCGCCACCATCTCGTCCCGAGTCAGGCCAGGCTCCGGCGGCTCGCGTCTGGCGCCGACCGTCCCTGCGCTGCTCATCGCGCTGATCGTAGGGGAGGGCCGCCAACGGGACCTTGCAATCCGCGCACGATCGCCTGCGCCACCGCGCCGGCGCCGGCCGCGCCCATCACGATCGTGTAGTGGTTGACGTCCGGCACGTCGAGCACACGACGCTGGGCGGGCGCGCCATCCGCCCAGGCTTGAGCGAGATCAGCCGCGATCAGCGGGCTCGGCTCGTCCTGAAGTCCCCGCGGAGCACGCAGCAGCTCAGCCGGAACGGTGAGGCGCTGGGCCGGCTTGCCCATCTCGAACATCTCGTGCGCATCGGCGCGGACGGCGTCCTTGGCCACCGTCGAGTGGAGCTGTGGCGACACTCCCCCGAGATCGTGGTCGGCGAAGGCGACGAGGTCCTCGTCGGCCACGTCTAAGCGGGCGAACGCGGGATGGGCACGCCACCAGTCGTGGTAGGCCTCGGGCGTGGGAAAGGTCAGCTCGAGCCGGGCCAGGGCCGGCCCCAGGAATGCAGCCAGGAAGGCCTCCGGATCGACTTCCTCGATGGCGGGGCTGGTCAGGCCTCCGTCGACGAGGACCGCCGCGCGAACACGCTCGGGATGATCGGCGGCGAGGCGCGCCACCGCGTAGGCGCCCAGCGAATGGCCGACGAGCACCGCGCGCTCGATGCCGCAACGGTCGAGCACCGCGAGCAGGTCGTGCGCGTAAGCCTCCATCCCGAAGGGCGCGGGCAGTTCGCTGCTCGCCCCGCGGCCGCGGAGGTCGACCGCGAGCAGCTCCGCCCGACCGGCGAGCGCGCGGGCGACGACACACCACGAGCGGCTGTTGGCGGTGATGCCGTGCACGGCGAGCACCGCTTCGGGGCCGCGGCCGAGGCGGAAAGTGGCGAGGGTCCCGCCGGCGACGGGGACGTCAAGCCTCTCGATCACCGGTGAGCTCCTCTACACGCCCCACGAGCAACCCGATGATCGCGCTCCCGAGGACGATGTATGGATCGACGTGCACGTGTATGGGCCGCCGTGCACCGCGTCAGCGGGTGCGATTACCGGCTTCGTGCGCGAACGCGAGCAATTCGCCCGGCGGGTCGCCCGGCAGCAGCCAGGTGTCGCCGTCGGTCCGCACGAGCCCGCGCCTGGCCAGCTCGGACAGGGCCGTGGTGACGGTCGGCCGGCGGGCAGCCACCAGATCGGCGAGCACGGCGTGGGTGAGACGCAGCTGGAGCACCGTGCCGTCGCTGCGGACCCTGCCCCAGCGGGCGGCCAGGTGCCAGAGCAGCATGTGGAGTCGGACATCGACCCTGGCCTGGTGGACGATCGCCATGTTGACGGCCAGGTTCTTGGAGCGCTGGATCGCGCGTGCCACCAGACAGCGGGTCAGCTCGGGGTACTTGGCGACGCGTTGCTCAAACCCGATGTCGAGGGCCGCGACCCGGGTGGGCAGGACGATCGACCAGTTCGTGGTGAGCGGGAGAAGCGGCGACTCACTCTCTTCCGTGGGGCGCAGGAGGTCGCCCTCTCCGATCAGCTCCGCTCCGTAGCGGCCGTCGATCCCGACGCGGCGGATCATCAACCCGCGCAGCACGAGCACGCCGATCCCGCCCCGGAACCCGAGCGATCCCTTACCTCCCCACAGGCCGGGTTGAAGCGACAGCTCGGGCGCCGTGCATTCCTCGATCGCCTGCTCGCGGCGCTCGGGTGGGATGGCGTCCGCCAGCTCGGGATCCTCCCTTAATACGTGACAACGGAAAGACGAATCAGACACGGCGTTCACTCCCACCCCACCACTCTGTCAAAGCGTCAGGCGGTGGCATGCTCCGGCGCAAGCGTGGCTAGCTCCGCCAGCGCGTCGATCACCGCCCCGGGACGCTCGAGGGGCGTCATGTGACCCGTGTCCTCGAGCACGGTAAGACGCCGTAGCTGGGGCAGCATCTCGGCGATCCGGCGAGCGTGCGAGGGCGGTGTGAGCTTGTCGGCGGACCCGGCGATCACGATCGTCGGAACGGTCAGGCGCGGCAGCGCATGACTGAGGTCCATCTCGGACATCGCGATACCGACGTCCGCCCGCACGTCGGGCGGGCAGGTGACGAGCATCCGCTCGAAGAACGCCACCTGCGCCGGGGAGGCATCGGGGCCGAACGCGATGTAACGGATCACAGCGGCGGAGAGCGGCGTCGAGAAGCGGGGCAGCGGCGCCTTGCTGCCCAGGAAGCCGTGCAAGGCGATCGTCCGGTTGAGCGCGTTGCCGAGTCCGGGAACGGGAAAGAGCAGGTGCTCGTTGATCAGGTTCTCGACGCCGGTATTCAGCAATACCGCCCCGCGCACGTGTCGCTCGACGTCGTGCTGCTCGGCCCACGAGGCGATCGACATCGCGCCGAGCGAGTGGCCCACAACAACCGCGCGGCGGTCATCCGGAACGCAGGCGACCAGGATGGCCTCGAGGTCCTCGCCGAAGCGCCGGATCGCATGGTTGCCGTCCCTGGCCGGCTCGCTGTCTCCGTGGCCGCGCAGGTCGTAGGCGACCACCCGGAGGCCCTTGCCTTCGAGACCGCGGATCACGTAGGTCCAGAACCGCCGCGCCTCGGTCCAGCCGTGCGCCAGCACCACGCTCTCGCCGTCCTCGGGACCGAACACTTCGCTGTGCAGCAGGGTGCCGTCGGCGGAGCGGACGCGATGCACGCGGCCTGTCAGCGGTCCCTCGAGCGTCTTTCTCTCGGGGTCTCGAGCGATCCGGCGCGTGTGCGCGGACTCGAGGATGCCGCCGGCGGCCAGTGCGCCTGCGGCTCCGGCCGCCGTCCAGAGAGCGCGCCGGCGCTCCCTGTCAGTCAGCAGCGGGAGCTTCATGCTCGGGCTGGACACACCGTCATGGTCAGTGCAAGCCTACCGCGGCCCGGGGAAGCCCGGAGGCCTCGATGCGGGCGCCCGGAGGCGAGGCGCCTACACCCCGGCAACACGCGCGTGCCCGGACCGCATAGGATTCCGCGGTGATGCGGATCGGCATGCTCACCGGAGGAGGCGACTGTCCCGGACTCAACGCGGTTATCCGTGCGGTGGTGCGCAAGGGGATCGACGACTATGGGGACCAGCTGATCGGGTTCCGCGACGGCTGGCGCGGGGTGCTCGAGCCGTTGTTCATGGATCTAACGATTGAATCGACGCGCGGGATCCTGCCACGCGGCGGGACGATCCTCGGCAGCTCGCGCACGAACCCCTACAAGCGCGACGACGGCGTGCAGCGGGTGCGGGAGACCCTGGCGGAGTTCAACCTCGACGGGATTATCGCGATCGGCGGCGAGGACACGCTCGGGGTCGCCAACCGGCTTTACGGCGACGGGATCAACGTGATCGGGGTCCCCAAGACGATCGACAATGACCTCGGCGGCACGGACGTGACGTTCGGGTTCGACACCGCGCTGCACATCGCCACCGAGGCGATCGACCGGCTGCACACCACGGCTGAGAGCCACAACCGGATCCTCGTCGTCGAGGTGATGGGACGGACCGCCGGCTGGATCGCGCTGCACTCCGGGGTGGCCGGTGGCGCGGACGTGATCCTGATCCCGGAGATCCCGTTTGACATCGACGAGGTGTGCCGGCGGATCCGGCGTCGCCACGAACGCGGGCGATACTTCTCGATCGTGGTCGCGGCCGAGGGGGCGATGCCCAAGGAGGGCACGATGACCCTGCAAACCGGGGGCGTCGACGAGTTCGGGCATCCCCGCCTGGGCGGGATCGGGTATGCGCTCGAGCGCGAGATCGAGTCCCGGACCGGGTATGAGGCGCGCGCCACCGTGCTCGGGCACGTCCAGCGCGGCGGGACCCCCACGGCGTTCGACCGGGTGCTGGCCACGAGGCTCGGATTGGCTGCGATCGACGGGGCCCACGCCGGCGAATGGGGCAAGATGGCCGCGCTCCGCTCTACCAACGTCGAACTGATCGCGCTCGCCGACGCGGTGGCTGAGGTCCGGCACGTGCCCGTCGAGGAGTACGAGAGCTTCGACGTGCTCTTTGGCTGAGCGCGACCGGTTAGCGTCGGCGTTTCTTGCCCGGGACCGCAATCGGGTTATGCTGCGCGCGTGACCGTTACGGACACGACCACGCTCGACAAGCTGTGCGTGGACACCATCCGCACGCTGTCGATGGACGCCGTGCAGAAGGCGAACTCGGGCCATCCCGGAACGCCGATGGCACTTGCCCCGGTCGCCTATGTCCTGTACACGCGCGTAATGCGCCACAGCCCCCAGCAGCCGGATTGGCCCGACCGTGACCGGTTCGTGCTCTCGTGCGGGCACGCCTCGATGCTGCTCTATTCGACGCTCTACCTCGCCGGCTACGACGTCAGCCTGGAGGACGACATCATGCGCTTCCGCCAGCTCGGCTCCCGGGCGGCGGGGCATCCGGAGCATTGGGACATCCCGGGCATCGAGGTGACCACGGGGCCACTCGGGCAGGGCATCTCGCACGCCGTCGGCATGGCGCTGGCGGAGCGGATGCTGGCCGCCCGGTTCAATCGACCCGGCCACGAGATCGTCGATCACCGAACGTTCGTGATCGCGTCCGACGGAGACCTCGAGGAGGGGATCTCCGGCGAGGCCAGCTCATTGGCCGGTCATCTCGGTCTCGGCCGCCTGATCTCGTTTTACGACAACAACCACATCTCGATCGAGGGCGACACCAAGCTGGCGTTCACCGAGGACGTGGGCAAGCGCTACGAGGGGTACGGATGGCACGTCCAGGACCTCGACGAGGACATCGGGCTGGACAACCTGGAGCAGGCGCTGGACAACGCGATCGCCGTCGAGGACAAGCCGTCGTTGATCATCATTCGCACCCACATCGCCCAGGGGAGCCCGCACAAGCACGACTCCGCCAGCGCCCACGGCTCGCCGCTGGGCGAGGAGGAGATCAAGCTCACCAAGGAGCACATGGGCTGGCCGTCGCTGGAGCCGTTCTACATCCCCGAAGAGGCGCTCGAGCATTTTCGGCGCTGCGTCGAACGTGGCGAGCAGCTCGAGGAGGACTGGCGCCAGCTCTTCGCGGACTACGCCCAGCAGAATCCCGAGCCGGCACAGGAATATCAGCGGATGATCGCCGGCAAGTTGCCGGCCGGCTGGGACGCCGAGGTGCCGAAGTTCCACGCCTCGGACAAGATGACCGCCACGCGCAAGTCCTCCCAGGAGGTGATCCAGTGGGCGGCAGCTCACGTCCCCGAGCTCGTCGGAGGGTCTGCTGACCTCGCGCCTTCTACGCTGACGCTGATCGACGGCGCCGGCGACGTAGAGGCGGGCTCCTACGACGGGCGCAACATGCACTTCGGCATCCGCGAGCACGCGATGGGGGCGGTCGTCAACGGGCTGAACCTGCACTACTTCCGCGCCTACGGATCGACGTTCTTCACGTTCAGCGACTACATGCGCGGCTCGATCCGCCTCGCCGCGGTGATGAAGCTCCCCTCGATCTTCGTGTTCACGCACGACTCGATCGGGCTGGGCGAGGACGGCCCGACCCACCAGCCGATCGAGCAGCTCGCAGGACTGCGGGCGATGCCCACGCTGAGGGTGGTGCGCCCGGCCGGGGCCAACGAGACCGCGATGGGCTGGCACTACGCGATCAAGGCCACGGACCATCCCACCGCGCTGGTGCTCTCGCGTCAGGGGATCCCGACCTGGAACCCGGCCGATATCCCGGACGACGCGATTGAGCGCGGTGCGTACGTCCTGCGCCACTCGAGCAAGCGACCGAACCCGGATCTGATCCTGATCGGGACGGGGACCGAGGTCCACATCTGTACCGCCGCCGCAGACGTCCTCGAAGGCGAGGGAATCGCGACCCGCGTGGTCAGCATGCCGTGCATGGAGAATTTCGCCGCCCAGGACGCCGGGTACCGCGAAGGCGTGCTGCCGGCCTCCTGCCGCGCGCGAGTCTCGGTCGAAGCCGCGGCCAAGCTCGGTTGGCGCGACTGGGTGGGCGATCTGGGCGAGGTGATCGGGATGGAGACGTTCGGCGCCTCCGCCCCGGCCGGCGCCCTCTACAAGCATTTCGGGTTTACCTCCGAACGGGTCGCCGACACGGCACGGGAGGTCGTCGAGCGGGCGCGGGCGAGCGGGTAGAGGGTGGGGGAGACCCCGCCAAGGCCGCTCGAGCCGTGACGGGGCGGATGACCGCAATCCTTCAGGAGAGCTAATCGATGCAGAGCGCAGCCGTAGCCACCGATCTCGAGCAGAAAAACCCGCTGGTCGCCGGCCTCGAGCGCCTCCCCGTCCGGCCCACCGCGCTGGTGATCTTCGGCGCAACGGGTGACCTGGCGCACCGCAAGCTGCTGCCCGCGCTCTACAACCTCGCACACGAAGGGGCGCTGCCCGAGCGCTTCGAGCTGGTCGGTATCGCCCGGCGCGACCAGGAGCACGACGACTTCCGTGAGATGGCGCAGCAGTCAATCGAGCGCTTCTCCCGTCGGCGGCCCGACCCGAAGGTGCTCGAGGGGCTGCTCGAGGACATGCGCTACGTACCGGGCGCGTTCGACGACGACGAGGTCTACAACGAGCTGAGCCACTGCTTGCAACAGTTCGACGAACGTGCCGGCCAGCCGCTGAACCGGGTCTTCTACCTGTCGACCGCGCCTCAGTTCTTCTCGGTGATCGCGGGCAAGCTGGGCGCCGCCGGGCTCGCGCGGTCCGAGAACGCCGACACCCGGATTGTGATCGAAAAGCCGTTCGGGTACGACCTGGCTTCGGCACGCCAACTCAACGCCCAGGTGCTGGAGGTATTCGACGAGTCGCAGGTGTTCCGCATCGACCACTACCTGGGCAAGGAGACGGTCCAGAACCTGATGGCGCTGCGCTTCGCCAATGCGCTGTTCGAGCCGGTGTGGAACCGAAACTTCATCGACCATGTCGAGATCACCGCCGCCGAGGACGTGGGGATCGAGGGACGCGCCGGCTACTACGAGGGCGCTGGTGCGCTGCGGGACCTGGTCCAGAACCACATGATGCAGCTGCTCGCGCTGCTGACCATGGAGCCGCCGACCTCGTTTGACGCCGACCGCGTGCGCGACGAGAAGCTCAAAGTGCTCGAGGCGATCGTCCCGCCCGCGGTCGAAGACGTCCCGAACATGGCGGTTCGCGCGCAGTACGGCCCCGGGACCGTCGGCGGCAAGCGCGTTCCGAGCTACCTCGAGGAGGAGGGCGTCGACCCGCACTCTCGCACCGAGACGTACGCCGCGCTGCGCCTACACGTTTCCAACTGGCGGTGGGCCGACGTCCCGTTCTACCTGCGCACGGGCAAGCGACTGGCGCGCAAGTTGACCGAGATCGCCGTCACGCTCAAGCCGGTGCCCCATCTCGCCTTCCAGAGCATCGGCTCGGTCGGCGTGCAGCCGAATCAGATCATCTTGACCGTGCAGCCCGACGAGGGCGTGTCCGTGACACTGGGCGCGAAGATCCCGGGGCCGACGATGCGGATCCGGCCGGTCAACATGGAGTTTCGCTACGGCACGTCGTTCATGTCGGAGTCTCCCGAGGCGTACGAGCGGCTGATCCTCGACGCGATGCGCGGAGACGCGACGCTGTTCACCCGGGGGGATGAGATCGAGGCGCTGTGGGGGATCATCGACCCGATTCTGACCGGCTGGCATCAGGACACGGAGTCGCCGATCCCGCAGTATCCAGCCGGTTCCGCCGGGCCGCCGGAGGCCGATGCCCTGCTCGAAGGCGACCGCAAGTGGCGGCGGTTGTGAGCGAAGACGTCTGGTCTGAAGAGAACACCAATCCGGACGCGATCGAGGCCGCGCTGCGCGAGTTGCTGCGCGAACGCCACGCCGCCAACCAGGCGCTGGCTCCCGCGCGTGTGCTCAACATGGTTGTCGTCGTGGACCGCGAGTGGAAAGGCGAGATCGCCAACCGGCTCGAGCGTGTCGGCCGCTACCACGCCTCGCGCACGATCCTGTGCGCCGTCGAGGAAGGGCGCGACACGCTCGACGCCGTCGCCGTGGTGAGCTACGACGAGCCGAGCGGCGGTGGCATCGGCGTGATGAGCGAGCAGGTCGAGATCGACATGGGGCCGCAGCACCTGAAAGGGCTCGAGTCGATCGTCGACCCGGTCGTGATGTCGGACCTACCCACCGTGCTGTGGAGCCCCCACGGTCACGAGGAGGCCGTCGAGGCGCTGCGGGACCTGCTCGATGTGATGCTGCTCGACTCCGACGACCTGCCCGACGCCGGAGAGGGTCTGGCCCGAGCCGAGGACGAGCTCCGCTGCCTTTACGTGGTCGATCTCGCCTGGCTACGCACGACGCCGTGGCGCGAGCGTCTGGCCGCCAGCTTCGATCCGCCCGCACGGCGCGTGGCGCTGGCGTCGCTGGACGGTCTCACGATCCGCCACCAGGCGAGCTCGACCGCGAGCGCTCTGCTGCTCGCTGGCTGGATCGCCTCGCGTCTCGGGTGGCAGATCCGGCCACTCGAGTCGGCGGGCGGCGACGGTCTCCGCGGACGTGCCTACACCGGCGGGCCGCGCTATGTCCAGATCGTCCTCGAGCCGTTCGAGCAGGATGTCCCCGGGCTCGCCGGGGTGACAGTCGCATGGGGAGAGGAGAACAAGCTGTCGCTGGACCGCGCCCAGGGCGGGCTGCGCGCCCGGGAGTGTTCCCGCGAGCAGGGGGAGAAAAGCTGGCTGGTGCTGGGCGCATCCCGGGGGGAGGGAGGAATCTTGGGCGAGGGAGTCCGTCAGTCGCATCTGCGCGACCCGACCTACGGTCCGGCGCTCCGAGCCGCCAGGGAGTTCTGCCCCGATGCCGGTTGACATCGAGGTCGTCGACGATCCGGCCCGGGCCTGCGCCGCGATGCTGGTCGGGGTCGCCGCGGGCGGCGGGCAGATCGTGCTGGCCGGGGGCACGACCCCCAAGGCCGCTTACGGCGAGTTCGTCGATGCGGTTCGGACCGTGGGGATCGACGTGTCCCACTGCACGATGTGGTTCGGCGACGAGCGCTGCGTGCCGCCGGAGGACGAGCGCTCGAATTACGGGCTGGTTCGTGACTCGCTGTTAGAGCCGCTGGGAGAGGCGTCGGCTCCGGCGATCCACCGTATACCCGGCGAGCTGGGTCCGCATGAGGCGGCGGATGAATACGAGCGAGAATTGCGCGCCGCGGGGCCGCCGCGCTTCGACCTGGTGCTGCTCGGGATCGGACCGGACGGTCACCTGGCCTCGATGTTCCCCGACCAGGACTCGCTGTCGGAGCGCTCGCGGCTGGTGCTCGGCGTGGAAGAGCCCGGCTGGGAGCCGTACGTGCCACGGGTCACGCTGACCTTTCCGGCGCTCGTGAACTCCCGCCAGATCGTCTTCCTGGCCACCGGAGCTTCGAAGGCGGAGCCGGTGGCGGCGGCGTTCGGCCCGGGCGCCGAGCCCGACCCCCACGTCCCGTCGTCGTTGCTGCCAACGATGGCCAAGGAGATCAAGGTGCTGCTCGACCGGGAGGCGGCCGCGGGGTTGAAGACGTGAGCTCGGTGATCGGCGTCGACCTCGGCGGCACGAAGGCGGTCGTGGCCTGCCTGCGGGGCAACCAGCTCAGCGAGTCGACGCTCGAGCCCACCGACCGCTCGGCCAGTGCGGCGCTGATCGACCAGCTGGCGGCGATGGTCGACCGGATCCGGTCCGACGACCTGGCCGCGATCGGCATCGGTGTCCCGTCGATAGTCGAGTTCGAGACCGGGCGTGTCGTGTCGTCGGTCAACATCCCCCTGACCGACGTGCCGCTCCGCCGGGTGCTGGGCGAGCGGCTGGGCGTGCCCGTGTTCGTCGACAACGACGCCACCGTTGCCGCGCTGGCGGAGGCGCACGACTCGGAGCTCCGTCTCGTCGCGCAGAACCTGGTGATGATCACGATCGGAACCGGAGTGGGAGGCGGGATCGTGCTCGGCGGGCGGATCTATCGTGGAGCCACCGGGGGGGCGGGCGAGCTCGGGCACACGATCGTGGGCCTCGGGTTGGACGATTCCAAGCATGTGCCTGAGCCGGGTGAGCGGTTTCCGCAGCCCGGATCGCTCGAGTTCGTCGCCGCCGGTCATGCGCTCGACCGGCTGGCCGCGGCGTGCGCGCGTGAGCACCCGGACTCGGCGCTCGGTCAGCTCAGGGCGCAAGGGAAGCCGGTGCTCGGAGCCGAGGCGGTGGAGGCGGCCCAGGCCGGCGATCCCGCCGCGGCGCACACCGTCGAGCTGTGGGCCGAGCGGGTGGGGATCGGGATCGCCAACGCGATCAACACATTCGACCCCGAGGAGGTGGTGATCGGGGGAGGGGCGGCTCGTGCCGGCGATCTGCTGCTCGAGCCGGCACGGCGGGTGGCGCTCAAATACGTGGTGCCGGGCCTGGGCCGGCGCACGAGCATCCGGCTCGCCTGGCACGGCGTGCGGGCCGGCGTGCTGGGGGCAGCGCTGCTGGCCGCCCATGAGGTCGAGGCGTCGGCCGCCGGCGATCGTGTGAACGGCCCGGCGGCGACCCTCAACGCACACGAGGAAGCGAGTGGGTCATGACCAAGAGAGTGATCGAGTGCAACATCTGCGGCGAGCCGCTGGCCGCCGCCACCGACGACGAGCTGCTCAGCCAGATGCGCGGGCATTACACGCGAGAGCACCCCGATGCCGCGATGGATGAGCAGCAGGCGCGCGATACGATCGAGCTTGAGGCGTACGACGCCGCCGACGCGTAGGGCGCGCGGCAGGTTTTCTGCGAACTTTCGGGGGTGAGGAGTGCGGATCGTTCTAGTCCGACATGGCGAGACCGAGTGGAGCCGCAGCGGGCAGCACACCAGCCGCACCGACTTGCCGCTGATCGAGGAGGGGCGGGAGCGGGCGGTCGCCCTCGGGCCGATTCTGTCGAGCTGGGAGTTCTCGCTCGTGCTCACGAGCCCGCTTCGGCGCGCGCGCGAAACGTGTGAGCTGGCCGGGTACGGAGACCGCGCTGTGGTATGCGATGACCTCCGAGAGTGGGACTACGGTGAGTACGAAGGGCTGACCACACCCCAGATCCGCGAGCGGGATCCGAGCTGGAACCTGTGGACCGACGGATGTCCGGGTGGCGAACAGCCGGCCGAGGTGGGCGCGCGGGCGGAGCGCGGGCTCGAGCGGCTGCGCGGCGCCGGCGGCGATGCGCTGGCCTTCGCCCACGGGCACATTCTCAGGGTCGTGGGCACACGCTGGGTCGGCATGGACGTGGCGGCCGGGGCCAGGCTCCTGCTGAAGGCGGGGGCAGTCTCCGTGCTCGGGTTCGAGCGCGAGACCGAGGTCCTCGAGCTGTGGGATAGGGCGGCGTAGAGTCGTCGGGTTGTCGTCGAGGACGCCCTCCACGCGAACGCATCCGGGCGACAGCAACACTCGGTGGTCAGTCTGTCGCCTTGATCAGTAAGCGTGTCGCCTGCGCTCGACGCGCAGGCCATGACGTTTGTCACCTCTGATTTCGGTCGCGCACCACTCACGCGGCGGCCCGGCCGGGCCTAGTCTGCTTGGCATGGCTACGACTGACACACGGACAAATGAACTCGCCATCGAGGTGCGCGATCTGCGCAAGTCGTATGGCGAGGTGGACGCCGTGCGCGGGGTGAGCTTCGAGGTCTCGCGGGGAGAGGTCTTCTGTCTGCTCGGGCCTAACGGGGCGGGTAAGACGACGATCGTGGAGATCCTCGAGGGTTACCGCACACGCACGGGCGGCGAGGCGAGGGTGCTGGGCATGGACCCGGCCCCCGGCCACCGCAACCTGCGCGAGCGAGTCGGGATGGTGCTCCAGCAGTCCGGAGTGCAGAACGATCTGACCGTCGCCGAGCTGATCGAGATGTACGGCCGTTACTACTCGCGGCGCCGGCCGGTCGACGAGCTGATCGAGCTTGTCGAGCTGGGCGAGAAGCGAAACACGCGAGCCCGGGACCTGTCCGGCGGTCAGCTCCGCCGGCTCGACCTGGCATTGGGATTGGTCGGGGATCCCGACCTCCTGTTCCTGGACGAGCCGACGACCGGGTTCGACCCGGGGGCCCGGCGTCAGGCCTGGTCGACGATCCGCTCGTTGTGCGATCTCGGCAGGACCGTGTTCCTGACCACGCACTACATGGATGAGGCGCAGCACCTGGCCAATCGCGTGGCCGTGATGAACGCCGGCCAGATCATCGCGATCGGCCGCCCCGAGGAGCTCGGAGGCCGCGATCTACGACCGGCCGCGATCCGCTTCACGGTGCCCGAGGCATGGTCGCTGGGCGATGTCCCAGATGTCCCCTGCGAGCACCGCTCACTCGAGGGCAACCGGGTCCTGGTGGTGACCCGGGAGCCGGTGACGGCGGCACAGCGAATCACCACCTGGGCGCTCGAGCACGACATTGATCTGGGGCACTTCTCGGTGAGCCAGCCGACACTCGAGGACATTTACCTCGAGCTCACGGGATCGGTGCAGGAGAATGACCAGACGGTGCAGGAGGTGGTTCGATGAGCGCGGTAACCGCACCCTCGAGGACGCGGGACCTGGGCTTGATCGCCTGGCAGATCCGCTACGAGCAGCGCGCCTACTGGCGCAACCGCGGCCGCGGGATCTTCACGTTCGTGTTCCCGCTGATGTTCCTGGTGATCTTCGCCTCGCTCGACAAGGGCGCACACATCCACAGCCTCCGCGGGATCCCGTACGACGACTTCTTCGTCCCGGGGATCCTGGCGTACGGCATCATCGCCACCACGTACGTCAACATGGCCATCGGCACGGCGATCCTCCGCGATCAGGGCGTCCTGAAGCGGATGCAGGGAACGCCGCTGCCACGGTGGGCATACATCGCGGCGCGGATCGGCTCCACGCTAGTGATCGTGCTGGCGATGACCGTGATCACGCTGGCGCTCGGCGTCGCCGCCTACGGCGTGCGCATCCGGGCGTCCACCCTGCCCGGGCTGATCGCGACGCTGGTGCTCGGCACTGCGGCGTTCACCGCGCTGGGCATCGGGATCACGCGCTTGATTCCGAACGCCGAGGCGGCACCCGTTGTCGTGAACCTGACGATCCTGCCGTTGACGTTCATCTCGAGCGTCTGGTTCCCTCCGACCGGGATGCCGAAGGTGCTCGTCGATATCGCCAAGTTCTTTCCGATCCGGCCGCTGGCAGACGGATTGCAGCACGCCTTCAATCCGCTCACGACTGGGGCGGGCTTCGACGGGCAGGATCTCTGGACGCTGGCGATCTGGACGGCTGTGGGGATCTTCCTGATGCTCCGGTTCCTGCGACAGCCCCAGGGTGAGGCAGGATGAGCTTCGTCTCCTCCGATGCGTGTGACCGGCCGGACGAAGGTCCGGCCGGTCATCGTGGGCGAAAGCTTCTGGCTGCCAACGTGCCCTTCCCGCATGCGTCGCGCGGCGTCCGCAGCACGGGGGCGCTGGTCTGGCTGGCGTTCATCGTCTTCCCGCTGATCAACGCGATCGGGAAGCACGGGTCGGCTCTCCAGCAGGGGCTGACCATCACCGGCGCCGCCCTGTTCGTCGCCGCCTACGTGACCATGGTGCTGACATGGCGTCTCGAGCGCGAGAACGGCCAGACGCTCCTGCTGTTCGTAGTCCTGGTGAGCCTCGCGAGCGCGCTCACGGTGGGGCAATCGTCCGGGTGGGCGTTCTTGTTCACTTACTGCGCGGCCTGCACCGCGCTCATCGCGCGCAAGCAGATCGGGTTCTACGCAGTGGCGCTGTGCGCGATCCTCGCCGCCGTGACCTCCGCGATCGCCGGCGCCAACGGGGGGACTGTGATCAGCTTCGTTGCGAGCACGGCCGGGGTCGGGATGCTGATGCTCGTGCTGGGTGATCTGCGCGTGCGTAACCAGCAGCTGACCGAGGCCCGAGCCGAGCTGGCGCAGATGGCGGTCGAGCAGGAGCGCGAGCGCTTCGCCCGCGACCTCCATGACCTATTGGGCCACTCCCTATCGGTCATCACCCTCAAGGCCGAGCTCGCCGGCCGCATGCTGAGCGCCGGTCCCGAGAAAGCCGCACGCGAGGTCGCCGAGCTCGAGCAGGTCGCCCGCACGGCGCTCAGCGAGGTGCGCGAGGCGGTCAGCGGCTACCGCCAGCCGACGCTCGAACGCGAGCTGTCCGGCGCCCGCATGGCCCTGTCCGCCGCCGGCATCGAGGCCGACATCCAGGAGGCCCGCGTGCACCTCGACCCGCCCGTCGAGGCCGTCCTCGCCTGGACGGTGCGGGAGGGCGCCACCAACGTGATCAGGCACAGCCACGCGCGTCACTGCACGCTGCGCATGACCGCCAGCCTCACCGACGCCGGCGTCGAAGTGATCGACGACGGCGTGGGGGATGGGGCCGGCGCGAGCCGTGCCGGCGCCGGCGTGGGGGTGGGCGATGGCATGGGGGATGGCGGTGACGTCGGCGGTGGCGGTGGCGCCGGCGTGGGCGGTGGCGCCGGCGTGGGCGGTGGCGCCGGTATGGGCGCCGGCGTGGGCAACGACGCCGGTATGGGCAACGGCGCCGGCGTCGATATCGGCCACGGCGCCGGCGTGGGCACGGAGACTCGTGTCCGCGCAGGCGCGGCCAACGGCCTCGGTGCCGGCAACGCCTCGGGCGGCCATGGTCTCGCCGGTCTGGCCGAACGCGCCCGCCTCGTGAACGGGACGCTCGAAGCAGGCGCTCTCGCCGGCGGCGGCTACCGCCTCGCGGTCACCATCCCCGTGACGCGCGCGTGATCCGGGTACTCCTGGCCGAGGACCAGACGATGGTGCGCGGCGCGCTGGCCAGCCTGCTCGACCTCGAGCCCGACATCGAGGTGGTGGCCCAAGTCTCGCGCGGCGACGAGGTCGTCGCCGCGGCGCTGGCTTCGACACCGGACGTTGCTCTGCTCGACATCGAGATGCCGGGCTGCACCGGGCTCGACGCCGCCGACGCGCTCACGGGCGAGCTGCCCGACTGCCGGATATTGATCTTGACCACGTTCGGGCGTCCGGGCTATCTGCGGCGCGCGATGGAAGGCGGCGCGGCCGGGTTCCTGTTGAAGGACGCTCCCGCCAGCGAACTGGCAGCGGCCATCCGTCGCGCCGTTGCCGGCGAACGGGTCGTCGATCCGGGCCTCGCCGCGGCGGCGCTCAGCCAGGGCGAGAGCCCGCTCACTCCCCGCGAACACGAGGTACTGGTCGCCTCGCGCCAACACGCCACCGTCGCCGAACTGGCCCGAGCCCTCTACCTGTCACCGGGAACCGTCCGCAACCACCTCTCATCGGCGATGCAGAAGCTCGACGCCCGCAACCGGGCGGAGGCCGTGCGGATCGCTGAGGAGAAGGGCTGGATGTAATAGCTGGTGTATCGCCGCGTCCACCGAGCGGGACTGGGGGAGTGACGTTTTGGCCGCCGGAGCCCAACGGTGACGGGGAATATGCCGTGGCGATAACCCTCATCGCTTTGGGCCTATGAACTCGTCGAGCCGCGCGACGTCGGCCTTACCTGAGACGTAGATCGTGGTCCTCGCCTGGGTCCACCTCACTCCAAGTCGGTCACACGCCTGACAGAAGATCGCGCGGATGTCGCCGGACACCTGCTATGAGCAATAGCGTGGCCACGACCAGTTCGTGCCCGTGTTCTGGAAGCGGCACCCATCGGAATTGATGAGTCCTCGCAGCAGCTGATCGGGCCACCGATCCACGAGCTTCTCTTGCCAGTAAGTGAGGGCGATGACCCGCTCATGCTTTCTGCCCGGACCGTGCTCCGGGAACAGGAAGGGCCACGACTTCCAGAACGAGTAGACCTCGACGCAATTCTGTGGTCGCGTCAAGATCCCGGCGTCTCCGCGCTTCACCTGCCGCATTGCCTCGACCGCCGAGGCAATGATCCCCGGGTATTTCACGTCCAGGAATATTCGGAGCTTGTGGACCCCGCGCTGATGATGGGAGATGCAGCCCCCGCCCAGAGGAAGCCCGAGCAGGTAGACGTAGGTTCCCGGAAGGTTGGCGTAGATGTGCGCCGGATGGCCGCATTGCTCGCAGACTCCCATGCCGGCCTTTGTCCCCGGCACATGGTGCGGCAGGCGTCCTCTAAGCCAATCCCTGGCGGTAGTTCGGGGGATGCCAAGGAGCCGCGAAATCTCGCAGGCGTTTGCTCCCTCGTCGGCGAGCGCGAGGGCTGCATTAATCGTTCTTGTTGAGTGCATGACCTTGTTTCCGTGACCGCATGTGCCGTCTCCCAGACACGAACATATGTTCGTGTCTGGCTCGGATGGAACGCATTGGCTTCTCCGGTGCTGTTCCGTCCGGCCGAGGCACTACACTTCCCGCGACGCGGGCGTGCTGGAATCAGGTAGACAGGCACGGCTCAGGACCGTGTGCTCGTAAGAGCGTGGAGGTTCGAGTCCTCTCGCCCGCATTCAGGCGCTGAGGCTGGAGCGGGGGTTTGGGTCAGTAGGACCCGCAGATATCACTCCGGTACCAGCCGTCGCCCCCCGGAGAATGCAGGGTCGGGGGGCGGCGACGCTAGCACGCGGCCGTAGCCTCCGACTCGCCAATCTGCGACCGTCGCGGGTCGCGCGCGGTAGTCTGGCCCGCTACGCTCAAGTGCGTCGGTCGCGACGCTCGCCGGCTCCGCATCCGGATCCAGGCGACAGTCCAGCCGCCGATTCACTTTGCGTCTCGCCGCTATCGTCTAGGGGACTAGGACGCCGCCCTCTCACGGCGGAAACCCGGGTTCGAATCCCGGTAGCGGTACTCACGTTAAAGCCCTGCTAATTGCAGGGTTTTTGTTGGTCGGGACCGGCGCGTTCGACCGTTGTTTAGCCGTTGCGGACACCATACGGACACCAACTTGACGTCGCGCCTTCGCAATCTCAGCGTCGGCGTCGATCCGCTCACGGTCCTCGTACTCGTCGATCAGATGCGCGTAAGTCGAAAGGAAGACCGCGAGCGAGTGACCGAGCTGCTTCGCGATCCAGATCGGCTGGCGGCCCTCGGCGAGCAGGAGCGAGGCAAACGAATGGCGTAGGTCGTATGGGCGCGGGACGGGATCCAGTCCGACCGCACGGCAGGCCGGCGACCAGCGATCGGCGCGCCACATCTGCCACGCGGACTTGTCCCACGGCTTGCCCTCGTCGTCGAGCAGGATGAGAGTGTTGTCAGCTGGCCGGCCAGCTGTGAGCTTGTACTCGCGGACGTCCTGAGCGAGTGCGGACAGCAGCCGTACGGTGCGCTGCTGCTGGTTCTTCGTTGGCTTGCTCGATCCGTCCGGGTTAGCGCCG
>Ga0187772_10000047_pt1 | contig 42518 bp, 41 predicted proteins | sample 0116_SJ02_MP15_2_FD_133137 | JGI IMG/M metagenome (GOLD analysis project Ga0187772, IMG submission 133137) | Tropical peat soil microbial communities from peatlands in Department of Meta, Colombia - 0116_SJ02_MP15_20_MG | ecosystem: Environmental > Terrestrial > Soil > Wetlands > Peat | place... | reverse complement strand
CCGCGTGAACGACGACTTTCGCGAAAACGTCGGCTGCCAGGTCATCGGCCTCGCCGAAGACGCGAAGTTTTACGACGTTCGCCAGGGGCCGCCGCGCACCATCTATCTTCCGTTGTCCACAGAGCGCATCGACAACCTCGGCAATCTCGTCTTCCTGATCAACTCCCGCACAAAAGCCCAGGCAATCGCCGCCTTTCGCAAAAGCATTTCCGAAATTGCTCCGACGATTCCGCTGGTCATTTTCGTTACGCTGCGCGAGCAAATGGACGCGGCGCTAGGCAGCCAGGAGCTCATTACACTTCTCGCGAATTTCTTTGGCTTGTTGGTTCTTCTGTTAAGCGCGCTCGGATTGTACGGTTTGCTTTCGGCGAGCGTCACGCAGCGGAGAGGCGAAATCGGCGTCCGCGTCGCGCTGGGCGCAACGCGCGGCAACGTCCTCCGGATGATTTTGACGGAAGCGCTGCGGCTGCTCGGCTGGGGATTGCTGCTCGGCGGAATCGGCCTGTTTTTCATCAGCCGCTTTGTCGTGGCCATGCTCCATGGCGTCTCTGCCTACGATCCCCTGACGCTCGCTGTAGTCGCCGTGGTTCTCGTGATCGTCGCCATCTTGGCGGCTTTACTCCCAGCCCTTCGCGCCGCCACCGTGGATCCAATCGAAACCCTCCGGGCGGAATAGTCTTTAAGTAATAAGTTTCGCAAAAGTCTTAAAACTTAGCACTTAAGACTTAAAGCTTCTTACTTTCCCTACTCGTACCGCAGCGCCACAACGGGATCCACCCGCGTCGCGCGCCGGGCGGGAATCCACGCCGCAATCAGCGCCACACCGAGCAGAATCAGAAGCGCAGTAACCAGCAGTGTCGGGTCGTGGGCCTTTACCTCGAACAGAAGCGATTGCAGCAGCCGGGCGCAGAACCACGCGCCCAGAATCCCCAGCGCCGCGCCTCCCAGCGTCCAGCCCGCCACGTTTCGCAACACCAGTTTGGCAATGTTCCGCGGAGTCGCCCCCAGCGCCATCCGCACGCCAATCTCCTGCGTGCGTTGCGACACAAAAAAGCTCACGACGCCATACAGCCCCAGAGCCGCTAGCACCACCCCGATTCCCGCAAACAGGGAAAGCAACGTCGCGTCAAACCGTGGCCGCTGTGTCAACTTGCTCACCCGCTCACTCATCGTGGCAATCTGCACGGGTACCGTCGGATCGAGCGCTGCAATTTCTGTGCGTACCCACGGCGCCACGGTCGCGGGACTCAGAGACGTGCGGAAGGTCAGAAATGCCCGTCGAATGTAGGTTCCGGGTTCGTTCTTCCACGGTACATAAAACTCAGGATCGGCGTCGGAGGTCAACCCATTGTTCTTCACGTTCGCCGCAACGCCCACGACAATCCGCCACGGTCCTGGCGCATCGCCCGCCGTATACCGCATCGTTTTGCCGAGTGGATCCTCGTTGGGAAACAACTTCGCGGCAAGAGCTTCGCTCAGGATCACAGGACTCTCCGTTCCCGCGCGGTCCTGTTTCGTAAACGCCCTCCCGCGAATGATATGGATCCCAAGCGCCGGAAAATAGTTCGGCGTAACCGAGCGGTATCCCACCATTCCACCTGTTCCTTCTGAAAACTTTGGCTTCCCAGCCACTTCAATTGAGGCCAGAAAGGTAGCTTGCATGCCGCCGGAAGGGGGAAGCGAGTTGCTGAATGCGACCTGCTCCAGGCCCGGAACGCGGCTCAGTCGCGCCTCAAGGTCATGGTAAAACGCGAACTGTTGCGGCAAGTCAGGATATCGATGCGTGGCCAGGGAAATTTGCGCACTCATCACACGCTGCGCTTCCAGGCCCATCGGGACGTTTTCCATCCTCCACAAACTGCGCAGCAGCAATCCCGCTCCAGTCAGCAAGATCACCGAACCTGCAATTTGTCCTGCAACCAGGGCATAACGAAAGAATCCTCGCGCCATGGTTCGCACCGTTTTTCCTGCCAACGATTCCGGCACGGGCCTCGTGAACGCCGGCACAACGCCGAATAAAATCCCGGAAAGCAGCGAAATCCCCACGCAGAAACCGAGGACTCGCAAGTCCAGCGAAGCCTGTTGCAGCCGCACGATTCCTTCCGGAGCAATCGAAACGAACAGCCTCAGCAGAAGATAAGCCAGAGCGCAGCCCGCGGCGCCTCCGAGCAAAGCCAGCAACAGGCTCTCCGTCAGTGTTTGCTGGATCAACCGCCCTCGGCTCGCGCCTAAGGCTGCGCGTACCGCCAGTTCCCGTTGCCGGCCCACTGCCCGCACGAGCAGCAGATTCGCCACATTCGTGCACGCAAGCAGTAGTACCGCGATCACCGCTCCCAGCAACACCCACGCGCCCACGCGCGAGTCCTCAATTTGTCGGTCGCGCAGCGAGCGCACGCGCAGCGACACCTCGGCCCGGAATTGGGGCGGCACAAACCGCAGTGAATCCTGATACCAAGGCTGCAGCGCCGCCGTAGCTTGTGGGATTGCCATCGATGGCTTCAGTCTTGCGAACGCCCGCAATACCACTCGCGGATGGTTCCGGTCGAACGCAGATTCGTCCAGTGCTTGCGTCAAAAGTACGTCCGCCGCGCTCAAAGTCGGCATCTCGAAACTGGCCGGCAGCACGCCGATCACCTCGACCGGCTTGTCATCCAAAGACAGGAATTTCCCCACAGCCTTTGGATCGCCGCCAAATCGCGCGCGCCACAGCCCATAGGAAATCAGCGCCACGCGCGGTGCCTTTGGTTGGTCGTCATCGCGCGTGAAATCGCGCCCCACAACGGGACGAATTCCGAGCGTGGAGAGAAACGTCGATTCCACCAGAGCGCAACTGAGCCGCATCGGATTCTGTTCGGTAAGGTCGCAATCCGCTCCGCCGGGGGTCAGCGAGGTCATGGACTGGAAAGGGCCTGGCTGCGTGCGCAGCACGTTATATTCAGGCGCCAGCATGAACTCGATGCCTTCGAACGGCGCCTTCACTCCGAATGAGACCAGTTGCTCATCTTGCGGATACGGCAGGCTGCGGAATAGAACGCGGTCCACAACACTGAACACCGCCGTGCACGCCCCGATGCCCAGCGCGAGCGTCAGGATGGTAACCGTGGCGAAGCCCGGGCGCATGAGCAATCCGCGCGCTGCTATTCGCAAATCCTGCCAGGCCGATTCCAGGAACGACAGCCCTCGTTGATCGCGGCACTCTTCCTTGGCTTTCTCGATTCCGCCCATGGCAATCAGCGCTTCTCTCCGCGCCTCGTTTGCCGACATACCGTTTGCCGCGTTTTCTTCTGTCCTGCATTGGATGTGATAACGAAGCTCTTCGTCGAGTTCAGACTCAACGCGCCGCCGCTCGAAGAGCGCACGCAGCTTCATCGGCAGTGTATGGATCCAGTTCGCTGCCCGCATCGCTCCCCTCCTGCTTCTACGTTTCCTCGAGTTTCACAACGCTGGATATCGCCGCCGCCAGGCGGCTCCAATTCTCAGCTTCCTTTTCCAGTTGCCTTCGCCCGAGCCTGGTCAGCGAATAGAACTTCGCGCGTCGGTTGTTGTCCGTTGTTTTCCACTCCGCTTTGATCCAGCCCTCGTTTTCAAGCTTGTGCAGCGCTGGATACAAAGAACCATCGCTTACCTGCAGGACGTCGCCGGAAACTTGCCGCAGCCGCTGGCTGATGGCGAAACCGTTCATGGGTTGGAGCGCCAGAATCTTCAGCAGCAGCATGTCCAGAGTGCCTTGAACCAGATCGGAAGGTTTGCTCATGGCCTTACCTCGGTAACCGAGGGAACTCTACCAGATGCTCCCCTCGGTAAGCAAGGGGAATCTTCCTGTATGGCGGCTAGTACGCGTCCGGCGGCTCGGCGTGAATGGTGACGCGGGAAATCTGCGGAAAACGCTCCTTCACCAGGTCCTCCAGCGCCGCAAGGACATCGTGAATTCGCGTGATCGAATAATCGCTCTTCATAACGCAATGACAGGAAACTAGAATGTGGTGATCGACCTGGCGAACCCGTACATCATGGCAATTCAGCAGTTCGTCATAATTGCGCGGCATGTGATTCAGGAAGGATTCCACCGCCAGTTCGAGTTGGCGCATTTCCCCGGCGCCAATTTCCGGGGTGGAGATGTGCCGGCCAAGAGGTTCGATGTGAATATTCACGTCCACTTTGTGGTTGCCGTCGCCTAGAGCCATGATTGCCTTTTCCAGCTCCGTTGCTTGCCGGTGCGCTTCGCCAAGGGAGAGATTTTCGTCGACCTCCAGGTGAAGTTCGACGAAAACATTGTTGTCCTGCTGGTATGCCGTGATGTCGTGAATGGGATGGCCCATCCGCTGGGCCACCGCGCGAATCGATTCGAACAGGTCTTCGTTCTCCGGTGCGCGTGGCTCCGTGTGAACGACCACATCCGCCGGGACAATCTCACTCACGCGTTTTTCGATGGCGTCCGTCAGGACGTGCACCCGCTCCAGATTCGCAGACCGCGGAACCGACACGGTTGCATCGACAAAGTGGCGATTGCCCGAGCGTCGCACGCGCACGCGTTCCACTCGAAGCACGCCATCCATGTGGATGATGGCATCGCTGATTTCGTTCTGCAGGCCAGCCGGCGCGGCGTCCAGAAGCGCGTCCAGTGTGCGCCGCCCAATCTGGGAGCTGAGCCAGAGAATGACGCCCGCGACAGCCAGCGCGGCCAAAGAGTCGGCGTAGGCCAACCAAGGAAGATTCCATGTATTGCCCGCCCACACCAGGGCGATGCCGAGAATGACCACGATCGTGCTCCAAACATCGGTGGAAAAATGCAGCGCGTCGGCTTCCAGCGCCTCGCTAACATGCTTTTGCGCCACCTTATTCAGTGCGCGCGCGCGGGTTAGGTCGATTCCAAGGGCCGCTCCAAGAACGAGAATCGCCGTGACGCTTGGCTGGATGTGGACGGAATGAAAGAAGAGCCGGTAGAAAGCCTCGTAAATGATGTAGAAGGCGGTGAGGACAAGTAGCCCGGTTTCCAGAAATGCGGAGAAGTTCTCGAACTTGCCGTGTCCGTAAGGATGCCGCGCATCGGCGGGCTGGTCAGCGACACGCACCGAAAGAAAAGTGATCACCGCAGCGACCAGATCGAGCCCCGAATGCAGCGCTTCGGACAGAACGCCTAGGCTGCTCGTGCGCCATACGAGAAACGTCTTCAGACACAGCAGCACGGTGGCGGAGCCGACGCTCAAGAGAGCGGCGCTCTTTTTTTCCTGAATGGCCTCATGAACGCGGCGAGTGAGAACCATGCTCTATAAGACTATCGCAAGGGCACGAGCCTGGGGAACAAGCCCCTTGTGCTCGGACGGCGGAAGGCAGCCTTATTGTTACTTTGCCGGAGTCGGAGCCATCGGCGGCTCGGGAAGAATAGGCAAGCGCTTCGGCTCGCCGCGGGCGCCGCGGAATTCCACTTCCTCGAACAGCAGCGAAGGCGCCACCACAGCGGCGGGCAATCCATTCTGGGCGCTGCCAAAGGCGCCCAAAGCCGTCCCTGCCACGCCCGTGGTTTGATTCTCCATGAAGTTGTAAACGTAATCGTCGTTCCCGATAGCCTCGATATTTCGCAGGGAGCGTGCGTTGAAGCCGGTGATGCGCGCCCCGCGCACGAGTTCTTCGTGGCCGTCGGCCGGATAGTACTTGTAAACCACCAGGGGGAGCCGGTCCGTCGCGGCATTGCCACCGAAGCTGGCCAGCAACTCGGTGAAGTCCTCCTGGTGCATGATGCTGATCGTGGGATTGTCCATCTGGCGGACCATCAGGCAGTAGTCGAGTTTCTCCGCTTTGCAGGCCTCGACGAACTTCTTCTTCATTTCATCTTTGGATACGGTCTCCGAAGAGGTGAAGAATAAGTTGCTCATCGTTGCCATGGTATCGGCCGGATAGATCGCGCGGCCGTGGCCGTTGGATTTTTCCGAGTCCGGCCCAGGCCTGCGGGACATCAGCAACTCTTTGAGCTTGCCGTTCTCCACAATGACGACCTTTTCTCCCGGCACTCCTTCATCGTCGATCGTGTAACCACCAATCAGGGGTGTCCCCTTGTAGTCTTTAGCCGAAGGATCATCGATCATCGTGACGGTCGGCGGAAGAACGCGCACATCGTTCTTGCCTGTCCAATCGCTCCGCGCGCCCAGGCTGTTCATCAACTGGTCGACAACCGGCTGAAACGCCACTGGGGGGCGTGCTCCATTCAGCGAGGGCCCGAGCACTTGCGCAATCAAGGCGGCTGCGGCGCGAGACTCAAACAACGTCGGCCCCGTGTAATCGGAAGCCGGGGGAGCCGCGCGCATGCCCATCAATTCGGTTGCGGCGACATTCAGATTATTCCGTACCACATCCACGGACGGCAGGTCGGCGGGACGCGTTGCATAGGCCGCGTAGAAATGATTCAGCCCCATGCCGTCATCCGCCAGGGTGCTCATGGGCGCTTCAATGGCGGCAAAGGAATGGTTGGTGCGAACTTCCGTCCCTTCGCTGGTCAGGAGATATTCGGTCATGTAAACGAGGTAGTAGGTCACGCGCGATTCGTATACTTTCGGGAACGCGCGCAAGGCCGCGGAAGTATCCCGGGCCTCCTGCTCCCAATTGCGGTTGGACCAATCGGAATTGGTAAGCGGATCGACGTGCTGAATCACCTGTACTCGGGCGAAGTCGTCGATGTCCGAAGGACGGGCGAGACTGCTGAGATAAGCCTGCTTGCGCGAATAAGTCTCCACGGCCTCCTTAAACGCTTGGTCCGTGGCGATCCACAGATCCTGCCGCAGAGAATCGTAGTCCTTGTCGATGCCCACGCTCCCCGTGGGTCCGATAAACCCGCGGAAGCCTTCGTCCGCAATAAAGTTGGAACTGTCCAGCTTGTAATTGCCCACGCGCGCACCGACGTTCATCACACGCGTGCGGCTGTGGCCCGTGGATACCAGCGCGCCGAATTCGCCGACAACTTCCCGAATGTCCAAGTCCAGAAGCCGGTATTCTACGAAATACGGCCGGACCGGTTGGTTCGAGGGAGGAATGGCGATTTCCAGGCGCGCCTTGGCGCGTGCCATTTCGTCCTTCATGGCCTGCAGCGTGTGGTCTTTATCTGCCGGCGCTTGAGTCTGCGCGGCAAACAAAACGGGCGCAGCGGTGAGAGCAAAGAGAACGGTCGCGGAACGAAGTGAGCGCATTCGCATTACTGAAGGCCTCCCGGTTTCTCTGGGTCATGAGCGGGCGGCGGCAGGATGGGCGGCCGGTCTGTGGACGTCTGCTTCTTCTGAACTTCCAATTCCGAGGTCAGGATGGCGGGGGCGGAAGCGGAGACCGGAACGTAGCCTGACTCCGCGCCGCAATAGCCGTTAAACACTTCCGGCGTGTCCCCGGTCGCTACAATCTTCGTCAAGGCGGCGAGTGGCGTTCCAACGATGTCCACGCCGCGCACCAGCTCATCGGGACGGCCATCCGCGAACACCTTATACACGACCAGCGGCTCAACTTGAAAAGCCTGCGGCTGACCGCGGCCTGTAAACGTAAAACCTCCGGCGATGTCGTCAATCAGCAGCCCGTACGGCTTGTTCTGCTGCTTGATCAATTCAATCAACTTCGCCCGTAGCTCCGTGTTCGTGACCATCTTATTGCTTTCGACGATCAGGTTCCCCTGCCGGGAAACGGGTGTAGCGCCAATCTGCCGACGTCCATGTCCGTTGGAATGCGGGAAGTCGGGCAGCGGCGAACGCGACATTTCGAAATTCTTCAAGACGCCGTGATCCACCAGGGTGACACGTTGTCCGATCACCCCTTCGTCGTCATACTGGTAGTAGCCGAGCAGATCCTGCTTGCCAAGTTTCTTCGACGTTGGATCATCGATAACGCTCAGGAAATCCGGAAGGATCTGCTCGTTCACTTTCTTGGCAAACGTCTGTCCTTCGTTCACGTCCTTCTGCCTGTGACCCTCCGCGCGATGGCCAAACACTTCGTGGAAGAAGACAGCCGCGGCGCGGCCAGTGAGAAGAGCAGGTCCGACGGTCGGATCATTCAGAGGAGAAACAACAAGCCCTTCCATCTCCTTCCGTAATTGCGCCGAAGCCGCAAGCACCGCCTTATCGTCGGGTGCGTCTGCGGGATTCACCCAGTCAAAATTGTAGTAGCGCTGGATGTCCATTCCGTCCGCGGCTTTACCTTGAATAAAAAGCTCCAGGCGATAGCGGATCTGCCCGAACTGCAGTTCCGTCCCTTCAGACGTCAACTGCATGGTGTTTTCGGCCAACGCGGTGAACGTAACAATCGAATTGATGATAGCGGGGGACTGCCGGAAGTACGCCGTGTAATCCCGGACTCTTTGCTCCCAGGGTTTCCGGTCCAGCGTGAAAGAAACCCACGGACCGATGAAATCCTGCGACTTTTCGTGAGAAAAGTCCGGAGCGCTGCCCTCAGCGGTCTGGACGTTTACTTCCTTGCCGGTCTTGATTTTGATCAGCGCCTCGGCCGCGGCCCGATATTGTTTATCCGTTTCTAGCCAGATGGCACGGCGAAGAACATCTGCATCGTCATCCAACGGTGCGTTCGTGCCCGGACCGCCATTGGGCGGCTGCCGGCCATCGACCTTGTGCGTGTCGTCCAGTTCGTAGCTGCCCGTGCGCACGGAAACTTCCAGCCAGCGATTACGGTTTTCCTCGCTCTGCAGCACCGCTCCATTGGAGCCGGACACCGTGGCACGCTGCGAATCTGTCAGCGTGTAGCCGATGTAGTATGCGGGCGGATCCATCGAACCGAGCGTCTTCATGGAGCGATCCAGCTCGGCTTTCATCGCCGTGAACAGGGGGGAAGCCTTGGCGGAGCTGTCGTTCGGGGCCGCAAACAATCTCGGCAGCGCGGTCAGCGTCAGTGTTGCAATCAATGTCAGGGAAACCAATTCGGGGGAAATACGGCGGCGCCGGGCGGCGCGGGTTTGATCGTTCAAGGGTGCCTCACTCCGGATTAGACGCAAGTGGCAAGAGTCCAGTGTACGACAGTGCCATGCGACAGACAAAGCAGGGATGCGCGGGGACTTGACTCTGAAGGTATCACGGTAATATTGGATGGGCCCAACGCGCACGGCGTTGCTAGTTGCGGAATTCTAGTATTTTTCGATTATCTTGCATTTCTCCGATGCAAGATCGTGTCCCCACGCCGTCGCCTTTTGTAGGATGTCCGCTTCTTGGCGCACGTAGTCGCCGAACTTCAGATCAGCCACCGTAACGCCGCGACCACCTCCCGCTCCAAAAAGAAAACCCGGCGGCTGGGCGCCTCCGGGTCTTCTCTCACTACTCCGGTCAAATTCAAACTAACAAGCTGCCGCCGGCGTAGGACACTGCCCTGTGGCCGGCTTCGACGGAGAAGAAGACGAGCCATGCGTAACCACAATCGGGATCACAATGATCGGCACGGCGGCAATAATTCCCAGCGTGATGGCTGTCCCTTTGCTTATGTGGTGAGCCTGCTCCACGCCACTGGTACCTTCCAAAGTCGTTGAGGCAATCGCATCCGTGAGCGTGGACAGCGTTGCCTGAGTCACCGCCGGGACGGAAGAGTCGCCGTTCCGGATCGTGGTCATCTGGCCCGCTTTCACCACCACGCACACACCCGCCAGATTGCACACCTTCACCATGCCTTCGAAAACGATCACCGTCATGATGTTGTTTTCGTAGGCGGTGTAGAAATCCGTGCCCACCACGCCTGCGACACCCGCGGGCGTATGCACTTCGAACTTCCCATTGGGTTGTGTGATCTTTTGCGCCTGGGAACGGACCTTCCCAAGGCTGAGTTCGAGCTCGGTTTGCTGTGCGCCTGGGTCGTGCTTCGTGATGTGAACGGAAGAGTCGGAGCCGATGTTGAGAACGGAACCGTCGTCGAGTGCCACACGCGCGCGGGCATTCGGCTGTGTGTTCACGATGTCCATCCAATCCACGATCGTCTTCGCGGCGGCAACGATGGATTTGGCGCCCCGAGTGATGTTCACAGCGGGTATCACGCGAGAAACTTCACCGGCGCGTTGCGGTGTAGTGGAAGATTGCGCGAGCAGGTCAAAAGGAATCGCGATGGAGCAGGCCAGTACGCAAGCCAACACCACAATGCCAGGGGACTTCGTTTTCATCGAGGACTCCTCAGGAACGAGAAATCGATATCTATTGTTGTTACGTGAGAAGCGGGGGAGGGTCAAATAAAAAGGGGAAAGTGTTGCCCGTTTAGACAAGGGAAACCGCCCGTTTAGCAAGCCGAGAAGTGAAACACGGCGGCGTCAAGAACAGGATAACAAGGAAGGCTCGCTGATCGAGAAATCGCCGGTGTTGTTTCCAAAGGCACCACAGGCAGCACAACGCTTGTGAGAAAAATCCCATGAGAAGAGAATTACAGTATGCGCGCATTGGCAGGAATACTCGTTGCAGCCGCGGTCGCCTTCGCGATCTACGAATACTCCCTGAAGAGGTTGCCGACCACCGACCAGGGAACCGCCCCGACACAAGCCATCAGCTTGACGGGTGTCCGCAGTGACCTGCTGCAGATCGCCCAGGCCGAGCGCGGAGAAATCGCATTGAACAGCAAGTGCGCCTCCTTGGATGAGCTGATCTCCTCAGGTGCCCTGGCTGTTACCCGGAAAGACCGCGACGGCTACACCTACTCCGTCAACTGCAGAGGGTCGGACTTTGAAGTCGTCGCCGAGCACCCCCCTGCACTCGAGGGCTCCGGCATCCGCTACCCCAAACTTGCCATCGATAGCTCTATGCAGGTGCGGGAAGTCCAGTAACCCCCGTTTTTCATCCCGATTTCCTATTTTGCGCCTAATTTATCGCGGAACTTTTGTTTCCGTCAGCCCGTACCTTCTATGGGGACCTCAGAGAGCGGCCTGTTGAGGAGAGCCGCAAGAAGGAGTGGCATATGGGAGATAACCTGATCGGATTGGCTGCGGTGGTATTGACCTGTGGGTTGCCGGTGGCCGCACTGTACACGTACTACCGGGTAAGGAAGCTTCGCGCCGAGGAGCGGCTGGCCGCGTTGGCGAAGGGAGCGCAGATTCCCATGGAGCCGGAACTCTCACAGTTTGCGCGCTCCAGGCGGGCCGGAATTCTGCTGGTCAGTGGCGGGCTCGGATTCATGATTATGTTCGCCGCCATTGCGCGTATCGTCCAGGAGCCGCAGACGCTCGTGGCCGCCGCTTTTGGCATCCTGCCGCTCGCGGTGGGTATTGGGTATTTCCTGGATGCAGCGCTGATCCACCGTGACATGAAGGTGACCTGAAGCTTGCTGTTGTGGTGCGGGCTGCGCGGAAGCGAGGATGTGTCCTGGGAACCGTTACCTGGGCGATTCCTGTCGAGGGGAAACCACCCGCTTCCGCCTGCTTCGGTGGCGCTATCTCCCGGTAGCGGCGGGACTCCAGGCCGCCGTTTCTGTGGTGTAAACCCCTCCCTGCTCGTTGGCCAAAGCTGCCCGGGCGCCGTGTGCTAAAATCAAGCGCCATGCATCCTGCCATTCCCCAATTACTGGAGCTGCAACGGCTGGACCAAACTATCGCCTCCTCTCGCGCGGAGTTGGATAACCTGCCAAAGCAACTGCGCGAAGCGGATGCCAAGCTGAACGGGGCGCGTGCGGCGGTCACTGCTGCAAAAGAAGCCCACACCCAGGCGCTGACGCAGCGGAAGAAACTGGAACTCGACGTGGAGCAATGGAAAGGCCGCGCCAAGAAGTATCGCGAACAAAGCAGCTTCGTGAAGACCAACGAAGCTTACAAAGCGCTACAACTGGAAATTGCCAACGCCGAAGCAGAGGCGTCCAAGGCAGAGGACCTCGTGCTGGAACAGATGATGGCCCTTGAAGAAGTCGAACGCCGTGTGAAGCATGTGGAAGCCAATCTCCGCGAATCCGAGCAGGCCATTGCCGTGGAAAAAAAACAGATGCAGGCGCAGTACGGTGAAAAGAAGAAAAAGATGGAAACGGCTACGTTGGAACGCGGCGAAATCGCCAAGAAGGTCCCGCAGGAATTGTTGGACCTGTACGCGAAAGTCGATAAGCGGCTTCCTGGTTCGGCGATGGCCGAAGCGCGAGGAGAGCAGTGCCGCGCCTGCGGAATGCGTGTGCTGCCCCACGTGCTGCAACTTCTGATGACGGAAACCGACGAAGAAGTCTTCCGCTGCGAAATGTGCGGGCGAATCCTCTACTCCCTGGAGCCAATTCCGCATGCGGCCCCCAAACAGGTCGCCAACGGAGCGGCTAACTCGTGATGCCCAGGCGCGCGCCAGCCCATCATGGCGGTGGATTGTTTGGCGATGCTTCCCCGGAACCGAAGCACGCGGCTTATCAAGCGAATATTGACGGTGGCTCGCGCGGGAATCCCGGACCCGCAGCCTACGGCGTCGTGATTCGCAACGCGAAGGGCGAAATCGTGGCGCGCCTGAAGAAATACATCGGGCAGAACACCAACAACGTAGCGGAATACTTTGGCCTGATCGCAGCGCTGGATTACGCGCAGATGCATGGCATCCGCTCGTTGCGCGCCGAAAGCGATTCGGAGTTGATGGTCAAGCAGATGCGCGGGCAGTACAAAGTGAAAAGCGGCGATTTGAAGCCTCTATTCGAACGCGCAAGGAAAATGTCGCAGTCTCTCGAGTCCTTCCGCATCGACCACGTCTATCGCGAACACAACCGCGAAGCAGACGCACTGGTGAATCAGGCCCTGGACGAAACAGGGCGCCCGGGCGCAGCCGCAACGCCGTCTCCGACTAAGGACACGCCAATACGCCTCTCAGCCCGCTACCACAGCGGAAGGTTGGAGCTTGCGGAGCCGTTGAATTTGCCCGATGGAACCGAAGTAGCGCTTCTGTTGCGCCTTCGGAAGTAAGACCGTCTATGCTGCGTTTGCCTGCTTGGGCGGATACGGCGACTTCAGAATATACGACCGGTAGAGCGTATCGCGCTGCGCCGGCAAAAACCCTGCATCATAAATGATGCGTCGAAGCTCCTCTTCATTCGTGCGGCGCTTCACTCCAGCCGCAAACACCACGTTCTCTTCAATCAGAATACTGCCCACGTCGTCGGCGCCGAACTGCAATCCCACCTGGCAGACCTTAATACCGGGCGTGAGCCAGCTAGACTGAATATGGTCAATGTTGCCGAGATATAGCCGGCTGACGGCAAGGGTCTTCAGGTAATCGACAGCCGTAGTCTCCTGCACGCGCTTCCCGAGAGCGGTATTTTCCGCCGCGAAAATCCATGGAATAAACGCTGTGAAACCGCCGGTCTCTTCCTGTAGCTGCCGAATCCGCTCCAGATGATTCACGCGATGCCGCAGCTCTTCGCCGCAGCCGAACATCATGGTCGCCGTTGTGCGCAGGCCAAGCGAGTGGGCTGTGCGATGGACCTCGATCCAGTCGTCGCTGGTGCACTTCAGGCGGGCGATCTTCGCGCGAATCTCGTCGTCCAGAATCTCTGCGCCGCCTCCGGGAATCGACTGCAGGCCCGCGTCCATCAGCCGCTGGATTGTGTCGCGAATGCTCAACTCGCTGACTTCCGCGATGCAGAGAATCTCCGGCGCGGAAAAACAGTGCAGATGGACCTGCGGATAGCGGGCTTTGAGCGAGCGCAGGAGGTTTTCGTAGTAGCCGATCTGCAGATCGGGATGCAGGCCGCCCTGCAAGAGCACCCCCGTGCCGCCAAGCTCTAGCATCTCGTCAATTTTCCCGTAAATCTCTTCGAACGGCAGGATGTACCCGTCTTTTGCGCCAAGCGGCCGGTAGAAAGCGCAGAACGAGCAATACTCCGTGCAGAAATTCGTGTAGTTGATATTGCGATCGATCTGGTAGGTCACGATGCGCGGATCGTTTTTCTGCAGCCGCACCTGGTGCGCCGCCATCCCGATGCCGACCAGGTCGTCGGACTGAAGCATTTCGAGCGCTTGTAGTTTGCTGATTCCCACGGTTTTTTCCCCTCTTACTCGCGCCGCGCAGCGAATTCGGGAGACGGGTCAAAGCTGGCGACGAGCAGCGGCTTCGCTCGCTCGGTCAAACCGGCATCGGCGGCAAAGTCAAAATAGCGCTCCAAGCCGCGGCGATTTTCGTCGTCGAAAGTGTAATCGATGTTTTCGGTCAGATACCGCGCAATCTTTGCGGCGGGTAGATTCAGCTCGCGGGAAGCTTCCGCGCTGATTTCAGGGAGGTGCTGGGCCCCGAAAAGGAGTGAGTCCTGAAAATCGCGAACGACATCGGGGGTAATGGCGTTGGGGCGAGCTGCCCACACGGCGAGCACCGCGGGGAGATTCGTAAGGGCGCGCCAATTTTCGACGATGTCGTGAAGGAACAGTGGCGGCCCCGGGGGCAAGCCGCCAAATTCGGCAGGGACCTGAAGTTGACCTGAGGCATCTCGCTTGGCACTGGATTCCGAGTTGATCGCCAGGCGCAACGCTGGATCGCCGATGATCAACGCGGCATCGGCTTGCTGCAGCATGGCCGGAAGGTCCGGATCCGCTTCGAAAAATTCCGGTGAGATGCGCCAGTGCCTCTCGCAAAGAATCCGGACCAGGGCCTGGGTGCTGCGCGAACTGCGATCGAGAGCGATGCGAGCCACGTTGCGCATCGGCGCCTTCGAAACGAGAAGGAGGCTGCGCACGCTTTTCTTGGAGGCGATGCAAAGGCCGGGCAACACCACCAGATTATCGATGCGCTGGAATTCGATGGCGGGAATGATTGCGATGTCGACCTCGTCGGCCCGAAGCTGCTCGGCGCATTGCGACGGCACGGTGAACGAAAGTTGATACTTACCTTGAAGCGGGCCGCGAGTGAAGCCCCGGGCGAGAGGAGCAGTGTTGAGATATTGAACGATAGAGATGCGGAGCGATTTCACGTAATTTCAACCTGAAAACAGCCCACTCAGTATAGCAAACGCGCTGGATTGCCGGGCTTTGCGGAACATTCAACGCTTTCAAATAGCCGGAAATGCTATCCGAGCACCGCATCCCGAATCCGTGACAACCGCGCCATCAAGGAATAAAGGGAACTGGATATTTTGTGTTTCCCCCTTCATCTGCTAAAATTAAGGTTCTTGTTTTCTATCCTTTGAAGCTTAGGATGTGCATATCATGGCATTGAAGTGTGAAATCTGTGGCAAAGGACCCAGCTACGGCAACGTGGTCAGCCACGCGAACAATACCCGGCGTCGCCGATGGAATCCCAACCTCAAGAGCGTCCGTGCGGTGGTGAATGGCGTACGCAAGCAGATAAAAGTCTGCACCGCGTGCATCCGTTTGGGCCGCGTGAAAAAAGCCGCCTGAGCAAACCCTTGAACTTTTCCCTGAATCCCGCAATCCGCTTGCAGAAGCACGGTGGCGCGGTTCATCGCGGCGCAAGACTGTTGCGCGCCTCGGTGCTGGCGGTGTCTCTTTTTGCGGGATGCAAACAGCAGGAGCACCATGCGCCAGACGTATGGGCCGTGGTGAACGGCACGGAAATCAAGCGGGACGAAGTCGAGAAGTACTACCGCACGCGCATCAATCCTGAAGCGCAGGAAACCTCTCCCGAAGAAGTGCTTTCCGGCAAGCTCAACGTAGTCGAGCAACTCATCAATAACGAAATCCTGCTGGAGCGTGCGAAAAAGCTGAACCTGGAAGCCAGCGACGGTGAAGTCGAAGACAAATTCACCGAGCTCAAGAGCGGCTACACCGAAGAGGAATTCCAGCGGAAATTGAAAGACGGCGGCATGAGCGTCGACGATCTAAAGAAAGATCTGCGCCGCCAACTCTCCATCCAGAAGCTTTTGAATCGCGAAGTGGCCGCGAAAGTCACCATCACGGATCTAGACGTTTCGGATTTCTATAATTCCAATCGCAACCAGTTCAACGTGGCCGAGCCGCAATACCGCATCTCGCAGATTGTCATCACGCCGCGCAAAGACCCCTTGGTGCGCAACCGCAAGAATGACGACGCCACCAATGAGGCAGAAGCCGAGCGCAAGGCTAAGATGCTCGAGGACAAACTCAACAGCGGCGCCGATTTTGCGCAACTGGCCATGGACTATTCCGAAGATCCGAACACCGCGGCGACCGGCGGCGATCTTGGCTACATTCCGGAATCCTCGTTGAACGCCCCACAGACGGAGCCGATGCTGAAAAAGGTAGTTCTCGGATTGAAGCCCGGCCAGGTGAGTCCGCCGATTGTCTTGAGGGACAGTATCCGCATTCTGAAGCTCGTGGCCCGGGAAGCCGCTGGACAGCGCGGCGTAAATGATCCGCAAGTTCAGCAGATGATTCGAGACACGCTTCGCAATCGCAAGGAGCAGTTGCTGCGCAACGCCTACTTGGCCGTAGCGCGCGACGAAGCGCACGTAACCAACTATCTCGCTATTCAGGTCATCGAAACCGCTGGCAAGCTGCCCGATGCGGCAAAGCCCAGCAACCCCCCAGCTGCAAGCGCTCCCGCCGGAACCGCGCCGTCTCAGCCCCCTAACACGCCGTAGCGGCCTCGCATCAGGCTAAGGCCACGTTTCCCAATTCAAGTCCGCCTCACTCCACCCACGCGAGAACATCCCCCGCATTCACCGCCTGCCCCTCCTTCGCCTGCAGCCGTTGCACCCTCCCTTTTTTCGGCGACCTGATCTCGTTCTGCATCTTCATCGCTTCCACAACCACCAGCCCCTGACCTGCCTCCACTTCGTCGCCGGCATTCACCAGCAGACGGATCACCTTGCCCGGCATCGGCGCAACGATCTGCTGGCGTCCTTCGGCTTCAAGCCCGCCCTGTTTCCCCCCGCGCCACGCGCGAGGATCACGCACATCCGCCTGAAACTCGTGTGGACCGGTCTGCAGCTTGTATGTGCCATCCAGCGACGGCGCAATGTGAATCTCGAACGCCGTACCGTTCATCAGCACAGAAACTGCGTTCGGTGCCGCGAGAATCACATCTGCATCCATTGGCTGCCCGTCGAGCGAAACTTTGTAAGACGCCCCGTCTTTTTCCAGGTCCACAACGTGCCTGGTCCTTCCTGTGACCGAATCGAGATGGACTTCGAATTTCATGGCTGGTGATCCACCTGCGAACGGCGCCCTTCCTGTTTCCAGCGAGACGTGGCTCCCACATTAGCCTGCCCGTCCCTGGAAGGATTACCGGGCTGAATGCTCTCCCAATACGCGGCCGCGATCGCGGCGGCAGCTTCCGTTCCCGGACGTGATGGAATTGCAGGAGGACGCGGCCTGGCCAGCAGTTCATCCAGCCAGCGTGTATGGATTTCCCCCCTCAGAAATTCCGGTTCGGCTAGGATGCGGCGGAACAGGCTGACGTTCGTGCGAATCCCCGTGATCGTGTATTCATCGAGCGCCCGGCGAAGTCGCGCGATGGTTTCTTCGCGGCTGTTGCCCCAGGCAATCAGCTTGCTCAGCAACGGGTCGTACTCAATCGGCACAACCCAGCCGCGATACACGCCCTCGTCCAGACGAATCCCCGGGCCTGTAGCGATGCGTCGCGCCAGAATTTTCCCCGGACACGGAAAAAAATTGTTGTCGGGATCTTCCGCGTAGAGGCGCACTTCCATGGCGTGCCCGCGCGGCGTGATGGTTTCCCACGCGAAGGGCAGTCGGTGCCCCGCCGCAATGGCGATCTGCAGCTTCACCAGGTCCAGCCCGGTGACCTGCTCCGTCACGGGATGTTCCACCTGCAGGCGCGTGTTCACTTCCAGAAAATAAAAATTCAGGCTGGCGTCGACGAGAAATTCCACCGTCCCGGCATTGATGTACCCTCCGGCGCGCGCCAACCGCACCGCCGCCTCGCCCATCTTCCGCCGCAGGTCCGGAGTGACCACCGTCGACGGCGCTTCTTCGATTACCTTCTGATGACGTCGCTGCACGGAACACTCACGTTCGCCCAGGGAGACCACTCGCCCGTGCGAATCCGCGAAAATCTGAATCTCAATGTGCCGCGGCGAATCCAGGTACTTTTCCAGGAACACGCGGGCATCGCCGAATGCGTTGAGTGCTTCGGAAGACGCATCACGCCACGCGGAAGCGAAAGCCTCATCCTCGTTAACGACGCGCATGCCCTTGCCACCGCCCCCCGCTACGGCTTTCAAGACCACCGGGTAGCCCATGGTTCGCGCCAGCGATTGCGCGTCCGCGGCATTCTCAATCGCCTCATCCGTGCCGGGTACCGTGGGAACGTCGGCCCGGCGCGCCAGTTGTTTGCCCGCGGTCTTCGAGCCCATGAGCTCCATGGTTTCCGGTGGAGGGCCGATAAACGTGATACCCGCATCCGTGCATACCCGTGGAAGCTCCGGATTTTCTGCCAGGAAGCCGTAGCCGGGATGGATCGCGTCGCACCCGGAGCGCCGCGCAACATCGATCAGCTTGTCGATGCGCAAATAACTTTCCCGCGAAGGGGCAGGCCCGATCAGATAAGCCTCATCGGCAAGGCGCACGTGAAGCGCCGTGCGGTCGACCTCGCTGAACACGCAAACCGAGGGAATGCCCATTTCGCGGCAGGCGCGCAGGATGCGCACCGCGATCTCTCCGCGATTGGCAATCAAAATTTTCCGGAACATAGTCGATTGAGTAGTCAGGCGGATTCTATCACGCGAAAAACCGGCTCCACGGACGACATAGCACCTGCGTGTCGTATTGTGCGTCGTACCAGTAAGCAGCGACGGACACGAATAGTTTTTCCAAGCCTGCAAGAAATCCTGTAACTTTCGTACTAAGAGACGAGGACCTGCATGCGTGTAGTTGTGTCGAATGGCCTCTTGCTAAGTTGGCTGACCGTGGTTGTTGCAGTGCCACTCCCTGCCCAGAACAACCCGCCAATATCTGTCCCCTTGGATGACCAGGCTTGGCAAATGCTCGTGGAGGCGCTGGAGGAGGCGAAGACTGCCAGCCCGGCGGTCCGCGCCCAGGTGGGGCTGGAGTTCGCGAAGCAGCTCGACCAGGACCACAAGAAAAGTGATGAGCTTAAAATTTTGCGGGAAGCCTACTTGAATGATGGACGTGAATTCGCGCTTCCTATTGGTTAGTCTAACAAACAGCTGAAGGGCTGAACACCGCCGTTATATTTGCTGCTTCTTCCATCTCCCACGCCGAAACAGCAACACGCCGGCCGCGGCGATGGACGCCTCTGCAATGACAATCGAAAAGTACGCACCATTCGCCTGCATCTTGAGTGGAACCGCCAGCGCATAAGCCAAAGGAATTTCCAGCAGCCAATAGCCGAAGAAATTCACAATTGTTGGTGTGACTGTATCCCCAGCTCCGTTGAATGCCTGCAGCATCACCATCCCATACGCATAGCCGATGTTGCCGTAGCTGATTATGCGCAGGCATGAGGCGGCCAGCGGCACGACTTCCGGATCGCTGATGAACAGCCTCACCACCGGCTCCGCGAAAAACGCAAAAAACACCCCGAGCGACCCAAGAAAAATCATGTTGTAGAGGCCGGTGCGCCACACAGACTGTTCCGCGCGCTCTGGTTGCTTTGCTCCCAGGTTTTGGCCGACCAGCGTGGCGGCAGCATTACTCAAGCCCCAACTCGGCAGGATCAGGAAGATCACGATGCGAATCGCAATGGTGTAGCCCGCCAGGGCGGCTGAGCCGAAGATACTGACGATGCGCACGAGCCCAATCCAACTGACATTGGCGATTGCAAATTGCAGAATCCCTGTCAGGGAAACACGCAGCAGCCGCAACAACACGTGCAAATTTACGCGCAGTTGTGTCACAAGGATGTGGATGCGCTCCGTGCCCCGCAGCAGCCGGTGGAACTGATACAGCACGCCGATACTGCGCCCAATGAACGTGGCAAGCGCGGCCCCTGTGACGCCGAGCTTCGGGAACGGTCCCCAGCCGAAGATCAGGCAGGGATCGAGCACGAGATTGATGATGTTGGACACCCAAAGAAGCCGCATCGCGATCGCCGCATCACCCGCGCCGCGGAAAATCGCGTTGTTGAGAAAGAGCATCACGATGGCGCCGCAGCCGCCCAGCGCAATGCGCGCATAGCCGGAGCCTGTAGCCACAATTTCCGGCGAAGCACCCATCAACTGCAGCAGGCGCGGCGCGTAGAACCAGCAAGGCACGCCGATGAGCAGCGACATTGCCAAACCGAGCACAATCGCTTGCACCCCAGCCACCGCAGCATCAGTGGGATCCTTTTCTCCGATGCGCCGCGCCACCATCGCTGTCGTGGACATGCCGAGGCCAAAGCCGATGGCCACCACGAGACTAAGGATCGATTCCGTCAGCCCGACGGTGGCAATAGCATCTGCGCCGAGCCGCCCGACCCAGAACACGTCCACCACGGCGAACAGCGACTCCAGCACCATTTCCAGAACCATGGGAATGGCCAGGAGCAGAATCGCACGGTTCAAATTGCACGCAGTGAAGTCCTGGTGCGTCCCGCGCAGTGCTTCGCGAATCGACCCCCAAAAGGTTGAGGGTGGTGAGGCAAAAACAGTTTCCTGCGAACTCATAAAATCCCAACTATTTCTGCGCGAGCCGGTTTGCTATGGAAATACCCGCGCCGCCAAAGAACACAGTGATAGAAGAAAAGGAAATCAGGTCCGCATCAGAGGCGGATTACAGGACAGGGATGATACGAGGCTGGAACATGGTTCTCATCCAGACGCAAGCGCAAGCAAAAGCCCACATCAGTGTTAAGAAGCTTACCGGACATATCTCCGAGTGCCAAGTGCTGGATTCGAATGGATTGCAGTTTTTCTATAAAACTGGCTAATACAAAACGTGCTTCTCTACGCACGCGCCGAACCAAAACCCGGCTCGAGCCGGCGGTCGTAACAACAAGTCTGCAATTTCAAACGAAAAACGAATAGCCCGCGTAGATGATTAAGACTGCTGATGTGAGGAGGTCAGTGACCATCGCGAGATTCTGGTTTAGGGTTCTTCCCTTGTCCGTCGCGTGGCGGATACCCGCGAGGCCATAAAAAAGAGCCCCCGCAATGGCGACTGGCAGTACAAAGCTGGGTTTGCTAAGCGAGAGAATGCCCACGGTTCCTGTAGCAACGTTGGCTATTCCAAGCTCTCTCACGATAGGGAGCGGATCATCGTTGCTCAGACCGAATATCTTCTCAGCCGTGAACCGTGGCTGAAATAACTGCCTCACTCCTGCGCCGAAGAGCCGCACACCGGCACCCCAAAAGACGAACCATTTCCCAGTAAGAAGAAGCAGCGGCGCTGAGCTGTGGTAGAAATAGCGCTCGCCGGCGATGGATAGAACAGGAAGTACGATCATCACGAGAGGAACGGTCAGAAAGTACATGGGAAATCCCCAGTTTAGTCAGAGGATAGCGCAAAACCATTGTAATGCCCCCGATTTTAGAGAGGGATATTGCCGTGTTTCTTCTTCGGGTTGGAGTCGCGCTTGTTTTCCAGAGCACGCAGCGACGTGATGATGAGCTTGCGCGTATCCGCGGGCTCAATCACGCCGTCAAGGTAGCCTCGCTCAGATGCCACGAACGGATTGGCGAACCGGCTGCGAAACTCGGCGATCTTCTCCTCACGCAGTTTGGCGCGCTCGCTGGGTACGGCAGCGCTAAGTTCACGCTTGTACACAATGTCCACTGCGCCCTCGGGACCCATGACCGCAATCTCCGCAGTGGGCCACGCATAGTTCGCGTCGGTGCGGATGTGTTTCGACGCCATGACGCAGTATGCTCCGCCGTAGGCTTTCCTTGTAATTACCGTGATTTTCGGCACCGTCGCTTCCGCAAAGGCAAACAGCAGCTTCGCGCCGTGCTTGATGATGCCGCCGTACTCTTGCTGCGTGCCGGGCAAGAATCCGGGTACATCCTCAAACGTGACAAGCGGAATGTTGAACGCGTCGCAGAAGCGCACGAAACGCGCGCCTTTCACCGAAGCGTTGATGTCCAGCGTGCCCGCCAGAAAAGCGGGCTGATTCGCCACAATGCCCACCGGCCGGCCATCCAGGCGGGCGAAACCGACGACGATATTCTTGGCGAAGTGCTCGTGCACCTCGAAGAAGTAGTTCTCGTCCACAACCGCATGAATCACATCCCTTATGTTGTACGGCTTCTGCGGATCTTCGGGAACGATGGTATTCAGGGATTCTTCCCGCCGGTCGATCGGATCGTGCGTAGCGCGTCGGGGCGGGTCGTCCAGGTTGTTCGAAGGCAAAAAGCTGAACAGCTCGCGGATCATCGCGCAGCACTCGGCGTCGTCGCGGGAAATGAAGTGCGCCACGCCACTCGTCGCGTTATGCGTCATGGCCCCGCCCAACTCCTGCTTCGTGACCTCCTCGTGCGTTACCGTCTTGATCACGTCCGGTCCGGTCACGAACATGTACGATGTATCGCGGGTCATCAAAATAAAATCCGTGATCGCCGGCGAATACACCGCTCCGCCCGCGCAGGGCCCCAGAATCGCACTGATCTGCGGAATCACGCCGCTGGCCAGCGTGTTGCGCAAAAAAATGTCCGCGTAGCCTGCCAGAGACGCCACGCCTTCCTGAATGCGCGCCCCGCCGGAGTCATTCAGACCAATCACTGGCGCGCCGTTGCGCATCGCCAGGTCCATGATCTTGCAGATCTTCAGCGCATTCGTTTCGGAGAGCGAGCCGCCAAACACCGTGAAATCCTGCGCAAACACGTAAACCAGCCGCCTGTCGATGCGCCCGAACCCGGTAACAAATCCGTCCCCTGTTGGCCGGTTTTCCTGTGACCCGAAATCCACGCAGCGATGCCTCACAAACTTGTCCAGTTCTTCGAATGTTCCTTCATCCAGCAGGATGTGAATACGTTCGCGCGCCGAAAGCTTTCCGGCCTTGTGCTCTCGTTCGCGCCGTTCCGCCCCGCCTCCCGCTTCGGCGTCGGCGGACATGTGCCGCAACTGCTCCATGCGATCGGCGTTAAGCGACGATTCCCACTTCACATGATTCTTTTCAGCCAAGCGGGCCTCCGTCGGCGGGATTCGATTTCGGGGCGAAGATCAGCACTGCCAGGTGTGTTGCAAGCCACACCGTGCCCAATAGAAGCACCACGCCGATCAACATCTCCGCGGCCATAGCGCCCGCACGAGCCAGGGGGCGCTCAATCGAGGTTACATACAGAGTCGCGCGCACAAGAATCACCATGGCGCTCAGGGTCATGGCCACGATCAGCAGAGCCGTGAGGATCGACAGCAAGACATGTCTCATGTGCAGGCCAGAGCATAACGCAATCAAAGGGAAAGCGGTATGAGTGGATGGCCTTCCGACATAGGCTTCAGCCTGTGCGGTCGGAACTTCAGCTCCGACACTTAGACTCGCAAATATGGGCTTCAGCCCCTGAGGAATCTACCGCAACCCCGACCAATCATCCGCCACGAGAATCGAATCGCTCGGATTCGCCGGATCGTATTTCACACTTGCCTGTTGCCCTGCCATCAACCGGTCGAACCGCACCTGGCTTTCCAGTCCCGTGATGTCCTGTGCGGTGTGATATGTCACGCCGGAAATCGAATAACTGTAGGACACCATGTGCCTCGGCCGCGTGTCCGCAAGCGGTCGCGAGCGCGAACTCAGGAAGCCTTGGCGCTCCGCCACTGGCTCGGCTGGCTGCTCGCTCAACTCAACCACCTGGCCTTCTGCGATTCGCCCGATAAGATTCAGATGCAACCTGCGCTTCCGCTCCGCTTCCTCCGGATCGACATTCGGCCGCATGAACGCGAACACGATCAACCCGATGGCGAGAATGGTCCCAGCGGCTAATGCGGCCAGCAACTTCCAATCAGCAAGCAGCTCTTTCAACCCTCTACCTCTTGCATAAAGAAACGTGGATTGTGGTTGGGATCGAAAGGAACGACGGCGCCGGATTCACCCGGCAGCCAGACCAGAGTCCCTCTTCCCCCACGAACAGTTATTTTAGCGAAAACCCGCCAGTATGCGCGATGTCCTAACGGGAGGCCTGCACTGGATTATGCAATACGCCAATGCCGGCCACGGACACATCGACGGTGTCGCCAGCCACGAGAGGACCGACGCCGGCAGGTGTTCCGGTCGCAATCAAGTCGCCCGGAAAAAGCGTCATGATCCGTGAAATCCAGCGCACAAGAAAGGCCACCGGGAAAGCCATCAGAGCGGTGCTGCCAGATTGGCGGGTCTGCCCATTCACGCGGCATTCTACAAGCGTTTCTATTGGATCCAGTCCCGTTTCAATATGCGGCCCGACCGGGCAAAACGTGTCAAAGCCCTTTGCCCGTGTAAACTGCACGTCCGCTTTTTGCAGGTCCCGCGCTGTCACATCATTCAGGCAGGTATAGCCAAGCACGTAGGTAAGCGGGTCCACATCGTCCGCCAAATGCGCGCACTTTTTCCCGATGACCACACCAAGTTCGCCTTCGTGATCCACCTGCTTCGAAACCGCAGGCAAAACGATGGGCTCTCCCAGTCCGATCACCGACGACGGTGGCTTCAGAAAAACCAGCGGCTCCTTAGGCATCTCATTGCCTAACTCGGCCGCATGGGCCGCGTAGTTCCGCCCGATACAAACGATCTTGCTCGGCGCGCATGGAGCAAGAAGCCGCACATTCTTCAAGTCCCAAAGCGTGCGGCCTTCCACCCAGTTGTCCCAGGGCAGTCCGGTAATCTCGCGGACTGCATCAGCCTCCAACAACCCATATGTGGGCGTATGCGCGCGCCCGGCCGCGGAAAGAGGCAGGAATCGGCAAAATTTCATGTGAATTTGACTCGCTCAGTGATGCGTATGAGAGCTATTCGTCGCGTACACTCTCCAGACGATCGTACCAATCCAGGAGATGGTGGCAAAGACGAAATAGCTGACCGCGCCAAGCACAAAAACATGGAAAGTGCTGTAGTACTCCTCAAGCAGTACAAATTTGAAGCAGAAAATCTGGTACGTCAGCGAAAACAGTCCCCAGCCCAGCAGTCCGGACAGCAAAAGCGCCGACGGCGAGCGGAAAAACCGGATGACCGGCACGCACGCAAACAACGCCAGCAGCGCGGCGCCAAGAATGTTGCGCTCCATGGCCAGCGGCTCCAGAAACGGTGCGCGGTTCGCAATCATCAGCCATGCTGTGAAAATGAGCGACAGAAAAACGCCGGTATAAATGCCGGTGCGCAGAGCGGCATCCCGCAAGAAACCAAACCAACGAAAACCCGAATACTTAATCATGTCTGGCATGGGTGCTGGACTCCCCCACCAGGTTTACCCCCATTGCTTGAACCCAGTCTGAGTGCAGAAGTTACGGTACTTCTGTAAGTGTGACGGCGCTGGGAGCGCTTTCGTTGCCAACTCGGTCCACGGCCGTCACTGTGTACCAGTATCGGTTTCCGGGCTGGACCGTAGCGTCGCGGTAGGACGGCGTAAGCAGGAGCGTCGGCGTCAGCAACTCTCCCCGTGCGCTATCACTCTCACTTCGATAGACGCGATAACCAGCCAGGTCGGTTTCAAGGTTTATCGCCCAAGACAGATCCACGACCGAACTCCCAGCGCTTTGGCCCGGAAGAACCGCGGCGACAACGTCTTGTGGTGCCGCGGGCGGGAAGATGTCCTTGGGAGTGAGGATGAACGGACGTGAATCGCTGGATTCCAGCAGGGAACCGCCTTCGCTAATGGCAGTCCGCACAACATAAGCGTAAGTCCGGCCAAATTCGAAGCTGGAGTCCTGGTACTCAGGGTTCGTAGTGATTGCGATTTGCAAAAGTGGTAGCTTCCAGACGCCAGCGTGCAGGTCCTTCTCTGTCGCGGAAGCCGAAGCCGGGTCCAACTCTCCGCGGTACACATGAAACTCCTTAATCGGCGGAATCTCCGCACCCGCCGACGTGCTGTTCGGCGCCGTCCATTTCAGCTGAATGCTCTTTTCGCCCACGTCCGCCGTCAACGTATCAATCCGCTGCGGCACAGGGTACAAATCCAGAGGCACCTCGTTGGAATCGAGCGACGCCTTTCGCTCGCTGACCCTGGTGCGTATGCGGAAAAGCGCAATCTCCCCGGCGCTCGCGCGCAACTGCTCAGGTTGCAAAGGATGGGGATAAGTCACCGTTCCATCTTGGACGTAGGTCTGGAGAATCGACCCGGGTACTGTGTCCACGAGATGAAAAGACCTTGGATCCGTCGTTCCATCCGGCCGAAGCGCACCGCGCCACACTTCGAGTGTCGGAATGTCCGTAAGCCGCGGCCCCAGGGTGCTTTTTGTGGGAAGTGCGAAAGTTATGAGAACGGCATCGCCAAGCTGCTGTGCCTTCAGGTTCGTTACCGCCACGGGAACCGGCGGAGACGGCGGCAAGGGCTCTCCCGGCGCGCCGCAGCCCGTTGCCATCCAGCAGGAGAAAGCAAGAAAGCCCGAAAGGAAAAGCAGGGAAGCGGACAAGGCGGGCGGACCGGGTTTCGCCACTTTTCTGATTTTCATGTTCCGTCGCGTGCGACTAGAGGATGTAACGGCTGAGATCCTGGTTCTTCACGATGTCCGCGAGCTGCTTATTGACGTAGGCGGCATCCACTTTGACCGTTTTCTTCTTCAGATCGGGAGCCTCAAAGGAAAGTTCATCGAGCACCTTTTCGAGGATCGTGTGCAAGCGGCGCGCGCCGATATTTTCCGTCTGTTCGTTAACGCTGGTGGCAAAGCGGGCAATCGTCGACACCGCGTCTTCGGAGAACGACAGTTTCACGCCTTCGGTATCGAGTAGCGCGATGTACTGCTTGATGAGCGCGTTCTTCGGTTCCGTCAGAATACGAACAAAGTCCTCTTCTTTCAAAGATTGCATTTCCACGCGAATAGGCAAGCGGCCCTGAAGCTCGGGAATTAAATCGGAGGGCTTGCTCACGTGGAATGCGCCCGCCGCTACGAAAAGAATGTGGTCCGTGCGAATCATGCCGTAGCGTGTATTGACGGTCGTGCCCTCGATGATCGGCAGGATATCGCGCTGCACGCCCTCGCGCGAAACGTCTGGCCCATGACCGGATTCGCGCCCCGCCACCTTGTCAATCTCGTCGATGAAGATGATGCCCATCTGCTCGGCGCGTTCTACCGCGACGCGCGTGACCTGGTCCATATCCAGCAGCTTGTTCTCTTCTTCCTGGATCAGGTACTCGAACGCGTCTGCAACGGACATCTTGCGCTTCTTCTTCTGCTGGCCGAACAGGCCGCTGAAACTGTTCAGCATGTCCTTTACGTTCGCATCCATCTCCTCCAGGCCCTGATTCGAGATGATCTCGAAGGCGGGCATGGCGCGCTCGCGAACTTCCAGATCCACCATTCGCTGGTCTAGCTTTCCCTCGCGCAATTGAGCGCGTAGCTTTTCTCGCGTGCGCTTATTCTGCTCGCGCTGCGCCACAAGTTCGCTCTCCGCTGTGCCCTCCGGGAGCGGTGGCGGAGGAGGCAGCAGCAGGTCGAGGATGCGCTCTTCCGCGGCCTCTTCCGCGCTATCGGCAACCTCGTCGAGCTTTTCTTCACGGACCATATCAATCGAGGTCTCCACCAGGTCGCGGACCATCGATTCCACGTCGCGTCCGACGTACCCGACCTCCGTATACTTGGAAGCTTCGACCTTCACGAACGGGCAGCCGGCTAGGCGCGCCAGCCTGCGCGCAATCTCCGTCTTGCCCACCCCCGTGGGACCGATCATCAGGATATTCTTGGGGAGCACATCTTCCGCAATCTCCGGCGGAAGCTTCTGCCGGCGCACCCGGTTGCGCAGCGCCACCGCCACCGCCCGCTTTGCCGCGGCCTGGCCGACGATATACTTGTCGAGCTCCTTTACGATCTCGCGCGGCGTCATCTCGTCCAGCGCGGGGAGAATCTCTTCCTCCTCGGGTCGCCCATTGCCGTTTCCCCCCGGGAAAAGCGTGATCTCTTTGTCAGACTTGCTGGTCATTTCGTCTCGTTCCCTTGCTCGGGCCGGGTTTGCGTTCCCGGCGTTCCCATGAATCGATGCCAAAAGTAAGAGTTTACCGTCATTCCGAGAGCCGCGAGAAATCTCTCTTCGGTCGGAACGGCAAATTCGCTCAGATCTCCTCGACCGTAAAATTCGAATTTGTGTAAATGCAAATCTCGCTGGCAATGCGCATGGCTTCCAGCCCAAGTTCTTTGATGGCCAGTTTCGAGTGTTTCAACAGCGCCCGGGCCGCGGACAGTGCGTACATTCCGCCGGAGCCGATGGCGCACAGACCATCATCGGGTTCAATCACATCGCCATTTCCGGAAAGCACAAACGTGGCCTTCGCATCCGCCACGATCAGCAGCGCCTCCAGATGCCGCAATGCGCGGTCCTTGCGCCATTCTTTGGCCAATTCCACCGACGCCTTTTGCAGATTGCCCGAATGTTCCTGCAACTTGCCTTCGAAGCGCTCAAACAGCGAAAGCGCATCCGCGGTCGAACCCGCAAAACCGGCAAGCACCTTGTCGTTGTACAGCCGTCGCGTTTTTCTGGCGGTGTGTTTCAAAACGTGGTCGCCGAGCGTGACTTGCCCATCGGCAATGAGAACCACTTTGTTGTCTTTACGCACGCACAGCACGGTTGTGCCGTGCAACTGCGTCTCTCCGGCCCCATTTCGCATCTCCTAAGTATACCCCGACCGTTCACTTGGGTCATGGCACCCAGCATCCTCTCGTCTTCTGTAGTGGCCGAACTTTCGATCGGCCTAAGGAAGCAGGATTTCGTGGAAAGACAGAACCTTATATGTCAACGGCCCTTGCGCCGTTCGCACCCAGCAACTGCTGTAGTTGATTCCGTTTCCCAGTGCGCTACCGCTCGAAGGTCCGAAAGTGGCCTGCAGCGTAGGCAACAAATTCCCGGAAGAGTCGCGCGTCTGGGCCACAAAGACAGCTCCGGTAATTCCGCCAGAGCCGTGATGACCCGCCATAAGAAATTGCCCCTGTCCTACCACCAGCACCAGACCATTCCACGCCGCAGTCGGATGGAAGGTGAGAATTCCGGTAACTAGCAAGAGTCCATACCCGCTTTGTGGCGTCCCGAACCCTCCCGAAAGCGTCAGGTCGCCATTGACCACGATCGTCATGGGATTGGCCGCGGTCATAGACGGAGCTGCCGCCCAGATTTGGGCCCCAGTGGCGGGCCCGCTCAGGACAACGTCCGCGCTGTTCTCGATGTCCTGCATTACTGCGTCCAACGATAACGGCGTCAGCCAAGATTGACGCAAGGGTGATCCTACGAAAGGGGGAGAGGATGAAGGTGGCGGTGGCGGAGCAGACTGTTGCGGCAAATACCAAAGGCTTGGACTAAACGGAGCGGGCGGGGGTGGAGGTGGCGGCGGAGGCGGATATTGAGCCCCTGAATAGTCGGAGGGGTTGAGATTTACTTGCCCAACCATATAACCCTGATTCGCGGAACTGGAGTATGCAACCGCTGCAACAGAACTAGGAGTTGGCGGCGGTGGATTGCAAGAGTCCACGCCATTAATCAGATAGCCGTTCGGCGGATTAAACGTCAATACAGACCCCGTTGCACCATCGTCGAGCGTCACTGCCGCTGGAAAACCCTGGTCGGCCACGTCCGGCGAAATAATCATCGGGGCAACAACATATTGCAGCAGCCGCTGCCCGCCATTGGCAGCGACCGCAAGAGCTGTGATCTCCAGTGCCTCCACCCCAGTCGGCGTGGGCGCCACAGGTGGTGAGCCGGGTGTGGCCGCAAGCACAAGGCTGGCCGCCGGCTGATTGGACGTGTTCAGGCGCGCCGGGTCGTAAAACAAAACGGATGCCCCGTCCAGGATTCCATCTCCATTGACGTCAATATTCAGCGCCTTTTCCGTAACGGGATTGATGCGCACCCATTTGTAACTCGGTCCAACGGGCAATGAAGGCACGGAGGAAACCGAGGCGAGCGGCGTCTGAATGGCCGCCCCGCCCAGGCCCCAGGCAAACTCCTGTCCGTATTCCGTATCCGGATAATAGGCTGGATTCGGATTTGTCGGGTCGACAGTTTCTCCCGGGCCGGGATTGGTAATGTACAAGACTTGCGTCAAATTCCAAGTCGGCGTTCCCGAAGGAGATAGAAGATTCGAGTAACTGTTCGTCAGATTGATATAGTTCGGGTTCTTCCACAGCAGGCGCCCACGGGCCTCTTCTAAGCCTGCTATGCCTGCATAATAAGCGCTTGTCGCCGTGCGGTAGTTACCCGCAAGTGAGCTGTTGGTCCCGGTGGAAACCAGCAGCGCAATCGCAACCACGCTGATCAGCAGCAGAGCAAAGACGGCAATCAGCATGGCAGCACCCGATTCTCTCGGTAGCCTGGACTTACGCGCATTCGAATTGATGTTCTTATTCATTGCCACGCGCGCTCAATACGTCGGATTGGATCTATGACCTCGTCCGCTCAATTCCATCAATTGCAACGATTGCGTTTGCATGTCCACCTGAGGAGTCTACACAAGCAACGTTATATCCACGTCGCTAATGTTCTTTACCGTGTTGTAATTTGTAGCCGCGGCGCTCGTGCACGGTTGAGGACCTGAGGGGGTGTTGCAGGTATATTGAAAAATCGGCACCGGCCAGTTTGGGAATCTGTTTGGATATTGCGCGGCAATCTGTGCCTGCAGTGACCCTGTGACGTTATTCATCACGTTCAGGACGAACGGCGTTAAGGCAGACGTGGGAGTGGCTGCAACCGGATCGCCCCCCACCGTCTTGGTAACCACACCTCGATACAAGGTAGTTCCCACAAGTTGATAGCGAACCCAACTCACCCCATTGCCGTTCCCCAAGTCGGTCTCAACGATCACATCGAAATCGCCCGGAGTTGGACTGCAAGTCGATCCCACATTGCAAGGAACTCCTGGATATCCTGGGTCCCAGGCGAACGGGCTAGCTGCGTAGGCAGCGGTTGAGATAGGGTTGGAAAACATTCCTAGGGAAGGATAGCCAGAAATACTAATGTCCCGCACGATCTGGTCGACACCCAACCGGGCTTCCTGAAACGAGCCGGACATCTGTGATTCGCTGTTGTACTTTTGCTGGCTGAGCTGAAGCAGGCCAAACATTGCTGCGCAGATGAGCACAAAAATCGCCATCGCTACCATTAATTCCAAAATGGTAAACCCCCGGGCGCTTCGCCGCGATCTTGTCACTCTCACTTCTCCACCATCACGTCGAGTGAGATCGGATAGGAAAGCGAACGCATGCCGCGCCGGAAGACGCCGAGAATGATGCGCCGGGAAATAACGGCCCCTGCCAGATTCACATTAGTGACTACTGCCCAACGCACGTCGGTCGTGGTTCCTGCAGGATCGTTCGGATCCGAATAAGTGAAACTGTAACCAGGCACCTGCGCCGCCGTGTAATCGATGACTGGATAATTCTGGAAAATCACCACAGGACTGCCTACAACGGCATTGGGGGACGTAGGATCACCCAATTGACACGTTTGACTCAGCGGGCACACCACTCCCAGCGGATCGGTGAACGTGGTGGCGTTCAGAGGTTGCTCCCGCATTGCTTCCATCACTCGTTGGGCAAAGACAAGAGCGGTTCCATCACTGCGATTGCTTGAATCCAGCATCAGGGAGGTGGGGACGAGTTGCGCCACAGCCACAAGACCAACGATCACGATCACGGTGGCGATTAGCATCTCCACCAGCGTGAAGCCGCGCTCGTTTTGCCGCCTGACTCTGGTTGCTTCCATCACTTCCTCATCTCGCTTTACTGCACTTGCTGCCAATTTCCCGACGTGTCACAGGTCCAAATCTGAATGGAGCCGGCCGGCAGCAGCAAGACCGCGCGAAAGCCTGCTTCCGGGGCAACGCTGCTCGCCAAATAGAAGGCATTCAACTTTGTCGCAGGGTTAACGGCACCCCGCGCATCAAACAGGACCTGTGACCCGGTCGGGGACGGGTTGGTCGTTGCCATCGTGCCGACTGCCCCCACCACAAGTCCCGTCGTGTTCGGAACGCCCGCATAGTTGACTAGGTCTCCGCTGGTCCCTAGCAGAATCATTTTTTCTTCGGGGTCCAGCAAGCCGTTTCCATTCGAATCCGCCCACACATTCGTCATCCCAGGATAGGTCGCCGACGGCTGGATGACACAGGTAACGGACCTGTTTAGGCGGATCGCCTCGTAGCGCGTCAGCAGCAAAATATCGCGCATCTGATTCGCTGCATTGGTCAACTCATACGAGTGATACGCGCGCAGGAACATCGGCAAACCGACCGCCATCAGGATCATGGCGACCGCAAGCGCGACGACGAGTTCCGTGAGGCTGAAGCCGGAGTGCCGCTTTGCGTGCGCGTGCACCTCTAAACCTTTCCCCCTCATGTGACGAATTTGGCCTTGACCGCTACGGGACAGGTTACTACCACTAGGCTAGGCAGGCCCTATAAATTAGCAGGATTTCGGCTTGTTAGATAGACGTTACTACGCCCAGTACTATACGTGCTCTTATCAGATGTCCACACCGGCTTCCGGCTCTCACTTCTCCGCTTTCACCTTCCCGCCAGTGTCCTTGTACTTCTTTCGCAGGCCGTCTTCGGTAAAGAAGTCCGGCGGGAGGTTCGGAGCGTTGCTGCAGCTATCGTAAAAAATCTGGTAGATCCGCCGTCCGTTGTGTTCGCGAGTCACCTGCTTCGGAGTCTGAATGCCCTGAGCCAGCTCATAATTCGTGTAGATCATTACGTCTTCGTCTTTTTCGCGCGTTTCTTCATTCGGTGTGCTGGCCACCGTGCGCTCAGGCAAATGCGTCAGCCGGTCCAGGGCCAGACGAACCGTGCGGTCTTCCTCGTCGGTAAAATCGATCCACTCCACTTCGCGCAAATCCGCCGTGCCTAGGCCCGCGTAGTGAAGGAACACGCCTTCTTCATCAGCTCGATGTAGCAGCAAGTTCCTTACCTGCCGCTTCAGCCCGGCCTGAAACTCCCCTACCACTGTGGCGTCTGATTCGCTGACGCCACTTTTGTCCATGGTCCAGCCCTTGTCGCCGTCAAACAACTGGACCACGTCCCCACCCTTGATGGGCAGGTTTCCCCAAAGAACCGCGAACATTCCACCCTTCGTGCTCTTGACGATATATTCCGTTCGATTCTTGTTCGGATACTGCCAGTCGCTCTTTACGAAGGAATAGCCCAGCATCCCGCCGTTACGGTCAAACTGCGCCACCCGCCCTTCGCATTGGCTCTGCGTCTGATCCCGGTAAAGCCCTCCGCCCATAGCCTGAATGGTTTGATTCAGCAACTTCCGCGCCTTGGCCTTGTTTTGATCCAGGTCCATGGTGTCCGGGTTCTGCGCTCGCGCCGGCAACACCAAATAACCGAAGATCCAAAAAAAACCAAGGGCAGCCAGGGAGCCGGACTTGCAAACCCTTATCCGCACAACACCGAGCCTCCATTTACATTCAGAATCTCACCGCTGATGAAGTTCGCCAGGTCCGAAGCGAGGAACAGGATGGGCCCGGCAACTTCCTCTGCCGTCGCCGCGCGGCCCAGCGGAATCACGCTGGACGCCATCTTCTTTCCCGCCTTCGTGCTCAGCACTGGGTTCGACATATCCGTCGCCACCCATCCTGGCGCCACGCTGTTGACGAGAATCCCATGCGGCGCCAATTCCGTGGACAGACCCTTCGTCAAGCTGATGATCCCGCCTTTTGACGCGCCGTAGTGCGTGTGAAACGATTCTCCCCGCTGCCCGGCCGTCGAGCTGATCGGAATGATTTTCCCGGACTTCTGCTTGATCATTTGTGGCACCGTGAAGTGAATCACCGAATATACGCTCTTCAGGTTGATGCGGATCATGTCGTCCCACTGCTTTTCCGTCATCTTCTCAATGGGCAAATCTTCAAGGTTCCAGACGCCGGCGTTGGCAATCAGGATGTCGATGCGGCCCAGCCGCTGGATGGTGCGTTCCACCAGCTTTCGGTTGTCTTCGTGCTTCCCCGCGTCGGCCTTGAACGCTTCGACGCGCGTGCCGTTCTTGGCCGCCTCCTGCTCGATTTGACGCGCCGCCTCCTTCGCTGAGTTGTAGCTGAAAACCACGTCCGCGCCGGCCTGTGCGAACAGTTTAACCGCCGCCGCGCCAATCCCCCGCGAACCTCCGGTAATCAGTGCCGCTTTGCCTGCCAGTGAAATCATATTTCCCCCAGTGTTCTGTTTCGTAAAGTGAAAAGCGGTTGGATCCGGACTAAGACTTCAATGTGGAAACCCTGCGGGCTCCCTTTGCGGCAGAGACCAGTTCGGAAAACAACCGGTCGGCTAGAAGGTCTCCTCCCATGCGTTCCGGGTGCCACTGAACGCCAATCACCCAATTGGCGTCTCCGGTCCATTCCACAGCTTCTACCACGCCGTCGCTGGCCTGGGATGTGATCCGCAGTTGCCGGCCGGGCATGGCGATCGACTGGTGATGCGAGCTGTTCACTACCGCCTGCGTCGAGCCGGCCATCTTTGACAGCTGGCTCTCCGGCGTAAAGCGCACGTCGTGCCTCGGATCGTTTGGCGGTTCAGGCTGAATGTCCTTCCTGCGATGAGGGACAGTCGTCCCGGTTTCGCTGTGCACATCCTGAATCAGCGTTCCCCCGAGATAGACGTTCAGAATCTGGCATCCGTAGCAAATCGCCAGGACCGGTTTCTGCTCTCCAAAGGCATGGCCCAGAATGGCTTTGTCGGTCTCCTCCCGAGGCAGGTCCGGGGGTGCCGATTTGCCACGATTTGAGGCGCCATACTCCGCCGGATTCACGTCTGCCGGGCTGCCGGGCAGAACAAACCCGTCCAGCTCTGCCAGTTCCGTGTGTAGCGCCTCAGGGCGCGCAAGGGATAGAGTCACAGGCTCGCCCCCCGCCCTTTCCACCGCGTCCAGGTAATTCTGGAGTTTTGGCCGGTTCCCGGCCACCTCCTCCTGCGACGTCCGCCAGGGGATGCCTATCCTCGGTCGGTTGGGGCCGGTGAGTGTCATCGAATCCCAAATCGTAACATTGGGCGCAAACCCCGGCAACCTGGCCTCTTTTGACTGCGGCGGCTTGCTCCGCTTTCTCCCATCAACCGAGTTTTTCTAGCGGCCCCCTCGCGACGCGGGCCGTTTCCTTGACCTGCTTTTGAGCTAGTTCTTCGCCACAAAATCCAGAATCGGCCGGTTCCTCCCGGCCAGCGTCCGCCCCGGCTCCCCCTCCAAATCGAACACGATCACCTCATTCTCCCCCTGACGCATACACGGCCCCGGCGCATACAGGGTCTTTTGCGGCCCGATGTTCCAGATCCGGCCGAGAGGCATGCCATTTAGCCATAGCATCCCCTTGGTAAAAGAGTTGGTATCGAGGAACGTGTCCAGTGGCTTTGACAAATCGGAATGGAATAAGCCGCGGTAGAAACACGGGCCTTCACAGGGCGCTGACGTGAACGGAAGTTTTGCTACATCGGTCATGGGGAGGGAATAGATATCCCAGCCGAGGAGGGGCTTCCCGTCGAGTGTGACCTGTTTCGTGACACCCTTGCGCTCGGCTCGCAGCACAACGTTGAAGTTAATCCGCCCCATGTTCTCCACCAGAATATCCAGCCGCGCCCCGGTGGGCGGCACTTTCAGATGAACACGATTCTGCCCCAGCCGCCGATCGAGTGTGCCAACCCGCTTCCCATCCAGGAAAATCTGCGCGTAGTCATGCAACTTATCGAGCGCAAGATCGCCATCCGCCGGTCCGCCAAGCCGCTTGCGATACAGAATGTACCCATACGCCTGATCGAGGTCCTCCATGCTCATTACCTGTTCCGAATGAACAGGCGCGGGCAGCACACTCCACAACGAAACCGCTTCTTTGACCTTGAACTCAGGGATCTTCACAGCAGGTGTCACCGCTGGCACATCCGGCGGGGTTTTCCCTGTGGCTTTGCCAATCACATTGCGAAACGCAAAGTATTTCGGCGTGGGCCGGCCGCTTTCATCGAGCGGCGCGTTGTAATCGTAGCTGGTCACGTCCGGCTCATAGTTCTTACCGTCGCTGTTTGCGCCGTTCATCCACCCAAAACTCGTGCCGCCATGAAACATGTACAGGCTTACGGAGTACCCCTGCCGCAGAATCCAATCCAGATTCGCGGCCTCGATCTCGACGTTGGTCACTCCGTGTTTGCCTCCCCAATGGTCAAACCAGCCGTCCCAGAATTCGCTGTTCAGAAACGGGCCATTCGGATGAAGCTTCTTCAATTTCGCGAATTCCTGTTCCGCGGCGCCCTTGTCCGCTCCCCCGAAATTGATTCCGATGGGCAAATCGGGCAACGAACCCGCCGGAACCTCATCGGCGCCATCGGCGGTATAAAGCTGTGATTTGGTAAATCCTGCGTCGACCAGCATTCTGTGGATGTCCTGCATATACGCGTGATCGTCGCCGAACGAACCGTATTCGTTTTCCACTTGAACCAAAATGATCGGACCGCCGTTCCCGATCTGCAGCGGCGCCAATTGCTTGCCGAGCCGGTTCAGCCAGCGCCTTGCAGGCTCCAGAAATTTCGAATCACGGCTGCGCACGACCGTGGAATGGTCCTTCAGCAACCATGCGGGAATGCCGCCAAACTCCCACTCCGCGCACGCGTACGGGCCTGGCCGCAGGATAACGTACAGCCCTTCCTGTTGCGCCTCGCGGATAAATTCGGCCACGTCGAGATTGCCGGAAAAATCGTACACCCCCGGTCGCGGCTCGTGCGCGTTCCAAAAAACGTACGTCGTCACGGCGTTCAGCCCCATTGCCTTGGCCATGCGAAACCGTTCGCGCCAGTACGCCCGCGGGATGCGCGCGTAGTGCATCTCTCCCGAGATGATCTGAAACGGCTTGCCGTTAAGGAGAAATTGACCATCGCGCACGGCAAAACTATCTTGTGAAGCGCTTTGCGCCGTGATTCCTGTAGGCAGGAAAAGGAAAAAAACGAAGAAGTAAATGACCACTCGCTTGGGTTGCATATCTCTACTATGCCGCTATCGCGCGCACACCATCAACAACCCAAGACAAAAACAAAAATGTCATTCCAGACGGAATCCGCGATGGAAGAATCTCTCTTTTTCTTCGTTTTGTCTGATCCCAACCTCACGCCCGCCCCGCCAGCGTCTCCGCTTGCGCTTCCTGCAGACAAAACTCCGGCCGCCGAAAAAAGGCCGGCAACTCCGCCAATCGCTGCTGCAGCTTTCCCAACTGATCCGCGCGCACCGTCACGTGCCCCAGCTTTCTCCCCGGCCGTGGAGACTTGCCATAAAGGTGCAGATGGGTGTTCCGCACGCGCAAAACCTCTTCCGCCTCCGGCAGTTCGCCAATTAGATTCACCATCGCCGAGAAGCCCATGGTGGCTGTTGATCCCAGCGGCATCCCCAGGATCGCGCGCAGGTGATTTTCGAACTGGCTCGTCGCCGCTCCTTCAATCGACCAGTGCCCAGAGTTGTGCACGCGCGGTGCAATCTCATTCGCCAGCAGTTTTCCGTCCACCTCAAACAGTTCCAGGCAAATCACGCCCGCATAATCGAGCGTCTCCAGAAGTTTTCGCGCCGCCTCTTCCGCAGCCTGTTGCAGACCCGCGGCAAGCCGTGGCGCCGGCGCCAGCGAAAGTCGCAAAATTCCCCCGCGATGATGATTTTCCACCAGCGGATAAAAGGCGATTTCGCCCGAGCGTCCGCGAACTGCAAGAATGGAAAGCTCGCGCGTGAAGGCCACGAATTTTTCCAGAATCAACGGCACATCTGGCAACTCCTGCCTCGCCTTTTCTACGTCTTCCCCAGTCCGCAGCAGCCATTGCCCTTTGCCGTCATAACCCAGTCGGCATGTTTTTAGCACCGAGGGAAGTCCCACCTGTTTCACCGCCGCATCGAAATCTCCGCGTTTTGCAACCTCGGCAGAGTCCGTAGTGGGAATCCCCAGCCGCTGAAACAGCCGTTTTTCCCGCCTGCGGTCCTGCGCTTCTTCCAGTGCAATTGGCGACGGATACACTGGAACGCGCTCTGCCAGAAATCGCGCTGCTTGCACCGGCACATTTTCAAACTCGTACGTCACCGCCTCCAGCCCGTGCGCGAATTTTTCGAGGGCCGGCTCGTCCGTAAATTCCGCCGTCACGCGGTGTGCAATGCGTCCCACGGGCGCTTCGGGTGAGGGATCGAGAAACCGGAAGTGCAGCCCGAGTGGATAACCCGCCAGCGCCAGCATGTACCCGAGTTGCCCACCGCCCAGGATCCCGATGGTCATGCGCGCTTTTTCCTTTTCGGCTTTGTGATGGGCGCGATCACGCTGCTCAGCGCGGCCTTCGAAGGATCGGGCGTAGCTAGAACTTTCGCGGTTTGCGACTGCCGGAACTTTCGCAGCGCCTCACGAATCTCCGCATGCTTGTTCCCCAGAATCGCCGCCGCAAGCAAGGCCGCGTTGATGGCTCCGGCCTTGCCGATCGCGAGTGTCCCAACGGGAATGCCGCCCGGCATCTGCGCAATCGAGAGCAGGGAATCAAGGCCTTTCAAAGCCTTCGATTCCACCGGCACCCCGAGCACCGGTAAAACCGTTTTTGACGCCGTCATCCCGGGCAGATGCGCCGCTCCGCCTGCGCCCGCGATGATCACTTCAAGCCCGCGCTGCTCCGCCGACAAAGCGTATTCGAACAATAGATCTGGCGTGCGGTGTGCGGAAACTACGCGTGTTTCGTGAGCTATGCCCAGTTGCTCCAGAGTCTTCGCCGCGTGCTCCATCGTCTCCCAATCCGAAGTGGAGCCCATGATGATTCCAACAAGCGGTTTTACCGAACTGGCTTTGCTTTGCGCGCTGTCTGTCATATCCGCGGAATCTATCCTTTTTCCTTCTCTCCAAAAAGAGAACGCCGGCCGCATGGCCGGCTCGACCTCCGAACGAAGCTCTCATTCTACGGCGTTTTCTGCCCCGCCGCGACTTTTCCGCGCTCTTTCCAAGCATGCCGGAGCTGACCGACTAGATAGAGCGAGCCAGTAATGAAGATCGCGTCTTCCGCGCGGGCCTTCCCAAGGGCCCAGTCGAGTGCTTCCTCTGCATTCTTAATAACTGTGAAGTGGTTGGCGTGATGGCCGGCCATCTTTGCCAACTGCATGGCGCTGACCGCTCGAGGCGAATTTGGCTGCGTGAAGATAACTTCGCTGGCAAGCGGGAACAGCAACCCGGTCACCTCATCCACAGCTTTATCCCGCATCGCGCCGTAAATCAAAACCACGCGCCGTCCCGCAAAGTTCTCTTCCAAGAAATGACCGAGCTCCCGCGCCGCGCCGGGATTGTGCGCGCCATCCAGGCAAACGTCGGGCCGCAATTGCAGCTTTTCCAGTCGCCCCGGCCATTGCGCCTCGGCGATGCCGCGCTCGATGTTTTCATTCGAAATCCGGAATCCCTTTGCCTGCAGCACCCGCGCCGCCGCCGCGGCATTCAGCGCATTCTGTAACTGAAAGCGTCCCAGGAGTTGTGGCGCAATAGAAAACTCTGTGCCCGTCTCAACTTCCGTCACGCGGGCCCGCCCGCAGCCGCTCTCCATGCTCTCCTGCTCCACGCGAAATGCTTCGCCTGTCTCCACCAAAGGGCAATGCAGTTCCTCCGCCCGCGCCTGCAGAACTTTTCGCGGCTCCGCCATCTGCGGAGCACTCACCAGCGGCACGCCTTGCTTCAGGGTTCCCGCTTTTTCCCCTGCAATTTCCCTCAGCGAATGGCCCAGATAATTCTCGTGATCGAAATCGATCCGCGTGACGATGCTTACCACCGGCGTGATGACGTTCGTCGCATCCAGCCTCCCGCCCAGCCCCACCTCAATCACGCCGAACTCCACGCGCTCGTGGGCGAACACTTCAAAGGCCAGAGCTGTGACGCATTCAAAATAAGTTGGGTGCGCGCGCAGCTTTCCCTCTGCAAGAAGCTGCTCAATCACCGAATGGATGCGTGTGAAGGTTTGGGCAAACTGTTCGTCGCTGATCTCTTCGCCATTGATGCGAAAGCGCTCGTTGATGCGCTCCAGGTGCGGCGATGTGTTCAGTCCGGTGCGGAATCCCGCCTGCCGCAAAATCGATTCGACAAAAGCCGCCGTCGATCCTTTTCCGTTTGTTCCTGCGATGTGAACCGTGGGATACGCCCGGTCCGGCCGGCCCAGCCGCTCCACCAAAACTCGCGTATTTTCGAGGTCAAACTTCGCAGCCGCCGCCTGCGTCGGTGCGGCCAATTCGCGGCCAAGCGACAGAAGATACCGCACCGCGCTCACGTAATTCATCCGATTCGCTTCCACCCAGTTTTTCTTTGCTCTTGTAGGGCTCGCCTTCTGAGGCGGGCCGCTCAGTAAACTGTCATTCCGAACCGAGTCCGCGAAGTGAGGTACGGTCTTCCATCGCGCGCTTCGCGATGAATCCCTCTTTTCCGCGGGTGTCAGCTCATCAACAAATCGAGAGTGTTCGAAAGGAAGCCCTTCATGTCCTTGCGATGCACAACGGCATCCAGGAAGCCGTGTTCCAGCAGAAATTCAGACCGCTGAAAACCCTCAGGCAGCTTCTGCCGGATGGTCTGCTCGATTACGCGCGGCCCGGCAAAGCCGATCAGCGCGCCCGGTTCCGCAATGTTCAGGTCTCCCAGCATCGCAAAGCTCGCTGTGACGCCCCCCGTCGTCGGGTCTGTCAGCACGGAGATGTACGGCAGCTTCTCGTCATCCAGCCGTGCCAGCGCCGCGGACACTTTCGCCAGCTGCATCAGGCTGATCGTACCTTCCATCATGCGCGCCCCGCCAGAGCAGGAAACAATGATCAGCGGCTGCCTCGTTTCGATCGAAAGCTCAATCGCCCGCGTCACCTTCTCCCCGACCACCGCGCCCATCGACCCGCCGATAAAGCCGAATTCCATGGCGCAGCAAATCACATTTTTCCCCGCAAGTTGGCCTTCTGCCGTGATGATCGCGTCATTCATCCCCAGTTTCTTCTGTGCGTCCTTGATGCGCTTTGAATACGGTTTCGTGTCTACGAATTTCAATGGATCGGTCGACACCATCCCCGCGTCATGCTCCGTCCATTTCCCGTCCAGGAGCATTTCGAGGCGCTGCTTCGAGCCCATCCGGAAATGAAACTGGCATTTCGGGCAAACCAGCTGGTTCTCTTCGAGGTCCTTGCGAAATACAATCGCCCGGCAGGACTCGCACTTCGTCCACAATCCTTCCGTACGCACGCGGCGTTCTTCCGGCGGCGTCGGCTGCTCAATCGGTTTTTTGTCTCGTTTAAACCAAGCCATGGCAGACTAGTTTCAGTTCTCAGTAATTAGTTCTAGGTCAAAATGCTAGTTTGCTAACACTTCTTGTTTGTTCTAAGTCTTAAGTTCTAAGTTCGCCAGTGAAAACGCCTCTCCGTCTCTCAAATTCCCAAAACCAGATACGCGTAAATCCCCTTCGAACTTCAGACTTCCAGCTCCCGACTCAAAACTTAGAACTTATTACTTAAAACTCTCCCGGAAAACTGACCACGGACAACTGCAAGCCTCAGTAATCAATCCCCCGCTGCGCCAGTATACCCTTGGTGTACGGGTGTTTCACTTCTTTCATTTCTGTTACCAGATCGGCCTGTTCCAGCAACAGCGGATGTGCATTCCGACCGGTGCAGATTACATGCACCTGCTCCGGCCGTGTTTTTAGCGCGTCCGCCACTTTTTGCGCGTCCAGCATCTTGTAGCTGATCGTGTAGTTGATTTCGTCCAGAATCACCAGATCGTACTTCCCGCTGTAGATGGCCTCACGTCCTGTTTCCCAGCACTCTTCTGCCATCCGGATATCCTCGGGATCCGTTTCCGCGCCACCGACCTTCACAAACCCCCGCCCCATGGGGCGAATTTCAAACTTGTCGTCGCCGAGCATTTTCGCTGCGTCCAGTTCGCCGTAGTGCCACGAGCCCTTGATGAACTGCACCATCAGCACACGCAAACCCTGTCCCACAGCGCGAAACGCGGTGCCCAGCGCGCAAGTCGTTTTCCCTTTGCCGGGACCGGTATAGACAATCAGCAAGCCTTTTCCCTCGGGCATCGTTTCTATCCTCAGTGCGGTGAGCGTGGGCGCAGCGGAAGAATCCCAGTGTGCGGAGTTACCCTCGAAACGTCAAGTTATCGAGGGGAGTCGTTCGTGAAGCTACAATCCTAGTTTTTTCACGAGCGCGCTCGCGATCAGCCGGATATGCTCCAGCGCCACCTCACCCAGCGAGCGATTAGACGGTGTCTTCTTGTCGCTCAGCACGATCCACAATCCCGGTCGATAGACTTCCTCATCGCCAGGGCAGATCGCGCCCGTCAACTGAACGATTTCCAACTGGGGAACGCCGGTCAGGTCCAGATCCACCAAATGCGTGGTGTTGGTCGTCGGCGGCGGATGTGCAACTAGGTCCGTTAGGATACCCCTGGCATCATCAACCAGGTCCCGAAAGCCTTGCGACACCAGGATTCCATCGATGTCTCGCGGCGTAGGCTGCTCGACCTGGTCTAGGTCGTAATCGGGCATTGGCTTCGTCAGGGGAATCTCGATGGCTACGGAAGGTTTGTTCTTGTCCGGGGCAATGCGCATGGGCATCCAGTGTCCCGCGCCTCGCCAATTCGCGCAACTCCCAAAAAGTGTATGTTCTCTACCTTCGATAGCCTAGGCTTCAGCCT
>Ga0187772_10000042_pt1 | contig 44482 bp, 40 predicted proteins | sample 0116_SJ02_MP15_2_FD_133137 | JGI IMG/M metagenome (GOLD analysis project Ga0187772, IMG submission 133137) | Tropical peat soil microbial communities from peatlands in Department of Meta, Colombia - 0116_SJ02_MP15_20_MG | ecosystem: Environmental > Terrestrial > Soil > Wetlands > Peat | place... | reverse complement strand
GCCAGACCCAACGTAGTCTTGCCAGAGCCGCTCTCGCCTACGATGCCGACGACCTCGCCCTTCTTCGCGTTCAGTGATACCCCGTTCAGGATTCTCACTCTGCCGTCAACAGATACGAAATCGATCGTCAAGTCTTTGATGTCAAGCACTGTGCCATTGCCGCTCTCCTCCGGAGGGCGGGCCGCTTCAGGTGGCCGGCTGCTTATCCCGGGCGCCAGAGTCTGGCGAGCGTCGGTCTCGCCAGGATTATCGACAACCAAGGCCGAGAACCTACGTATTTTTCCCTCCCGTAGTCGTATTAACTCTTTCTTGTGTGAGTCGATTTGCGAATAATACGGCGTAGGGTGTGCGTAACCCTGAGCAGGCCTGCTTCGTTTCACGAAATACCATGCGATGGACTAGTCGTCTGCATGAAGCGGAGATGAAAGCAACCGAAGCGTACTGAGGCTCTCGGTAGCCGTAGCACGATCTACTTCGCGACGATGTTAGGGAAGTTAGAAGTGTGGAAGCTGAGTCGGTACTTTCCGCCCGCTCCGACGTAGATTGCGCCTTCGTTCTTCAGCGAGCGCAGTGCCCTAGCAAAGTCCGCCTTTGGGATTCCCAGCTCAAGGGCGACATCGTTCCTCCCCTCCCTTACGAGCCCGACCGCAACTGCGTTCAGTATTCTCGCCTCTGGAGGAGAGTCTTCGTATGGGACCGCGAGTGGGATCAGCCCGAAGGGAGCAGCGAATGCTCTATCAGGCTCTGAATTTGGAAGCGGAGTTTGACTCTCTGGCTCCAACTGCTTCAAGCGGTACTTCCTACCGCTTTGGAATGCCAATATGTTAGGAAATGCGCTCCGCGTTCGGCTTTTAAAGATTTCCAGCGTATTCAACTATTTTCCTTACCAACGCGAAAGTATGACCTTCTCGTCTGTGAAGAATTCCACCGTGTCTGCTTTGGGGGCGCAATGTTCCGAAGAAGGAATCCTTCGTCCCTCCGAATGGGTAGAAAGCTGATGGTGCCGCGACGCCGATGTTGATTCCTATGTTGCTCGGCGTTTGCCAGTCGATCGAACTCGCGCGCTGCCCTGCCGGATGAAGTGAATATGCTAGCCGAAACTGGAGACGCGAGCAAAGCGGTATAAGCCTTCTACGCGAAGTTGCCGCCATGAGCGAAACCTTCTATGCTCTCGACCACCGCTACGTCCTCGATTGCCTTCCACCTCGCGAGAAGATAGTCGTCGCCAGGGCGCGAGGAGTGAAGATTGAGGATGCAGATGGCAGAGTATACACCGACCTTTTCTCGGGAATAAGCACCAACAATCTCGGTCATTGCCATCCTGAGGTTGTCGGGGCGATAGCGAGGCAAGCTAAGAAGTTCATGCATGTGTCGGCTTACTACTACCACGAACTGGAGGCAACTCTCGCCCAGAAACTTTCTTCCATCGCGCCGGGAGAGCTCTCGAAGACGTTCTTCTGCAACAGCGGGACTGAGGCTGTCGACGGCTCTGTTAAGATCACCAAGCTGTACGCTAGTTCGCGAGGAAAGAGCGGGGCCACCGTTGTCGCCCTGAAGGGCTCGTTCCATGGGAGGCTTTCCCTCACGCTGTCCCTGACAGGTCAGAGGAAGTTCAAGGCCAACCTAGGGAACTACGCGAACTATCCGGGTGTTGTCCACACACAGTCGCCATACTACTACAGGTACGGCGAAGGTGTTTCGGAGGGAGAGTTCGGCAAGCGTTGCGCGGATGAGATTAGAGACGCGATAGAGAACTATGCGGCAGGCGATGTCGCTGCGGTCGTCGTCGAACCGATTCTAGGGGAAGGCGGGATAATAGTGCCCCCTGACACTTTTCTGCCTAGGGTCGCGTCAATCTGTAGAGAGGAAGGCGTTCCCCTCGTGGTCGACGAAGTTCAGACGGGGTTCGGAAGGACAGGGAAGGTCTTCGCGTGCCAGCACTGGTCGGTGGACCCTGATGTGATGGCCTTGGCGAAGGCTCTCGGTGGGGGCCTTCCGTTGGGAGCAATCATGGTCTCCGAGAACGTCTCCAAGGCAATCCAACCAGGCGACCATTTCAACACATTCTTCGCGAATCCCGTGTGCTGTGCGGCGGCCCTGGCCGCAATATCAGTTCTACAGAGAGAGAATTTGGCCCAGAGAGCTTCGAAGATTGGCACCGAGGTGCTGAAGAGGCTAGGCGAGGCCCAAGAGAAGATCCCCAGCATAGGGGATGTGAGGGGCAAGGGGCTCATGATCGGGATTGAGCTAGTCAAAGATCGTAGCACCAAGAAACCTGCTCCAGAACTGGCCCAGGAAGTCAAGAAAGAGATGCTAAGGAAGGGATACATCGTGGGGGTCGGGGGCATATTCAAGAATGTGGTCAGGCTCCAGCCTCCACTAATCATCGCAGAGGACGAGGCCGAAAAGGCAACTTCAGAACTAATCAATTCAATGAGGCGGACTTCGCGCCAGTGACATATCTCGCGGCCAAGGCGGGGGAGACCCCTTCGGTCCCTCCCACTTCGCCTAGACCGCCATGGCTTTCAGCTTCCTAGGTTCAGACTGACGAGTTTCTGCTCGGTCATTTCGACCATTGTGTCTCTGACCCCCTCCCTTCCGAAGCCCGTCTTCCTTCGGCCGCCGAAGGGGAGGGCGTCCCATCTGAGCCTTGTCGAGTCGTTGACGATTACAGAGCCAGCGTGTATTCTCTTGGCTAGGTTCAGCGCCATCCTGTAGTCCTTGGTGTGGATGGCGGCCTGCAGCCCATACTCAGACGCGTTGGCCATACTCAGCGCCTCGTCCGGGGTCTCGAACGTCGAGATTGGAGCGATTGGCCCGAAGACCTCCTCCTTCATGGCTGCGACGTTTGTGGAAACATTGCTGACGACCGTGGGCTCGAAGTAGCTCCCCTGTCGGTCGATCCTCTTCCCTCCGATGAGCAACCTCCCTCCCTTTGCGACAGCATCGTCCACGATCCTTGCCATATCCTCTACCGCAGACTGGCTTATCACAGGCCCCACGTCAGTCGCTTCGAGCAGGGGGTCGTCCACCCTGAGCTTGGAGGTGAGGTCGACGAAGCCACGGATGAATTTGTCCGCGACTCCGCCCTGGACGAAGAAACGCTTGCTCGAGTTGCAGTTCTGGCCAGCGTAGTCGAATCTTCCCTTGACCGCTGTCTTGGTCGCTTTTTCCAGATCTGCGTCATCGAACACGATAACAGGGTCAGATCCGCCCAGTTCCATTATCGATCGCTTCGCATGCATGGCCGCTTTGGACGCCACGTGAAGGCCGACCTCGGTCGAACCAGTGAAGGTGACCAGGTCGACGTCGGGGTGCTCGACGAGGGAGTCCCCGATGTCCGCGCTCCGACCTGTCACGAGGTTGACACATCCTGGCGGGAGACCGGCGTCTGACAGTAGGGCAGTCATCTTCGCCGCCGACAGGGGTGTCTGAATACTCGGCTTGACGACCAAAGTGTTCCCTACTGCAAGGGCCGGGGCGACTTTGTGGGCGAAGGAGTTTACGGGGAAGTTGAACGGCAGAATCGCCGCTACCACGCCTACGGGCTCGCGTGTCGTGAAGACCATGCGGTCCTGGTTCCCGGCGGGGTACTCGTAGGCGTCGACGCGGTGGACCCTTCCTTCGAGCATCCTAGTAGCCTCCTGAGCCGCTGAGGTGAAGACGCCAGCAGCTCGGATGACCTCGATTCTGCTGTCCCTGATAGGCTTCCCCGCTTCTGTCGCGAGGGTGAGGGCGAAGTCCTCGCCCCTCTCTCTCAGGAGTGCGGCGGCTTTGAGCAGAATCGCGCTACGCCTGTTCAACGGATTCCCTGACCAATCCTCGAAGGCCAGTCTGGCGGCTTCGACGGCTTCCTTCACGTCGTCCTTTGTCCCCTTGCTAATCCTGTCGACTACTTTCCCTGAGCCGGGGCTGATGAGGGGGACCGTCTCCGCTTTCTCGACATTCTTTCCGTTTATCACGAGTCCGACTGTCATGGAGTCGGCGGCCCCTTGAAGGTGTTAATACGGTAATCGAGGGAAAGCGTTCCCACTGACGCTGAAGAATCCGTGGCGCCTGTCAGGGACTGCTACCTTCGGAGGCTCTGGCTTACTGGAGGATGGTCTGATTGAAGACCTCCAGTCCTTTCTCCAAGAGCGGCTCTTCGATTGTCAGGGGGGCCATGAACCGGAGGACGTTCCCGTAATGCCCGCAGGTGTGCATGAGAAGACCGCTCTCGAAGAGGCGTCTCCTGAACTCCACAGCCAACTTCTTGGAGGGCGCCCTTGTCTGCTTCGATTCGACGACTTCGTTCCCTATCATGAACCCGACCCCTCGGACGTCGCCTATGTTGCTTGACTTGGAGGCTGTCTTTTCGAACTCTGCTTTCGCTTTGAGGCCGAGCTTGGCGGCCCGCTCAGGTATCTTGTTGGCCTCCATGTAATCGATGGAGGCCGAACCCGCAGCCATGGCGAGCACGTTCCCCCTGTAGGTGCCGAGATGGAACCCGTCGCTCAGCGCCTTGTCGTACTCTGCCTTGTAGGCAACGAGAGACAGCGGGATTCCGGCGCCGACCGACTTCGACACGCACATTATGTCGGGAGTAGTGCCCGTTAGCTCGCACCCCCAGAACTTCCCTGTCCTTCCGAACCCCGTCTGGACTTCGTCAATAATCAGTGGGGCCTGCGCCCTGTCCGCAATCTCTCTCAACCCTGGGAGGAAGTCGCTGGGAGGAGGGATGTACCCCCCTTCGCCCTCCACCGGCTCGACTATGATGCCGGCGAGGTCGTCGAGGCCCGAGTGCTCGTCCTCGATTAGGTGCTCGAGATACCGCAGGACCACCTTCCCCTCATCTCCCTTCTTCTCCACGGGGAGTGGAAAGCGGTAGGAGTAGGGGTAGGGGAGCCTGAAGACACCCTGCCTTGGGACTCCAGCGTACTCGAGATAGTGGCGGGAGGAAGTAAGGCTTACTGCGCCTTGATGCACCCCATGATAGGAGCCTTCGAAGGCAACGATTGTTCTCCTGTTAGTGACCCTCCTCGCTATGGCGACCGCTGTCTCGCAAGCGTCGGCGCCAGTGACTGTTGTCATGATCTTGGCGCGGCCCTTCAAACCTCCCGGCAGGACAGAGTGCATCCTTTCGAGGAAGCCGATCCTGGTCTCGGTGGGGATCTCCAAGGCGTGCCAGACCTTGCCGAGCTGGGCGCTGACCGCTTTCGCTATTGCGGGATTGCGGTGCCCAAGGTTGAGAACGCTTATCCCACTTAGCCAGTCAATGTACAGGTTCCCGTCAACGTCCTTGACGGTTGCGTTCTCCGCAGAGTCGATTGCGAAGGGGAATGCCTTGCTGTACACAACGGCTCTTGTCTCTAGCTCTTCCTGTTTCCCGAGGAGCTCCTTGGATCGGGGACCAGGAGGCTTCACAACAATATGCGGCGCCATCATCGTGTGTGCTTGTGCCATTTCACAACTCGAGCAACGGAAGCGTTCCAGCTCTTATTAACGTGCCGAGACCTTTTTCGACCGTGTCTGACATCGTAAGAATCTTCGAAAGGTTCCACATTTCCATGTGCGGAGGGCCGGTTCGGGAAAGCGCGTATAACGTTGACAAGAGGAGGTCCCACCGAGTGACATGAAGTCTCTTGTTTTAGGAGCATCGGGGCAGATTGGAGCGTATACCGTCCAAGACTTGGTGGAGTTTTCCAAGGCCGAAGTGGTAGCATCAAGCCGGAAACTCGGGAATGTCAAGAAAGCGGTGGACGACCTGCACCTCGGGAACAAGGTCCAAGTCATGGAACTGGACGCCAGCGACACAGATGCAGTTGCGAAGGTCGCGAAATCAGAGGAGGTCGACACAGTGGTCAACTGCGCCTGGTACCAGACCAACATAGCAGTCATGAAGGCCTGCCTCCGGGCGGGGGCTCACTACACGGACCTGGGTGGTTTCTTTGACACTTGCCTCAAACAGCTGGAGTTCGACAAGGAGTGGAAGAAGGCGGGGATAAACGCGACCATAGGTCTTGGGAGCACGCCGGGTCTGACCAACGTCGCTGGAGCGGCTGGCGCGGCGAAGCTGGACAAGGTGGACACAATCAACATTTACTGCTCCTGGGGCAACACCCTCCCCGTGAAGGAGCCTGGCTGGCCAGGTTACTCCATCCGGACAGTCATGGACGAGTTCACGCAGGAGCCTGTCATGTGGCTCGATGGGAAGCACGTCAAGCAACCCGTTCTTTCCGGGGAGACGACGGTGACGATGCAGGAACCAATCGGCAAAGTCACTGCATACTATGTGAAGCACTCCGAGCCTGCGACCCTCGGAAGGTACGTCGGCAAGGGGTGCCGCAATGTGACATTCCGGATCGGGTTCCCAAGCACAGACTTCGCCACCTTCAAGACTTTGAGGGGCCTTGGATTCGCTGAGACTGAAGGGATCCAGTTCGGCAACCAGAAGGTATCGCCTCTCGACTACCTGACGGCGATGTATCAGAGAGCCATATCGAAGTCAAGGCATGACGCTCCGCCGAAGGAGGAGTACGAGTATGACGCCTTCAGGATAGACGTTTTCGGAGCCCTGAAGGGGACCCCGGCTACGGTCACATACCACATAATGACATGGAACGACCCCAAGAGGGGCATACCCTCGGCCAGAGACACCTCGGTGCCCCCTGCAGTGGTTTCATACTGGCAGGGAACAGGGAGAATCAAGGAACCAGGAGTGTTCCCGCCGGAAGCGACGGTCGACCCCGAGCCCTTCTTCGTCGAGATGGGCAAGAGGAAGATCAGAGTGGAGGAGCATTTCACCAAGACAAAGAAGTTCTACTGAAAGTCAGCGAACCGCTGCGATTCTAGATGGCCTCCACCATCTCCATGGAGACCTCTGACCTCAGGAGTTCTTTCACGACGGTCTTGAAGATCTCCAGGTGGTTTTCGACATCCTCTCTTGTGTGCTGCACCGACACGGTCCACTGTTCGTCAGGTCCCGTGGCCATGGGAATCACTCCCCGATTCAGCATCGCAGTATAGTAGGTCCACCACGTTCCCACGTTCACGTCGAGGAAGCTCCTCCAGTCCGTCACCTCGTGGTCTGTGAAGTGCATCGTGCCGCTGACCCCGATGGCTTGAACCTTTGCCTTGAGCTTCGCGTCTTCGATTATGTCCGTGTACCCGTGAGCCAGTTCTTCACCGAGCTTGGCCGCCCGGGCCAGCTTCTCCTTGGTCAGGATTTCAGTGAGCGTCACCAGCCCAGCCTTCACAGCCACCGGGTTCGAATTGAACGTCCCGGCGTGGGCTACGACCCCTGGCACGATGGCGTCCATGATTTTCTCCTTTCCGCCCAGCACGGAGAGCGGATACCCTCCTCCTATTGCCTTCCCCATCGTCTTGAGGTCTGGCGCGACGCCGAACTCGCCTTCGACACCGTGGTAGAACTTCCCGCATGTCTTCACCTCGTCGAAGATTAGGAGGGCTCCTGTCTCGTCGCAGAGATGGCGCAGGGCCTCCAAGAATCCCCGCTTCGGTGGGACGAAACCCATGTTCATCGGAATGGGCTCCAGGATCACTCCCGCAAGGTTGTCTTTGTCTTTCTCCACGGCTTTTTCAACGGAATCGAGGTTGTTGAACTGCGCCACGATTGTGTTCTGAAGTATCTCATCGAGCATCCCCTGCGATGAGGGGACGATGTTAGGGACACTCGAGTTCCCGGTTTTCGCAAGGGACGGCTTGACGTTGACCATGAGAGTATCGTGTGAGCCGTGGTAGCACCCCTCGAATTTCAGAATCTTCTTCCTCTTGGTGTATGCGCGCGCCAGCCTCACGGCGTGCATGGTCGATTCGAGTCCGGTCGACGACAGCTTGACCTTGTCCGTCATGAATCTCCGGCAGATCGTCTTCGCCAGGGCGGCGACATCCTCTCCCTCGAATCCGAATATTGTCCCGTTACCCACCTGTTCCCGGATTGCCCTGACGAGGATCGGGTGTGAGTGGCCGATTCCAAGTGCACCGAAGGCCATGTTGAAGTCCATGTACTCGTTCCCATCGGCGTCCCAGAGCCTGGACCCGCGACCCTTCGCAAAGTAAAGCGGGTAGGGATCCAGATACCTGTAGTTGCTGTTCACCCCGTAGGGCATCCACTTGCTTGCCTCTTCGAATATCTTCGAGGAACGCCTCGTCCTTTTCTTCAGCGCCTCTGCCTCCTTCTCCCCTATCTTCTCCACGGTTCCACCGACTACGGGCGCCACCTCTTGTTGTATAAACGCCCTTTCCCTTTTTTCTGTCGGAGCACGTCCTTGACCTGCACCCAAACATCAATGTCCTTACAGGTTTGGGTAAGATGCGGGTCAGTTGTTTAGGGACAGGTGCTATAAATAACAAACTCGAGGTATGTGTTCGCGGGTCCTGTCGTTGGCCTCGGAAACTGAAGTCAAGACAGCCAAACCGACGGTTTTCGTACGAGAGGCAACAGGGCTGGTGCGCGAGGTAGGCGCCTGGTCCTCGTTTATGGCAGTATTCTTTCTGGTAACTGGTGGCGTCGTCGTGTTGTTGCTGGGTACGATGTACACGGCTCCGGGCGCAAACTGGCCCCTAGCCATGTTCGTCGCATTCTTGCCTTCGCTCCTTGCGGGAGGAATGTTCACCATCATCGGCTCGTCTCTGCCACGGGCGGGTGCTGACTACGTATTCACTACTAGGGCGACTAAACCGATAATTGGCTTCGTCAACTACTTTGGGCTCAACGTCGCGTTCATCCTGAACATAGGCATATTCGCCTACTACGGCTCGTCTTACCTCGGTTACTTCCTTTCCGGGTTTGGCGCCTTCTATAACAACACCAGCCTAGTGAACCAGGGTGCGAATCTCGTCACCTCCACTCCGACCTTTGTTATAGCACTCTTGATCATTCTTGTTTTCGGCGCGATGTCGGTGATGCGTCCCAAGAACGTCTGGAGGATAATATTCTGGGTTGGGGTCGTCTCCATGATTGGCACGGTGATAATGTTCGTGGCCATGGCAGGTATCACATCCGGTTCCTTCCAGACGGCGTACAACTCGTTCATGGCGAGCTCCAACTCCACCTACACATCGGTGATTGCACAGGGCGGAATCAGCATGCCAGTTGCTTCGCTGGCGGCGACGGCCGCAGCCCTTCCATTCGCATGGTTCTCCTACACGTGGTACAACCTCTCGCTTGGATGGACCGGAGAACTCAAGAACGTGAAAAGGTCACTTCCGATAACCATCATCGTCGCACTAATAGCAATCGCGGCTTACTACATGATCTTCAGTGGTCTAATGGTCAGGGCCTTCGGCCAGTCCTTCCTGAACAATTGGAGTTCCCTGGCCGCCAGCGGCAATTCCCCTATACCCGGAGTTGGCAATTTCGTCCCCTTCTTCATCTTTATAGCCGACAAAGCACCCTGGATCTACGTCGCCGCTTTTCTAGCGCTATGGATACCGACCGTCTTTGAGTTCCCTGCGGTAATCATCTCTCAAACGAGGTACCTATTTGCCTGGGCATTCGACAGAATCCTCCCCGACAGGTTCGCTTCCGTAAGTGACAGATTCCACACCCCCATTTTCGCTACCGTGCTAGTGCTGATAGGCGGTACAATCGGGGCTGCCCTCATGGCCACCCTAGGCGCAAACAGTGCGAACTTCGCCGATCTCACATTCGATATATTCTCTTTCGGCTTCATAATACCAGCCATAGCGGCCATAGTATTTCCATACGTGAGGCGGGATATGTTTGAATCGAACTTCAGCACCAAGAAGTTTGGACTGCCGCTGCTGAGCTGGCTCGGACTGGGGACGGCGGTCTACCTGATCTATTCGACCTATGTCGCTTATTCGGCCGGCGACTTTACACCCTACAACTACGCAGCTGTGCTCTTCGCGACGATATACTGCCTCGGACTCGCGGTTTATGTTGTGAGCTATTTCTGGAACAAGAGAAGAGGGCTCCCCCTCAGCCTGGTCTTCAAGGAAATACCCCCAGAGTAGGCAGCGGCTTCGGAAGAGTCTATCCCGAAGTCAGAACGTATGACTTCACTCTGTCTCCGTCCAGCTCGCACAGGAGCCCTCTCAGAATCCCTGAGTTGTACTCGCTGCCCGGGTTAAAGCAGAGTGTCCTGCCAATCTTCACCACCCCTCTCGCTTCGTGAATGTGGCCGTGAATCCCTGCAAGGGGCTGGTACTTCTCGATGCTGCTTCTTACGGCGGTGCTGCCCGCCGAGGCCATGAGAATCTGCCCTCCGGATACCACCGGTTTGAAGGTCGGGTCGAGCATGGGGGCTTGGTCGATGGTTGTGTCGATGGGGGGAACGTGGAGATTGAACATAGCCTTCTTCATGTCCTTCACCTGCCCTGCCATCTTCTCTATTTTCCCTGTTAGGACGTCTTCGTCTACCTCCCTCGGACTCTTCCATGGTGTGTGGTTCGTGGTTCCCATGGTGATCATCTCGTGCTCGTTGTCCAAGTTCACGACTTTCTCCTCAGGATTGATTACATAATCACCTGAGTCAAGGGCCTCGTCTATGGCGTATGTGTCGTCGTTCCCGGGAGAGATGTAGCAAGTTATACCCGTCCCCCTGAGCCTCTCGTCTGCCAGTTTCATCCAGCGCTGCACGCTCTCCTTCATCAGGCGTTCGAAGAGCTTGTCGACCTTGGCCCTGTCGGCTTGCAGCTCCTCCATCTCCTTCGGATCCGTCATGTGGGGGTAATAGCCCGAGTCTCGCACTTTCTGTAGCATCTTGTCCGTTTCCTCCTGAGACTTCAGTGTGACTTCTTCTCCTCCATAGCTGCAAATGGTTGTCCCGTCAGCCTGCTTGACGAATGGAACTATCATTTTCCCGGTGATGTCCCCGCCAAGCACAAGGACGTTCACTCCGTAGAACTTCCCTGCATTGACGAACTTGCGGAAGCATTTCTCTGAGCCGTGCACGTCAGTGACAAAATACACCTTCGTCTTCGTCATGGCGGCAGCGATCGTCTCGCTGCGAATAAATAAAGTCCCTAACATTCAGGACTTGGCTTGGGCGCCGTCGTTCGCCATCCGTGAATCGACGACCTCTTTGTCTGCCTCCGGGAGCTCGTACCATCTCATCTTCTCTCCTACTCTCGCCCTCATTTTCCACCTGAAATCCTTGGGCTTATCCTCAATCATGGTTCTGAGCTTGTTCGCTCGCTCCCTGACTGAGGCCTTGGTATCGTCCTCCAGATTGAGATCCTCCAGCTTAGCCAGGAGCCTGTCGAGGTTCATTGTGAATGTCTTGTAGATGCCCCAATCGCTGGCGCACAGGTTCGCGATGTAGGCGCCGTTAATCATTTCCTTGTCGCCGGATCCTACGTCGTAGTCTGCGAAGAGGCACACAGCGTCCTTCAGATCCTTTTCGTTCACTGCAATTATCTGAATCTTCGTGATGAGCATGTCTGCAAGCGAGATTGTCTTGCTGTCGACCTCCAGCCTGTCCCTGAAGTTGAAGCTGTGACACATTTCGAAGACGTCGAGGAATACGTCCACGCGCCTCTGGTTGGCCATGTCGTTGAAGATCAGCCTCCTGTAGCCCTGCATGGCGTTGAACTTGTCCCTCGGAACGTAATCGAGCGAAGCGAATAGCTGCTTGATCTCCTTTGACTGTTTCGCGTGCCCCATGAAATCCACATCCACATACTTCCTTTGGAGGCCTGGGCGTTTGGCCGAGGGACAGCGGAACCAGAAGGAAACACCCCCGAACAGTCGGAGCACTACACCGTTGGCATCGGCAGCTTCTAGCACCCGTCCTGCTTCCTCCACGGGGCTCTCAAGGGGAGGCATTGGACGTCGCAGATTGTCTCCTCTTTTATTCTTGATGGATGGGGGCAGACACACGCCCTAACGGGAGGATATTCGGAATCGCGTTCCGATTTCCGGAGATCTGGGAGGCCTTCTGTGCATGTTCCCCCTGCACAATGGGACGAAGAGCCACCGACGAACCGCCAATGTTTTACTAACCGGTGCAACAGCCAAGGCTCGATGGCGGAGCCACAGCAGACAGCAGAGCGCGACACCCTCCGCATCTATGGGATGTCCTTCGATTTTCCCGCCTCCCAGAAGCTGGAATTCGACCCGAAGTTCACTCGGGAGGAGGGGAGCGTGGCCGTGAAGTCTCCCACGAAGTCCGTGGTCTTCGTCACGTGGGGAGAACTCCAAAGAGTAATCAAGAAACTGCCCACGCCAAGGGAACATTCAAGGTACAGCATAGAAAGAGCTGCAAATAGTTCCCGAGGGAAATTGAATCATGTCGAGCAAAGAGACGTGCGGATCAACGGACACCCCGCTGCCTACAGCCGAGCCGAGATCGAGATTCCGCGGGGGATGCTTGGTCCGCAGAGACCCAACCAAGAGATAGTATCGGTGCACTTCCACTGCGACAGGACTTCCCGGTACTTCGTTATCTACACCAGTTCTGATTGGGGGGGTCCTGGCGTGCAGGGGCGAGACGATGTATTCCGGGTCGTGACAGAAACCTTCAGGTGCCATTGACCTCTTTTGACCCGGTAAGGTGCGTCGACAGTCAAGCAAGACGTAGGTAGTGCCCCGTTCGGACCCTTAACCGCCGTGTCAGTCAGACAGATGAAGGTCGGAGACCAGCAGAACTTCGTCTACCTGCTTGTCGACGAGCCTAGTGGCGAAGCGATTGTAATCGACTCGGGTTGGGAAATCGAACCCATTGTAACCATTGTCAGTGCCGAGAAGCTTGACGTAAAGTATGCCGTCGCCACCCACCATCACTCGGACCACAGCTCTACCCTGTGGCAGCTTGGCCGACTATTTGATGCCAAGATCGTGGCTTTCAGAAGTTCGCCAATCTCCCATGATCTTGACGTCGACGACGGCGACACTTTGAGAATTGGTGGGCTGGAGGTGAAAATCCTGCATACGCCGGGCCACACCGAGGACAGTATCTGCCTTTACGACGGGAAGCATCTGTTTACCGGGGACGCCCTGCTGATTGGGAGCTGCGGGAGGACCGACTTCGTGGGAGGCTCGCCGAAGCAGATGTTCTGGAGTCTGCATTCAGTGATTCTCAATCTGCCACCTGAGACCATTATCTACCCGGGGCACGATTACGGGGAGGTTCCATTCAGGAAACTGTCTGCCGAAGCAAGGGCGAACCCTGCACTTCTGGCCAAGGGGTATGGAGAATTCCTAGACGTTGTGAAATCGTGTGGCCCTAGCTTAGGTCATCGGCCGACCAAACGCAGACATTGAACCCTACGTTGGGCTGAGCCAGTCCAACTTTATCTATCCAGACCTCAGGCAACCTAACCGATGACCTTGCCTTGAAGCCTGTTCGGATCCAGCGGAAACGCACCAGAGGTTTCGATCTCCAAGCGGAGGGGAGGAAGATTAACGGATTGGACACCGTCTATGTGGGCCGGCCCAGTGTGTGGGCTAATCCGTTCTTGTCCGATCGCACCAGAGTCCATTCCCCGAAAGTACTCCAGGGCGTCATGGAGGTCTATAGGCTGCACATTCAGCATTTGCTGGAGCAGGACCCAGACTTCCTGGAACCCTTGAGAGGTAAGAACCTCGCCTGCTGGTGCCCGCTGACAAATCCAAAATGGGAGAAGGTCTACTGTCATGCAGACGTCCTTCTCGAAATGGCGAACCCGTGACGACCAAGCCCCATCAGCGCTAGACACGCCTCAGCACGCTTTGGGGCTTTCTCAGGAGTGAGAATCGACCCTCGGTGTTAACTGTCTGGGAGTCTTTGACAAGCCGATCGGTTCTTGCCTGCACGCCCGATCGCTCTCACGTCGGTAGAGCTTCCCCCAGCGGCCACGAAGGGAAGTATCTCTGTCGAGGAAGCGATGGCTCGGAGGAGGTCGATCAGACACTACGGTCCGAACCCGATGACACTCGGCTCCCTTTCACAGATGCTCTGGGCGGCTCAGGGGGTGACGGAACAAGATGGAGGTTTCCGGACCGCTCCCTCGGCCGGAGCTCTCTACCCGCTCGAAGTCTACGTCGTGGTGAGGAAGGACGGGGTTGAAGGCCTCCCCGAAGGCGTTTACCATTACCATCCCGAGGGACACATCTTGACGCTCGTCAGAGAAGGTGACGTCTCTACAGAATTGGAAGCTGCCACTTGGGGGCAGGAGATCGTTAAGGAAGCCGCGGCAACGATTGTAATGACCGGAGTGCTCAGCAGGACGAGGGAGAAGTACGGCAAGAGGGGTACGCAGTACATGTTCCAGGAGTCGGGCCATGCCGCACAGAATGTCTTCCTTCAGGCAACGGCCTTGGGGATTGGGACGGTGGTGATGGGCGCTTTTAGCGAGGGCGCTGTCAGGAGGGTTCTCGGCGCTGAAGCAAATGAAAGGCCGTTGTATGTTCAACCGCTGGGAACTCCTGGGTGAGACCTGTCTTCCTTCGGCTATTCAGAGAGAAGTGTTTTGAAGCGAGATAGACCGTTCGCAGGGGCGTGCGTCGCCTGCGTCCAACCTTCTTTGTGGCCCTGGGCACTCTTCGGGGTATCGTGGAATCCGGCGAGGACACCGAAAGCGCGACCCCTCATTCTACTTCTTTGAACTCTTCAACGTACCTCTTGGTTCTAGCGCTGGCTGCAACAGCCGTGATTGCTGTGGTTGTGGTCTACTTCGTCATGAAGTGCCGGCAGACGTCCCTGGTCACCGAAGGTCAGACGTGAAGGCTCGAGTGAGGACAGGTCGAGGATGGGCCCTTTGGTTGACATCACTTTCCTCCTAAAGCTTCTCCTGGTTCCGGCCCTAATACTTACCGCAAGCTTGGTGGGGAATCGATGGGGCCCAGCGGTGAGCGGTTGGCTCGTGAGCCTTCCGTTTACATCGGCTCCCGTAATCTTCTTCCTTGCCATTGGGCAAGGAGACGCCTTCGCGTCAAGCGCGTCTATTGGGGTAATCCTAGGACTGGCGTCAATCGTCCTCTTCGCCTTTGCCTACTGTTGGCTTGCGATGCGGCGCAATGGGGTGGCATGGCCGTACCCGGTGCTACTTGGCTCGAGCGCATTCTTTCTCTTGACGTTTGTCTTCGTGATCCTCCCCGTGTCATCGGTCGCGGCCTTTGTCGGAGTGGTGGTGTTCCTGCTTCTTGCATACCGATGGCTGCCCAGAACGCGAGATACTGCGGGCTCAAACCCTTCGGTGGCCCGGTGGGAAATCGCATTCAGGATGGTTGCTGCCACGGCCCTCGTACTCCTCATAACTCAGGCATCAACAATCCTCGGCCCCCAGTTGAGCGGGCTCCTTACCCCCTTTCCAGTCTATGTCAGCGTGCTGGCATCGTCGACGTACCGCCTGCAGGGTGCGATGCCTGCGGCGCAACTTGTCCGGGGTGCCACGCTGGGACTGTTCACCCCCGCTGTCTTCTTCTTAATAGTAGGCAACACCATCGCATGGCTGGGTGTCGGACCCTCGTTCGGGCTGGCCATAGCCGTGACGCCGTTGGTGCACGCATTCACATACAGACTGCTCAAGCCTAGTCTGTAGGACCTGTGCCCCCTTCGACATACCTTGCAAAGGAACTGAGTTCCTCCATGGCCGAAGACTCTGCCTCAGCTTTCCCCTGTGTCTTGAAGACCCAAGACCAGCGCCCCTTCAGCTCGACGTCTAACGACGCCGTTATCCTTGTCCCTTCGGGTACTTCGTCGAACCTTACGATACTCCTGGTATGGGTGAACCTGGTCTCGCCTTGAGATTCGACCCTTTCGGGAGGGAAGAGATTCATCTCCACGGCTCCACGGACGCCTTCAGTTCCTGGAACTCTTTCGATGTATGCGGTGCCGCCCTCTCTTCTTGTAACCTTCACTTCGTGTGTGTCCTTCGACCACCTAGGCATGGCCTCGAAGTCGGTGTAGGAGGAGTAGGCTCTGGTGCGTGAGACCCTGACGACGAGGGACACCTCGAAGTGCATAGCAGAGGCTCAGCGTACAGACACCCATTAAGGAATTCCTTCGGGCTTAGGGGCGAGACGTTAATACCAGCAGCGCACGGGCGGGCGGTCATGTCTGAGGAAGACGAAGAGCTCGACGACGACTCTGAGGATGAAGAAGAAGGCTGGGGCGACGACGAGGAAACAGAAGAATAGTCAACGGGGCGCTCTACGAAGGAACACAGCTATTGGGTAGGTTCCGTTTTGGGCTTGGGCTTGGTCTCCACCGGAGGGTAGGGGCCGTCCGGATGCGACTGCTTGTACTCTTTCTCGAAGGCCTCGGCCCTGGAATCCACCTCTTTGCTGATCGGCTTCGGAACCTCGGACGACACCTTGGAACCGACCCATCTCTTGAAGGAGTCTGCTGTATTAAAGTGGTACTCCTAAACCGTCTCTGAGAACAACGAACTGATGAGAAAAGGTCCCCGCCCCGGGACCGACAGAAAGGACGTTCATCAGGTTTCCTTGCTATTCTGAGTGAAGAGCCGAGGTTCAAGGAGCTTGTGAAGAAGGTCGGGTTGGACAAATACATGGCCGAGCGCTAGGAATCAATGAACGCTGATGTGGGAATTCCATTTCTCATTGCCTGTGTCGTTTGGGCTCAACCCGATTCTCGGGGCGGATTCCACCCGAGCTTCACCGGGAATCCACCTTTAGAGCCCTGGGGAACCTTCCGGGCCTGCACCCTGTGTTCCGCTCCCATCTGGGGCCGGACCTACCAGTCCACTTTCACGCCCCACGGCTTGGGCGGGCCAAGTGCCTCATGAGAACTCCGTTTCCGTAAGAAATGAGATCGAAGTCTTATAAACGAAGAAGCACCAATTGGACCTGTGTCGTTGCTGAGGACAAGGACGTTCAATGTCCTTGAGGTTAGCGGTAGCGCCTACGATCGAGGGTTCGCGTATGGTGAACATCACCGAATGAGGTTAAGGAGGCACGTTCAATCGCATTATGATTTTTACGCGATGTATTTTGAAAAATCGAAGGATGAGCTTCTGAGAGAGGCATCGAAATACTCGGGGCCTCTCAGAGATTACTCGCAGGATGTTTGGGACGAACTCAAAGGAACCGCAGATGGAGCCGGCGCTTCCACTGACGAAGTCATGATCATAGCTGCGTTTAACGAATTATTCTATCCAAGATTCGAAAAGCTCTGTACATCCTTTGCCGTTCGGGACGAAGCGACAGGAGACGGCTTGACCTACGTAGGACAGAACAATGACGAAGGAGTTAATCCGTGGATGGATGGCGAATGTGTTACACTTACCAGACACCTGCAGTCCGCAGCTCCCAACGTCCTAATCTACACATATGTTGGTGCGCCTGCGATGATGGGGATAAACTCACGGGGACTCGGGGTTTGCATTAACGCTCTTGCCTACAAGAGCCCGAGGACGAGAGTTCCCTTGCTGGCCGTGGTGAGAGAGGTCCTAAACCAGAAAGACTTGGATGGAGCGATCCGCGAGATCCAGAGAGCGGACAAGTCCTTTGCGCTCAATTTCACGATGGGCACCTCCTCGGGGATTGCTGATGTCGAAGCCTACCCAGACGATGTACTGGTTCGCACATCAGGCGACATGCTTTGGCACACCAACCACTGCCTCTATTCGGTTGGGTTCAATTACGAGAGTGACGAATCCCACAAGAACAGCGTGACTAGGTGTAGCAGGGTCGAAGCCCTTCTAAGAGCTGGCAGAGGAAGACTTGATCTTGAAACGCTCGAGGGCATATTGGCCGACCACGAGAACAAGCCGGATTCAATTTGTTTGCACGTCAATTCCGCCAAACCCAGACCCAAGCAAGAGAGGACGCTCGACAGCATGATTTTCGTCCCTGAGAGGAAAGAAGCATGGATCGCCCATGGCAACCCCTGTGAGGTGGGGTTTGAGAAGTACGTTGTCTAGGACTGAGCCACGAAGGTTGACCCGGTCAGCGAAGGATGGGACTTAGGCCACTTTCGTTTAGTTGTCGCCTGATTTCAGAAGTAGTCAGGCTTGAAGAATAGCCAATCGACGGCCGGAGAAACTGCCAGGTCCTCGTAATCAATTCGGTTTTCCCAGTCTTGGCCGAGCCAATTCTTGAAGATGAGCTTCTGTTCGTCATTTGCCATTAACTTCTTCTGAACCCTATACTGGCAGGTCGGCCTCTTCCCCAGCCTGACCGTTACGTCCCTCAGACGCCCAGAACGGCTGACTGTGAAAGACAGAGTCTTTCCGGCTCGTGAATTCTCGACCTGAAAGCGGAGGGAGGCTTTGTCGACTCTGCTCTCGTCGACGCCTATCACTTCGTCTCCCGGAAACAGCCCCCCCTCGACAGCGGGTGTCGAAGACAGGACAGAGTCGATGACTGGTACCTCAGCTTTCTGGACTAGTTTGATTCCTGCGAACCCGTGACTTCCCCCGTTCGACCTGGGAACCAACCTGAGTCCCGCAAACCCGAGGTAGTGGTCTAGAGGGATGTCATTGGTACCTCGGACATAATTCCCAAAGAAGTCGTCCAAACCAGTGCCTGCGATTTTTTCACACGTCGTTTGAAACTCCTCATCAGTAAATCCGCACCCCTTCCCGTACGTTTCCCGATAGACCGTTCTCATCACGTCGTCAAGATTCTTCCCGCTCCCGGTGTTCCTCCTGATCTGGAGGTCAATGGCCATACCCAAGAGGGCGCCGACCGTGTAGTATGATATCTCTGAGTTGATGCTGTTCTCGCTCGGTTTGTAGAACTTTACCCAAGTGTCGTAGCTGGCTTCCTCTGCACTCTGCAGATGCCTTCCCGGAGTTGAAAGATACCTGTTTATCAAATCCACAATGTTGTCGAGGAACTCTGGCACACTGTAGATTCGGGCCCTCCTCAGAAGGAGGTGTTCGTAGTAGGTGGTGATTCCCTCGGAAATCCATAGCGATTTGGTGTAGCTTTCTCTTCCGTAGTCAATTTCGACCAATGAAGAGGGGGACATCCTCTTGACATTCCAAAGATGGAAGAACTCATGGCAGAAGAGCCCAAACATCCGATTGGTACCCGGGCCCGTTGTGAAGGCGAACCTGGGAACCAGGCAGTAGGTGGAACTGCGATGTTCAAGCCCGTCGTCTGTCACGTCTCCGTCCACGTCTATCAGGAACGCGTACTTTTCGTAAGGCAATTCGCCATACACGTGCGATGCGACCTCCACGATTCTTTTCAGCTTCCTGACTAGGTTAGCCTGGTCCACTGATTCCCCGCCAAAGATTGCTACTTCATGCATCTTCCCTTCCGACCTGAATGCGTAAATTCTCAGGTCCCCCACCATTATCGGCGAGTCGACCAGGGTGTCATAGTCAGGAGCAGAGAAGGTCGGAGGATCTCGTCTGATTCTGACGAGGCTTGTAGAGACATTCCTGCAATAACTGCTTGGCGAAAGACGTAGAATCTGCCTGTCATTCTCGTGCCCCTCGGGATACACAAGCAGATTCACGAGGTTGAGAACTGCGTGGTCTGAGTCCAGATAGCTCCGTGATGAACTCCGGTCGAAAGCGTAAACCGCATATTTCACTTCCAGGGGCAAGCCCCTAGAATTAATCCGCCACGCGTTCTTCCTCACCTTCGCATGGGGGAGGAACCCTCGCGCGTCTGACGCACTGAACGAGACGACGTTTTTCTCAAATTCCGCAATGCTGTATGCCCCAGGAGCCCAGACCGGCAGTACGAAATCGACGGGCCCGGTCCCGGGCTCGTTGAGAGTCAGGGTGATGTCGAAGTAGTGCGTGCGAGGCCTGGCCATGGAGATCCGATATTCAATTGGATTCTCGAGCCCGGCGTGTGAACCAGTCTTCTTCCCCGCCGATCTCTTGTCGAAATAACCTTTGTTAGCGGCTTTCATCGGGTTCAGCTCATTCCGGCTTTTCGCCATAGGATCCTGAACTTGCAGGGTATAAGTTGCACGCAACAAAATGCGACTTGCCGAGATTGGTAAACGTTGGGACCAGAGGAGGAACGAGGGAGACTCGAATGACTGTATTGCCATCGGTTGCGCTTGTTACCTCCTTCACCGCCCTCAGGGCAATCGAGGTGGGATTTTCCTTTTCCCTCTCGAGCACCCTCTTCACCGTATCCAACTCACCCTCCCTGATCTTTCTCCCCATTTCGATTTCGAAGGTTTGCTCATTGATGATTTTTTGAACAGGTCTTAGGAAGATGTCGTTCATCTCTGGGTACTGTCCTGACGATACGAGTTCGAAGAAAACCACCGCCACCTCCTCGGCTGACCAACCGCAATTTCCCAATGCGTGAGGGCACCTCGGATGGAATCTGCACCCTGAAGGAGGTCTCGACAAATCAGGAATTTCGCCCTTCAGAAGTATGATCTCCCTCTGTGTCGTTGGGTCAGGAATGGGAATCGCTGACATCAAGGCAACTGTGTAGGGATGGGCGGGGGAGTTGAACACGACTTCGGTCTGCCCCTTCTCAACAATCTGCCCGGCGTACATGACAAATACTTCGTCCGACATCTGCCTAACCACGGCAAGGTGATGTGAGATGAACACGAAACTCAAGCCAAGATCAGACTTTAGCTTCTTCAGTAGGTTCAGAATCTGGGCTTGTACCGACACATCGAGTGCGGAGGTCGGTTCGTCGAGTACCACCAAGCGAGGAGACATTGCCAAAGCCCTTGCGATAGCCACCCTCTGGCGCTGCCCCCCGGACAATTCGTGAGGCAACTTGTCCAAGAATTGCTCGCCGAGCCCGCAGTTCTCAAGAAGTCTCTCTACTTTTCCTTCGATTTCGCTCTTCGGGTTGAAGTGGTGAGCCTTCAGGGGTTCAGCAACAATATCCTTCACGGACATGTGGGGGTCCAGAGAAGAGAATGGGTCCTGGAAGACAATCTGGGTGTTCTTCCGGAATTCCCTCATCTTCTTCTTGTTGAGTCGGAATATCGAGTATTCCTTCTCAATATCTCTGGCTTCCTTCGAACCCGCGGGGAGTCCTCTGTACTTTTCGAGCGTGGCGGCAGGGATGCGGAAGAATGCCGTTCCCTCCGTCGGGTCAAGCAGCCTCAGTATTAGACGACCAAGTGTGGTCTTGCCACAACCGCTTTCCCCCACCAGGCCCACCACCTGATTCTCGTGGATGGCGAACTCTGCTTCGTCCACCGCCCTGATGAACTTGGTCCCTCCAATCAGCTTGTTACCTTTGAGTGCAAAGTGTTTGCTCAGTCTGATTGTTTGTAGCAACACCGTTCCTTCTTGTTTCCCTTCGATAACTTCACTCTGCATATAGCCAACACCTGACGAAATGTCCTTCCTTTGTCTGAATCGACGGGGGCGTCTGCTTGCACCGCTCAGTCGCGAAGGGACAGCGTGTCCTGAACCGACAACCTTCGGGAGGATTTATGAGGCTAGGGACACTCCCTGGTATCAGGCCCAGACTTGGGATCTTTCTGTCGAAAGGAGGTATGGCGCTGAGGAGCCCTTTGGTGTACGGGTGCAACGGATTAGAGAATAGATCTTCGACCCGAGCCATCTCGACCAAATTTCCTGCGTAGATTACGCCCACCCTGTCACAAATCTCTGCGATGACCCCCATGTCGTGGGAAATGAACAGGACGGCAGTGTTGAGGGTTCGCTTCAAATCATCCAAAAGCCTGAGAATCTGTGCCTGAATGGTCACGTCGAGCGCGGAAGTGGGTTCGTCAGCGATTATGAGCTCCGGATTCGCTGCAATCGCCATCGCAATCATCGCGCGTTGCCTCATCCCACCACTCAGTTCATGGGGATATTGCCTGAGAACTGCGGCAATGTTCGGCATTCCGACCTGAGAGAGAAGCTCAGCCGAGACATTCATCGCCTCTTTTTCAAGCATCCCCAAGAATCTCCTCCTCACCAGGGGCAGCCGGCTCGATGCCCGGTGGATGATCGGGAGCTTTCCGTTTGCGCTTACGTACCGCAGAAAGGGAAGCGAGGTACGCGAAGCCTCTTGCCTGAGTCCTTTGATTAGCTGAAGCTTCTTTGCATCGCTGAGGTCACGTCTTGAAGAGATTGAGGCGACCTGCTCTCCGAGCCCAGGGATTCCGAAGTTCCTGACCAATTCACGCACTTGTTCGGCGGTGGACTTGCGGCTCGCGATGGACCTTTCTATCCCACCTATCATATCCGGAGTTACGCGACCGCGTGCAATGATTCTGTCTGCTAACCTCGGCAGCTCGTGTGTTAGGAGAACCTCTGATATCTGCCTGCCGACCGTGCGAACCGGGTTCAGCGAGGTCATCGGCTCTTGGAAAACCATTGAAATATGCTTCCCTCTGATCATCACCATCTGACTTTCCAGCTTCCGGAGCTCGGCACTGTCTCTCTTCAGGACGGAACCTCTCTTCTTCTTGACCAGCTTGAACTCCTTGGAGATGTTCTCTGCGAGGTTGACACCCTTGAACCATATCTCTCCCTTCTCAATGATTCCCGTTTCGGCGGTCAACCTCATTACTGCCATCGCGGCTTGCGTCTTTCCGCAACCGGTCTCGCCTACCAGCCCCAGAGTCTCCCCTGGCTCGATGTCGAATGAGACGTCGTCCACGGCCTGAACAATGCCTCTTCGGGTGACGAAGCTTATTCTGAGACTGCGGACGCTGAGCAGTTTTGCTCCGTTCCCAAGGCGATTATGTTCTGTTTCTTGGATCAAGTGCATCCCTCAGTCCATCGCCGAGGAGGTTCATGCCAACCGCAAAGATGAGAATCGCAATGCCGGGAAAGAGGACCCCCCAGGGGGCAGAGATGGCATAGGGGAATCCGTTTGATATTAGAGTCCCCAGCTCCGGCAGGTAAGGGTTAGAGGAAGCAAACCCTATGAAAGTAAGAGCGGCAAACGTCTGGACCACTGTACCCAAGTCTAAGGAGACTTGAACAAACACAGGCGTGAGGACGTTAGGCATTATGTGCCTTGTTATTACGCCCCAACCACCCACCCCGCTTGCTTTCGCTGCTTCGACATAGGGGTTCTCCTTTACGGCCAGCGCCTGACCCCTAGCGTATCGAGCATAAAGCGGCCACCATACTACAATGAGCGCGAGGCTCAACTCGTCAAGTCCGCGGCCAAGAACGAATCCTACTGCGATTGCGAAGGGCAGGTATGGAACGCTGAGAAAAATGTCTGTTATCCTCATCAGGATTTCGTCGAAGAATCCAGAGAGATATGCTGCAGTCACGCCTATGATCACCCCGATTAGTGCCCCGACTAGTACTATCAGAAACGAGTACCAAAGGTCGACACGGATCGCCGCCATTACCGCCTGGTACAGGTCTATACCCGGGAATGTCGTTCCAAAAGGGTGCAGAGGCCACGAAGGAGGCTGAGGAACCGGGTTCGTATAGTTGGGCACCTCGGTGTAGGCATTCAAGACTCCTATCAGTTGCGGATCCACGGCGTCGATGATAGCAATGGCCACGTATCCTAGGACGATAATCAGCCCCGCAGCAGAAGAGACATCCTCAAACATGATTTTCAACGTTAATTTGAATTGGTCCAGTCGTGCCAAGAATCTCTCTCCTTCCTAGTACCTTATCCTCGGGTCGATGTAACCGTAAAGAATGTCAACGACTAAATTTGAGAAAATGAAGGCGAGGCCGAAGATCACTGTTCCTCCCATAATCCCTCCGATGTCTCCGCTAATGAGCGCCTGGGTGGTCCAATAACCAATCCCGGGGAGATTGAAGACAGCTTCGATGAGCACGACCCCTCCCAGCAACCCAGCTATCGTGTATCCCATGAGCGTCAAGACTGGAATCAGTGCATTCCTCCTTGCGTGTTGATTGATGACAACACTATTCGGCAACCCCTTCGCTCTCGCCGTCCTGATGTAATCCTGATCGAGGGTATCCTGCATGCTGGAGCGCATCACCCTAATCACGGACGCCAAGATGCTGTAGGTGAGCGTTATCACGGGAAGTACAAGGTGCATTGTCGCGTCAGTGAAGAGGTCAAGTCTCCCATGGATCAGAGAATCAATCAGGAGAATGTGCGTGGGATAAGAGATTCCTGCCCTGAACCAGCTAAGATTGTTCGTCAGGTTGATGGTGACGGCACCACTGATTGGGAAAACGTTCAGGCATTGGCAAACGTTAGGACTGGCGAAGACGATTATCAGGAGCAACCCTAACCAGTATACAGGGAGAGAGTACCCGATGAACGAGATGACCCTTGACGCGTGATCTACAATGCTGTTCTTCCTGACGGCGGACCACACTCCCAGAGGTATTCCGATCATGATCGTGAGGATTGATGAGAACGTTGCGAGAACGATGGTGTTGGGCAGGAAAAGAGAGATTGCTTCCAACACGGGGCCTGAGAAGATGGGAGTCTGAGTATACCCCCAATTACCCTGGAAGAATGCTCCAAGCCAATAGAAGTACTGCACGATTACCGGGTCGTTCAGGTGGAATTTTTCGGAGAGTTGTTGCTCTTGCGTGGCCACGGGGATTGGACTATGTATGTTGATGTATTCGCCGAGGAACCTCTGGTCCCCGCCGACGTGGGTCAGAATAAACACAATCAGGGTGAGACCGACTATGGTCGGAATGACGAGCAGCAGACGCCTGATAACGTAGTATCTAAGCGTCAAGCAAACTCGCGGTCTACTTGTTCAGATAGAAGTACAAGAGATTTCCCGCCGCGTTGAGCATGGGGTTCTCTTCGTTGGCGTATCCAGTTAGCCAGGATCTCCAGAACCAGAATGCCTGCTGAACATCCACGTAGACGTAAAGGCCCAGTGCAATTGCAAGCCTGTCGCACACTAGGTAGGCCTGCTGGCGCACTGCCGGGGATGTGCTGGTGTCGCCGAGGGTGACATTGCCCTGCAACCACTGGTAGACCGTCGACTGAGGGTAGGACGTGCCGTTAATGTTCACGACATCGCCGGGGGTGTTGGGCGCGAGGCTAGAGAATAACCCCCAATTGTTAGCCGGCGCGTAATCCCCTATGTTTGAGTACATACCGAATACGTAGTCCGACGGATCAGGGTAGTCGGGAGCCCAATTGTCCCAGTAGACACCCATGGCGTTTGTAGGTACGAGGTCGGCAATCTGCTGCTCGATGGGAATCTGCACGGGTTTGGCGGTGATGTTGCCTCCGCTTACTTCTGAGAGAGCTGCTGCCCACTCGCTGGCCGCGGCTAGGTCAATGGGATCGGCGACATAGACAATTATCGGAACCGTAATCTTCTGATCGTGCCAGGCTGACAATGAGAAGTTGCCCTCGGCAGCCTTGAGGTTCTGTTGAGGGAGTCCTCCGAGCAGGGATGGGGAGGGCTCGTATATCATACCCGGAGGGATAATCCCCTGGTATCCCACTCCGAACTTGGCTCCGTACTTCGCATTGCCCAAGAGGTCGTTAAGGTAATCAGAGTATGGGAACGAGTCCACCCAGAGCAGCCGGGTAGGCAAATCGGCGAAATAGTTGCTCGGCTCGTTGAACCCGGCTCCAAACTGCGAAGCTTCTATCGACTTTGAGATGTTTACGTTGAACGTGTAGTACCATTCCTCAAAGCTGGGGAAGTTGTAGATATTGGCGAGGCCCTGGGCCTGCATGCTCTGTAGACTTGGAAAATCGGAATTGGGCAAGAAACTGATTGAATCGGCTTGGCCGTCCTGGAACATCAAGAGAGCGGTGTCTGCATTCTTCACCCAATCAATTACAACCGTCTTGTTAACTGGCGAGATGCCCGGCACTCCGGCGTACTTCGGGTTGGGGGTCAGCTCTACCGACTGACCAGGTATGTAATTCTCTACCATGTACGGGCCCGAGCCCACGGGTGAGAACTGCATCTCTGTGTTGTAAGTGCCCTCAACTCCTTGGGACATGTACGTTGTCCAGTTGCCTTCCCCAAAGCCCGCACCAACTGAATCAACGTACGTAGGGTCAACAATCGAGCACCCTAGCGGGTCGCTCAGTATCTGAAAGGCCAGGGTAGGTGGCATTGGTCTATTGAAATGAATTGTGATGGTGTTGGAAGTGTAGCTGAATGCGTTGGTCACCGCGTTCCATGTGTTATTATCGTAGACCGTTCCGGTTCCGTTATTGACTCCGGGGATCACGTACTGGCCAAGGAGCCAGCCCGGTGTTCCTGGGCTCCCGCCTGTAAACGCCATATCACGAACATAGCTGAACCAGATGGCATATGAGGTAACGGGATCGCCGTTGGAGAAGTACTGACCCGGCCTTATGCTAAAGGTGTAGGTCATGTAATCTGGGCTTATTCCTCCGCTCTGAATGCTTGGAAGCGATGATGCGACCTCAGGAATAAAGGAATCAGTGGGCGACCCCTGGTAGGCTACTAGTGTTTGAAAGATGTTCATCATGACCTCGAATCCAATGTTCGCCTCGTCGTCGACCTGTGGATCAAACGAGAACGGTCCTCCAGGAACAACTTCGACTGATGTTATCACGTTTGGATTGCTCACTCCTCCCGTGACCGAGAGGATGGCAAACGAGGTAGTAGCTGAGGAGATGGCGATTGTCTGATAAGATGTAACTGAGAGAGTCGCGCCACCAGGTCCCGTTGTCTGAAGGGTGAGCGACACAGGATAGATTCCGGGGACGGAGTAGGTCGTCGTGATATTCTGGGACGGGAGACCGGTAGTCTGATTCGCTTGAACCGTCTGCTTGTTCCCGTTGGCGAAGTTCCACGTGTAGCTAGTGATGGTCCAGTTGGAATTCGCAGGCGCCTCGAGGAATCCTCCAATAAGCGCCACGGATTGGCCGACATTGAACAGAGGAGAGTTCGCACTGGCGGAAGTGAAAGTTATGCTCGGTACGGCTATGTTGGAAGCCTCGGAACCGGGGACATTGGGCTGAATCTGCAAGGTGAACAGGTTCAGGCTGTCAGTAACCACCTGGGTCGATGACGATATGATATTCGCCTGATACTTCACGGTCGCTTGGGCGTACACGATATAGTGCCCGCCGGACGAGTACGAGTGCGTCGCGTTTCCTGTGCTAGTCGTAGCGTTCGCTCCATCCCCAAAGTTCCAAGAGACAGCTGTGATAGACGCTCCTGAGACACTGGGCAAGAGCATGAACGTTATCGGAGAACCCGCAACCCCCTCGTTGGTTGAGGCGGCGAGCCGTAGAGTTATGACTGGCGCTGACGAAGTTTCAAGGATCGCAACAACAGCCGCTATGACTATGATTAAGGCGACCACCAGAGCAACCCATTTCCTGGAGATGCCGTTCCTCTTCATCCGGGACACATCAAAGCCCGGGGTCAACAGGAAAATTGAGGCATCGATTGATATATATGGTTTCGACTGAAAACGCATCAGCTTTCAGGGAGGGCCAATCCAACCAGGCGCTCCAATCTTACGTTTCGAAGGATTCCGATTGTATTAAATCTCCCTCAAAGTCTTTTCGACGTGAGAAACCGCGGAATCCACGTCCTCCTCTGTGTGCCTCGTGCTGACAAATAGGTGCTCATACTGCTGGGGATGGAAGTACACCCCCTCCTTGAGAAGTTTCCGATGCATCTTGAGGTATTTGCCGCCGTCTGTTGTCAGGTAATCGTTGTAGTCCCTTATTTTCTTCAGTTTCGTGAAATATAGCTGGCATCCCCCGGGCCCGATGCCCTGGACTATGGCCGTAGTCTTGGTCTGCTCAACCGCTCTTTCGAGTCCTGCCTGCAAGGCGTCGCCTACCTTCTTCAGATTGGGGTATGTTCCGGGCCTCTCCAGCTCGGTAAGCGATGCAAGCGCGGCAACCACCGCCAATGGATTCGCGTTGTAGGTGCCCGCGTGGAAGACCTTCCCGGGAACCAAGTCTTCCATCACTCTTCTTCTACCGGCAATGGCCGATATCGGAAAGCCCGCGCCCAAAGCCTTTGCATATGTAGTTATGTCTGCTTTGATGTCGAAGTACTCCTGGGCTCCGCCTTTGGCCAGCCTGAATCCTGTTATCACTTCGTCCAAGATGAATAGCGCGTCATTCTTGTCGCAGAGCTCTCTGATGAGTTCTAGGAAACCGTCCTCTGGAGGCACTGTCCCTATGTTCATCAGCACAGGTTCTGAAATGATTGCGGCCAGGTCGTCGCGGTTTCGCCTAGCTACTTTCTCCAGGGACTCGGCGTCGTTCCATTTCACAAGGAGAGTGTTCTTCGCTGTTTCCTCTGGAATTCCCCACGAGCTTGGCGTCTTTGACATCGAAGTTGGCGATCCCGCGCTCGCTGTCGCCCCGCCCCCAAAGAGGAAGTAATCGTTTCCGCCGTGATACGCTCCCTCAAACTTGATAATCTTGTTCTTTCCTGTGTGGCCCCTGGCTAGTCTGACGGCCGTCATGGTGGCCTCGGCACCGCTGTTGGAAAACCTGACCATGTCCATCCCTGTCATCCTGCAGACCTTTTCGGCTAGGTCGACCTCCTTGTCGTGTAACACTGCGAACATGGTACCCTTCTCAAGCTGTTCCCTGACCGCCTCGATTAACTTCGGATGAGCGTGGCCGTGGATGAGGGGGCCCATAGCGAGCACGTAGTCGAGATATTCGTTCCCGTCGAGGTCCCATATCCTGCTTCCCTTACCTCTCTCGAAGCCAAGGGGGTAGGGGTTGAAGACCGGGTAGCATTGCCCATGCGAACTGGCGCCGCCGGGCATGACCTTGACGGCTCTGTTGAAGAGGCTACATGACTTCCTAGTGTCCAGCCCCTCTGCATACTCAACGTATTTCTCGGCCAATGTGATTCTCTCCTTGACCATTTGGGACGAATGTGCCTGCCCTACTGGATATTAGCGTTTGAATCGGACGCCTTCACGCCCAGGCCCACTTTTCTGGATGATGTCTTGGGCGTCACCTCGTTTACCTTCCTAATCTTTCTGAGAATCGATTCGGCAGGATTGACTTCAGACCAGTGCTCGTGGACAATCCGCCATTCGCCGTTTATCCTCTCGAAAACAAATGACACTCTGGATTGCCAGCCGTACATCCGGCCTCTCTTCTCGTGCCTCTGCGAGAAGATGAAAGTGGCAACGGCGCCCATTCCGTCTGCGAATAGATGCACCTTCAGATTCTTAACCGCACATTTCCTTGATTGGGTCGACCTCAAGACGACTAGATCGTGCTTCAGCGACTGCTCTAGGTCCATCAATGGTAGCGGGTAGTCATCGTAGATAGTGAATCTGTCCCGTGACCTCATCTTTCCGATTTCTTTTATCTTGCCCGAGTTAAAGTAGGCCAAGAACCCGTCCTTTATGAGGGACGAAATATCTTCTGGTGGTGATCCCTCGACGGCACCCCCCATGTGGTGTCGCCCAATCAAATCGTGCACAGCGAGACGAAGACCAATCAGATCCCTTCGGACATCCGGAGGTCCTTTGGCCGCTCTGACTATCAGGTTGTCCAGCCTGATTAACGTCACTTTCAATGCGGTCAGGGCGGTGGACCTCAGTCTCTCGGCATCGTGATGCGACGAACTTCCAACGGCCTTTGGAATCCCTCCGAAATCTGCTCCCTTGAAGGCGTCGCTCACAGACGTTCCTGCGTTCACGAGATTGACTACCTCCCTAATCTCCTTGACAGAGTTTCCATTGGAGATCGCCGTCCGCGCTATCGCCTTCTGAACCTTGGGGAGCTTGGCCCTGGATATCTCCCAAGCATCGCTGGGACTCAGGAGACGTCTCCTGACTTGTTCTCTGACTTCGACTGCAAGGGTGAGAAGCATTATTCTGTGGGAAACGTATTCTTCGCTCTTCCCAATGCGCTCCGCCAACTCCGTGACGCTGCCGTAGCCGTACTTCTCGACGTAGCGTTTGAAAGAGGCAGCTTCCTCCATGGGATCTAGCGTCTCTCTCTGGAGGTTCTCCTCGAGCGACGTCACATAGGCCTCTTTGTCCGTGAGGTTCTTCACTATGGCAGGTATCTCATGGAACCGGTTCTTCCTACATGCCTCAAACCTCCTGTGACCTGCGACAATCTCGAATTTTGTGTCCAGTGGCCTGACTATGATTGGTTCTAGGAGTCCACTCTTTTTTATCGAATTGGCGAGTGACGAAATATCCCCGAGCTCAGTCCGGAGAGGAAGCCGGGGTGTCACAATCGACTTCACGGGTATTGCTTCGACTATCTCGGTTGTCTCGAGGACGCTCCTTAGCCTCGTCCGCATCACTAGATTTCAAGTGCTCAGACCGTAAAAAATGATTCGGTTACACCACGCATCTAGCGGTCATCCAGAACTCGACGGCATCACTTGGTATACGTCAAAATCAATCTTTTTGAGGCCGTTCTTTCGTCTCCTTATTACTAGGTCACACAAGACTTTCTATAATGAGAATAATCATAGAAGAGAATTACAACGCACTCAGCCGAAAGGCAGCGGCCATAATCGCCAGAGAGATAACAGTCAAACCAACCGCCGTTCTTGGACTTGCCACCGGATCGACGCCTCTTGGCGTGTATGAAGAGCTGATAAAGATGCACAAGAAAGAAGGCTTAGACTTCTCGGGTGTTCGAACGTTCAATCTTGATGAATACTACGGACTCAACCCTGAGCATCCGGAGAGCTACCACACCTTCATGTTCAAGAACTTCTTCGAAAAGGTCAATGTGAAACGTGGGAATGTGTCGATTCCTGATGGGATGGTGGTTGACGTCGATCAATTCTGCACGGATTATGAGAAACACATCAGGGACGGCGGCGGTATTGACCTACAACTACTCGGCATAGGGAGGGACGGTCATATCGGATTCAACGAACCAGGCTCGTCCCTCGCGTCGCGGACACGTTTGAAGACCCTTACCGAGGAAACGGTCAGGGACAACGCCAGATTCTTCGGTAGAAAAGGGCAAGTTCCCCACTTCGCCATAACCATGGGAGTGGGCACCATATTGGAGGCAAAGAAGCTCCTGATGCTGGCGAGCGGGGAAAACAAAGCAGAGGCCGTCAGGAACGCCATCGAGGGCCCCGTGTCATCTCAGGTTACGGCTAGTGCTCTACAACTGCACCCGAAGGTATCAGTTATCCTGGACGGTCCAGCCGCGAGTCTCCTGAAGAGAAGAGACTACTACGCCTATGTGGAGAAGATGGCAAGCCAGGTTCAGGCAGAAGTCGAAACCTGAGACCCCACGCTTCGCACCTTCTTAGCGGCCTGGCTGGAGGACAATTGAACCGTGTCCTGTACACTGATTCGTCCTGGCCCATTGGACTTGCTGCGCCCCCGAAGAAACCTCGTTGCGCCAACATAGGATTCAAGGAATTTGAAGGCACTTCCTGTGATTAACAGAACTACTGTTTTGTCATTGACGCCGAGTTCTTCCAATGCCGCAAGGGATGCAGCTGCGGCTGGTTCGCAGAAGACACCGTCGAATCTCAGTTCAACAATCGCCTTGGCGACCTCTTCGTCGTTGACGTCTATGACCTCGCCGGCGCTTTCAGAAATGGCTCTGGCAAGTCTCCGACCGTCGAACCTGTGGTATCCAGCTATGCTCCCCATCAACTCGCTCTTCTTTGAAACTGCCGCAACCATCTTCGGCCCGTTTGCTTTGACGCCCATCCATACGCCTGAAAGGAGCGTCCCGTTGTTGGTGGGAACCACGATATAGTCTGGAATCTTGTTTCCCAACTGTTGGACCAGTTCAAATCCAATCTCAGAATCACCGAGAGGCTTGTACCTGTTGTGGCCAGGGTTTGCATTGTAGACTCCCATGCTCTTTGCAAAAACTTCGCTCTGGTGAACCGCATAGTCATAGTCGCCCTTGACAATGTGTAATCTCGGTGCGAATGCCGAAATCAGATTCAGCCTTTCTTGGCTTACTTCGTTAGACGCGAAAACGTCCACGATTATACCTTCGCAGGGGGCAAGAGCGGAAAGCGAAATCGCGGCATTCCCAGTGCTGGCGATTACAGCTTCCTTTGCCTTCTTCGACAGCATGTCCCTGATCATCGCCATGCTCTCCCTATCTTTGTGGGAGCCAGTAGGGTTGGCGCTCTCTAGCTTGGCGTAGACATTGTTACCTAACTTCTTGCTTACACCTGCGAGCCGAACGAGAGGCGTCGCCGAAGGTTGCATGTTGACGGCTGACAGATTCAGTCTCCCCCCTTATTTCGCGTTGCCTGCTGATGGTAGGAATCAGAAGCAGGCGCTTCCGTCACAGCCGAGACGCTCGGGACAAGTGGGGCCATAAAGGAAGCCCCGGACAACAACCGAGTAGGAGAGCACCCGGTAAGGCACGGGAAGGTAGACACCTTGCCAGGGGCAGACTGATCAAGGACGTCGGTGGCAACTGGCTACCTCCCAATCTGCGTCCAACGCAGACTGTTCAAGTCGACCTGGGCCAATGTCGTGTTCGAAGTCGAGCTAATCAACTTCGTCCTCAGGCCAGACCAGCTTCGTCACCAATTGGTCCTATGGGAACGCAGGGGGTTGAGCTTTCGGTCCGCGCTATTCTGGGAACTCTCCCTTCGCCACGAACTGGACTCTGCCGCCGACGTTGACCTCTATGCCGCCCGAGGTCTTCTTCGCCCTGAGAAGGAGCAGCGATCTGCGGTTGATCTCGTACCCCTGCTCAACGCTGATGTCTATGCTGCCCCGGCCGAGGTAACGCTCCTTGATGAGGTATGCAGCCAGGCAGCCATTTCCCGACCCGGTAGCTGGGTCTTCGGGGATGATGTCTGGGAGCCCGAGCACACGGACGTTCAGGTCGTTCTCCTTTGAATAGGTCTCCGGGCTGAACAGCAGAATCACGGTGGTGTCCGTCTCCTTGAAGAGTCGGGCCAGGCCTGTCCTGTCGACCTTGATGCCTTTGATTGCCTTCAATCCTGTTAGCGGCACAATCACGAATGGCAGTCCTGTGGAGACCAGCCTGACAGGGAACTTCGGGTCTATGTCGGAGGTTTTAAGCCCGAGTATCTTAGCAATCGGCTCTCGGTTGAACGCCCTTCCGAACGTTGGGTTCTTCTGCTTCATCCAGAGGACGTCTGGCGCACCGTCACGGTAAGACAACGTGACGGGAATCTGCCCGACTTTCATGTTGAGAACTACTCTTCCCGCTGGTTTCCCAATGACTTGGGATTGGATGATGTAGGCGGTGCCGAGCGTTGGGTGGCCCGCGAACGGGAGTTCATAGCCCGGAGTGAAGACTCTGACGTCGTAGCCTCCGTTGTGGGGCTCCTCTGACGTGATGAATGTCGTCTCAGAGTAGTGCATCTCCTGTGCAATTCTCTGCATCGATGCTGTAGACAGCTTGGCGCAGTCCCTGAAGACTGCGAGTTGGTTGCCCGACAGTCTCGACTCGGCGAAGACGTCTACAATGTAGAACCGCATCTGCGGGGTTCCCTACTGGGCCACTATTTGGGGTTCAGTGGCTAGGCCGAGCTGCTGGCCGAGGTCGGCGCGCAACCCCTTGTACCTGTTGCGGACCGTGACTTCGGTAACGCCTGCTGCCTCTGCTATCTCCTTCTGGGTCTTCACTTCGCCCTCTATGACGCCCGCCAAGTAGAGCGACGCTGCCGCCAGCCCCATGGGGGACTTGCCCGCCGAAATCTCCTTCTCTTCGGTTATCCTGACAATCTCGATGGCCTTGCGTGCGACCTTCTCTGAGAGACCCACGCGGGAGGCAATCCTGTTGACGTTCCTGGCCGCGTCGGCAACGGGCATTGTGAGGTCCATCTCCCTCAGTAGGATTCTGTAGTCCCTCGCGACTGACTTCTTGTCAAGGTTGTTTACCGACGCAATGTCCTTCAGCGTGCGAGGGGTCTCGGTGTCGCGCATGGCTGCGTAAAGCGCCGCCGCAGAGATGCCGATGATCGAACGTCCTCTTAGGAGACCTCTCTCGAGGGCTTTGCGGTAGATGTATGCGGCCCGCTCCTTAACTGCCTGTGATACGCCAAGCTTGTCAGCCATCTTCTCAAGCTCGCGGAGGGCGATGCTGAGGTTCTTTTCCTGCGAACCGAAGGCAGGGGACCTGTTGTCCCACTTCCTCAGCCTGTCAATAGTGCTGCGCATTGGGGAGTTGAAGGAGCGCCCCGAGGCGTCCCTGTTTGAGCTCCCTATCATAGTCGAGAGTCCCATGTCTCTGTATGTTATCGAGGTGGGGGCGCCGGCCCTTGCCCTGTCCTCGCCCTTCTCGTCGCTGAACGAGCGCCATTCTGGGCCCTGATCGACCGACTTCTCTGTCACAACAAAGCCGCAGTTGCTGCACGAGAGCTCGCCTGTGTTCGCATCCTCGACGAGCGTTCGTTTCCCGCACTGGGGGCACTTGTCCGAAACCTGTAGAGCGGAAGTTCTAGGATACCTCATACTCGCTCACTATACAACTTATGGTAGATGATTAGATATATAAACCTAGTAGTGGAATCTGACTGCCTAGGTTAATTTAAGTTAACTGGTCGTCTCGTGTAATCAGCAGATCCTTCCCGACCCGATTCAGCGAGGGCTGGACAGCGTTGGGTCAGCCGTTCGACGCCTTTCTGACCAGCTGGGTCCCACAGACGGGGCAGACCGTCAATTTGGGGTTAGTGTAGGTCTTGCCGCAGCCCCTGCAATAGATCTTCCATGTGATGTTCTTCCACTCCCCGCCTTTCATCGAGGTTGGAGCAAGGGGAATGTTGAGAACCTCCGCCACGTTACGGACGGCAAAGTCGTCTGACACCAAGCTTACCCCGCCGTCCCTCGTCATCAGGTCGAGGCCGAGGGCGAGGAGTGACATGTCGGTCTGTGAGAGGGCACCGATGTCTCCGGTCTTGGCCGCCGTGGTCTTCACCTTGCCCAGGGACTGTGGGGAGGGCTCGGTGACCTGAACCCGGCTGTGGATGAGGGAAGACCCGACGTTGTGGTGCTTGACCTCCTCCAACACGAGATACGTGGTGTAGTAGCGCCCATTCCCCTGATAGGGTATCCCCGCGTAGAACGCGGTGGAATCGAGGACGTATGCCGGCTCAGACAAGCGAGGGTTCCTTCAAGGATTCATTCTTACCTGGGGAGAACGTGTAGTTCGTTGGTCGGTCGCCTAATCATTAATGTGTGCGAGCTGGTCTCTACGCGTGGCGTTTATTTAGTTTGTTTCGAGAGGCACAGTTCGCCTATCTTTGAGTCGACCTGCTGAACTGGGAAGCGTAAAAGAAGGGAGTTACATCATCATTGATGGAGAGCCGTGCAGGGTCGTGAGCCGGGAGCACTTCAAGCCTGGAAAGCACGGGAGCGCCAAGGTCCGGCTGGTCGCGATCTCTCTTTTCACCGGGTCGAAGAAGAGCTACGTTTCGCCTGCGGAATCACGGGTAGACATTCCTATGATTGACAAGAGGTCAGGACAGGTAACATCGATTATGGACAACACAGTCCAGATAATGGACCTGGCCACGTTTGAGGTCCTTGAGACCCCCAAGCCCACTCCTGAAGAGGCGGCCGAGCTGAACGGGGCCCTTGCTCCGGGCGTCGAAGTCGAGTACTGGTCGATGATGGGTAGAAACAGGATAATGCGAGTGAAAGGCGGAAGCTAGGATTCACAGGACCGGCCTTATTCGGGCTTGGTTATCCGTTGAGTATAGAATTTCATTCGGAGTGGTTCATTATTAGGAGAAGCGTCACCGCAATCATGACAGCGTGTGGAATGTGCCGTTCCGGTGCCCATGAATTCTGCAAGAACGCGAGCCCTGGTAGGGCGTGCTGCTGCGGAGAAAGTGCGAACCAGCATCTCTTTCTTTCTCAGGTCCCGACGTTGGTGCGTTGATGCCAAGATTCCAACGATGCTCTATCGATGGTTTGGCTCTTCATTGGTCGCCTCAGACGGCTCTTCCCGAAAACCCCTTCATCTAGAGCAAGCAGCTTTGATGTGCTTCAGAATATAGGTGTGTTGGTCTAATGAAAGACGTCTCGGCGCACTTTCTGCACCGTTCGTACTGATCGGCTAGGTTCTGCTCACCAGCTTCCGGCAGTGATTCTGTGCGGAAATCGCGTGAGTAGAATTTTATAGCCAATGATATGACCACTTGGCCTGACTGGGTTGTCTGGTCCAACTACCTGGATTCGACAGGCAACGGGAATCGTCCGGGGCGTCAACCCACTGACGATGTTCTGGGCGAATATGGGCGAGATTGGTTTTGGTGGAGGCTTTCTGTTTCTCAACATAATATTCGCGTCCTTCATTAGCTCGATACCCGGTGGGTCGAACCCCTCGGAACTGGTTCCCGCCGTGGGAGTATTCACAATCGCAGTCATGTTCGAGGCGTACATCTTCTACCACATCACCCACACGGTCGCGAGGACGAGTGGGGACTACGTTTGGCTCAGCAGGACCATCAGCCCCTCCTGGGCAGGGTTCCTGATGCTTGGTTTCGTCTTTACAGGGATTCCGTTCATAGCGGTCGACCTCTTCTTCATGTTCTCGACGATGGCGCCGTCTTTCACGATTCTGGGAGAGGTGACTAACAACGGGGCTCTTACGTCAGCGGCCACGGCCCTGAATTTCTACGGGGGGAGCTTCAACGCCCCCGAAGCGATTGCCATTGGCGTCGTAATCATAGCTGTGATAACAGCCATAGACATAGTTAGGCCCTCCCTGGGATTCAAGGTCCTTGCGGGAATGGTCGCCATTGGCACCGTCGCCGCCCTTTTGATGGCACTGATCTTTCTCACAGCAGGGCCTTCGGGCGTGCAGTCTTCGCTCAACTCCCAATCTAATCTTCTCTACTACTACAACGGCACGGGATACAGTGCGGTCTCTAACTTCACCGCTCTCAGCACCGTGCCGGCGCTCGGCGGGAGCATGCCTTCGTTCTCGTGGCTAGGGGTTTTCCTTCTGCTGCCGTTCGTAGGAATCTACATGCCTTGGATAAACAACGTGGCAGCATTCGGAGGAGAACTGAAGAACATAAAGAGGTCCGCGATGTATGCGACGCTACTGGCCGCGCTCGTAAGCGGAGGCCTTCTGATGCTCTTCTCTCAATTGTACATCTCCTACGTAGGGGGCCCAGCCACTACCTATGGGCTGTCCCAGACTTCTTCAACGATGCTTAGTGTGGCGACGATAGTCGCTGGGAACAACCCCGTTCTGGGTTGGTTCATGAACCTCGGGTTCTCACTCTGGTTCCTTGCGTCCATCGCCCAAACGATACTAGTAATTTCGAGGTACTTGCTCGGGATGGGGTTCGACAGATTCATCCCCACCTGGTTCGCAAGTGTTAGTGACAGGTTCCATTCGCCCATTAACGGCCTTATCTTTCCGGCGGTCATCGCCGCACTCATCACAGCGTTTGTGATGTATTATTCGTTCATCTCTGCATTCACGACGACGGCCCTAGGAACAATGTACTTCGCGTGTATCGGACTCACGGTCATAATCTATGCCTACAGGAAGAGATCCGAGCTGAAGGGTACGGCATCTGCGCTGATCGTATCGGGAGTCGTAGTGGCGATCTTCTTCGCGGTTTTGACAGTAGAGTTCTTCTATTACCCGTACTTCGGGGTCAGCCTCAACAACCTAGGGGCCGCGATTTCCACGGGCGTCAACTACTTTACCCCGACGGGAGTCGCCCAGCCGTATGGCGGCCTGCCCTGGCTCATCGTAATATTCGGCTTCTGGATAGTGGGCGCCGTATGGTTCTCCTTGAGAAGATGGTACCTCAAAGGTAAGGGTATCGACCTGTCGGCGACTTACAAAGAAATTCCTCCAGAGTAGGTCGCACGGGCCGATTTCGTGCAGTGCCAGTCCGTCTCGTTAGGTTTTTGTGCAGGCTCCGCCGAGACCGGTTCTGAAATGGAGGTGCAGAAGGGGCCGGGGGCCAAATACTGGGGAGCCCTCCTCGTCGTTATGGTACTAGCCGTCCTGGGAACTTACGCGACTGTGTCTTATCTGCGTCCTGGCGAAACTACAACCACCACCACAACCATCACTTCCAGCTCTGACCAGTCCCTGATCAACTCGCTTGAAAGCCAGAACGCCCAGCTGGAGAACGAGCTTGCGTCGAAGGCCCAGACCTCTAATGGGACGGTCCTGGGGCTGGACACCGTAGAGATCTACCAAACGGACTCGGTCGGGGTCGTGACAGTCCAAGGCACGACGTCGTCGGAAGGCGTCAACTCGACGATTCTCGGGTCGGGGTTCGTCATCAACTTCTCAGGGTCAGACTACATAGTGACGAACTACCACGTCGTCAAGGGTGTCAGCGGAATCACAGTCACCTTCCAGGACGGGGACTCCTATCCTGCGATGGTGGTCGGGAGCGACGGGTACAGCGACCTTGCCGTGCTGAATCTGACGGCTCCAGCCTCGGAGTTCCACCCGCTGACAATTGTCAGTTCATCGACGCTCGTGGTTGGACAGCCTGTGGCCGCCATTGGGAATCCCTTCGGGCTTTCAGGGTCCATGACCGTCGGCATAGTGAGCCAGCTCGGGAGGACGATATCAGAGTCTCTGGCCGGGAACTTCTCCATAGCCAACGTAATTCAGTTCAGCGCACAAATCAACCCAGGTAACTCTGGAGGGCCTCTCCTTAACGCCGACGGGGCGGTTGTTGGGATTACCACGGCGACGGTCGAGAGTTCCCAGGGTGTAGGTTTCGCAATCCCTGCGGACACGATACTCAGGGAGTTGAATTCGATCGTGACGACTGGGAGCTACAACTTGCACGCCTACATGGGGATATCCGGAGCCGACATGAACTACCAGCTGGCCCAGCTCCAGAAGACGAATTATACCTACGGGGTGCTCATCGAGAGTCTGACTAGCGGAGGCCCTGCTCAGAAGGCGGGCCTTATTGCAGGGACCCAGACGGTCGCGGTGCAAGGGTCGACATACCTGATAGGCGGGGACATCATAGTGTCGATCAACGGCACCAAGATGATTAACACCGATGCCCTGTCTACCTACCTCGCTGAGTACTGCTTACCGGGGCAGACCTTGGTGTTGCACATAATCAGGGGAGGGCAACCGATGACCATCGATTTGGTCCTCGGAACGAGGCCACCCCCTCCCTCGTAGCCTTCGGGACGAGAGCCGCGTCTGTAATCTCCAGATAACCTGAATCCCCCTTCCAGTGCTTCTCCGACGAAAGAATCTCAATCCGCTTCGAGAAGAAAGGAGCGTCCAGGACGAAGGTCTCCCCCTCACCCCCTTCGAGCCCCACATGGAACCTGAATTTCCGTCCTAGGGCGACCAGCTCGTCAATGCTCGGCCCGTCGAGCCTCCTCCCAAGCCAGGTCTGGTCCAGCCCGAGGGCGGATACGCTCACCACCATCACGGCAAAACCTTCTGCGACGAATCGGCGCAGATGCGCCTCGGGGTCGGCACCCCACAGCGGGGAGGTGCACTTCAACGACAGGTGGTCGCAGATTTTTTCGACCCTGGTCTTCTGGTAGACGCTTGCGAGGGCGCCGGTGTAAATGCCCTCCAGCCCGAACTTGCTCTTCGCATTTGCGAGAGCGCGCTCCAGGTCTGCCAGCTCCTCCTCTTTGACTCCCGCCGTCTCCTCCGTCAACAGGGGGATGCCGATGGATTCTGCCTGCAACCCCGTCCATTTCAGATTGGGGAAGTGAAACATGTACGACATCTCGGACCTGGGGAAGAGGGTGATCAGGCAGGAGAGTTCCTCTTTTCTGGACGCGACCCAGGCCGCGTAGGTCGAGTCCTTACCGCCCGAGAAGAGCGTCCCAACGCGCGTTTCATCTCACCAAGATGCGGTCCGGTCTCAAGGTATTAAACGAAAAGACTCCTGGGGTGGGCAGCCCTCCGGAGGAATCCCCAGCAAGAGCCTCGCCTTAATCACCTTCCCTTCTAGCCTCTTCCTCGGCTTCGCAATTTCTTCCTTGCAGTGTACTATCTGGTTCCTTTTGTTCTGTGTTCTGATATACGGCTCGGTGTTTCGAATGGCCTTGGCCAATCCATCCGCGCCCCATGTCACAAGGGCGAAGCCATAACACAGCTTTGAAGAATCCCGCGGGTCTGCGTGCTTGGTCGGAACGACGGAGCATTCGATGCCATTCCCGCGCAAGAAGGCACAGATTCCCTCGAGTGGCTGTTTCTCCTTCTGGTAAATGCTAATCAGGTTCTTCATCTTTCAAGCAGAATAGTTACGCGACTTCACCCGTTAATCCTCTTAAAGAGCCGAGAACCCACTTCTCTCCGGGTGCGTCTATGCTAGATTCCCTGCGTGAAGGGCTCCAGAATGCGATTTCGAAGGTTCTGAAGAGCAATGTGGTCGACGAGAAGGTAACGAAGGAATTCGTGCGCGATCTTCAGAGGGCCCTGATTCAATCAGACGTCAACGTCAGGATAGCGCTAGAGGTCACGGAGAGGGTTCAGAAGCGCGCTTTGGAGGAGAAGGCTCCCGGCGGGGTGACAAAGAAGGACCAGATAGTCTCAATCCTCTATGAAGAGCTGGCTCGGCTTCTGGGCGGCGAAGGAGGGCTACAACTAGGCAAGGACAAGACGAACGTTCTGGTCATGCTAGGCGTCCAGGGCTCAGGTAAAACGACGACGGCGGCGAAGCTCGCCCGGCTCTACACCAAGCGCGGGTTCAAGGTCGGGGTGGTCGCCGCAGACACCTTCAGGCCAGGGGCGGTCGCCCAGCTGAAGACGCTCGTCGCATCTTCTGGCGCGGAGGTGTACAGCGACGAGAAGGAGAAGGACTCGGTAAAAATCGCGAGGGAGGGGAAGAGGCACTTCGAGGTAACGAAGAATCTGGTGATCATAGACACGGCGGGAAGGCACAAAGAGGAGAAGGGGCTCCTGCAGGAGATGAAGAATGTGGTGAGTGCGGTCAAGCCTGACTATACCGTACTCGTTATCGATGGGACGATAGGGCAGCAGTGCTACAACCAGGCGCTGGCGTTCCACCAGGCGGCCCCTGTGGGTGGGATAATCGTCACTAAGCTAGACGGGGCGGCCAAGGGGGGCGGGGCGCTGGCCGCGTCCGCTGCGACGGGTGCAAAGATTTTCTTCATCGGCACGGGCGAAAGGATTGACGATCTGGAGGAGTTCGTGCCCACCAGGTTCGTGGGGCGCCTACTGGGAATGGGAGATCTGAAGTCCCTCATGGAGATGGTGAAGGACGCAGAGGTCATCGTGGACGAGAAGATGACCCAGCGCATGATGTCCGGAAAGATGACTATGAACGACCTCCTGGTCCAGTTCGAGCAGATGAAGAAGTTCGGGTCCCTGAAGAAGGTTCTGGAGCACATCCCAGGGTTCTCGGGGCAAGTTGACGTCAAGGAATTGGACAAGGCCGAGGACAGGGTAAGGGTCTACAAGTCGATCATTCAGTCGATGACTGGCGAGGAGAAGGTGGACCCGGAGATGATTAACTCCTCACGCCTCAAGCGTATAGCGAGGGGCTCTGGGCGCAGTGAAAAAGACGTCCGGGAACTTCTGTCAAGGTACAAGCAGATGAAGACCTTGGTCAAGACTAGCAAGGGAAGGGAGCTCCGGCAGATGATGCGTCGGATGGGCGAACAGTAGGGTGTCTCTGGCCCTGCAGACCTATCGTCTCTGCAAAGAGTGCATCGAGCGGCAGGATGTGAAACCTATCCCGTTCGAAATCGTCCAGGGGAGAGGATGCTTTGTGTGCCTGGGTATTATGGACACGACCGGGAAGTTGGCAGAGGTGGCTGCCAGGAGGGCCAGACGCTACCAGTTCCGAACCTTCGCCGTCGGCGTGACCGTCCCGGAGGGAGTCCAAGAAAGGGAAGACGAGCTGAGGTCGGAACTAAAGTTGAAGGGAAAGGAGACCATCAAGATTCAGGCCGCAAGACTGGTGACCGCCCAGGTCTCCCACACGCTGAGGAAACGCGTCGACCGACAGAGGCCCGACCTGACCCTGCTTGTTGACTTCAGTGCGGGGGACGTATCTGTCACCTCCAGGCCCGTGTTCTATTATGGGAGGTATACCAAGCCGGCCGGGATATCTCAGCGCAGATCTTTCTGCGAGCAGTGTCGCGGCGTAGGGTGCAAGAAGTGCCGCAACACGGGACTCGAGCGGAAGCCCAGCGTCGAAGAGGCGCTGCGGGCGAAGCTGGCCGATTTCAGCGGGAGCCAGAAGATGACGTTCACGTGGCTGGGGAGCGAGGACAGGGAGAGCCGGGTCTATCCCCCCGGGAGGCCGTTTGTAGCTGAGGTGAAGAACCCGAGGAGAAGAACGTTCCCTAGGAAGTTCGGCACGAGGATTGGAGGGGGGCTCGTGTCCGTCTCATCAGGGAGGAACTTGCCGTCGAAGCCGATTCGCCTCCCCGCCTTCAAGTTCGTCACTAGAATCAGGGCGACCGCAGCTTCAAGGGTGAGCGCCGAAGGGCTAGCAGAGCTGGAGTCGAGGTTCAGGAGAGCCGCCGTGCGCTTCGACAGGCCCCACAACAGGCCCTCGGTGAAGACCGTGTACAGGGCCTCGGCGAAGGCCAAGGGAAGGGCCCTCAGGATAGAAGCAGAGCTGGACGGGGGCCTTCCAGTCAAGAGGTTCGTCAGTGGGGAACTTGTTTCACCTTCGGTGTCGGAAGTCTTAAAAACTGAAGTTGGTTGCCGCAGCTTCGACATCTGCGGAGTCAGGGAAATAGGGAAATTCGGATTTGCCGAAATCACACGGGGCGAGGAGAAGAACTAGGTCTCTCCTGAGATCGTCTGCAAAGAAAGGGCTGAGTAGCCTGCTCGTAGATTACTCCCCCAACGACAAGGTCGTCATCAAGATCGACCCCGCCCAGGTCAAGGGGATGCCCCACAGGAGGTTCAATGGGCTCGTCGGGACCGTGACCGAAGTCGGAAGAAGGGCAGTGACGATTGACGTCAACGTGGGGAACAAGGTAAAGAAACTCGTTGCTAGGAAAGAGCATGTGGTCCGCGTGGAGGGACGCTGATGTCAGAGAAGACAGAGAAAAAGCTCCTGACGATTCCGGAGGCGAATCAGATTCTGTCTAAGATTGATGTGGAGAAAGCAGATCAGATACAGAAGAGGACCATGGACTTCACCACCAAGTTCTCGAAGGTTCAAGCCGACTCTGCGAAGAAGCTGAGGAAGGAACTGGAGACAGAGTGCGGCCTGAGCGAAGAGGAGGCTGTGGAGCTGGTCAACATCATGCCAAAGTCCGTGGAGGAACTCAGGACCTTCACCTCCGGATGGAGGAAGCTCTTGTCGACAGAGACTCTCGAGAAGATACTGAAAATCCTGCGTCCAAAAGCATAGGACGCCCAATCGTTAAATAGCAAGGGAGCTTTGTTTTGCACAGGGGAATCAGGTGACAAGTGGATTGGACGTTGCGATTTTCTTTCGGACCAAAAGGTCCCCTTCAAACTAGAGCCGCCTAAGACAGGAGCCAATTGTAGGAAATGATACCAGCGGACAAGAAGTACGAGGAGTACGCCTATGTGCTCGATTTCATGTCCAGAGGGAAGTCGGTCGTGATAAAGGGGCGCGAAGGACCCATGGTCCAGGCGATAGGGGAGGAGAGGCTCACTCTGCTCGAGCTCCTGGCGATGGAGAACCAAGATTTCGAGACGGGGGAGAAAGTCAAGATAGGCAAGGAGGGGAGGGAGAAGATTGTAAGCGTCCTCGGGAAGCTGACCTATGAGGAGCTGTCCCCGGAGGCCAAGTCATTACTGCCTTCGGTAGTCGAGAGCCTGGTGAAAGAGAATGAGGCCAAGTACGTGGCCTACTTCAATGACCTGCAGCCCCTGACGCCAAGGCTGCACGGACTGGAGCTCATCCCTGGCATAGGGAAGACTTTCATGAAGGAAATCGTGGACATGAGAGAGAAGCAGCCATTCACAAACTTCGACGACGTCCAGAAGAGGGTTGGTCTGAGGGATCCTGCGAAGATGATAGCAAAGCGGATTGTCGAAGAGCTCGCCGGGGACTCCAGAGTGAGCATATTCGTCAAGAAGTGAATGAAGAGACATAGACTAGGGCAGCACTATCTGGTCGACCCGGAGGTAATCCTCAGGGTCGTCTCCCTGGCCGACATCGGACCCGCAGACCGGGTGCTGGAAATAGGCACAGGGAAAGGGGCGGTTACCGAGAAGCTGGTGGGCCTCGGCGCGTCGTACTTGGGGTACGAGGTTGATAGGGCCAACTTCGAGGAGACTTCCAATCTGGTTCGGGGAACAGACGCCCGTATCGTTCTCGCCGACGCCTTCAAGGAGCACCCCGATTTTGACGTTCTCGTCTCCAGCCTCCCTTACTCCGAATCTGCCACATTCGTGAGATGGCTAAGTGGGATAAGATTCAGGAGGGCGGTGGTCGTGCTGCAGGAGGACTTCATCAAGAAGATCAGGGCGCCTGCTGGGAGCAGAGACTATAGGGGTGTCTCCGCGCTGTCGCAGATCTGCTTCGACGTCAGGGTGCTCGGGAGCGTGCCAAGGGCCGCGTTCTCCCCGCAGCCGAGAGTGGGCTCGGCGATAGCGTCGTTCACCCCCATACACCGTATCGAGAAGGCCGAGGTGACGAATATAATCCGCCTGTTCTCTCTGAGGAGGAGGCTGGCCGACTCTGCTCTTACGGAGCTCGGGATGAAGGGGGCAGGGAGCTTCGGCAAGAGGAGGGTCAACTCTCTCCGCCCGGACGAAGTCCACCGACTATGCGTTCCGGGACCTCGGTGACGGCTTTATCATCCTGACGCGAATGACGCCCGTGCTTCCGCAGGG
>Ga0187772_10000041_pt1 | contig 45308 bp, 44 predicted proteins | sample 0116_SJ02_MP15_2_FD_133137 | JGI IMG/M metagenome (GOLD analysis project Ga0187772, IMG submission 133137) | Tropical peat soil microbial communities from peatlands in Department of Meta, Colombia - 0116_SJ02_MP15_20_MG | ecosystem: Environmental > Terrestrial > Soil > Wetlands > Peat | place... | reverse complement strand
GGCCAGCTCCCGGCCCAGTTCGTCGCGGTCGAGAGCGAGCACAGCGCGCTCCAGGTGGTCGTGAGCGCGGCAGCCCTGGGCGCCCGGACCTACACCGCGACGTCGAGCCAGGGGCTGCTCCTCATGCACGAGCTCCTCCACTGGGCGTCCGGGATGCGGGCCCCGATCGTCATGGGGGTCGTCAACCGGGCCGTGGCGCCGCCGTGGAACATCGGCGCGGACCACACCGACACGATCGCCCAGCGGGATACCGGCTGGATCCAGTACTACCCGGAGAGCAACCAGGAGGTCCTCGACACCGTGCTGCAGGCCTACCGGCTCGCCGAGCTGCCGGAGGTGCGCCTCCCGGCGATGGTGAACGAGGACGCGTTCTACCTCTCCCACACGGTCGAGCCGGTCGATGTCCCCGAGCCCGAGGCGGTCGACCGGTTCCTCCCGCCGCGGGAGGGCCACGCGATCCTGCACCCGGGGGTCGCTTCCCGCCTCGGCTCGTTCGTCGGCCCGGACCGCTACGTCGAGTTCCGGCACGAGCTCGCCCGGGCGACCGCGCAGGCGCTCCAGCGGCTCCCCGAGGTCGAGGAGGAGTACCGGCGGCTCACCGGCCGCGCCCACGGGGGCGCGCTCCCGACGTACCGGACCGAGGGCGCGGACGCGGTCCTCCTGGCGATGGGGACGACGTGCACGACCGCGCGGACGGTCGTCGACGAGCTGCGCGCCCAGGGCAAGAAGGTCGGGCTCGCCAAGCTCCGTCTCTTCCGGCCGTTCCCCGAGGACGACGTGCGACGCCTCGCGTCGTCGGTCGACCGAATCGGGGTCGTCGACCGCTCCTGGACGTTCGGTTCGAGCGGGTCGGTCGCCGGCGAGGTCCGGGCGTCGGTCTATCCGACGGACGACCGGCCGCTGATCGCCGGGTTCCTCTCCGGGATCGGCGGCCGGGACGTCACGCCCGGCCACCTCCGGCACATGTTCCTGGACCTCCTCGGGAGCTCCGGGACCGAGACGCGCTGGGAGGACCTCGTCCCGGAGGAGGCGGGCGTCGATGGCTAAGCTGACGCTCCCGGCCCAGGAACTGATGCACCGGGGCCACTCGGGCTGCCCCGGCTGCGGCGCGGCGCTCGCGATGCGCCTCCTCCTGAAGGGGCTCGGGCCCCGGACGATCCTGTCGGTCCCGGCGTGCTGCTGGACGGTCATCGGGACGCCGTTCCCGACGACGGCGGTCGGCGTCGCGATGCTCGACAACCCGATCGAGGCGACCGGCGCCTCGATCTCGGGGCTCCGGGCGGCCGCGGACGCGCTCCACCTCGAGGACGTCACCGTCGTCGGCTTCGCCGGGGACGGGGGAACCGCCGACATCGGGCTGCAGGCGCTCAGCGGGATGCTCGAGCGGCGGACGAACGCGATCTTCGTGATGTACGACAACGAGGGCTACATGAACACCGGCATCCAGCGCAGTGGGGCGACGCCCCACGGCGCGTGGACGACGACGACCCCGGCGCACGGCGAGCACGGGGGGAAGGCCGAGGAGAAGAAGGACATCATGGGGATCGTCCTCGCGCACCGTCCGGGCTACGCGGCGACCGTCAACCCGGCGTTCCCGGAGGATTTCGTCCGGAAGGCCGAGAAGGCCCGAGCCCACCCGGGCCCGAGGTTCCTCCACGCGCTGACCCCGTGTCCCCCCGGGTGGAGGTTCGCGAGCGAGGAGATGGTCGAGATCGGTCGGCTCGCGACGGAGACCGGACTGTTCCCGCTCTACGAGGTGGAGGACGGGGTCTACCGGATCACCCGCAAGGGCGGGGCGCTGAAGCCGGTCGCCGAGTACGTCCGTCGTCAGGCGCGCTTCCGGCACTGGAAGGACGAGGAGATCCGGACGCTGGACGCGCAGGTCCGCGCCGGCTGGGAGCGCCTGCTCCGGCGGGAGCGGGAGACCGCGGCCGACGCGCCGCGTCCTCCGGCGGCGCTGCCAACGCCTCCCGCCCCCGCGGTCGCCTGAGCGGGCGCGGACGTCGCGCGGGCCCGCGGACCGTGCTAGCCCCGCGGGTGGTAGACGATGGGGGGCGGCCCGAGGAGGCCCCGGACGAGCTCGAGGAACCGCTGCGGGTCGAGCGGGAGCGGAACGACGTGCAGCCGGCCGGCCGACCGTAGGGCAGGATCGCGGGTCCCGACGACCACGAGATCCGCGTCGCGGAGCGCTCCGAGCGGCCAGCGACCGACGCTGGGGCAGTAGTGGGTGTTCGACGCGACGACGACGACCGCGTGCGGGGCGCCGGTCGCGGTGTGGTAGCTCTCGGCCCCGTGGAGGTCGGCGAACCGCCGGACGGCGAGCCCCTCGGCCTCGAGGAGCGAGACGACGGAGCCGCCGAGGCTCGGCGTCTCGTCGACGACGAGCACCTCCGTGGCGTTCACGGTGAAGGAGAGGGGTACGCGTTCAAGATGAAGCGAAGGTGGAGCGGGGTTGACGCCGGGCGCGCGCGCGGGACGTTTTGAACCCCGTGTCGTTCGACCGTCTCCCGGGAGCGACGATGCCGGAGACGATCCGTGCCCTACGCTCGGTGCTGGACGAGGCGCCCGTCGGCCTCCTCCTCCTGGACCGGAACGGCACGGTCGCGTGGGCGAACGCGACGTACCGCCGCTGGACCGGGTCGGCCGAGGCGGCGACGGCGGAGGGCACGAGCTACCGCGACGACCTCTTCCTAAGGGCGGGGAAGACCGCCGCGGCGATCGAGCGGGGCCTCGCCTCCCCGACGGGGGAGGGGATCGTCTGGTCGGCCGAGGCGATCGCCTTCCCGCACCCGGTCGCGGGCGCGCCGCGGTACGTCGACGCGACGCTCAGCGCGGTCCCCCCGGCCGAGGGGCGGCCGCCTCGGCTCGTCCTCGTGCTCGTCGACGCGACGGGCCGGCTCCGGGAGCAGGAGCTCGCGCGCCTGCACTACGAGGCGTTCCTCACCTCGAGCAACGCGATCGAGGTGACCGACAAGGACGGGACGCTCGTCGACGTCAACCCGGCGTTCGAGTCGACGTACGGCTACTCCCGGGCGGAGTGCCTCGGGAAGAAGCCGAGCCTGGTGCGCAGCCTGCGGACCCCTCGCGAGGTCTACGAGCGGATGTGGGCCGACCTCCTCTCCCCGTCGCGGGGGCACTGGAGCGGAGAGCTCGTCAACTGCGACCGCTCCGGACGCGAGCGGCCGGTGTTCCTCACGATCTCGGCCGTGAAGGACAACGCCGGCGAGACGACGCACTACGTCGGCGTCGCGGTCGACCTCACCGAGCAGAAGACGCTGGAGCGCGCCGTCGCCCACTCCGACCGGCTCGCCTCGCTCGGCCAGCTCGCGGCGGGGGTCGCCCACGAGATCAACACGCCGCTCGCGAACGTGATGCTCGTCGCCGAGAGCCTTCGGCGGCGGGCCGCCGACCCCTGGACCCGCGGTCGCGCGGAGACGATCACCGCCCAGGTGGAGGTCGCGGCGAAGACGGTGCGGGGTCTCCTCGACTTCGCGCGCCGGAGCGAGCCCCAGACGACGCTCCTCGACCTCTCCGAGATCTCCCGGGACGCGGTCCGGTTCCTCCGAGCGAAGCAGTCCGCGAGCGTCGAGCTGGAGGAGCGCTACCCGTCCGAGCCGCTGACGATCCTCGGCGACCGGAGCCAGCTGATGCAGGTCCTCACCAACCTCCTCCTCAACGCCTACGACGCCCTCGAGGGCTCCGGGGACGGGCGGATCTCCGTCGAGAGCCGGCGGAGCGAGCCGAACGCCGAGCTCGAGATCTGCGACTCCGGTCCCGGGATCCCCCTCGAGGTGCTCCCCCACGTCTTCGAGCCGTTCTTCACCACGAAACCCGAGGGCCGGGGGACCGGGCTCGGGCTGGCGATCTGTCACGGGATCGTCCAGGCGCACGGGGGGACGATCGTCGCCCGCAACCTGCGCGAAGGGGGGGCGAGCCTCCTCGTGACCCTGCCGCTCGCCCAGCCGCCGGCTCCGGCGGCGACGGCGTGAGCCCGGCGAGCGTCGTCGCCGCCCCCCTCGGTCCTCGCGAGCGGACCTTCCTCGAGCGGCGCGTCCCCCAGGAGCCGCGGAACGGGCGGTCGCGGGCCGTTCCTGGGCGGATAAACGTCAAAACCGACGCCGCGCCTTGGAAGGGCGATGCGCCTCCTGGTGGTCGACGACGACGCGGTGTTCCGCGAGGAGATCGCCGACCTCCTGCGCGACGACCGTCATGAGGTCACGGTCAGCCCGTCCGTCCCGAAGGCGCTGGAGGAGCTCGCGAGCGCCGAGTTCGACGCGATCCTCTGCGACCTGAAGATGCCCCGGCAGGGGGGGCTCGACCTGCTCCGCGAGGTCCGGGCCCGCTACCCGTCGACCCCGGTGGTGATGGTCACGGGGTTCGCGACCGTGGAGACCGCGGTCGCCGCGATGAAGGCGGGCGCCGCCGAGTACGTCCAGAAGCCGTTCAAGGTCGAGCAGATCCGGGAGGTCCTCGACCACCTGGAGCAGGAGTCGCGGTTCCTCGCCGGGGACGACCGACCACCGAGCCCGGACGTGCTGTGTCGGGCATGGGCCCGGCACGACGGGACCGCCGTGCTCCACCTTACGACGCGGTCGGTACGCCCCTCGCCCGGCGTCACGGTCGAGGTCCCGGACCTCGAGAACCCCGTGGCGATCCGCGACCAGGTGACGGCGTTCCTCTCGGCCCACCCGAAGGTCGCCGTCCTCCTCGAGGACGTCGACCGGCTCCTCGTCCATCACCGCCGGGGCGACATCCTCGCGTTCCTGGACGACCTCCGCGCCCGGCTCGAAGGGAAGGGACCGTTCGTCGTCACGTTCGACCCGCGGCGGACGCCCGCCACGGTCGCGCGCGACATCCGGGCCGCCGTCGCCGGGACGGCGACGCGCCTGACGCTCGAGACGCTCGCGAACCCGGTGCGCCGGGCCGTCCTGCGGCGCGCGGTCGACGGCCCGTGCTCGTTCACCGAGGCGCTGAAGGCCGCCGGCCTCGAGGACTCGCCGAAGCTCGCCTTCCATCTCCGGCGCCTGGTCGACGATGGCCTGATCGCCCACGAAGGGGAGAGCTACCGGATCACCCCGAAGGGCAAGGAGGCGATCCTCTGGCTCAGCCACGCCGACACGCTCGCCCGGCACGGGGGCGCAAGCAGCGGAGCGGTCCCCCACGCCCGCACGGAGTGAGCGGGCAGGTCCCGCTCAGCCTCGGCTCCGCAGCACGGACGGCCGTGAGCGGCCGGTCGAACGGGCGCGACGGCCCGGCGGTCCGGGGGCCTCTCGTCGCGCCGCGTCGGCCGGCGCGACCCGCATGGTGCCGCTCGGGCCGGCCTCGGAGCCGGTCGGGATCACGACGTCGACCTCCCCGTCCCCCAGCTCCTCGTGCAGTGGGAGGCCGGTGCCCCGGAACACCTCGAGCATCTCCGGGTTCTCTCCCCCCACCCTCGCCTCGAACCTCGCGATCCCGAACGTGCGGGCGGCGCGAGCGAGGCGCGCGAGGAGGAGCGCCGCGATCCCTCGACCGTGGAACGCCGCGGCGACCAGGAAGCCGGCCTCCGCGGTCGTCGCCCCGGGTCCGATCCGGGCGTACTCTCCGATGCCGAGGATCGAGACCCGGTCGGCGCGGTCGCCGAGCACCAGGAGGCAGAGCCGGTCCCGCAGCGGGGGATGCCTCCCGGTCTCCTCCTGGGCGAGGACCGGCCGGACCGCCGAGAAGTACCGGAGCTCGAGGGAGCTCGGGGACTCCTGCTGGACGAACTCGCGCACGAGCTCGCCGTCGGACGAGTGGAGCGGACGCACCCAGACCTCGGTACCGTCGGGGAGGAAGGCGGGGCCCGCTACGGCGGGCGGGAGCTCCGGGTCGAGAGCAGGGGCTGGGCCCTGATACACCATCGCATGGGGAGTTGCTGTCCGACCAGATGAACCGAGTGTGAACCGGAATTGACCGTGATACGCCGGCTCACGCTCTGAACCGAGGACGCGACCTCCGTTGGGAGGACGGCGCCCGTCGAGGAGGCGCGGGCGGGCGATGCCGACCTCGCGCGCTCGGACCGCGCGGCGGCTCACGAGCCGGACGGCTTTGACCCCCGGACCAGGATGGTCATCCCCACGAGCACGATGCCGCACCCCGCGAGCTCCCAGCCCGTCACCGGCTCACCGTACACCCCGGAGCCGACGGCGATCCCGACCAGGGGCAGCAGGTAGGCGACCGAGTTCGCCCGGACCGGGCCGACGCGGTGGTGGAGCGCGAAGTAGGTGAAGTAGCCGACGAGCGAGGAGAGCGCGACCAGGGCCGCCAGGGAGAACCAGATCCCCTCGCGGAACGGGAACCTCTCGGGGACGGGGAGGACCGACGCCGCCCCCCCGAGGAGCAGTGCCGCGACGGCGAACTGGGCGCCGATCTGCCACAGCCCCTGACGTCCCCGACCGAACCGTCGGAGGAGGACCGTGCCGAACGCCGCGCTGACGAACGCCGCGATGATGAAGACGGGACCTTGCCAGCTCCCCTCGGGTCCGCGGCCGAGCGACGGGAGGACGAGCACGACCGCCCCGACGAATCCGAGGAGGATCCCCAGCAGGGCCCGGCCCCCGAGGTGCTCGTGCGGGAGCAGGAAGTAGGCGACCACGACCGTGAGGATCGGCGCGGTGGTCGACAGGACCGAAGCGTACCCCCCGGCCGTGTACTGCTCTCCCCAGTAGAGGAAACCGCCGTAGAGGCCGATGACCAGGACCCCCCCGACCACGGCCGAGATCGAGAGGTCGTGGGTGCGGGGCCGAGGTTCGCGCCGCGCGAGCGCGATCGCGGCGAACGCCGCCGCCGAGAGGGCGTAGCGGGCCGCGGCGAAGATCAGGGGCGACGCCCCGAGCACGATCCCCTGCCGGATGAACACGTAGGCGATCCCCCAGACGACGCCGAGCAGCGCCAAGAGGGCGACGTCGCCCGGGGCGTACGCCGGCCGCGGAAGCGCGGCGGGGCCTGTCGCCGATGCGGGGGCCCGAGCAGCGTCCGCTCGCACCATGGTCGGAGCGCCGCAACCGCCCCGCCTAGAAGAGCTGACGAACGTTATGGCCCGCTCCCGCCCTCCGGTCCGTCGAGGACGGGCGCGAACGCTCAGGGGCGGCGGTCCCGGGAACGACGATGAAGGCGATGGTCCTCCGCGGTCCGTCCCCGGTCGAGACGGGCCCGCTGCACCTCGAGGAGGTACCGCTACCGGAGCCCTCGTCGACGGAGGTGCTGGTCCGGGTGACGCGCTGCGGGGTCTGCCGGACCGACCTTCACGTGGTCGAAGGGGACCTCCCTCCCCGCCTTCCCACGGTGATCCCGGGGCACGAGGTCGTCGGCCGGGTGGAACGCGTCGGTGACACCGTTCGCTCGGTCGCCGTCGGGGACGTCGTCGGCGTTCCCTGGCTCCATCGCACCTGCGGGTCGTGCGAGTACTGCCTCACGGGCCGGGAGAACCTCTGCGACGCCAAGGGCTTCACGGGGTACACCACCAACGGCGGCTACGCTCCCTACGTCCTCGGGGAGGACGGCTACGTGTTCCGACTTCCCCCGGGCGATGCGACGCGGTGGGCCCCGTTCCTCTGCGCGGGGATCATCGGCTACCGGGCCCTCAAGGCGGCGCTCCCCCGCCCGGGAGGACGGCTCGGCTTCTTCGGCTTCGGCGGCTCGGCGCATCTCGCCCTGCAGCTCGCCTCCCGCCTTGGCTACGAGACCGTCGCCTACTCGAGGAACCCCCGGCACCTCGACCTCGCCCGGACGTTGGGCGCCTCCGAGACGGTCCTCACCGAGGGAGGCTCCCGAGGCGGCCGTAGCCCGTCGCTCGACGGCGCGGTCGTCTTCGCCCCCGCCGGCGAGGTCGTCGTCCAAGCGCTCCCGGAGCTGAAGAAGGGCGGCACGCTGTCGATCGCCGCCATCCACCTGAGCCCGATCCCGTCGATCGACTACGACCGGTACCTGTTCGGTGAGCGCCGGATCGTGAGCGTCGAGGCGAACACCCGGGCCGACGCCCGGGAGTTCCTCGACCTCGCCCACAGGCTCCGCCTCGAGAGCACGGTCGAGGTTCGGCCCCTCGCCCAGGCGAACGAGGCGCTTCGGGACCTCAAGCGCGGGGCGGTCGTCGGGGCGCTGGTCCTCGACTGCTCCTCCGCGGCCTGAACCCCTCTCGAGCGATCCCCGGTGGCTATCGACGGGGCGGTTGCGGGCTCGCCCGTCGCGTCAGCCACGCGTGATAGACCGCCGGCCCGCCCTCCCCGGACGCCGGACGGAACTCCGTTCGAGCGAACAGGAAGCGGGCCTCGAGCGCCTCGGTGATCTCCCCGAGGGACGGCCGATGTCTCGGACCTCGCTCCCCTTCATGCTCCCGGGCGACCCAGGAGAGCACGAACCCTCCGCCCGGGCGGAGGACCCGGGCGGCCTCCCTCGCATAGTCCGGCCGTCGCGGGATGGGCAGGGTGTGGAAGCAGCCGATATCGACCAACCCGCCGAACCGACCGTCCGGGAAGTCGAGGGCGAGGGCGTCGCCCTGTCGGACGTCGATCGTCAGGGCGGCGGTGCGAGCCCTCGTCTGGGCGGCGCGGATCGCCCCCGGCGAAAGGTCGACGCCGTGCGCCTCGAACCCTTTGCTCGCGAGGAACAGGACGTTGGAGCCGGCGCCGCAGCCGATGTCCAGGACCGCGGCGCCCGGCGGGAAGAAGCCGGTGCCGACCGCTTGCTCCACGGCGGAGTTCGGGCCCGGGTCGAACCAGGGGAGCTCCTCGTACGGCGTCTCCTCGTAGGTCGCCTTCCAGAGGGCCCGGTCCTCTTCCGAGCTCCCCGGACGCTCCCCTCGCGGGTCGTTCATCGCCCCCTCCGCTCCGCCGGCGATCGACGCGCCTCGCGGTGAGCGCGGAACGCCTCCGGGAGGACCGGCCGGAAATCCGGGACGAGGGGGTAGTCGTCGAGCCGGTCGGCCCGGACCCAGGCGTACCCGTCGTGCTCGCCCGGGGAGAGCCGCACTCCGGTCGCGCCGTTCCTGACCGAGCAGAGGAACTCGATCGCCACGACCGTTACCGGGGTCCCTCCCGGTCCCGTCGACTCGAACGTCGAGGCGTGGAACGGTGCGCCGATATCGACGGCAAGTCCGGTCTCCTCCCGTACCTCCCTTCGGAGGGCCTGGTCCAGCCGTTCTCCTACCTCGACGGAACCCCCGGGCAGCTCCCAGAGGCCGGCGAAGTCGTCGACCCTACGGAGGAGCAGCAGCGTCTCCCGGTCGAAGATCGCGGCCCCGACGCAGACGCCCGCTCGCAGGTTGGGGGCCACGGACGGAGATGGGCGCCCCTTCGCTTCAGGGTTCGGTCCCGGGCGCTCAGCGATCTGCGGCATGGCTCGGGGCCGTGGGCTGCGCCTCGGGGCTCACCGCCGTCGTCCCCGCGGGGCAGCTCCGGGGCGGCCGTCCGGACGGACCGCGAGCACCTCGTCCAGGTGCTCGAGCACCATCGGCCACGCCTCCTCGTGCCGGCGCAGAGACGGCTCGTCGGGGAAACCCGCATGGCTGAGGTGCAACCGGCACCCGGCGCCAACGCGCGAGAGGTCGACGCGTACGACGGTCTCCGCTCCGTGCGTGGCACCGGTGACCCACGTGAGCTCCACGGTGCGGCCGGGGTCCAGGTGGAGGAACCGGCCGTAGTGGGGGTGCCGCCGTCCCTCGAAGTCGGTCTCGAAGAAGAACGGGGCGCCGACCGTCGCCCGCATCGCCACCGAGCCCGGCGCGGCGAACCAGCGGTCGAACTCCTCGGTCCAGGCGCGGTAGACCGCCCGAGGGGACGCTTTCATCTCGCGCTCGACGACCAGCCGCAACGATCGCTGCGGGCCGTCCGAGGACGAAGGCGCTCCGGAGGATCGTGCCCGTCTCGACCGCCCGTCGGCCCGTGCGTCCATCGTCTCCTCGTCGGGTAGGTCCCGGGTCTATCAGTACGTTTCCTCCTCGTCTATCCGCGACGGGCCCCCCTCCGCCTAGGGAGCGCGTCCCGCGTCCTAGCGCGTTCGGCTCCTCCGCCCGGTCGGCCGGCGCCGATACGGAGCGGCCGACGGGCGGCGGTACAGCCAGTCGTCCCGGAACTCGAGGTTCGGGGGCAACCGGGAGAACCATCGCACGTCGGCGATCTCCTCCGGCACGCGGCTCCGCGGTCGACCGGACGACCATCGGGCCGTGTACTGCAGGAACTCCCATGCGAGGGCGTCCCCGTCCGGGGAGCGCAGGGCCTCATGGTAAACCCTCCACAGCCGGAGGTCCCGGACCTTCACCCCGGTCTCCTCCGCGATCTCACGGATCACCGTCCGGCGGGGCGTCTCGCCGGGCTCGTCCCCGCCCCCGGGGGTCGTCCAGTTGGGTGTCCACCCGGTCCTGGGGTTCATGCGGACCAAGAGCGTCCGTCCCCGGTCGTCCTCGATCCGGACCGCGACGCCGTAGCGCAGTCCGCCTCGCACGCGGCGCCGCACGTGGGCGAATGCGGCCCTGGAGAGCGCTCGGCTCCGCGCGATCCACCGGGCGCCCTTCGACCGGAAGAACTCCTCCGAGACGACCCGCTCGGTGGCGGAGCGCGCCCCGGGCCCGACCGTGGAGGAGCCTCGGTCCCGGACCGGCGCGGGGGATCTTCCCGCGGGTCGGGCTCTCCGATGGGGCGGCGGTCTCGGTCCTCCCCCCGCCACGTCGCGACCTATCGCCGCTTACGCGCGCGTCGGGGGGTCGATCGTCGGACGGCCGCGCAGGACGGGCAGTCTCCCGCGGTGGCGGAGGAGGGTGCGGCGAAGAAGACCGGCGTCGGATGTCGAGTCCGCAGGCACACGAACAGTCGGCGCTCGGCCCCGTCCTTGCCTTGGAACGGGTAGACCCGCCAGTAAACGACCCGGATCCCCCTTCGGGGCCGTGCGCGCGCCAGGAACCGCTCGGCGGCGGTGCCGAGCTCCGGGCCGTGCCGGGTCGCCAACCTCAGGTCCCGCGCATGCACGAGGGACCGTGGGACGGTGTGGCCTCGGAGCAGGTGGAGAACGTCCTGGCTGAGGTCGCGTCGCACCCATTCGGTGTAGACGACCACCGACACCACCCCGGCGGGGCAGGCTCGGACCTGCCAGGTGCCGGGCAACGGGCTCCGGAGCCGGCGGGTGCGGACCGGTCGCTCGCAGTGACGGTAGCAGCGTCCGCCGGGAGCGGCCAGCGCGACCTCGAGGACGCGGGGCAAGGTGTGCGCCGGCATCAGGGTCGCGCTCCGGCCCGGACCGCTCGAAGCCAGTCGCTCGCCAGGAGGTCCCGCCAAGCCCGGGCCGTCCGGGAGACCTGCTCGGAAAAGCCGGTGAGCAAGGGGTCGACCCGCCCGTCCGACCACTCGAGGAAGACCTGGGGGATGAGGTAGTCCGGCGACGCATCACCGAACTTCCGGACGAGCCGGTCCGCCTCGGCGTTCTCGCCTCGGCGGTCGATGTCGAGAAGGCGGAGCGGGACCCCGAGCCGGCGGGCCAGGCGTCGGCCGTTCCGAACCGAGAGGGGTACGCAATGCGGACACCATTGGGCGAGCACGATCGACAGTTGTCGTGGCCGGGCCGGACCGGACCGTCGCGCCACGGGCCGCCGGAACGCCGGGTGGGATTTCACCCCGGCGGGCCACGACCGGGCGAGCCGGAGGTCCAGGATCCCGCTCGCCGGCGATGGTTACCGGTGGTGAGGCGGGCCGGTGCGTCCGGGGTTTGGCCCGACGCACCGTAGTTCCGTCCGGTCTTCGAGGAGGGGGAGACGATGACGGAGGCGATCGTCACGGAGGGGCTAGGGAAGACGTTCCCGGGCGGGGTCGACGCGGTCGGGTCCGTGGACCTCTCGGTCGCCCAGGGCGAGATCTACGGGTTCCTCGGCCCCAACGGCGCCGGCAAGACCACGCTGATCTCGATGCTCACCACGCTGCTCCGGCCCAGCCGGGGCCGGGCCGAGGTCGAGGGGATCGATGTCGTCCGGCACCCGGAGCAGGTCCGCCGGCGGATCGGGCTGGTCTTCCAACGGTCGACCGCCGACGACACGCTGACCGGCCGTGAGAACCTCGAGATCCTGGCCGGCCTCCACGGGCTCTCCCCCCGCGCCGCCCGACCGAGGATCGAGGAGGTCCTCGCCCGACTCGACCTCGCGGGAGCGGCCGAGCGCCGGGTCGGAACGTATTCGGGGGGGATGCGGCGTCGGCTCGAGATCGCCGCCGGGATCGTCCACGACCCGAGCCTGCTGTTCCTGGACGAGCCGACGCTCGGCCTCGACCCGCAGGGACGCGCCGGGTTCTGGGCGTACGTCCGGGAGCTCTGCGCGAAGGAGGGGACGACGATCTTCCTGACGACCCACTACCTGGACGAGGCCGACCACCTTTCGGACCGGATCTCGATCCTCGACCACGGCCGGGTCCTCCGCACGGGGACGCCGGCCGCCCTGAAGGAGGCGCTCGGCAGCGACATGGTGCTCGTCCGACCGGCGGACCGGACGGTCGACCTCCGACCGATCCTCCGGACGATCCCGGGCGTCGTCCTCGCCGAGCCCGGGGGACCGGACGGAGGCGTTCGCGTGAGGGTCACCCGGGCCGAGTCGTTCGTGCCGTCGATCGTTCGCGCGTGCGACGCGGCCAGGGTCGAGCTCGCCGCCGTCTCCACCGTCAAGCCGAGCCTGGACGAGGTGTTCCTCGCCGTGACCGGCCGGGAGTACCGGGAGGAGGCCGAGCCGAACCACCTCGCTGGGGTCCCCGATCGAGGGCCCGGTCGCTCGGGAGGTCGCCGATGATCCGGGAGTACGGGACGGTGCTCCGGCGCGAGGGGCTCAAGTGGGCCCGGGTGCCGATCTGGGTGGCCTCGTACTTCGTCGTGCCGATCCTCTATCTCGTGCTGTTCGGGCAGGCGTTCGACCTCGGCAAGCTGTTCCCGTCCGGGGTCGGCGGGTCGACCTACGTGCGCGGCGCTCTGCTGGGCGCTCCGGACTACTTTTCCTACTTCGCGGTCGGGATGGTCGCCTTCGTCACGCTCACGGCCGCGCTCTACTCCGGGACCGGCATCCTGTTCGACAAACAGCTCGGCATCCACCAGAGGATGATCGCGACCCCGGCGCCGCGAGGGACGCTGTTCGCCGGGAGCCTGACGTTCCGTTCGTTCTCCGCCGCCTGGCCCGCGTTCCTCGCCCTCGGCATCGCGCTGGCGTTCACCCGGGTCCCGGGCCTGGTCGGCCTCTCGACCCGCCCCTCGGTCACGGCGGTCGGGGTCGCGGAGATCGTCGGGGCCGAGGCGATGCTCGCCGTGATGTTCACCGCCCTGTTCCTGTCGTTCGGCTACGTCCTGAACACCAACGAGGCGTACTTCGGGATCACGTCGCTGCTGAACCTCCCGATCCTGTTCACCTCCAACGCGATGTTCCCCGAAGGCACGATGCCCGGTTGGCTGCAGACCGTCACCGCCTACAACCCGGCGTCGATGGCGACGAACGTGATGCGGCAGAACCTCTTCGTCACGAGCGGCTATCCGTACCCGCCCACGGTCTACCTGCTCGGCCTCCTCGCGTGGGCGACGTGCCTCGTCTCGATCGGCCTCTACCTTTCGGCCCGCTCGCTCCGGGACCGGTGAACCTGCTCGGGCAGCTCCGGGGCGACCCCGGCACGGAGCCACCCCCGGTTCTGAGGACCGCTCGGCACCTCCGGTCCACGGACGGGTTATCCGTCCGGGGGTGCTCGCCGGTGGGGGCGCCCCATGGCGACCGCTCCGCCGTTCCGCTGGAGCCCCTCGGACCTCCGAGAGGTCGAGGCGAACTATCGCGAGGAGGTCTCGAGCGACTGGCTCTACCGCCGTCTCGCCGAGCTCGACCGTGACCCCGATCGGGCGGGGATGTTCCGCACGCTCGCGGGGTTCGAGACGCGGCACGCGGCCCTCTGGGCGGACCTCCTGCGGTCGATGGGCCGGCCGATCCCCCGGGTCGCGCCGCTGCTGAACCACCGGATCCTGGTCGCCATGGCCCGGCTGATGGGCGTGGGATCAACGGTCTCTATCGTCCACCGGGAAGAGGTCGACGGGGTGGCGAAGTACCGGGACCAGGCCCGACGCTGGACGACGCCGGAGGCCCAACAGCTGTTCCAGAAGCTGTTGCCGGACGAGGTCGCCCACGAGATCGAGACGTTCCACTCCGCCCAGGCGTCCGGGCCCCCGGGGGGCGGTTCGCTCCGCAGCGTCCTCTTGGGCGCGATCGACGGGTTCGCGAGCATCGTCGCGCTGTCCGCGGGGGTCGCCGCGATCACCCGCTCGGACCACCTCGTGCTGATCGCCGGCAGCGCCTCGCTGGTCGCCGGGGCGCTCTCGATGGCCGCCTCGGAGTACGTCTCGGTCAAGGCGGAGACCGAGGCGCGGACGGCCCAGATCGCGATGGAGAAGGAGGCGCTCGAGGCAGCGCCGGAGACCAAACGCGAGCAGCTCACGGAGGCGTACGTCCAGAAAGGGCTCACGCGGGACGAGGCCGACCAGGTCGTCCGCCGGCTCGTCCAGCGTCCGGAGGAGTTCTTCCGGACCCTCCTCGCGGAGCGCGCCGGCATCCTCGAAGGCGAGGGGGAGCACCCCGGCCGTCAAGGGTTCCTGACCGGGGTCTCGTTCGCCCTCGCGGGAGGGCTCCCGCTCGTCCCCTACCTCGTCCTCCCGGCCCACGTCGCGGTCCTCGCCTCGGTGTTGCTCACCGGCGGCGTGCTGTTCCTCGCCGGGCTGTTCCGCGCGCTCTCCTCCCTTCAGCCGTTCGTCCGGAGCGGCGTGGAGATGCTGCTGATCGGGATGGGCTCCGCCGCGGGGACGTTCCTGATCGGCCTGGCGATCGGCGGGGTCGCCGGCGGATAAGCGCGGCCGTGGGTCGTCGGGTCCCGGGACGCCGGCCCGCGGGGGGTCGGTAAGGGCCGGCGGCCCGACCTCCCGGACCGAGCCACCGAGGTCGTTCCCTCATCGGCTCGCGATCCACCGCCCGGCGGTGGGCCCGGGGTGCTGCCCGCCGACCCGGGCCTGGCGGTCCGGCCCCCGCTGAGACGGGTCGCGAACCCCAAGTGCCCGACCGGCCTGAGCCGCGGCGGTCAGCTTGAGGATCGTGACGTTCCGTGAGCTTCCTCCAGGGTGGGAAGCCCACAGCGTGCTGTTGATGCTCAACGCGTTCGGCTCATCCTGGGACCCACGGGCCCTGTCGACGCCCCGGTTCGAGGAGCAGTACCCAGGTCGTGCCGACTACGTGGGCCTCTGCGCCGTAGAGCGAGGGCGGGTGCTGTCGTCCGTCGCGGTCCATCGGTTTCCCTTCCGAACCCGTCAGGGGGACTGTACCTGCTCCGGCCTCGGCGCGGTCGCGACGCTTCCGTCCCACGCTCGTCGGGGATTGGCGCGGAAGGTCATCGAAGAGGCTCACCGGCGGGAGCGCGAGAGCGGCTCCCCCTTCATGCTCCTCTATACGGGCCGCTCCATCGTGGCTCACACCCTCTACGAGAGCCTGGGCTATCGCGACGTCCTCGAGTTCCCCAGGGCGGTCCGCCTCGCACCGAGAACGCGGCGTGCGCTCCCGCGGGGGTACCGCTGGCGAAGGGCAGCCCCTGCCGATCGACGGCCGATCGAGGAGCTGCGGGCCGAGTTGGGGCGGGCCCGGTGCGGGTTCACGCGCTCGGGGGTCGCGTGGTGGCCCGGCCCGCGCCCATGGTTCGCTCCCAGCGCTCACGGGTGGTTCGTGCTCGAGCGCGAGGGGGGCATTGTCGGCTATGCGAGCCTGAGGAGCGAGGGTCGGGTGCTGGCCTGCGATGAGGGGATGGGCCGGTCGGCGCCGGCCCGATCGCTCGTCCTCCGTTCCTTGGAGTCCGAGGCGTCGGGGAGATGGTTGATGCTCGGCTCGTCGACGGTCGATGAGTTCCGGAACGCTCCGGGCTTCCACGATTACACGCTGGAGCGGAGCAGCTACGGTGTCCTGATGGCAAGGTCGTTGGCCGGGCCCGTCCGCCGGTCCGACCTCGCTCAGGAACTCGGAACAGATCGTCCCGGTTTCCTGATCGGGACCGCCGATGCCTTCTGAGCCCTCCCCGCTGCCGCACGTTGGGAGCGCGAGGGCCCGAGAGCCAGCCCCGACGCGCCAAGGAACGGCGCCCATCTCGTCGCGAGCTCCCTGCCAAGCCCTCTCGGGGAACGGGAGAGATCCTCGGGGGCTGGCCGAGGGCGACCAGGGCTCCTGCGGCGGTTCGGCGGCCCCTAGGACGCGGTCGGAGTCCGCGCCATGCGCGCCGGAAACAGCGTCCGGTCGAGGTCTCCCGTAACGGCGTAGCGGAACAGTCCTGTCTGGACGACCGCCGCTACCGCGGAGCCGAGCACCAGGAGGAAGATCCCTCCGATCACCCCGACCGCGGCGAGGAGCAGGTAGCCGGTCGAGTAGCCGTAGAGCAGCATGCCGACCAGTCCGACGGTCACCGTACCGAGGAACAGGATCGAGCCGGCCGCTAGGAGAAGGTCCGCGACGATGTCCGAGAAGACCACGTCGCCGAACAGATGGCGCATGACGCGCGCCGAGCGGGCGACGGACGGGCCGATCCGCTGCTGCTCGAGGACCAAGACCTGGACCACGAAGTACGTGGAGATGCCCCAGGCGATCCCCCCGGCGATGCCCACGATCGCCCCGGCCCAGCCGAGACGTCGAGCCACGACCTGAAGGGCGAGACCCACGGTGGCGTCGACCAGCGACCAGGCGAGGAGGGGGCCGAGGTGAGCCCTCGCGACACGCCAGCCATCGCGAAGTTGGGGATGCCCTCCTTCCAGGGCGATGACGCTCGCACCGATGAGCCCCGCAAGGAACACGGTCGAGATCAGCACGGCCGAGAGGTACGCTAGGACGATGAACAGGAGCACCCACCCGAGGTGGTCGACGGCCCAGAAGGGCAGCGTTGCGAAGTTGGGGTGCAGGCTGTAGAACGCGAGCCCGAGCAGCGCCAGGGCGCCGATGGCCGATCCCCCTCCAAGGAGCGGGAACAGCAGGAGAGACCGGGTCCGCCGCACGAGGCGCAGCGCGTTGACCCCGATGCTCCAGGCGACACGGATCGTGATCTGGTCGTCCCCGACGAGCGGCCCGCCCTTCGGGGCCGGGACATGGTCGCCGTGGAGAGGGATCGTCTCCCCGCACCGATAACAGACGGACGATGTGCGAAGGTTGCCGGCCCCGCACGAGGGGCAGACACGGCTCGGAGACTCATCGGTGAGCTCGGAGATCGAGACCGCCATCCCCGCGGGTCAGCCCCCGCGCGCGAAGGGTCTTCGGCGGACTTAGGGCCTTCGAGAGGACGTAGAGGCCCAAGCCCGGCTCCGGCCGTTCGGGGAGGGACCCGGGGTGGCCAGCAGAGCCCTAGCGTGGAAGGGCAGGGGAGCTGGATCCCGCCGGAGCGACGCGAGCCTGAGGTCAGGGCGCTCGAAAGACCCGGGTGATAGCCAGTCGAAAGCCCACGCCCACGAGCACGACAAGAACGCCAACCCCGGCGACCCAAAGGTCCACCCCAGCACGATCGTGCAGCCAGAACACCACGCCGAGAACGACCCAGGCGGCGCCCAAGAAAATGAACGGCCCCCCGTTCCACCAGCTCCGATCCGCGGACGTCCCTTCCGTCGTGGCGGCGCTTCCAGGTGGTAATCGCAAGTCGACCGCCGCCCCGGCCGGCAGCGGCCGCCCGCAGATCCGACAGATCGACGCGCCCGGCGCGTTGGGGGCCTGGCACCAAGCGCATCTCGTCATCCGCCGTTCCCGGGGTCTGGCCCTCGAAGGACTCCTGAGCTCGGCAGGGACGTCAAGCTTTGGGGATCGCGTGTCGTGAACTAGGGTCCGAGGACGCTTCGCCTTCGGGCGACGAACGATCACGAGGGGTTGGGCCCGGCGAACCGCCTTCGCGACCCGAGATCGGGGGCGCCGTCCTCCCTCCTAAGGGATACCCGTGCTGCTGTCGACACGACAGAGGTAGGCGTTATCCACCGACCTCGATTCGGCGTTGCTGATGACGAAGTCTACCGAGCCGGTCCCTCGCGGATACCACGCCGTGACCCATGCGCTGGTCGTGGACGATGCCGCGAAGGCGCTCGAGTTCTACGTGAAGGCCTTCGGCGCCAAGGAGCGGAACCGGATGCCGGGCCCGGGGGGCAAGATCTGGCACGCCGAACTGGAGCTCGGGGATTCGGTCATCATGCTGAGCGACGAGTTCCCTGGGTCGTCGCTCAAGTCGCCCAAGGCCCTCGGAGGGACCTCCGCCAGCGTTTGGCTCTACGTTCCGGACGTCGACGCGGCGTTCGCACGGGCGGTCAAGGCGGGAGCGACGGCGGTCCAGCCTCCCCAGACGATGTTCTGGGGGGACCGGTTCGGCTCGATCTCCGATCCGTTCGGCCATGCGTGGTCGATCGCCTCGCACGTGGAGGACGTACCGCCAGAGGAGATGCGGAAGCGACGCGAGGAAGCCATGAAGCGACCTCCGTCTTCCGCCTAGGCTTCGACGGAAGTTCGACGGGCTACCCCCCTCAGGGGATCCCGTATTCCGCGCGGGTTGGGAGGGCACTCCCACCCCGGTTTGGTTTGACAGGGAGGGTACCGCCACGCGAGCCCGGAATGGCCGCGCCGCCTTCATTCCTTGCGTCAGTTAGCTTCGTGCGCCGACCTCGGGTCCTCCCCAAGGATCTCGCCCGGGCCGCGGTGCTGCGAGCGTGCCCTCCACATCCCTCCGGCATGTTACGACGCGTTCGCGAGGGGCCAGGCACGACCTGGGGCCGACGAAGGATGTATAACGGGGGAGCTCCAAACGTAGCTGCTGCCATGTCCCGGGCAGCGGTCTGCACTTTGGTCTTGGCAGCGATGACGATCGGCCCGTCGGTCGCGCTCGGTGTCGGAGTCGCGGCCGCAACCGGCACTTCCGTACTCCAAGCGCCTGCACCCGTCTTCGGGGTCAACACCACGAACTGGGGCGGCTTCGTGGTCGTCGGGAGCGCGGACAGCGTCTCTGAGGTCACGGGGTCGTGGGTCCAACCGGCGGTATCCTGCACGCACACGGCCGGTTACCTTGGGCTCTGGGACGGGATCGACGGTTTCAACTCGAAGACCGTGGAGCAGGGCGGGACCCTCGCGTACTGCGCGCACGGCCATGCCCACTACAGCGCCTGGTACGAGTTCTTCCCTGCGCCCTCCGTTACGATCCCCTCGCTCCCCGTGACCCCAGGGAGCACGGTCTCCGTGACCGTGACGTTCAACGCTTCGGCGGCGGACTTCGCCATCACCGTCGACGTGGGGAACGCCAGCTCCACCCACGTGGGGACGGTGAAGGGTGCGGTGCGGGCTTCCGCGGAGTGTATCGACGAACGCCCCCAGCTGAACCATCATCTGACCCACCTGGCCAACTTCGGCGAGGCGCGCTTTGGCTCGGACTCCACTTCGACCATCGGCTGCGGGGCGACGATCGGGGGCCTCACTGGACCGTTTGGGAGTTTCCCCGGCAGATTGGAGGTCAACATGGTCGACCACACCCATCACCTTCTCTCGTCCACCAGCTCGCTGTCGGGCGACGGTTCCAGCTTTACGGCGACCTGGGTCGCGCCGAGCTAACGGCGGTCGAGGGTCGGTCGCGGGCTCGCGGCAACCCGCGGCAGCCCTCCCCCTACACGGGCCGGTCCGAGCTCGACTCTGACCCAGCCCGGAACCCGGGGCCGAGGGTCGAGCGGGGCCCGTACCGGACCGACGCGGAACGGCCTACTTTACCGGGGTCGGAGGCGAACGGAGCACGAACTCGTTCCCGTCGGGGTCGGCGATCACCGCGAGGGTCGAAGTGAATCCGGGCGGGCTCAGCTTGTGGGGCGGAGCCGTGATAGTTCCGCCTCGCCGAGCGATCTCGGCACAGGCCGAATCCGGGTCATGGTGCGAGAACACGATCCCGGAGACGGTCCCCGGCTCGCGTCCCCCCTCCTCAGGATCGTAAACGTGCATCCGTAGCGTCACGGCCGAGCCTGGGATGGCAAAGACCGCCCGACCGACCTTGCCGTCGAACTGGAGCTCGCTCAGGCCAAGGACCTCAGCATAGAACTTTCGTGCCTTGTGGATGTCTCGGACGTGAACGGTGACCGCTTCGAGCCCCTCGACCGTCGCTACCATGCGAGGTTTTGAGAGGCCCCGCGTCACATAAGCCCCTCGCGTCGTAGAGGAACTTCGGCCCCTCGAGACCGGTCTCACCGAGGGCGACCTATCCGTGCCGATCGTCTGGAGCAGTAGCGTCGATCCTCTTCGGCGGCGGGCTGAGCGCGGCCGGACCGCCCGCGGTACGGGAAGCCCGCGGGACCCCGGTGGGACCACGGAACCGGTCGGGCGGTTCCGGGCACCCGCCCGCTCATCAAGGTCCGACGGTAAGGTCGACATCCGCCCATGGTCACCACCATCGACCTGATGGATTTCGTCCACGAGCTTCGGGAGGACTTCTTCGAGCGCGCGGCCAAGCTGGGGTGGAAGGAGTTCACCAAGGACCGTGGGGTGAGCATGCTCTCGTTCCGCGACGTCTTCCTCCACCTCGCGTACGTCGAGGAACAGCACGTGACAGAGTTCTGCGAGGGTCGAGCCACTCCGTGGATGCCCGAGGTGATGAAGATCCCCAAGGACCGCTACCTCAGTATCCCTGCGGTCCGGCGAAGGCTCCGAGAGGTCCGGGCCATGGGGGAGCGGCGGTTCCAGAAGTGGAACACTCCCCAGGAGCTCGCGAGGCCCGCGGTCTGGGTCGCCTCGAAGAAGTACCCGCTGCGACTTTCCCGCGACTCCGCCCTCGCGCAGTGCTTGACGGAGCACCTGCTGCATCTCGGCGAGGTGGAGGCGATGCTCTGGCAGATGGATGTGGAGCCACCGACCACGTTCTGGATCGCGCGACGCGTGCTCCGTGGAAGGTGGCCGCCCCCAAGGTCGGCTCTCGTGGGAGGCCGCGTCCTGCGAGTCCCCCGGAAGGCCCCACGGTCCCCGGCCCAGGGCCGATCGAAAGGCTGAGCGGCTCTGTTCACGCGAGGCGAGACCTCTCGGACCCCGAGGCCACCCCGGGAACCGCGACTCGCTACAGCAGGGCCTATCGGCGCGCCGAACCCGGGGGCGTGCGGTCGACGACCAACCGTCCGTCCTTCCAGACCTGGATGATGTGGTCGGGCTCACCCAGAACCCGGATCCGCTTCAGAGGGTCCTCTGCAACAGCGATCACGTCCGCGAGGAACCCTGTTCGAAGCTGTCCGGACTTCGGGGCTTGCGGTCCGAGGGTCTGGGGGGCGAGCGCGGTCGCGGACCGGATCGCCTCCAGGGGGGCCATGCCCATCTTCTCGACCATGAGGGCGAGCTCTCCCCCGTTGGTGCCCCAGTGAACCGGCGCGGTCCCGCCGGACAGGAAGATGTCCGTCCCCATCGCGATGGGGACCTTCCGCCGGACCGCCAGCCGCATCGACACCTGGACCTGCTCGAGGACCTTCCGTGCCTTCTCGAGCCAGATCTGGGGCATGTCCGATTGCGCCCCACCTTCGAGGAGACCGTCCACCGAGAGCGTCGGGACCAGCAGCGCCCCCTTCTCGACCATGAGGTCGGCCGCCTCCTCGTCCAGCCACGTACCGTGCTCGATGGTCCGTACCCCGGCCCGGAGCGCCGCCATGATCCCGGCCCTACCGTGGCAATGGGCGGCGACGACCCGCTCCGCCCGCGCCGCCTCTTCGACGATGGCCCGCAACTCTTCGTCGGAGAACTGTTGGTGCTGCGGGTTGTCGAGGTCGCTCAGCACCCCTCCCGAGGCACACACCTTCACGACGGAAGCGCCGAGCCGAAGCACCTTACGTACCGCGAGGAGACACGACGGCACGCCGTCGCACGGGGCGGGGACCTCGCGAAGGTTCGCCCAGTACTGAACGAACTCGATCGGGAACGCATGCGCATCCGCGTGACCGCCCGTCGTGCTGAGCAAACCTCCGGCGGCGTAGATGTGCGGACCGGGGATCGACCCTTCGTTCACGGCACGGCTCAGGTAGATGCCATGACCGCCCAGCTCGCGAACCGACGTGACCCCGGCGCGCAGGGCCGCCTCGGCGTCCTTGACCGAACGAATGAGGGCCACGGAGTTCGACGTGTAGATCTGCTCCTCCATCGAGAGGCTGCGAGCGCCCGTGAAGTGCGCGTGGCAATCCCACAGTCCGGGGATCACCGCGGGGACCGAAACCGTCGTCTCCGAAGGTCCGGCCCTTGGCGCCCCCTCGATCGGCCCCGCGTAAGTGATGACCTCTCCCTCGAGCACCACGCAGCCGTTGGGGATCGGATCGCCCGAACCCGGAATGACGAGATCCGCCTCGATCCGCGTCGCCATGGGCGCGAGACCTGCTCGACTCGGTTATACCTTTCCCGATCCGGATTCCCGGCGCGGGGGTGGCGGGGGGTCGCCGGGGGGCCGTGGGCACCCCGGTCCAACGAACGGGCCCCTCCGCCGCGCGGGCGGGAAGACCGGGGACGCAGCCGATGGCCTCCCGCTCGAGCCGGTGGGCCGACCGGTAACGGCGCGGCCGGCGTTCCGGTCGACGACGAGAGTTCGGCCTTCCGGATCAGCGCGGGTGGGGGCTGGGAGTCTCGTGGGGGCTCGTCGCCCGCGCGTCTCCCCACGCGGGGCGAGGCCTCGGGGTGTCGTACGTGGCGTTCCCGCGGTGGCCGCCCCGGTCCGAGGGGTCTGAGGACAAGTAGACCCGAGGCTTGGCCATCGCCGGCGAACGAGATGTCCACCTGGATATTCCGGGGCAGGGCGTTCGACGGAAAGAACCTGCACGCCTCCGCGGTCGTGAAGTTCGACTCCGAGCAGGGGGTCATCCTAGGTTTTGGGGAGCGAGGAGAGGTAGAGGAGCCGCGGGAGGCCAAGGTACTCGAGATCGACGATGCCACCATACTTCCCGGCCTCATCGATGGCCACGTTCACTTCTACTCCGCCAAGGGCGAAGGGGTAACGGCCTGGGCATCCGTCCCGGACACCCTGGCCGTGCTCCGGGGGGCGGGGGACCTGCGGCGGCTCCTCCGCTCCGGGTTCACCGCCGTCAGGGAGCTCGGCTCCAAGGGGGGAGCGCACCTCGCTCAGGCGGTCGCCGAGGGTTCCATCGAGGGCCCTGAGGTCGTCTCCTGTTCGAGGGCGCTCGCCCAGACCGGGGAGGACGACGACCCCCCGGCGTTCCCGCTCGAGCTGGCGCAGCGGCTCGCCTCCTACACGATCTTCTGCGACGGCCCGTGGGAATGTCGAAAGGCGGTCCGGACGGTCGCGAGGGACGGCGGGAAGGTCGTGAAGTTCTACGCCTCGGGGGCGTTCTCTCGAGGAGGGCGGATCAAGCCCAACTTCACCAAGGATGAGATCGACGCGATCGTGGACGAGGCAAGGCGACTAGGCCTGAAGGTAGCGGCCCATGCCTACGGGGAGGAGGCGCTCGGCAGCGTCGTCGCCGCCGGGGTGGATTCGATCGAGCACGGATTGGGGCTCACGCCGCGGATCGCGAGCGAGGTGGCAAGGAAGGGGATCTACTACGTTCCCACCCTCGTGACGTACAGCGATCCGAGCTACGCGAACCGGTACAACGAGATGGTGAAGCGTCACCTCTCCGACGACATGGTCCTGGCCAAGGAGCACGGGGTGCAGGTGGTGATGGGGTCGGACATCGTCGGGGACGCGGCCCGGCCTCACGGCAGGAACTTCGAGGAGATCGTGGCCGAGGCGAAGTTCCTGGGGAACCAGGAGGCGTTGGTCGCGGCGACCGCCAGGGCCGCGGAGTGCCTGGGCCTAGAGAACAGCGGCGCATTGAAGGAAGGCTTCCGGGCGGACGCGGTCATCGTCAAAGGCGATCCGACCGCGGATATCCGGGCGCTAGCTCCGGAGCACGTTCTTCATGTCATCCGGTCGGGAAAGCTGCTCCCGCCGGCGCAGTGACCCATCGCCGAACGGACCGACCTAGCCCCCGGCGGATCCTCCTGGAACAGGGAGCAGGGACCTACCGCGCGAGAGGACGGGGAAGTCCCGCCGGGACCGCCCCCGCCGGCCAGCTCTCGCCCGGGTCCTGGGAGCCGGAAGCGTCCTCACCGAGTGGCACGGGGCGCGTGGTCCTGGACCCGGTCACGCGCGATCCGACAACGCATCGACCGCGTCGAGCTCTCGGTCACGAGGCGCGAGAGAGCACCGTGAGGGCCCGAAGCGTGATCATCTTGCTCGGCCCTCCCGGCTCCTCGAAGATCAGCGGAGTCGGCCGCTCCGTCGGGTTCTCCGCGAACCACTTCGCACCTTCCGCATCCGGGTCGGTCTGCGGGGGACCCATGTTCCAGCGACCGTCCGGCCGTCGTTGCTTCCGCACGACGTCGAGCGCGAACCCGAGCCTCGGATCCTTGCCGTACCCAAGGGCGGTGAGGCAGTCGAGACCCACCAGGAGGTCGTAGTAGTAGTGCACCGGCCAATGGAACCGGAACCACGGCTCGTACGGATCTCCCTGCTGGTGGAGCTCCCGCTCCAGAAAGAACTCGGCGCCGCGTTCGACGCACGCCGTCATCGAAGGGGTCCACTTCGACCGAGGATAGGCGGCGAACGCGGCGAGGGCCTCCCACGCGTCGAGCGTCCGGCCGGCGGAAACCCCGGTCTTGTCCATTCGACACGACCAGCCCCCCTTCGGATGGGCGGTCTTCACCAGCCATTCCAGCGACTTCCGGATCCTGGGGTCATCCTCGTAGCCGAGCTGGATGAGCGCCCGGGCCATGTTGGCGGTGTAGCAGAAGTGCCCCTTTCCCTTGCCGAAACCCCCGACACCCCCTCCCTGGAGAGGGGAGCTCGACATCCAGAACTCGCTCGAAACCTTCATCGCCGGGATCTCCCGCGTCGCGCCGAGGTCGGCCAGGGCCAACATGGTCCAGTTGGTCCCTCGGAACCTCGGCTCGAGCCAGTTGTGGTCCCGCTCCCACCAGCCGGCCGGGTTCCTGCGAGAGAACATCTCCGCGACCCAGGGGTCGCTCGGGATCCGCTTGCGAGCCTCTCGGACCTCGGCCGCGGTCTCCGGCTTCCCCAGGAGGCGGGTCAGGGTAAGATAGCGGATCGAGGGCTGGCCCCGCTCGAGGAGCCAATCGATGCCGGCGTCCTGGGGCACAGGCTCCGAAGATGGCCCCGAGGCATTAAGGTCCAGGGTCAGCACGGACGGAGTTTCCTCCTAGCGGAGAAGCGGCCGCCGGACCGCACCCGGGGCCCGTGGCGAGGTCGCATCGAGCGCAGCCGCAGGTCACGACGTGCGGCCCTGGGCCACGCCAGGGAACATCTTGCCCTGGATCCGTACCAGATGGCCGCGCGCCTCGCCCCGACGAAGGGACTCGACATCAACCTCCTGCCCCCGATTCTCGGACGCCGCCTCCAGCGCGAGCGCTTCGGCGACCAGGTCCTTCTCCAGGCGGGACAGGGGCGGCTCGACCGCGGAGACCAACTTCGCGCCGAGGCCGACGGGTCGGGCCGTCACGGCAGGCCACTCTTCCTGTGCCCGCGGGGTGTCCCGCGTCAGGATCGGGGCGACGTCCGGGGCGATCGCGTCGCGAGCCGTGAGCGGAGGACCCAACTCCCAGCGTTGCCGAAGCGTCGTGATCAGGGACGTACTTCGGTACTCCTGCGTGACGACCGTCTGGCGTTCGACCCACGCGGAGATCGCGATCGTCGGAACGCGGACCCCGGACCGATCGAACGCGAACCCTTGCTGCGGGTCCGACGTGTCGCCGGGAGGCGGCGCCGGCGGGGGCGGCACGTGATCGTGGATCCCTCCGTGCTCATCGAACGTGACGAGGAGAAGGGTGTTCGAGAAGTTGGACCCCTGCTCTGAGGACGACAGCCGGACCGCGTCGTAGACTCGCGCGAGCAGCCTCTCCCCGCCCGCCACCGATTGGGGGGGAGGCAGGCGCAGATCGTGGCGGAGCTTCGCCGCTCCCGGGGGATGCATGTCGGTGTGGGGGTGCAGCATGTTCGGTTCGAGGAACGAGTAGTCGGGCAACGCCCCTTCGTGGGCGTCGTGATAGAAGTCGAACGTGGTCGAGAAGTGGGTGGCGAAGTACCTGGAGAGCCGGCGCGCGTGGATCAAACCGGTGGCGGGCAGCACCTGCTCCGGATCGATGTAGACCTTCCAGCTTCGCCCCGCGGCCTCGAGCCGTTCGAAGATGGTCGGCGCGTCGTTCCGCGTGGCGAAGGACCCGGGGGGTGCGTTCAGCACGAGGCCGGAGGAGGATGCGGCGTGGAAGAAGGACCGGTTCGGGTAGGTCTGGGACGGCACCTCGCAAAACCAGTGGTCGAAACACGCGAACTCCCGGGCGAGCGTCGAGAACACGGGGATCTGGTCCGGAGTGAAGCAGGACATGATCTGGGCGTACTCGCCGTACGAGGGGAGCCGTCCCATTTCCACCCGGTAGGTGTTGATGTAATCGGCGACGAAACCGTCCATCGACGGCGCCGGGGGACGGTCCTGGGGAGCGTTGAACGGCGCGACCATCTCGTCGACCCGGGAGAACCGATTCGATGGCGGCGCCACCGAGCCGTAGAGCTGGGTGTTGACGTGCGGATACTCCTCGCCCGGGTCCGGATCCGGGGTGTCCATCGACGCGGCCGGATGAACGGGTACGGTGGCCGACCCGCCAGCAGCGATGTCGGGCGGCACCGGATTGGAGATGGATCGCTGGAGCACGCCCTCGAACGCGGGGACCTCGCCCGGGCGGTAGAGGAAGCCGAGCAGATTGTCGAAGGACCGGTTCTCGAACATCAGGACGACCACGTGGTCAAACCGCGGGACGCGACCGTCGTTCATCCTCGTGTCACCCGTCCGCGGATCCCCCCGTTCCTTCGGGGCGGGGCCGCCTCGCCAGCTCGACCAACTGAGCGACGGTCTCCTCGAACGAATGGACCGGTCGGTAGCCCAGCCGGGCACCGATCCTTCCGAGCCGGACGGTGCTATCGTTGGGGGCGCGAGGAGGCGTGGTCACCGGCCGGCCGAGGGCGGCGGCGACCTGGCCATAGCACGCTCTAATCCGAACGTTGCGGTCGACCGCGAGGAACGCTTCGTTCGGGACGGACGGATGCGTCAGGGCGATCTGGACCATCTCCGCGAGGTTCTCCGTATGGACCCACGGCATGATGTCGTCAGGGTGGAGGAACGCGGGCCAGCCCTTGGCGCGGATCCGTTCCACCATTTCATCCCCCCACTGAGAGCGGACCCAGTGCGTGATCATCCCCGGTCGTAGGATCGTCACCGGGAGACCGCGGCCCCGAAGCTTCGCCAGTTCGAGCTCGGCGAGCGCCTTGGTCGCGCAGTACGGCTCCGGGTCCTTCGTGGCAAGGGGGCTCTCCTCGTCCACGTTCGGGGGGACGGGCTCCCCGTAGACGGACACCGTGGAGATGTGAACGAACCGACGGACCCCGGCGTCGAGCGAGCGCTCCGCCATCTCGCGCGTGCCGTCCACGTTCACGGTCTGATAGAGAGGTCCAGGTCTTCCGGAGTACGCGGCATTGTGGACGACGAGTTCGACACCCTCCATCGCCTGGGATAGACTGGGAGGATCCGTGAGGTCCCCTCGGGTCGGCACCCACCCCTGGCCAAACGCCCGCGCGGCCTGCTCGTCGGTCCGGACCAGGGCCCGCACGCTCAGTCCGCTCTTGGCGAGGCGTTGGGCAAGGAGGCCCCCGACATGACCGGAGACCCCCGTGACAAGGACCGTAGCCATTGGGGGCTCCCAGCCCGATATGTTACATAACCGCGCACCGGAGCGCCCTCTCTCTCGCGCGAGACCGGAGGTCTCCAACGGGAGAGGCGGGGCGCAAACCATCGGTCGCCCCCTTGGCCCGCCGGAAGCTTGTTAGGGCCCATCGAGTTGCCGTCGCCGATGAAGCGGTCAACGGCCCCTGCGCTCCCCCGCCGTGAAGCCGACGTGATCCCGTGGCTGTTGGGCGAGGATCAGCCCGTTGCCAGGTACTTCGCACTCGTTGACCTCCTCGGACGAAGGGCGTCGGACCCCGAGGTTCGGGCGGCACGCTCGAGGATTCCAAGGACCGGCTGGGCCTTCGACCAGCTTCGCCAGGTCGGACCGAAGGGCTTCTGGGAGCCCCGCGAGCCCAGGAATCTCAAGGAGTGGATCGACTTCCTCTACTATCCGAAGTACGGCTCGACGAACTGGCGAGCCCTTGTCCTCTCCGACTTCGGTCTTGACGCCTCGGACCCCAAGGTCCGGAGTATTGCCGAGGCCGTTTTCGGATACAAACTTCGGCTGGGCTCGCCGTTCAACTTCTTCCACGAGGAGGCGTGCGTGGTGGGGAACACGGCCCGGATGCTGACCCGCTTCGGGTACTCCGACGACTCGCGGGTCCGGAAGCTCTACGATTGGCTGATCGAAGACCAGCGGAAGGACGGTGGGTGGGACTGCTCCCAAGGGACCCCCGGGACGCTGGATGTCTGGGAGCCTCTGGCCGCCTTCGCCTCGCTACCCAAGGGCAAACGTTCCGCGAAGATGGACGAGGCGATCTCGAGAGGGGCGGAGTTCTATCTCAAGCGCCAGCTGTTCAAGGAGGGTCCCCGGTACGATCCCTGGTTCCGGCTGCACTATCCCAACCACTACTACTACGACATCCTCGTCGGACTCGATGTGCTCACCCAGCTCGGCTTCGCAGGGGACCGGCGGCTCCGGCCCGCGTTGAGGATCCTGGCCGACAAGCGGAGGAGGGATGGCACCTGGTGGATCGACCGAGCCCATCCGGACGTCAAAGGCCCGAAGGCGGTCCAGTATCGGAAGGGGGTCAGGCCGCTCGTCATTGAGGAGCCGGGCAGACCGAGCAAGTGGCTGACCCTCAGGGCACTACGCGTGCTGAAGCGGGTCGAGGACGCCACCTGACCTGAGCGACCGGAGGCGCCCGCCCCGGGCCGGCGACGGAGGGAGGGTCTCGCGCCCGGAGGCTCCTCAGGTCCGCGGACCGGCGAGCTTACCTGGTCCGTCGAACGAAGATGCGCCAGAATCCGCTCTCCCGCATCGTCCCGAGGTACGTGTGTCCTACCTTCCGGCGCAGGCAGGCACGTCAATGATCGTCTCCTCGTTGGACGAGATGAGCTCCATGACTCCACCGACCGGGACCTGCAAGATCCCTCTCTTCGCCTCGAGGAGCGGTCCAGGGCACGCCATTCCTCGAGCGCCGACCACCCGGTGCACCGGCGGCAGCCATTGAGGTGGGGAAGGCATCACCATGGCCGCGGCACGCACCCCCCGCATCACGAGCTCGACCCTCGCAGCTCGACCGACTTCCACCGACCCTCTGGCGCAGCGTGCCCGGGCCCGTCTCTACGTTTGGCGCTACCGATGCAGATGGAGCGAGGCTCGTCCCTCGGGCTGCCTACGAGCCCCGGTAATCGCGCGGTGGCCCGCTGCCCAATCACTCGGTCGAGCGTCGAATGCCCCGTCGAACTGTAGGCGCTCCACTGCCCGAGGAGGATCGCGATCGGGGCTGGCCGACTGGCTACGGCAGCCGGCGCGCCGGCCTATCCGACGAATCTGTCATATCCATGAACCGTTAGGGTGTTCCTGTATGCCAGAGGCCCCCGAACTCGAGCCGGGCAGCCTCACCTCCGGCGGGTCGGGGAAGGAGTCTCGAGCCGTGTACATTCGGGATCTTTCGGACCACATCCCACCCCCAGGGGTCTGGCTCCCGGCGATCAACGTCGCGACCGGTGGCCCGCAGTCGCATGTGGTCTACCACGAGCTCGTCAAGCACGCGAAGATGCGGCTCAGCCGCACGACGGACGGGGGCGCTATGGTCTCCGTCGCGGAGTCCGGGGCCGTTCACCTGCTGAAGGTTCCGAGCCCCGAGTTCTATCGGTTCGTCGACCGGTTCCGAGTGGCACGGCGGCTCCGCGTGCTCCCAGAAGGAGCCCTCGGGGAGCTGGCCCGGGTCATCGAGGCCCGCGTGGGGGATCCCGGCTTCGTTGAAGACCAGGTCAGGGTGCCTACGCCTGCCGAGCCATCTCTGCCATCGTCAATCATCCCGTCGCAGTCCCGGAAGCCGGCGGCCACGCTGGATTTCATTGCGTACACGCTCAACCGGGTCGTCCTGCGCTCGCCATACGTCTTCGTCCCCTCCGCCTTGACCGACGAGCTCGGCGAATCCGAGGAGCAGATTGCAAGGAGGTTCGTCGAGCATCACGGACACCTTCGGGAGCTGGGGTTCGAGGTCCGACCGGTCTCCTCCAGCCTCGGTCCGGTCTTCCTTGTCACACGTCTACCGGTCAAGGGTTCCCGGCCCGGCCTCGAGAAGACCGGCGACCATGGTAGGGCGGTGGAGCGTTCGGTCTCGGGAAGCTCGCAAGAGGGACGCGGGGACGTCGCATAGCTTCACCCCGGCACGCCGGTTCCTGCCTTCCGGTAGCTCCGGGCGCGCCCGAGACCGCGGGCCTGGACCGTCCTGGATCGGGGCGAGTTCCGAGGTCCCACCGTCCTGCGGGTGTGTCAACCGAGGCCGTCTCCGTCAAACACGGTTGAACACCGTGGCCACTCTGCCCCGGTCGACGCGAAACATTCGACCGGTGAATCGCCGGACTTATGCCTCGCCCGCCCATCTCAACCACCGAGATGCGTCCTGGAAGGGAGCCAAGCAGCCTCGAGCCGCCGTTCCAGCAGCCGACCTCCGTCTTCCTGTATGGGTCGCCGAGCGCGCTCCTGGACTGGGTCGCTTGGGCGTTCGCCTCGGCCGCCCCCGGCGGGTACCGCTGGACAGACGTGCGGCCGGCGGGGCAGCTCCCGGACCCTCTTGGACCCGTCATGAGGGGAGCGATTCCCAAGGATCGTTGCACCGTGAGCGATCCGCAGGAGTTGGCGCCGGACCACGCGGGGGCGAACGCGGCGATCACGACGGGACTTCGGCCGGACGAGCACAATCCACGGCTCGAGCGACTCTCTGAGTTCTTGAGACTGCCCACGCCTACCCGAGCGACGATCGCCGCGCGGGGTTCGGAAGGGCCACCCCTCGTCCTGGTGGTCGGCAATGGTCACCGGTTGCTGCCGTTCTACCCTGCGAGTACGGTAGGGTCCACCCTTCAGACCCTCCGCTCGCACGGGATCTCGGTCCTGAACATCTTCTCCGAGGTCCCTACGGAGAACAGGTTTCTTTTCGATAACGTCTGGCACCTCAGCGGTTCGACTCCGTCCGCCTGGCGAAATGCCACCCTCATTGTAGAGAAGGTCGATCACTCCGGCCCGATGCCGTCACCGGGCGAGTTCCAGCTCAAGGAGATTCCATTGGTCATGGTGTCGCTGACGCGCACACTTGACGCCGTACCGTAAGGTCCAGGCACCGGCCCGGTGTACTCCGTTGTTGAACAAGTGCCCGTAGAACGGGGTGCTGAAGCCGATCTCTTCGGAGGCATTGACGGGGGTGTTCACGCGGCCACGATCGCCGGGCCAACGCGGCGGATGGCCGAGCGAGATTGAATCCGAGGCTCCAGAAGGGCTCCGTCAGGCCGTGGCGGATGGCCTCCCCACTCACCGACCGCAGCCCGCACCGCGGACGCCTCCCAGGAGGGTGGTCGGGGTTCCTAAGGAGCCGGGTTCCCAATCCGTTAGGGGGATCGGAGTGATCGAAGCCTGTTCGGGCGGGACTGGCGGCAACGACGTTCGAACCGTCACGAAGCGGTCGGAGGGGGTCTAAACTGCGTTACACGCTGACATCGCCAGATGTCGGCCCTTGCGGGTGAGCGCCTCGCTCCGATGAAACCGTGTCAGGAGAATCCTGTTGGAAGCACGTACGTGTGGGGAATTATGCGCACTCGCTCAGCATAAAGAACGCTGCCCCACGCTTCCAGCCAACGTAAGTATGCGAACTTACCGCACCGTTCGAGGTTCAGATGTTTCGACATAGGACCACCGCTCTGCTGGTGACTGCCGTCGTTGCCATCTGCCTATCGGCGCCCGCCGCTATGGCCACAGCACACCGCGCCCCTACGAGCACGCCCATGTTTGGGGAAGCCATCCTTCCCGGTGACTGGGTCACCTTTACGTGCACCCACGGCTGGGTGATGCTGAACGGTTCCGTATACTGCCATAACCAGACCGTTACCGTCCCCATCGCCGGAGGAGGCGCAGGAAGCGGGTTGTCAAACTACACGCTGACAACTGGGCTAGACCTCAACTACGAGTTCAATACGTACTCTTCGACAGGCGACTCATGCCTAGGGACATACTCCAACTGCGGCAGCTCAGTGACCACGTATTCGAGCCCCTACTGGGGTTACTGCGTCGGGGGCCAGCGCTGCGGAGGGACCCTTACCCAATCCGCGACGCAGGTGGCGTTCCTGTTGCAGGTCGACCACATGGCGGAATCTCCGGTCCCCATAACCTACCTGCAGGGGTTTAGCGTCCAGGTTGGTGGCGGCACGCCTAACGGCGCCCTCGTGTACTACGCCAACTGCCCCAATCCGAACACGAATGGGTGCGCTGGCAATACCGGGCAGTCATTCAACTCTAGCGGGGACTGGACCTTTACCACCGGTGGAACGACTACCGGGAACTGGTATTGGGGGGTCGAGGATGTCACTACCGGCCAATACACGAACTGGCTGGAGATCGAAGTGACCCAGAACCTGGTAACAACGATCAATGGCCACACGGGTACGGTCCCGGTCCCGACCAACACGGCCTTTACGGTCGGCGCGACGGGAGGAACCCCCTCTGGAGCACTCGTTTACTACGGGAACTGCCCCCGCAAGAGCACGAACGGCTGTTCCGGAGTGACGGGCCAGAACTTTGGCTCGACCGGTAGCTGGAGCGCGCAGATGCCTGGGGTCGCACAGGGGAGCTGGTACTGGGGAGTGGAAGACTCGGCCACCAGTGTGATCAGTTGGGTCGAGCTCCAGATCACGACGACCCTGGCGCTCACGATTAACGGGTTGACGGGCACGGTCCACGTGTCGGCGAACACTCCATTCTTGGTTGCAGCTACCGGCGGGACTCCAAGCGGAGCTCTGACGTACTATGCCAACTGTGCGTCGGAGAGCCAGAAGAACTGCGCCGGAAACACGGGGCAGTCGTTCGACTCGAGCGGCGCTTGGACCATGACCTGGCCGGGCGATACATCGGGCACCTACTACTGGGCCGTATGGGACAATTCGGGAAGCGTCTTGTCCAACTGGGTCAAGATAGTGGTGTCGTAGAAGCTCGGCCGCTAGGCGCCCCTTTCCTCGGGCTGGCCTAGCGGACGGGAATGGACTAACCCTGGGGTCGACGGGGCGCCGGTTCCGGTGCCCCGCCCCCCCTTTCTTCCTCTGCGGACTTGTCCGCCCGCCGGTTGGGAATCCAGCCTAGCCAACCCCGCGCACAGGCCAAGGCACGAGCTGGTATACAGCGCGGCAGCGGTGCGTTGCTCCGAGTCGGGCTTCTCTCCAAGCGCTGAGTGTCGCAAACTTCAGAGATTCAGGTTGGAGCCAGGTACCAGCGCCGGACGGCGGTAGGCTTGGGTGGGGCTGGAGAGGGTAGCCGTTCCGGCAACCATCGGCATCCACCTGCCAGCGGTCGGGGCAAGGATCGTCCAGTTCGCCATGAAAGCGTCCTTGCGCCTCGTCCTTGACGTTGCCGTCAGGGCGCGCTCGTGCCTCCTACTGAACCTACGGACCTCGCTTCGTGAACCCCCGTACACCCCCCGGGACAGCCGGCTCCCGAGCCGGCCCGCACCAAGCCAGCTACGCGCTATCGCTCAACTCTCCTTGAGCCTCAAGGATAAACCTCCACTGGAGATGCTGTGGGATGGTGTGTGAGGCCGGCCGATGGCTGCCGTCCAACCCCTCGCGGTGAAGGGATCTACGGGTTCGGCTCAGTCGTCGGGCCCGGTAGGTCTGGTCTTCAATGTGATGCGATTCTCGTTGCACGACGGCCCCGGCATCAGGACCACGGTGTTCCTCAAGGGTTGTCCGCTCCGCTGCTGGTGGTGCCACAACCCCGAGAGCCAGTCCCCGACCCCGGAGGTCATCTACTTCGAGGAGCGGTGCGTCCGCAGCGGAGAGTGTGTTCGCGCCTGCCCGCATCAGGCCCTCCGTTGGGATGGTCAACTCCTTCTCGACGCCCTGAGGTGTCAGCGCTGCGGGGGGTGCGCCAGCGCCTGTCCGACCGGGGCCCGTGAGCTCGCTGGCCACAAGATGACCGTGCCGGATCTGCTCGCCGAGGTGTCGAAGGACCGGGTGTTCTTCGAAGAATCCGGCGGCGGGGTCACGATCTCCGGCGGTGAACCGCTCATGCAGGCCGAGTTCGTCGAGGCAGTCTTGGCGGCCTGTCGCGTCGACAGGATCCACACGGTCCTGGAGACCTGCGGGTTCGCCGAATGGCGCACCGTGGAGCGGGTGGCGGCGAACGTTGACCTGTTTCTGTACGACCTGAAGCTTATCGATGTCGAACGGCACCGGCACTACACGGGCGTGACCAACGACCTGATCCTGGACAATCTTCGGCGCCTCAGTGAGCGCGGGAGCGCGATCGTCGTGCGCGTGCCGGTCGTTCCGGGAGTCAACGATGACCGCACTAGCCTGGAGGCGTTGTCCGCCTTCCTGTCGCCGTTAGGCCTGCGGAACGTAGACCTTCTCCCCTACCATCGGATCGGGAGTGAAAAGTACCACCGGCTCCGATTGCCATACCGGATGGCGGGGGTGCCAACCCCCACCGCCGAGCGAATGGAGGCACTGGCGACGCACCTCCGGAGCGACGGCTTCCAGGTGAGGGTAGGCGGGTGACATGAACGAGCGCGTCACCCGGCTCCGACAAGCGTCCCTCGAGGCGAAGCCTCGCATCGCGATCGACCGCGCTGCCCTACTGACCGCCTTCTACCGAGCGGACCGGACCGTTTCCGTTCCCATCCGCCGGGCGCGAGCCTTTCGGTTCCTGTTGGAGAACCAAGCGATCCATATCGGGACGGACGAGCTGATCGTAGGGGAGCGCGGGCCCGCTCCGAAGGCGGTCCCGACCTTCCCCGAACTGTGCTGCCATAGTCTCGAGGACTTCACCATCCTCGGTACCCGGGAGAAGATCCCGTACCTCGTCGACGAACATGCCCACCAGGTGCAGCGGGACGAGGTGATCCCCTACTGGCGGGGTCGCTCGATGCGCGACCTGATCTTCGCAGAGATGACCCCGGAATGGAAGGACGCGTACGACGCGGGCATCTTCACGGAGTTCATGGAGCAGCGCGCCCCGGGCCATACCGTGCTGGGGGATGTGGTCTACCACAAGGGGCTGGTCGACCTCAAGGTCGACATCGAGAGCGCGCTTGCTCGACTCGACCTCCTGAACGACCCCGAGGCACCGGCCAAGAAGGACGAACTGCGGGCCATGGAGATCGCGGCCGACGCCGTCATCCGGTTCGCCGAGCGCCATGCCGCGAGGGCCGAAGACCTGGCCCGCACCGAGAACGACCCCGTGCGCCGGGAGGAACTGAGGAAGATAGCGGAGGTCTGCCGCCAGGTTCCGGCCCACGCTCCTCGAAACTTCTGGGAAGCGCTCCAGGCCTACTGGTTCACCCACCTCGGGGTCGTGACGGAGCTCAACACCTGGGATTCCTTCTGCCCGGGCCGGTTCGATCAGCATCTGTTCCCGTTCTACCGCCACGATATCGACGCGGGGGCGCTGACCCGAGAACAGGCCAAGGAGCTCCTCGAGTGCTTGTGGGTCAAGTTCAACAACCAACCGGCCCCCCCGAAGGTCGGGGTCACCGCGGCCGAGAGCGCCACGTACACCGACTTCGCCAACATCAACAACGGCGGGCTGCGGCGCGACGGGTCGGATGGGGTGAACGAGGTCACCTTCCTGATCCTAGATGTCGTTGACGAGATGCATCTCCTGCAGCCCTCGTCGAACCTCCAGTTGAGCGCGAAGAGCCCGGAGGCGTTCCTCAGGCGAGGCCTAGAGATCGTACGTCAGGGGTGGGGGCAACCGTCCATCTTCAACGCGGACATGGTCGTGGAAGAGCTGCTGCGCCAGGGCAAGACCCTCGAGGACGCCCGGTGCGGGGGGACCTCCGGCTGCGTCGAGACCGGCGCTTTCGGGACGGAGGCCTACATCCTCACCGGGTACCTCAATCTCCCCAAGATTCTCGAGGTCACCCTTCACGACGGGGTCGATCCCCGGACGGGGAAGACGGTCGGCATCCGGACGGGCGATCCGCGCTCGTTCTCCACGTACGGGGAACTGCTCTCCGCGTTCCGGCGTCAGCTCCACCATTTCGTCGACATCAAGGTCCGCGGGAACAACGTCATCGAGCGGCTGTATGCCGGCCTCCTGCCCGCCCCGTTCCTCTCGCTGCTCATCGACGACTGCGTCGCCCAGGGTAAGGACTACAACGACGGCGGGCCCCGGTACAACACCACCTACATCATGGGGGTCGGGCCGGCGACGTGCGCCGACGCCCTAGCCGCCCTCCGCTACCATGTCCTCGACCGCAGGACCGTGACCTGGGACGAGATCCTGGGGGCGCTGGCCCACGACTTCGCGGGCGCCGAGCCATTACGTCTCCGTCTCAGGAACCGGACCCCCAAGTACGGGAACGACGAGGAGTACGTAGACTCCGTTCTGGTCGACGTGTTCAACGCACTCTTCGATGAGGTCGACGGTCGGAGGAACACCAAGGGCGGATCCTATCGCGTGAACTACCTCTCCACCACCTGCCATGTTTACTTTGGCTCGATGACCGGCGCCACCCCCGACGGTCGTCGTGCGTTCGAACCCCTCTCCGATGGGATCTCGCCGGTCCAGGGCGCCGACCGCAAAGGACCCACAGCGGTCGTGAAGTCCGCGTCCAGGATGGACCACGCCCGGACCGGGGGAACCCTACTGAACCAGAAGTTCACTCCCCAGGTCCTCTCAGGGGAGGCGGGCCTTGAGAAAGTGGCCCACCTGATCCGCTCGTACTTCCGCCTCGGGGGACACCACATCCAGTTCAACGTGGTCACGGCGGCCACGCTGAGGGCGGCCCAGGCGGAGCCGGAGAAGTACCGGGGCCTGATCGTCCGGGTCGCTGGATACAGCGACTACTTCTGTGACCTGACCCGCGCCCTTCAAGACGAGATCATCGCGCGAACGGAACACGAGGCGTTCGACCTACCAGAGGCCGTTGCGATCTAGCAACCGAGCCCGCACCGGGTCGCAGGTCGGCTCCTCCCGGGTCGATTCCGCCGACAACGAGGGCGACGGCGAAACCGGGGTCTGAATGACGCCCCCTCCCGGCGGAGATGCAGGCGATCGGGGTCGAACCACCGCGGAGCTACGCCGGGGGATGGATTCGGTACCTACGGTCGTTCGAGATGGTGTACGTCGTGACATCAGGAGCGGGCACACCTGCTCGGGCTAGAGGGTCGACTGGGGTGGTTCCACGGGACGTTCCAACTCCGGGCAGGGGGCGCCGGCGGGACCGGGGCCGTGCCGAGGAAGGGTCCGCCTGACCGCAGGGTCCGGAGTGCCGCCGCCCTCGCGGTCCGCTTGGACCGCAGGCGGCTGCTGACAACCCTAGCTCGGTTTCCACACTACGGCCAGGATACCCGCGACGAGCGCTAGGATGAACCCAAGGATGAACCCGCCCAAGCTCGTGAGACTGATGACCGAGAAGAGTACGATCAGAACCCCGAAGATGACGTGGTGTTGCGGCTGGATGTAGACGAGAACTCCGAGGACCAGGATTAGAACTCCGAGGACGGCCCCGAACGCTCCGAGGAGGATCAGAATCCCACCGCCGAGACCGAAGGTCAGCAAGGAGAGGATCGAGCCGACCTCCGCGATCCAAACTCCGCTCAGGAGGATGAACAGGCCCCCGATGATTGCGAGGATCATCGCGGCGGTCGGCCTCCGATTGGGCGCCGACATAGGGGCTCCGCTGGCTGGGGCCGATTGTGGACCGGTAGGCCATTGGCCGCCCGCCGCGGGTGGGGAGCTCGCGGACATCCGACGGCGTTGGCTGTTTCCGATGCTTAAAGGTACCTTCAGACGCGCAGGATCGCTACGGCTCCGTCTCTCGATGTTCCAGGTTCAGCTTGGCGATAATGGGCCTTGCTCCGATCGGAATCGCACCCTCGTTCCTCGGAGTGGTCTCAGACGGAACCGGGCGTCCGTTGGTCCCGACAAATGACAATACCGGCGACACATGGGTCCGCAATCTCCAGACGCCGAAGGATCAAATGCACGCGTTAGAGACAGACGGTTGCCCTAGCGACAAGATAAGGGGCTATCGGGCCGTGTACCCATGTTACTAGCCTATCCATGTGGCGATGAACGGCTCAACCTCCTCCTCGCCCTCACGGCCTGGGAACCCCCGCGCTTCCCACCGTGGTTCCGGACGGAGATCCCCACGCGATGTAACGTGGCCGTCCGAAGACCAGCTCCGAGTCACCGTTCTGCTTCGACGCGGTTCTGCGGCATCCGCTCGCCCTTCCATGGATGGGCTGGGCCGGCTGCCCCTGCGTCAGCGGGCCTTCCGAAGCCGAGAGGAGTTCGCGGCTCTCCATGGGGCACGCGGAGAGGACGTCGCGCTGGTGCGTCGGTTCGCGGAGCGATGGGGTCTCCATGTCGACCAGTCTGAGCCGGGCCGGCGAGCGGTAAGCCTGACGGGGACGGCGGCCGCTTTCTCCGGGGCGTTCGGGGTCCAGCTACGACGCGTCGGGCGAGGGGCCCTCACGCATCGGGAGACCGCCGACCCCGTCCGTGTCCCTCCAGAGCTCGAGGAGGTGGTGCGCGGGATCTTCGGGCTCGATGCCCGACGCATGATGCGAGCCCACTTTCGGCTCAACAAGGATCCGGCGGCGACCGGTTACTCGATCCCCGTGGTGGGAGATGCCTACCAGTTCCCGGCGGGTCTGAACGGAAGCGGTACGACGATCGGGCTGTTGGAGTTCGGCGGGGGGTACTCCCCCGACGACCTGTCCCAGTACTTCGCCGGGCTCGGCGTCCCCGTCCCGGAGATCGTCACGGTTGGCGTCGACGGCGCCACGAACGCTCCGACAGGCGACCCGAGTGGTCCGGACGCTGAGGTCGAGCTCGACATCGAGATGGCCGGGGCACTGGCACCGGGCGCTCGGATCGTCGTATACTTCGCGCCGAACACGGAGCAAGGGTTCGCGGACGCCCTCACGACCGCGATCCACGACGCGACGAACCATCCGGACGTCCTCTCGATCAGCTGGGGAGGACCGGAGCCCAGCTGGAGCGTCCAGGGACGGACCGCGCTCGAGGATGCTGCAGCGGATGGCGCCGAGCTGGGTGTGACGATCTTCGCGGCCTCGGGGGATCAGGGCGCCACGGACGGCGAACCGGCGGGGACGCTGGCGGTGGATTTTCCGTCGTCGAGCCCGTACGTCGTCGGCTGCGGCGGGACCCGGCTCACGCTTACCGGGGCAACGATCGATTCGGAGGTCGTCTGGAACGACCTCGCCGAAGGGGAGGGCGCGACCGGAGGCGGCGTGAGCGAGGATTTTTCCCTACCGAGCTACCAGGTCGGGGCTCATGTGCCGGCGGCGCCGAACGGCTTCACCGGGCGAGGAGTGCCGGACGTGGCCGCGGACGCGGATCCCGAAACCGGGTACTCGGTCTATATCGACGGCACTCCCTCGGTGATCGGCGGGACAAGTGCGGCGGCGCCATTGTGGGCGGCGCTCTGTGCGCGCCTGATTCAGGGGCTGGGCAAGGCCCTCGGTTACCTGAACCCGTTGCTCTACTCCGCCGGGTTGGCCAACGGGTACCGGGCGATTACCAGCGGGAGCAACGACGGGTATTCGGCCGGCCCAGGCTGGAATCCCTGTACCGGCCTGGGGTCGCCACAGGGGTCGGACCTCCTTGAAGCGTTGGGGTCCTGACCTGGACCCTGCGAAGCTTGGGAGGGGAACCCGAGGGAATCGCCCTCCTCGCCTGGGGGTGCCTGGCCGAGCTGAGACCTACCGAAATCCGCGGTAGTTGACGCAGGCTCCCAGTCGGTTGGATGAGGTCATCCGGCCGCATCCAGCTGAGTTTCGCCCTGGAGAACGAAGCGCGCCTCCTCCTCCAGGGACTGTTCGAATCCCGACCCGGGAGCCACGCGCCTCTCCTCTTCGATGATCTGCTTCGCGAGCCACTCGAAATCGGCGAAGATCAGCGGGTCGTTGCCGTCCTTCCTCCACTGACCGATCAGGTCGATCGGCCGGGTGATCCGCGTGTAGTAGCCCGTGACCCAGGTGCCGAACGCCTTGCGCACCAATCGTCGGTCAAGATTGCGGCTTCTTGTCAGGGAGCCCAGCAGCTCGAAGAAGAGCGCGACCTCCCAGTTCTCCGGCTCCTCGCCCCGGTCGTCCAAGAGGAGCCACGCGCTGAGCGTCTTGCGGGCCTGACGCATCCGCGGGCCGTAGAACCGATCCCTCAGATCAAGCAGCGTCGTAGTGGAATGCAAGCGCTGGTTCTGCCGGAGCTGCCAGTAGGCAAAAGCGAGAGTCCCGAGGGCCAGGACCCAGGTGGCGATGATCGGGACCCAAAGGCCGAGGTCGACACCCGCCATCGCGGGTCCCTCGCGGCGAGCGGCTTAACGGCTCTGCCTTCCAACCCCGCTCGGCAGGTCACCCGACCCCGGCGGTTGTCCTTCGAGAATCGTCAGAGGTTTCATGGCCCGAGCCCGATGTCGATCGGCCCCGATGGGGGCCGGTGCAAGCCCAGTTACACCCTCATTCATGCCCTGGGAACCAGACCAGAGTGCGAACTCGTCGAATCGATTCCCTCATCAAACCGGGGTATCTCCGGTGAATCCGAAGGCGAATGGAGCACCGAGCAAGGCACAGTAGTGCCTCCCACCCGAACACGAAGCTCCGAAGGGTGAACTGGCCGGAGGAGCTGGCCATCGTTCGTCCGCTCTTCGAGCAGTACCGGGAGTGGATCGCCGAGCACAAGGACACGGCCCCGGCCGGGAGGTCCCGCGTCGAGTCCGGCCTCGCCGAGATCGACCAGCTCATCACCGGTTTGCCAGGGGCCTACGGCCCGCCACGTGGAGACGTCATTCTGGCATTCTCTCGGGAATCCGTGGTCGCTTGCGGTGCCCTCCGAGAGCTGGAGCCCGGAATTGGGGAGATCAAGCGGATCTACGTGCGCGCAGACCACAGAGGTCCGGGCTTCGGGCCCCGCCTCACCCGCGCCTTGCTGGAGCGCGCTCTCGAGCTGGGTTACGAGCGGGTGCGGGTCGACACGTTGCCCACGATGACGGCGGCGATCGAGTTCTACCAGGAAATGGGCTTCCGGCCCATACCGGCGTTCTGGTCGCACCCGGTGGATAGTGCGCGGTTCTTCGAGTACGCGTTCGACCGGAGGTAGGCGCTTTCCTGCCTGCCCAGAGCGGGGCGGCCTCGTCTTCGTTTCAGAACGGAGCCTCCATGCCGCGCCCGGTGTGACGAGCCACGCGGTCAGAGGGCTACAACCTCTCCTGCCCTGCCGCGGGCTCTACCTCCCCTCAACGGGTGCGGTAACCTCGGCCTGCCGAGGCCACGTCGTGAACTCGGAGAACGTCGAAATCGATTCTCATGGACGCCGGCTTGCCTTAAGCCGAGGCCGTAGCTCCGCTTCTCGCAAGGTGGTCATCGACGATGAAAGCCGAGATGAGCGTGATGCTCAACGTCAAGGATGTTGACCGGTCGCTGAGGTTCTACAAGTCTCTGGGTTTTGAGACCCGGTGGAAGTGGAAGGGCGATGACAAGAATCTCGACTACGCCGGAGTGGGGATCGGTGACGCTGTCATCGCACTTGGGCGAATCCCTAGGAACCGACGGGGCATGGACAAGGATTACGCGAGCTGGGTCAGCACTCCGTTAGGGGCCGGAGTGATCGTGACGGTCGAACTCAAGCCGGTCGAGAAGATCTACCGTAAGGCCAAGATAGCAAAGGCGCCCATCGAATCCCCTATGTCTAAACGCCCCTACGGCACCGCATTCATGATCACAGACCCGGACGGGTACGTTGTACGGTTCCTACGTCCCAAAGGCGTTTTCGCCTAGTTCGGTCACGGTCGGGGAGAACAGCAACCGGTTCCCGACCGCGCCCCATCCTCAGGCGGTCACGGTAACCCGGTAGGTCATCTCGCGGCCGGGCGGACACTCCCGTTGAGTAGGAGCATCCGCTCCCGTTGGATCTGGGGCGTCCATCCCTGTCGGTCACAAGGGCGGTGGGGGGGAACCCCTGTTGAAGACGGTGATCAGCCCGGTGACGAGGAAGACAACGAAACATACGAGACCTGCTCCAACGAGAACTACCGAGGTCCACGATTCTGGGGAGTCCCAAGCGGGCCCGGTCTCGGCGAACGGAACGACCGCATAGATCACGATGGATGCGACAAGACCTCCGAAGGAAGCGATTGCCGCTATCGTGGTTCCCTCCAACGTCGCCCCCCAGTCGAAAGAGGGACCAATCCTTCAAACGTTGTTCCCTCACTCGTGGCCTGCAGGCGCCTGTGGGTCAGAGAAACGGTGCCCCCAGGCGGCCGCTGCAGTGCCAGGTAGGTGAAGGAACATTTGCACCCCAATCGGAGGGTGAAGACCAGTTGTGCCAACGGTGTCCCCGAGCGCTGGACTCAGGGCCCCTGGTAGCCTGGCGGGTAGCTTTGCCACCGGCTCGATCGCCCGGGGCTTAGTGCGATTGAGCCAACCACGGTGGAGAGCGTTTCGGTATCTTACCAACGCACGCAAATCCAGGGGCTTTCCTGACCAACTCAGGGAGAGCATGGACTCCTACGTCGAACGGCAACAGGTCACGGTCCTTCGGGTCAACGCCGACATGAAGGGCGGCGGTCCCGCCGAAGCCATGCGCCTCCTTGAGTCAAAGCTCCCATCCCTGAAAGGGCGGAGATTCTACGGGGTCTTTCGACTGCTCCCTGAAGGGGAGGAGTACTTCGCTTGCGTTCAGAAGGAGGCAGGCGATGATCCCGTACCCATGGATCTGCGTGTCGGGACCATCCCGGGAGGATCCTACGTTCGACGGAAAGTGAAGGACTGGGAGAGGGTCATAGCGGAGGGTAAACTAGGCTCCCTTTTCGACAAGATGGTCAGTTACTACAACGTGGATCGTGCCCGCCCCAACATCGAATTCTACCGATCCATGTCGGAGCTCCACCTATTGGTCCCCGTGTTGAATCGTGAGTTGGCACCGCTTGCGTGAGCCGTTTTCGATTGCGGGGGCCTGAACCAAGTCAAGGAGCTCCGGTCTGGCGAGGCTGCAACGGGTGTTGCACCCGTCGCAGTGCACCTAATCCTCGGGGTTCAGCGTGATCACGTTGCCGTCGGGGTCCGAGATGCGTGCATACGTCCCCCACGGCCGCTTCGTCACAGGCGTTTCTAGTTCAACGCCCCCTCGCTCGAGCTCGGAGACCTTCTTCTCAAAGTCTCCCCGGACGTGGAACGTGATCCCTTGGTTTCCGGGTTCGAGTTCCGCGCCGATTTCGGGGCCTTGGCAAAGGTGAATCAGTCCGTTCGACCCCTTGTGACCAACGGTGACCCAGTGACCCAAGTCCTGGATCACTTCGAACCCGAGTTTACTTGTGTACCAATCTACAGATCGCCGTCGGTCGGAAACGAGGATCGTCGTCGCGAAGAGGTAAAGGTCAGGCCGGTTCGACGATTCTGAGCCCTTCTTAGGTGGCATGATTCTCCGCCCCGGTTAGCGGATCGTGCTTTTGAGAGTTCGTGGGTGCGAGTCCGGTTGCACGTTGTGGTCACCAATCGAACTGCGAACCCCCCGATAGCAGGGCTCCCCGTCACGAACCAGAAAGCGGGGATCCTTTGCACGCCACACCATCATGGCCCGTAGGTTGGGGCGTTTCACTCTCTCAGCGTTCTACTCTTAAGACCCCAAACCGAGAAGCCGCGGGGGACTCCGATGGACACTTTCGTCGAACGCGAACCGGTGACGGTGCTGAGGCTCAAGGCCGATATGCGTGGAAAAGGCCCTTCGGAAGCTTTCCATATCCTGGAGGGAAGGCTCCCAACACTCCGCGGAAGGCGATTCTACGGCGCTATCCGCATTCTCGAAACCGGACCGGAGTACTATGCCTGCGTAGAGCGACAGCCCGGTGAAGTTGCGGCAGACCTGGAAGTAGAGGAAGCGGAGCTTCCCGGCGGGCTGTATGTTCGGAGGAAGCTGGCGAACTGGCAGGCATTGGTCGACGCGGGGCTGTTACCGGGAGTAGGCCGGGAGATGGCGCAGACCTACTGGATCGACCCAAGTCGCCCCGAGCTGGAGTTCTATCGAAGCATGAACGAGCTCCAGTTGCTCATGCCGGTGCTCAGTCGAGAGACTCGGCGCCGAAGCTAGCGGGCCTGAGTCACTCCCGGGCTCACCCACGACCGCCCGGACGAAGCCGAGTGGGACCTCGTCGACCGGGCCTAAACAGACCACGGTTCATGAGGAAGTCCCGTTGCCAGATCACGCGACGTGTCTCACGTCTCCAGCCGCAATGTGGACTGGGTGTGGCGCGACTGGTAGCTTCAAAAGGGTAGGCCGAAAAGCCCCCGATCCAGGAGTCGGTTCTGGCGAGATCCTAGGCCCCCGGCGCCGAGCCGACCCGGGAACGCAGCCGCTCGGCGAGCCGGAGCGCTTCGAGCCCCTGCTCGACCGCGGAGACCGCTTCCTTGGGGGTGTTCTCCCGGAAGAACCCCGCGACCTCCTGTCCCCGGCCGACGCCCATGGCGACCATCCCCAGCCTCAGGAAGATGCTGAGCAACGGCGTGCCGGCCCACATCTCCCGGAGCGGGCCGGGCCGGTCGCGATACCAGTCGAAGAGCGAGCTCCCCGCAAACGGGTTCATGCAGACCGCCGCCACGACATTGAGGGCGGCGGCCGGTGGGACTCCGGGACCGGGGACCATCTCGAGGGTCTTCCGCACCAAGCGCGGGTCATGGAAGCTCCCCAAAGCGAAGATGGTCTGTACCCGCTCCAGTTGTTTCGTGGTCGACGTGAGGCGGGCCTCCAAGGGACGGAACGCGGCCTCCCCACCCGCCACGGCGTAGGCGATCTCCACGGGACCTCGGAGCTCCGCCGGTAGAGTCTCAAGCGCATCGTACCGGGGACCGAGCTCTCGGGAGAACTCGGGGTCGAGTCGGGCGAGCCACTCGGCCGCCCACTCACGCACCACAAGGTCTGAATCGGACTCTCGAGGACGATGCTCGAGGCCCACCCGGGCGAGTTGAGTCCGGAGGAAGCTTCGGGAGGCGTCGAGGAACGCCCGGCTCCCCCCCAGCGGTTGAGCGAGGTCCCAGATGGAGCCTATCGCCGCAAGGACCGGGAGCTC
>Ga0187772_10000040_pt1 | contig 45654 bp, 35 predicted proteins | sample 0116_SJ02_MP15_2_FD_133137 | JGI IMG/M metagenome (GOLD analysis project Ga0187772, IMG submission 133137) | Tropical peat soil microbial communities from peatlands in Department of Meta, Colombia - 0116_SJ02_MP15_20_MG | ecosystem: Environmental > Terrestrial > Soil > Wetlands > Peat | place... | reverse complement strand
GCAAATGACTCGCCCGGCCGGCAAGTAACAGACGCCGAGCCACCCGACGGGTCTACCAACTCTCGCCCCCCGCGGCGGGATCCTCAGGAGGTCGTTTCATGCGTCTACATCGCTGCGTGCCCGTGCTCGCTGCCGTCGTCAGCCTAGCCGGCGCCTCTGCTCCTCTTGCCGACGCATCGCAGGCGGTGGCTCCGAGCGGCGCGCTCGGTGGTCAGGTCGCCGCCTCCGCGCGGCCTCAACCGGGCAACTCGAGCGATTGGCTCATCGGGCTCGGCACCGCCACCGGGATCGTGGTGCTCGGAACCGGAGGCATCGTCACTGTCCGCGACCGCCGTACCTCCCGCCGTGTGGATCGACCTTCACGACGTGTGGTGGCGTAACCCGGGCGTCTCAGCCCGGATCGGTAAACCGGGCCGGCTCCTTCATCATGCCGGCCCGGACCGCCTCGAGCTGATTGGGCGTCCCGATCAGGCCGAGCTGGATGTCAGCCTCGAGCCGGAGGGTCTCCTCGGGGGAGCCCGTCCAGGACTCGTCGAACAGCCGCTTCATCCCCCGGACGGCATCAGGTGAGCGGCCGGCGATCTCGTCCGCGAGCGCGCGCGCCGCGGCCAGCGGATCGTCCACAACATGCGTCACCAACCCCAGCTCGAAGGCCTCCGCACCGCTGACCACACGGCCGGTGAAGGCGAGCTCCTTGGCCACGTCGATCCGCACCAGCCGGGGCAGGGTCCGCGTGATCGCCATATCCGGGATCAATCCCCATTTGACCTCGAGCACCGACAGCTTCGCGTCGGCCGTGGCGAAGCGCACGTCCGCGGCCAGCGCGATCTGAAGCCCCCCGCCGAGGCAATGGCCGTGGATGGCCGCGATGACGGGCACGGGCACCTCGAGCCAGCGATGCGCCGTGCGCTGGAACCAGTTGGGAACCGCCTCGCGCAGCGGCGCCATCAGCGCGTCCGACCCGGGCTGGTTGGCCATCACGCCGGCCACGTCGAGGCCGGAGCAGAAGCTGGGGCCCTCGCCGCGTAACACCACGGCCCGCACACCCGGTTCCACCGCCACGCGCTCGGCGGCGCCGGTGATCGCCTCGAACATCGCCACGTCGAGGGCGTTGTGCTTCTCGGGGCGGGTCAGCGTGACGACCGCGACGTGATCGGAAACCTCGACCGCGACCCGCTCACGTGTCTGAACACTGGCGTCGCTCTGGCTCATCGCCGCAGAACACTACCCATCGAGAGGCGCGACCTCGTCGCCGACCGCCACCGAACCCGGCTTCACGACGCGTCCCCAGACTCCAAACGGCAGCGGCTCGGTCGTCTCGACATCGGCGCGATAGGAGCCCAGGATGTCGAGCGTGGGGACGTCGACCACGCCCGTGTCGGGATCGCGGCCGGTGATCAGGCAGCGGCCCACGTGACCGCTGAACGCGACCACCGCGTCGCCGATCCGCACCGAGCCGTTACCCACCCAACCGTCTTCCGCGTGCGCGTCGACCCCGTCGATCTCGACCAGCATCCGGAAGCGCCGCGGGTCGAGCGATTCGAGCCCACCGACCTCGGCCAGCCGGGCGAGGGACGCGCGCGAGATGAGCGACACCGCGCCGTCGGCGCCGCGGTCGACGCCGCCCTCCTCGCCTCCCTCGACCAGCCGAAGCGTCCTGCCGACGTGTTCACTGACGGCTGCGGCCCACGGACCCTCGACTAGGCGGGCGCCCTTCTGGAGCGAGAAGAAGCGCGTGTTGACCGGCTCGCCGAGCCTGACCTCATCCTCGACCGTGTGGCCGTCGGGGAAGGTCAGCTTGAGGCGCCGATCCGCATCCGAGTAGTCGGCGACCACGGTTTGGAGCGCGCCTTCGATTTTGCTGTTGATCATCCGGTCACGTTCGTCGACCAGGTAGAAGCGGCGGTTCTCGCGAACGCCGGCGCTCGTCAAGACCACGCGATCGACCACGTGCAGGCGCGTGGCCTTGACCGCCGTGATGGAGAGCGCGGTGACGATCGGCATGCCCACGAGGCTACGCGACCCCTGGGGCCTACGCGGCGGAGGCCTGCTCGGCCCAGTCGCGGTACAGCCGCCAGTAGCGACCCTGCGCCTCGAGCAGCTCCTCGTGGGTGCCGTCCTCGACCACTTGCCCGTGCTCCATCACGAGGATCCGGCTGGCGCTCCGGATGGTCGAGAGGCGGTGGGCGATCACGATCGCCGTGCGCCCGGCCACGAGCCGCCGCATCCCGTGCTCGATCAGCGACTCTGTGTGCACGTCCACGTTCGAGGTCGCCTCGTCCAGAACCAGGATGCGCGGGTCGGCGACCAGTGCCCGGGCGAAGGCGACGAGCTGGCGCTGACCAGCCGACAGCTGGACACCCCGCTCGCCGATCTCGGAGTCGTAACCGTCCTCGAGCTCGGAGATGAAGTCATCGGCTCCGACCGCCCGGGCCGCGGCGCGGATCTCCTCGTGGGTCGCGCCGGGCCGGCCGAACGCGATGTTCTCGCGCACGGTGCCGCTGAACAGGAAGGCCTCCTGGGGGACGATCCCCATCTGCGAGCGCAGCGAATGGGAGCTCACCGACCGTACGTCTTGCCCGTCGACGAGCACGCGGCCCGAGGTCGTATCGTAAAAGCGGGCGACCAGCTTCGCGAACGTCGACTTGCCGGCGCCGGTCGCGCCCACCAGCGCCACCGTCTGCCCCGGTGGGATCACCAGATCGACGTCGCGCAGGGCGTACTCGGCGTCGTCGCCCGAGCCGTACTGGAAGGAGACGTCATCGAAACGAAGCTCGCCGCGGAGACCACGCAGCTCCACCGCGTCGGGCGGGTCAACCAGATCCGGCTCCTCGTCGAGCAGCTCGAAGATCTTGTCCAGCGCCGCCATCCCGGATTGATAGGTCGTGTAGAGCTGGGAGAGCTGCTGGATCGGGTCGAAGAAGTTGTTGAGCGCGGCGATGAACGCGAACACGACGCCGGTCGTGGCGTGGCCGGTGATCGCCTCGATGCCGCCGACCACGAGAATCTCGACCGTCACCAGCGCCGACAGGAACTCCACCGCGGGGAAGTACGCCGCGTTCAGATTGACCGTGGTCATGTTCGCGGCCCGGTTCTCCTCGTTGAGCGCCTCGAACTGCGCGATGTGCCGCTTCTCCTGGCCGTACGCCCGCACGACGCGGATGCCCGACAGGGTCTCCTGGAGGTAACCGGTGATCGACGCGATCCGCTCGCGGGTGAGGCGATACGCACCGGCCGAGGCGATCCGGAATGCGACGCCCCCGGCGAACAGGATCGGGAGCGCGAGGAAGGTCAGGAGCGCCAGGTGAAAGTCGATCACCATCAGGATCACGACCACGCCGATCAGCGTCAGCCCTGACTGGAACAGCGTGGCCATTCCGTCCTCGACGAGCTGATCGAGCGCCTCCACGTCGTTCGTGATCCGCGAGATGATCACGCCGGCCCGGTTACGCGAGTAGAAACCGATCGAGAGACGCTGAAGGTGGGTGAAGAGCTGGATGCGCAGGTCCTGCAGCGCCCGCTGCCCGACCCAACCGACCAGGTAGGTCTGGGCGTAGGAGGCGGCCGCGTAGACCAGCGCGGAGGCGAGGAAGGCGGCGACGATCAGGTCGAGCGCGCCGGTATCGTGTCGTTCGATGCCGGTGTCGATGGCGAGCTTGGCGAGCGGAGCCGGCGCGAGCGCCGCGCCCGTCGCCGCCACGAGCGCCACGAACATCGCCAGCACGCGCCACTTGTACGGCGCGAGCAGTTGAATTAGGCCGCGCAGCTTGCGCGCTCGGCCGAGCCCCAGATGCAGTCGGTTGGTCGGCGGCGCCTGACGGCCGCGCCTTGGCAGCGTCACAGTCCCACCGCCCCGGCCGCCTTGCGCGTGATGAACACCTGGTCGGGCATGCCCTTCTCCACGATCTCGCGGTACAGATCGGACTCCTCGAGGAGCTCCTCGTGGCTGCCGTGGGCGGCGAGTCGGCCGTCCTCGAGCACGACGATCTCGTCGGCCAGCGCGATCGTGGACAGCCGATGGGCGATCACGAACGTGGTCCGGCCCGCCATCACCTCGCGCAGCGCGGTCTTGATCTCCTGCTCGGTGGAGGCATCGACGGACGAGGTCGCGTCGTCCAGCACCAGGATGCGCGGATCGGCGAGCACGGCTCGGGCGATCGCGATGCGCTGGCGCTGGCCGCCCGAAAGGGTTAGGCCACGCTCGCCCACGCGGGTCTCGTAGCCCTGCGGGAGCTCGGAGATGAAGCCGTCGGCCTGGGCCACCTCGGCGGCGCGAACGACCTCCTCGCGGGTAGCGTCGGGGCGGCCGTAGGCGATGTTCTCGTGCACGGTCGCGGAGAACAGGAAGGGATCATCTGTCACCACCGCGATCGCGTGGCGCAGCGAGGCGAGATCGACGTCGCGCACGTCGGCGCCGTCGATCCGCACCGAGCCTGAGGTGGCGTCGTAGAGCCGGGGGAGCAGGGAAACCAGCGCGGTCTTGCCCGAGCCCATCGCGCCGACCAGCGCCACCGTGCTCCCGTCCTCGATCTCCAGGTCGACGTCGCGCAGCGCCGGACGCGTCGTGCCCTCGAAGGTCAGGCTGACGTCCCGCAGCGAAACGCGTCCCGATCCCTCGGGCAGTGGCGGGGCGTCCGCCGGCGCGGTGATCCGCGGCTCCCGGTCGAGCACCTGGAAGATGCGCGCCCCCGACGCGGTGGCGCGCTGTGCGGCGCTGAGCATGTACCCCAAGGTCCGCATCGGCGAGATCAGCATCAGCAGGTAGGCGTAGAAAGCGGTGAACGCGCCGATGCTGAGCGACCCGTAGATCACGTCGCGCCCGCCGATCAGCAGGATCAGCGCCAGCCCGAGGTTGGGCAGGAAGCTGATCATCGGCGTGTACCGAGCCTGGATCTTGGTCGCGTAGAGCTGCTGGTCGAAGACGCGCTGCACCGAGTGGCGGAACCGGTCGAGCTGGCGCTCCTCCTGCGCGAACGCCTTGACGACCCGCACGCCCGAGACGTTCTCCTCGGCCTCGGCGGTCAGCTCGGCGATTCGCTGCTGCGCCTCCTGGAGGGCGGGGCGCGAGTGTTTGCCGTAGCGGTTGGCGATCAGCACGACAAACGGCACGGGCGCCAGCGCGAGCGCGGCAAGCGCGGGTTGGAGCACGAACATCGCCACCGCGGCCAGCGCGATCGTCAGCACCGACTGCCCGATGAAGATCAATCCGTAGCCGAGAAAGAAGCGAACCGACTGCAGGTCGACGGTTGCGCGCGACATCAGCTGGCCGGTCTGCTGGCGGTCGAAGAAGCCGAGCTCCAGGCGCTGGAGCTGCTCGTAGAGCATGTTGCGCAGATCGACCTCGACCGCCAACGACACCCGGCCGGCGACCAGTCGCCGTGCCGCGCTCAGCCCGAGTCGCAACACGCCGGCCAACCCGATCAGTATCGCCCACGTGGTCAGCTGGTCGCGGTGATGTGCGCTGATGGAGTTGATCGCCTGCCCGGTGAACGCCGGGATCAGCACCGTCATGATCATCGCGCCGGCGGCGAGGATGAACGACCAGGCGACGGCACCGCGATACGGACGCAGAAAGCCAAGAAGTCGCCTGAAAATAAGCACTTCATAAAGTATAGTGGGTCCGTACCAAGCGCCTATCGTGTGAGCGGGCCGTGAGTCGCTGCGCGATATAGCTCCCCTTCAAGTAATCATTTGCCGCTCATGACAGGGCCGATGCTCGAGCGGGAGCGAGAGCGTGTCGCAGCGGCGGCGCGGCGTCTCGCCGCGGATGGGCTGGTGACCGGCACGGCCGGAAACGTCTCCGAGCGGTCCGGCGAGCTGGTGGCCGTGACGCCGACCGGAGCGCGCCTCGACGCGATCACCACCGCCGACGTGGCGGTTGTCGACCTGGCCGGCGAGCAGCAGGACGGCGAGCTGGCCGCGACCTCCGAGCTGGGCCTGCACCTCGGGATCTACGCCCGCTACGGCGCCGGCGCGGTGGTTCACACGCACCCACCGTTCGGCACGGCGCTCGCTTGCGTGATTGACGAGCTGCCCGTCATCCACTACCAGATGCTGGCCCTGGGTGGAGCGGTGCGCGTGGCGCGCTACGCGACCTTCGGCACGCTCGAGCTGGCGGAGCTCACGCTCGCGGCGCTCGAGGGACGCAGCGCCGCGCTGATGGCCAACCACGGCGCGATCGCCTACGGGCCCGAACTCGACGTGGCCATGCGGCAATCCGAGCTGCTCGAGTGGGCGTGCGAGTTGTACTGGCGGGCCGCGGCGGTCGGAATGCCACGAACGCTGGACGCGGCCCAGCAGCTGGCGTTCGTCGAGGCCGTCACCCGCCGGGGCTACGGGGTCAAGCGCAGGAGTGACCCGTGAACGCCGTAACCCTCGGTGGCGGCGACGCCCGGCTCAGAGGTTGATCGCGACGTACTTGGTCTCGAGGTACTCCTCGATGCCCTCGTAGCCGCCCTCGCGTCCGAAGCCGGACTGCTTGATGCCGCCGAACGGGGCGCCGGCGTTCGAGACCATCCCCTGGTTGAGCCCGACCATCCCGGTCTCGAGACGCTCGACCACGCGCAGCGCGCGCTTGAGGTTGTTCGTGTAGACGTAGGCGACCAGGCCGTACTCGGTGTCGTTGGCGGCGGCGATCGCCTCATCCTCGTCAGTGAAGCCCTTGACCGGCGCCACCGGGCCGAAGATCTCCTCAGCGAGCAACTTGGCGTCCTCGGGAACGTCGGTGAGGACGGTCGGGTCGTAGAAGTAGCCGGCGCCATCGCGCGTGTGGCCTCCGACGACGGCTTTGGCGCCGCGCCCGAGCGCGTCCTCGACGAGCTCGGCGACCTTGGCGCGCTGAGCGTCGTCGATCAGGGGCCCCACCTGCACGCCGTCCTCGGTCCCTCGACCTACCTTGAGCGCGCCCATCTTCTCGGCCAGCTTCTGGGCGAACTCCTCGGCCACCTTGTCGGCGACGTGGAAGCGGTTGGCGGCGGTGCACGCCTCGCCGGTGTTGCGCATCTTGGCGATCATTGCGCCCTGGACGGCGGCGTCGACGTCGGCGTCGTCGAACACGATGAACGGCGCGTTGCCCCCGAGCTCCATCGACAGCCGCAGCAGGTTCTGGGAGGCCTGCACCATCAGCTTGCGCCCGACCTCGGTCGAGCCGGTGAACGACAGCTTGCGCAGGCGCTGGTCGGCGATCAGCGGCGCCATCGTCTCGCCCGAGGAGGACGCCGTGACGAGGTTGACGACCCCGGCGGGGAGGCCGTTCTCCTCGAGGATCTTGACCAGCATGAGCATCGAGAGCGGCGTCTGCTTCGCCGGCTTGACCACCATCGTGCACCCGGCCGCGATCGCCGGTCCGATCTTGCGTGTGCCCATCGCCAGCGGGAAGTTCCAGGGGGTGATCAGAAGGCAGGGCCCGACCGGCTGCTGCATGGTCAGCACGCGGCCCTGGCCGTTGGCGTTGACGGAGTAGCGCCCATCGATCCGGACCGCCTGTTCGGAGAACCAGCGGAAGAACTCGGCGCCGTACACGATCTCGGCCTTGGACTCGGCCAGCGGCTTGCCCATCTCGAGCGTCATGAGCAGCGCCAGGTCGTCGGCGCGGGCGGTGATCGCCCCGAACGCGCGGCGCAGGATCTCACCGCGCTCTCGTGGCGCGTGCGCGGCCCAGTCGGGACCGGCCTCGACGGCGGCGGTCAGCGCCGCCTTGGCGTCATCGGTCGACGCGTCGGCGACTTCGCACAGCGACTCGCCGGTCGCCGGGTCTTCGACCGAGAGGGTTCCTCTCGCGCCGTCGACCCATTCCCCGCCGATGTACAGCTGCTTGGGGACCTCATCGAGGATCTTCTGTTCCGCTGGGGCTGTGATCGTGCTCATGTACCCAACCTACCACCGCTTAAACGACGAGTCCCGGCGGGCTGCTCGTAAGCCTGCCGGGACTCTTTGCTGCGTTGCCAGCTGGGGAAGCTAATTACGCTGCCTGCCGAACCGCTGCCGGCTCGAGCGCCACCGCCAGCACCTCGTCCACCGTCATCGCGAAGTGGAAGCTCATCGCGTCGCGGACCTCCTGCGGAACGTCGTCGAGATCGCCGCGGTTGCGCTCCGGCAGCACCACGTCGGTCAGACCGGCGGCGTGCGCCGCCAGCACCTTCTGCTTGACACCACCGATCGGCAGCACGCGACCCTGGAGCGTGACCTCGCCGGTCATACCGACCGTGTGCCGCACCGGCCTGCCGGTCAGGAGCGAGGTCAAAGCGGTGACCATCGTCACGCCCGCGCTCGGTCCGTCCTTCGGGATCGCGCCCGCCGGCACGTGCACGTGGAACGAGCGCTCCTCGAAGCTCGACGGATCGATCTCGAGCTCGGTCGCGTGGCCACGGACGTAAGAGAGGGCGATCTGGGCCGACTCCTTCATCACGTCGCCGAGCTGGCCGGTCAACGTGAGGCCCGACTTGCCCTGCATCGCCGTGGCCTCCACGAACAGCACGTCGCCGCCGCTGCCGGTCACCGCGAGTCCGGTGGCCACGCCGGGAACCGCCGTGCGGATCGCCGACTCCTGGAAGAACCGCTGGCGCCCAAGCGCGTCACGAACAGCATCCAGATCGATCACCGCGGGCGCGTCGGACTGGCCTGAAGCGATCCCCGTCGCGGTCTTGCGCAGCAGCGTGCCGAGCTCGCGCTCGAGCTGGCGGACGCCGGCCTCACGCGTGTACTCCGTGGCCACCGTCTCCAGCAGCTCATCCGAGATCTCGACCTCCTCGGCCCGCAGGCCGTTGCGCTCGAGCTGACGCGGCCACAGGTATCCGCGGGCGATTGCGACCTTCTCGGAGGTGGTGTACCCGTCGAAGCGGATAACCTCCATACGGTCCAGCAGCGGTCCGGGGATCGTGTCGGCCACGTTGGCCGTCGCTATGAACATGACGTTGCTCAGGTCGAGCTCCACATCCAGGTAGTGGTCGCGGAAGCTGTGGTTCTGCGCCGGGTCGAGCACCTCGAGCAGCGCCGAGCTCGGGTCGCCGCGCCAATCGGCGCCGACCTTGTCCACCTCGTCGAGCATGATCACCGGGTTCATCGTCCCGGCGTCCCGGAGCGCGCGGACCAGGCGGCCCGGAAGCGCGCCGATGTAGGTGCGCCGGTGACCGCGGATCTCGGCCTCGTCGCGGACGCCGCCCAGCGACATCCGGACGAACTCACGACCGGTGGCGCGCGCGATCGACTCGCCGATCGACGTCTTGCCGGTGCCGGGCGGTCCGATCAGGGTGAGGATCGCGCCGGAGCGCTTGTCCTCCTTGATCCCGCGCTCGAGGCGCAGCTTCTTGACCGCGATGTACTCGACAATCCGGTCCTTGACGTCCTCGAGACCGGCGTGGTCGGCATCGAGTACCTCGCGTGCGTGCTCGGGGTCGAGCCGCTCATCGGAGCGCTTGCTCCACGGCACCGCGATCAGCCAGTCGAGGTAGGTGCGGATCACACTGGACTCGGCCGTCTGCTCGCCCATGCGCTCGAGGCGACCGAGCTCCTTCTCGGCCTGCTCGCGCACGGCCTCGGGCATCTCGGCCTCTTCGATCTTCGTCCGGTACTCCTCGACGATGGAGGCGTCGTCCTCGCCGAGCTCCTTGCGGATCGACTCCATCTGCTTGCGCAGGAAGTACTCGCGCTGCTGCTTCTCGGCGCCGGACTCGACGTCCTCGCGGATCCGCTTGCGGACCTGGAGCTCTGCCAGCCGCTCGCGCTGGAAGCGCAGGGCGAGCTCGAGCCGCTCGGTAACGTCAAGGGTCTGGAGGAGCTGGATCTTGTCCTCGTAGCTCAGGTCCGGCGAGTAGCCGCTGGTATCGGCGAGCGCGCCGGGCTCGGTGATGCTGCGCAGGAAGGATGAGATCCGGCCGTCGTCGCCGCGCAGCTCGAGGATCTCCTCGACCACCGCGCGGTACTCGCGCTCGAGGTTGCGGGTGCGGCCGTCGACCGGGATCGGGTCGGGCCGCTCCTCGACCTCGACGAACAGACGACCGTCAGGAAGGGTCTGGGCGGCGCCGGCGACGCCACGGTGCAGGCCCTGAAGGGCCACGGCGCGCGCGCCACCGGGTAGGCGGACGCGGTCGGCCACTTGGGCGACCGTGCCGACGTTGGCAAATTCGTTTTCGTGTCTGGGAACGAGCAGGACTCGTTCCTCCTCGCCGGCGTCGATCGCGAGCGTGAGCGACATGCCCGGGAAGGCCACGACGTCGTCGAGCGGGACCAGAAGAAGGCGACTAGACATCAGTTTCAACGTTCGCTTTCGATAGTTGCTTACTCAAGATAAGTGAAGGATACCACTCGGCGGACTGAATCTAAGTCCATCCGGCTTAGATCCCGTCACTCCTCCTTGCGGACTGGCGCGGTGGCCCCGCGGGAGTCGACGGCACCGCTCCACATCTGGGATCATCCCGGCGATGTCAGGCCGGGAGTCCCCGCCGCCCGAGGAGGAGGCGCATGACGTGCTGGCAGCCGAGGCGTTCGCGGTGCCGACGGCCGATCCGTCGCTGCGCCACCACCCGATCACGCTGCCCGACGACCCGAGCGGGATCGCCGAGCCACACGATGTGCTGGCCGCGGAGGAGTTCGCAATGCCCGCCTCACGCCAGCCGTCCGCACCGACGAGTGCGGCCGGGCGGATCGTGGCCAAGGCGCGCTCGCCCGTCCGGATCGCGGTCCTGGCCGCGGTGGCGCTAGGCCTGCTGCGGGCACTCCGGCGCAGACGCCGGCACGCGCCTTAGCGCGCGTCCGCTCGGGTCTACGATGCGCGAGCGGGCCGCTTACGCGGGGGCATCAGATCGGTGATCGTGCCCTCGGCCATCTCGGCGGCGAAGCCGATCGTCTCGGTCAGAGTGGGGTGGGGGTGGACGGTCAGCGCGATGTCCTCCGCGTCGGACCCCATCTCGAGCGCGTGCACGGTCTCGGCGATGAGCTCGCCGGCGTTCACGCCGACGATTCCGGCGCCAAGCAGTCGGTGCGAGCCCGGCTCGAAGATGAGCTTGGTCATCCCCTCGGAGCGGCCGAGCGACAGGGCGCGCCCGGACGCGGCCCAGGGAAACACGGCCTTCTCGACGTCGATCTCCTGCTGGCGCGCCTCGGTCTCGGTCAGGCCCATCCAGGTGACCTCGGGATCGGTGTAGGCGACGGACGGGATCGTCCGGGCGTCGAACTGAACGTTGTGACCGGCGATGACCTCGGCGGCGACCTTGCCCTCGTGCGAGGCCTTGTGGGCGAGCATTGGGCTGCCGACGACGTCGCCGATCGCGTAGATGTGCGGCACGTTCGTGCGCAGCTGCCGGTCGACGCGGATGAATCCCGCGTCGTCGACGGAGACGCCCGCCGCCTCGGCCCCGACCGAGCGGCCGTTTGGCCGGCGCCCCACCGCGACGAGGATCCCGTCGAACTTGTCCGACCCTTGGTTGGACAGCGTCACCTCGAGGTGCTTCTCCGTCGCCTTGACCGACTCCACCTTGGTGCTCAGGTGGATCGCCTCGTAGCGATCGGAGATCCGCTTGTGCAGCGGCTTGACCAGATCGGGGTCGGCGCCGGGGATCAGCTGGTCGAGCAGCTCGACCATCGTCACCTTGGATCCGAGCGCGTCGTACACGGTGGCCATCTCCAGGCCGATGATCCCGCAGCCGACCACGAGTAGCCGCTTGGGGACGTGCGGCACTTCGAGCGCGCCGGTCGAGTCGATGATCCGATCGTCGTCGTCCGGGAGTCCGGGGATCGTCGCCGCTTCCGACCCGGCCGCGATGATGCAGTTGTCGAACGTCACCGTGCGATCGCCCACGGTGACCGTGTTGGGTCCCCTCAGCGCCCCGACGCCGTGGATCACCTCCACCTTGCGCTGCTTCGCCAGCGCGTCCAGGCCGCCGGTCAGCCTGCCGACCACCGACTCCTTCCAGGCGCGCAGCGCGTCGAGATCGACCTTGGGCTTGGAGAACTTGATCCCGTGCTCGGCCATCTCCTCGGCCTCGGCCACCACCCTGGCCGCGTGCAGCAGCGCCTTGGAGGGGATGCAACCGACGTTCAGGCACACCCCGCCGAGCCGGTCGTAGCGCTCGATCAGGACGGTCTTCAGGCCCAAATCTGCCGCCCGGAAGGCCGCGGTGTAGCCGCCCGGCCCGGAACCGATCACCACGACCTGGGCATCGTGGCCACCCGCGCCGTCAGGGGAAGAGGGCGGTGGCGGCGCCGGCTCGCGCTCGACTCTCGCGTCGGGAGCGGCGCCGTCGGTCACGGCCTCGAGGGTGAGCAGCACGCTCCCCTCCGACACGCGGTCGCCGATCTTGACGCTGAGCTGCTTGACCGTGCCGGCCAGCGGCGCCGGCACGTCCATCGTCGCCTTGTCGGACTCGAGCGTGACCAGCGGGTCCTCGACCGAAACCTCATCGCCGGGTGAGACGTGGATCTCGATCACCGGCACGTCGGCGAAGTCCCCGATGTCGGGAACGCGAATGTCAGTGCTATCGCTCACAGGAGGGCCCGGCGCAGATCCGAGATCACCTTGACCAGGTGCACGACGAAGCGCGCGGCGGCCGCGCCGTCGATCACACGGTGGTCATAGGACAAGGACACCGGCAGCATCAGTCGGGGCTCGAACTCGCGCCCGTTCCAGACCGGTTTCATCGCCGATCGGGTCGCGCCCAGGATCGCCACCTCGGGCGCGTTGATGATCGGCGTGAACGAGGTGCCGCCGATCCCGCCCAGTGAGGAGATAGTGAACGACGTCCCCTGCAGGTCGCCCGGCATCAGCTTCCCCTCACGCGCCTTGCCCGACAGCTCGGTCAACTCGCGCGCGATCTCGAGCAGGCCCTTCTTGTCGGCGTCCTTGATCACCGGCACCACCAAGCCGCCGGGCGTGTCGGCGGCGAACCCGATGTTGTAGTAACGCTTCAAGATCAGGTCCTCGCCGTCCAGGGACGCGTTGAAGATCGGAAACGCCTTCAGCGTCGCCACCGAGGCCACGATCAAAAACGACACGATCGTGACCTTGACCCCGTCACGAGAGTGCTCCTCGTTGAGCTGCTTACGCCACGCCTCGAGCTCGGTGATGTCGGCCTCGTCGTCGTGGGTGACGTGGGGGATCATCACCCAGTTGCGCGCCAGCACCGGACCGGAGATCCGCTGGATGCGCGAGCGCTCCACCCGCTCGATCTCGCCGAACTTCGAGAAGTCCACCTGCGGCCACGGCGGCAGCTCGAGACCTAGACCAGGACCCTGCGCGCCGGGCAGCGCGGGCACGCCGGCCGCCGGAGCGCCACCCTCGGCGAACGTCTGCACGTCCTCCTTGGTGATCCGCCCCTTGCGGCCGCTCCCGGTCACCCCGTGCAGGTCGACCCCGAGCTCGCGGGCGATCCGGCGCACGGCCGGGCTGGCGTACACGGGACCTCCGCCGTTGCCTTCCGAAGCGGGTGCAGCCGAGGCCGCTGCGAGGGGTGGGGCGGCCTGCTCCTCCGCTTGGCTTGCGCTCGCAACCGCGTCGGAGGCCTTGGTCGCCGCCGCTGGGCTCACGGTGTCGCTCGATGGCGCTGCCGCAGCTTCGGCGCCACCGTCGCTCGATGGCGTCAGGGTCAGCAGCTCGACCCCCTGAGAAACCTTATCCCCGACCTTTACCAGCAGCTCACCGACCGTCCCCGCGACCGGCGCCGGCACGTCCATCGTGGCCTTGTCGGACTCGAGCGTCAGCAGCGGATCGTCGACCCCGACCGCGTCGCCGGCGGAGACGAGGATCTCGATGATCGGGACGTCCTCGAAGTCGCCGATGTCGGGAACCGCGACCGTTACGGCGTCGGACGTAGCGCTCATACGGTCGTCGGCATCGGGGCCTCGGCGTCGAGCTGGTAGCGATCGATCGCCTCCTTGACTCGGGCGGCGTCGATTGTCCCCTCGTCGGCCAGCTCCTTCAGAGCGGCGACGGCGACGTAGTAGCGATCGACCTCGAAGAACCGGCGGAGGGCCTGGCGGAAGTCGCTACGACCGAACCCGTCGGTGCCGAGGACGCGGTAGCGGCCGGGGACCCACTGGCGGATCTGATCGGCGAACGCTCGGATGTAGTCGGTCGAGGCGATGACGGGGCCGCCGCGCCCTTCGAGCTGCTCGGTGGCGTACGCGCGGCGAGGCTGCTCGAGCGGGTGGAGCATGTTCCAGCGCTCGACCTCGATCCCGTCGCGGCGCAGTTCGGTGAACGAGGTCACGCTCCACACGTCGGCGGCCACGCCGAAGTCGGACTCGAGCAGCTCGGCGGCGGCCAGCACCTCGTTCAGGATCGTTCCCGAGCCCAAGAGCTGCACCCGTGGAGCCTTCTTCTTGCGTCCGACCGAGCCCTCACGCAGCATGTACATACCGCGCAAGATGCCGTCAACAGCGCCCTCGGGCATCGCCGGATGGTGGTAGTTCTCGTTCATCAAGGTGATGTAGTAGAAGACGTCCTCCTGCTCGACCACCATCCGCCGCAGGCCGGCCTGGATGATCACCGCCACCTCGTAGCCGAACGCCGGGTCGTAGGCCCGGCAGTTGGGCACGACCGAGAAGAGCACGTGGCTGTGGCCGTCCTCGTGCTGAAGTCCCTCGCCGTTGAGCGTCGTCCGCCCCGCGGTCCCTCCGAGGAGGAATCCCCGGGTGCGCGAATCGGCGGCGGCCCACACCAGGTCTCCGACCCGCTGGTAGCCGAACATCGAGTAGTAGATGTAGAACGGGATCATCGGTACCCCGTGGGCCGAGTAGGAGGAGCCGGCGGCGATGAACGACGAGATCGAGCCGGCCTCGGTGATCCCCTCCTCGAGGATCTGGCCGTGCTTGTCCTCCTTGTAGAACATGAGCTGCTCTGAGTCCTGGGGCTGATAGAGCTGGCCCACGGGCGAGTAGATCCCGACCTGGCGGAACATCCCCTCCATCCCGAACGTGCGCGACTCGTCGGGCACGATCGGGACGACGTGGCGGCCGATTCTCTTGTCGCGCAGCAGCGCGGCCAGCACGCGCACGAACGCCATCGTGGTCGAGATCTCACGGTCGCCGGTGCTCTCGAGCTGGCCCTTGAACGCGTCGAGCCCGGGGACCTCGAGTGGCTCGGCCTTGCCGCGCCGGACCGGGAGGCTCCCGCCCAGCTCGGCGCGGCGCTCTCGCAAGAACTGCATCTCGGGCGAATCGTCGGGCGGCTTGTAGTACTCGGCCGCCCGCACCTGCTCGTCGGACAAGGGCAGCTCGAACCGGTCGCGGAAGGCGAGCAGCGCGTCCTCGGTCATCTTCTTGGCCTGGTGGGTGATCATCTGCCCCTCGCCCGAGACGCCCATCCCGTAGCCCTTGATCGTCTTGGCCAGGATGACCGTCGGCTGGCCGGTGTGCCGGACGGCCTCGTGATAGGCCGCGTAGACCTTCTGCTGGTCCAGCCCGCCGCGGTTGAGCAGCCAGATCTCCTCGTCTGACATGTGCGAGACGCGTTCGAGCAGCACGGGATCGCGGCCAAAGAAGTGCTCGCGGACGTACGCCCCGTCACGCGACTTGAACGTCTGGTACTCGCCGTCGACGCACTCCTCCATCACCTTGACGAGGCGGCCGTCGTGGTCTTCGGCCAGCAAAGGATCCCAGCGCGAGCCCCAGATCACCTTGATCACGTTCCAGCCTGCACCCCGGAAGTCCGACTCGAGCTCCTGGATGATCTTTCCGTTGCCGCGGACCGGGCCGTCGAGCCGCTGGAGGTTGCAGTTGACGACCCAGATCAGGTTGTCGAGATGCTCGCGGCCGGCCATCCCGATCGAGCCCAGCGTCTCCGGCTCGTCCACCTCGCCGTCGCCGATGAACGCCCACACCTTCCGGCCGTCCGTCTGGTCCATCCCTCGCGCCGCCAGGTACTTCATGAACCGCGCCTGATAGATCGAGGTGATCGCCCCGATCCCGAGCGACACCGTCGGGAACTGCCAGAACTCTGGCATCAACCACGGGTGCGGATACGAGCTCAGGCCTCCCGGCTTGGAGACCTCCTGGCGAAAGCCGTCGAGCTGCTCGTCGGTCAGCCGCCCCTCGAGGTACGCGCGTGCGTAGTTCCCCGGCGAGGAGTGCCCCTGGAAGTAGACGAGATCGCCTCCGTGCGCATCTGAAGCGGCGTGCCAGAAGTGGTTGTAGCCGACCTCGTACAGTGTGGCCAGCGACTGGAAGCTCGCGATGTGGCCGCCGAGCTCGGAAGAGATCTTGTTGGCGCGGACCACCATCGCCATCGCGTTCCAGCGGATGATCGAGCGCAGCCGCCGCTCGACTGCTGGATCGCCCGGCAGCTTGGCCTCGCGCGCGGCCGGAATCGTGTTCACGTACGGCGTGGTGATGCTGGCGATCGGGCCGCTGCCGGCCAGCTCGGCGCGCTGGACCGCGCGCGCGAGGATGTGCCGCGCCCGGTCGGGGCCGTCGTGCTCGACGACCGCGTCGACCGCCTCCAGCCACTCGCTGGTCTCGGCCGCGTCGATGTCCGTCGCGGCGGCGCCGTTCGTGCTCAATGTCTGCAGAGAATCGGTCATGCACTGGGGGCGGTTTGCTGCTGCCTGACCCGATCCTCAATATACCCCGGGCCTTTATGCCCAGACCACACACGCAAGCGCATTTGCCCTACGGTTGGGGGGTGAGCCTGACAGAGGTCGAAGGCGACGTCGGAGCGCCCTGGGCGCGCCCGCTCGGAGGAGTGCTCGATCAGCTCGTGGTCGAGTCGGAGGTGCTCGCCGACAACCCGCTCGGCGACCCGGCACGACGTCCTCTGTACGTGTACCGACCGCCCGGGGTCGAGCTCGACCACCCCAGGGGTCTGCCCACCGTCTACGTCATCCAGGGATACACCGGTCAGGTCGACATGTGGCTGTCGCGCTCTGCGCTCGAGCCGACCATGATCGAACGCGTCGACGCCATGTTCTCAGCCCGCGCCTGCCCCGACGCGATCATCGTGTTCGTCGACGCGTGGACCTCGCGCGGCGGCTCGCAGTTCATCAATTCAGCGTCGACCGGGCGCTACCTCGATTACCTGTGCGACGAGGTGGTGGCGTTTGTCGACGGGCGCTATCCCACGCTGGCGAGCCGCGATCACCGCGGGTTGGCCGGCAAGTCATCGGGAGGCTACGGCGCGATGGTCGTGCCGATGCTCCGTCCCGACGTGTTCGGTGCGCTCGCCTCGCACGCCGGCGACGCGCTGTTCGAATGCTGCTATGAGCCCTCGTTCCGCGAGGTGGCGCGGACGCTCCGCGACTATTACGAGGGCTCCTACGAGGTGCTATTCGAGCGCCTGGCGAGTGCCGACCACTTCAACTACGGGCGCTACGGCACGGCGTTCGAGATGTACGGATATGCGTGCGCGTATTCGCCCGACCTATCGCAGCCTGGGCGGGCGCTGTTGCCCTTCGACCCAGCCACCGGCCGCCTCGTCGACGAGGTGTGGGCGCTGTGGCTCGAGCACGACCCGGTGCGGATGGCTCTTCACCACGCGGATGCGCTGCGCAGCATGCACCGCATCTACCTCGACGCCGGCAGAAGCGACGAGGCCTACCTCGATTTGGGCGCGCAAGCGTTCGCGCACGAGCTCTCGCGGATCGGCGCGGCCTACACGTTCGAGCTGTTCGACGGTAGGCACGGCGGCATCACCTACCGCTATCCCGGGGCGATCCGGGAGCTCGTCACGGCGCTCGTACCGTGACCGCGACGGCTGAGGAGGACCTCGCCTTCGCCGGCCCGGCCGCGCTCGCCAAGCTCGTGCGCGAGCGCCACGTCCAGCCGCGCGAGCTCGTCGAACTGTGCCTCCGACGGATCGAGTCGATCGACCCCGAGCTGAACGCGTTCCGGGTGGTGATGGCGGAGGAGGCGCTCGCGCAATCCGATGCCGCCGCGGGCTTTGACGGGCCGCTCGCAGGGGTGCCGATCGCGATCAAGGACGACATGCCGGTGGCCGGTCAGTCGGTGACCCGCGGCTCGCGCTCCTATGGCCCGCCAGAACGCGCCGACGGCGAGGTCGTCCGTCGGCTACGGGCCGCCGGCGCGATCCCGATCGGCATCACCAACGTCCCCGAGCTGATGATCTTCCCCTGGACGGCGAGCGCCGCCAACGGGGTCACCCGCAATCCGTGGGATCCGACGCGGACGCCGGGCGGCTCCTCGGGCGGGTCGGCGGCGGCGGTCGCCTCGGGGATGGTGCCGTGCGCCACCGGCTCCGACGGCGGCGGCTCGCTCCGGATCCCCGCCGCCTGCTGCGGCCTGGTGGGGATGAAGCCGAGCCGCGGCCGCGTCTCCACGCAGCCGCTGCGCGAAGCATGGCTTGGGTTGAGCGTCTTCGGCGCGCTCGCGCGGACCGTCGACGACAGCGCGACGCTGCTCGACGCCATCCACGGGTCGGTTCCGGGTGACGCCGATCAGGCGCCACCGTTCGCCGGCAGCTACGCACAGGCGGCGGCAACCCCGCCGGCGCGACTGCGGGTGGGGATCTCACGCAAGGTGCCGCCGGGATCGATCGCGCGGCTCTCGGGTGACCAGCGCGGCGCGTGGGAGCGGACCGCGGCGCTGCTCGAGACGCTCGGCCACGAGGTGATCGAGCGCAACCCGACCTACGGCCTGGCCGGGGTCGAGTTCACCCAGATGTGGATCCGCGGCATCTACGAGGAGTCGGCGACCGTCCCAGACGCCTCGCTGCTGGAGCGATCGACACGGCAGCTGGTCGGGGCCGGGCGGCGCGTGGTCCCGGACCGCCGGCGCGAGAAGCTCCTTGCCGTGCGGGCATCGAGGACCGCGAGCGTGCTCGAGCTGTGGCAGGAGATCGACGTGTTGCTGATGCCCGTCCTGGCCAGCACCGCGATCGACGCGGAGGGCGCCTACGGCCGCTCCGCGCTCGTCGCGTACGACCGCTCGTCGCGCTTCATGTCCTTCAACCCGCTGTTCAACCTCACCGGGCAGCCCGCGATCGCGTTGCCGGCCGGATTCGGGGCCGACGGGCTGCCGCTGAGCGTCCAGCTCGTCGGCCGGGCGGGCGCCGAGGACATGCTCTATTCGCTGGCTGGGCAGATCGAGGCCGCGCGCCCATGGGCGCATCACACGCCCCGGATTTGATCCTCAGCTTCCGTCCGCGCCGCCGAACAGCTGCTTGGACAGCTCCAGGAACTCGGCGGCGGCGGGGGCGAGCCGGCGTCCCTCCCGGCAGGCCAGAGTGATGTCGCGCGTGAGCGACGGCTCGATCAACGTGGCCGCCGTGACCTCGGCGCCCGGGCGCTCCGCGTCGGAGCGGGGCAGGATCGCGACGCCCATGTGGCGGGCCACCAGCCGGCGGATCCGCTCGCTCTCGTTGGACTCGAGCTGGACCTGGGGCTCGAAGCCGGCGGTGCGGCCGGCGAACACGAGCAACTCGCGCAGCCGAGCTCCCTCGCGGTAGCTGATGAACTGCTCCTCGGCGAGCTCGGCCATCCGCACCTTCTCGTGTCCGGCGAGGGGGTGGTCGCGGGGGAGGACGACCACGAGCTCCTCGGACACGAGCTGGTGCAGCCCCAGCCCGTGGCTCTCCATCCGCTCGGTCACCGACAGGAAGGCGAGGTCGACCACGTCGTCGCGCAGCATCTCGGCCAGTTCCTCGCTCGATTGCTCGCGGACCGTGAGCTCGACCCCCGGATGACGCTTATGGAAGACCGCCAGGGCCAGCGATACGTCCACCGGACCCATCGTGTGCATCGTCCCGACCATCACGTGCCCGGTGCGCACGCCGGTGAACGCCTGCATCTCGGCCGCCGCGGCGTCCACCTCGGACAGGATCCGACGCGCTCGGGCGACCAGCGCCCGTCCCGCCTCGGTCACGGTCACCCGGCGCGTAGTCCGTTCCACCAGGGCCAGCCCCACCTCCTGCTCGAGCCGGCGGATCTGCTGGGAAAGGGCCGGCTGCGCGATGTGCTCCCGCGCCGCCGCCCTCGTGAAGTGCTGCTCGTCGGCCAGGGCCACGAGGTACCGCAGCTGGCGAAGTTCCATAACCGGAGCTTATAGATAGCTGAGAATCTCCGTCTTTGACATATCAAAGCTCCGCCGCCATCATGACGACACACCCTCTCCTCCCTTGAACGCGCCCCGCTGATCCGGCCAGAAGTTCCGCTAGATCCGGGGCGCGTTTATTTAAGCCTCAGGCCCTCGGGCGATCAGGGAAGCCAGCTCGCCGAGTCGCGCCACCTGCTCGACTTCGGGCTCGACGAACTGGTTGCACATCACTCGGCTGACGCCGGCGGCGCGAAGGCACGCGAGCTGCTCGGCGGCCTGCTCGAGCGTCCCGACAATCCAGCCCTGGGGCGGAGCGCGCACGATCTGGTCCGCGTCCCAACCCGTCGCCTCAGCCACGACTCGCGCGCGCTCGCCGACCTCGGCGGCGTCCGCGCCGAGAACCGCGCCGGCCATGACCGAGAACGGGATCGGTTCGCGGCCGCCGCGCTCGCACGCCTCGTCGATGTTCGCCTTGCGTCGCTGGATCTGCTCGAGCGACGCGAACGCCGTGTTGTACTCGTCGGCGAATCGGACAGCGAGCGCCGCGCTGCGGGGTCCCGCGGCGCCGCCCATGATCAGCGGCGGTCGCGGGCGCTGGACGGGCTTCGGCTGGGCGTCCAGAGCCGACAACGTGTAGTGGCGGCCGTTGAACGAGAAGTCGTCGTCCGCCCAAGTGCCCGTCAGGATCTCCAGCTGCTCTTCGAGCACGTCGACCCGCTCGGCCGGCGAGAGGAACGGGAATCCGTAGGCCTCGTGCTCACGCTCGTGCCAGCCGGCGCCGATGCCGAGATCGATTCGCCCACCGGACACGTGGTCCGCCGTGACCACGAGCTTTCCCAGCACTGATGGGTGCCGGAAGCTGGTAGGCGAGACGAGCGTCCCGAGCCTGAGGCTCGTGGTCAGCGCCGACAGGGCGATGATCGTGCCCCAGGCGTCGAGCGATCCGCGCTCGGGGTGCTGGCCGTCCAGGTTCTGGTAGTGGTCAGATCGGAACAGGGTCGGGATGCCGTGTTCCTCGCAGGCCGCGGCGAGCGCACGCCACTGTGGCCATGTGACGCCCTCCTGGCCTTCGATCATCAAGCAGAGTTCCACGCGCAGCTCCTTGATAGAAGGGGTCGCGATGGTATTCGTTCAGCGGCGCGCGATGCTGCTCGTGGCGGCCGTGGTGGTGGCGCTGGCGCTGACGCGCGTGGGCGGCGGCCATTCGGCGAGCGCTGGGCACGCCAGCCCGAACTTGCGCCCGACCGTCGTGACGGTGCAGGGCGGTGCTCCCGGGCGCAGCGTCCCGTTCGGCTTCCTCGGCCTCTCGCTCGAATACCCCTCGGTCGAGGCCTACGCCGGCCAGGATCCGGCTGCTCTGGACCCGGTGTTCCTCCAGCTCGTGCGCAACCTAACGCCGGGTCAAGCACCGGTCCTGCGGATCGGCGGCGACAGCACCGACCGGACGTGGTGGCCGACGCGGACCGTCGCGCGCCCGCCCGGCGTCACCTACGCCATCACCGAGCGCTGGCTCGAGGTGACTCGCGCGCTCTCCCGCGCGCTCGGCGCCCGCCTGATCCTCGGCCTCAACCTCGAAGCCGACAGTCCGCAGCTCGCCGCCGCCGAGGCCGGCGCGCTCCTGCACGGGATCGGAACCGGTCCGATCCGCGCGCTGGAGCTGGGAAACGAGCCGGACCTGTACGCGACCTTCCCGTGGTACCGCACTGCGGACGGACGGCACGTGACTGGGCGGCCGCCAAGCTATGACATGTCGTCGTTGATCGCCGACTTCACGGCGTTCGCCGCGGTGCTGCCACGACGATCGCTGGCCGGCCCGAGCCTCGGCGCGCCCCGGTGGACCCGCCAGCTCGGCCGGTTTCTTGCCGCCGAGCCCCGGGTTGGGCTCGTGACCCTGCACCGCTATCCGCTGCAGCTCTGCTTCACCCCGCGCCGCTCACCCCGGTATCCGACGGTCGCTGATCTGCTCGCACCCTCCTCATCGATCGGGTTGGCCGACAGCTTCGCGCCTTATGCCGCGATCGCCCGGGCGCGCGGGCGCGCGCTGCGGATCGACGAGCTCAACTCCGTGTCCTGTGGCCCGGACCCGTCCGTCTCAGACACCTTCGCGTCCGCGCTGTGGGCGATCAACACGCTGTTCGAGATGGTGCGCGTCGGTGTGCACGGCGTCAACATCCACACGTTCCCGGGCGCCGGCTACCAGCTGTTCGAGTTCCGGCGCGTCGCCGGTCGCTGGCAGGCGACTGTGGCCCCGGAGTACTACGGCCTCGAGACGTTCGCCCGAGTCGCGCCGGCGGGGGCGCGCTTGGAGCGCGTGGACGGCGCGGTCAGCGGCGCGGTTCACACGTGGGCGACGCGTGCCTCCGACGGCACGATCCGGATCACGATGGTCAACGCGGGCGGCCAGGCACGGCTTCTGTCGGTGGGCGTTGCCGGGGGACGGTTCGGGCGAGGGCAGCTCCAGCGGCTCACCGGCCCGAGCGTGCGGGCTCGGAGCGGCGTCACGCTCGGCGGCCAGAGCTTCGGCTCGCCGACGTTCAGCGGACTGTTGAGCGGGCGGCTGCGGTCATCCGCGGTGGCGCCGGCGCACGGGCGCTACGCGGTGGCGGTGCCTGCCTACAGCGCCGCCGTGCTGGTGCTGTCGCCGGCGAGCTGACCGGCGCCCGGCACCCCGGTCGCCTCAGCTGGCAACATGGCCTGCGATGCCCGACGTACTCATCTGCGGTGACACGATCCGCCATGCCGAGCTGCGCCACGAGGTCCCGCTGGCCGTTCCCGACCCGTTCCTCTACGCCGAGACGGACGGCGAGCGTCACGTCGTGGTCAGCTCGCTCGAGGTCTCCCGGATCGCCGAGGTCGACGGCGGCCTGAGACTTCATCCCTTCGAAGAGTTCGGCTACGACGACCTCGTGCTGTCCGGGCTCGAGCGCGGCGAGGTGATTCTCCAGGTCATGGCCAGAGCCTGCGAGTCACTCGGGGTCGAGCGCGCCCTAGTGCCCGCGGACTTCCCGGTCGAGCTGGCCGACCGTGTCCGGGCGTCCGGCGTGGTCCTCGATCCGGACCGGCACGAGTTCGAGGCCCGCCGGCGGGTCAAGAGCCCGGCCGAGCTGGCCGGTATCCGGCGGGCGCAGGCGGCGGCCGACGCCGGCATGCGGGTTGCCGCGGAGATGCTCCGCCAGGGCGAACCGAACGGCGACCGCGTGCTCCTCGACGGCGAACCGCTCACGTGCGAACGACTCAAGGCAGCAATCCGCGATGTGACCGCACGGCTGGGCGCGAGCGCCGGCGATGAGCTGATCGTCGCTCACGGCGCCCAGACCGCCGTCGGGCACGAGATGGGCTCGGGACCGATCGCGCCGGGCGAGCCGGTGATCATCGACCTGTGGCCGCGCGACGGCGAGTCGGCGTGCTTCGCCGACATGACGCGCACGTTCGTGGTCGGCGAGGTGCCGGCCGAGCTGCGCGAGTACCACGAGCTGACCCGCGATGCTCTCCGCCGTGCACTCGACGCTGTCCGGCCCGGGGTCGAGGGCCGCGAGCTGTTCGGGCTCTCGTGCGAGCCCTACGAGCGGGCCGGTTTGCCGACGCAACGGACCAAGACGCCCGGCCAGGTGCTTGAGGAGGGCTTCTACCACTCGCTCGGGCACGGGGTCGGGCTCCAGGTGCATGAGGCGCCGCCGCTCGGACGGGCGCCGGGTGTCCTGATGGCCGGCGACGTGATCACGCTCGAGCCGGGTTGCTACCGCCTCGGCTTCGGCGGCTGCCGGCTCGAGGACCTGGTGCTGGTCACCGACGACGGCGCCGAGGTGCTGACCGACTTCCCGTACGAGCTGGAACCCTGAGTCGACTCCGCGCCGCTGTCAGGGCGAGATCGACCAGAGTTCACGCCGTGGCGTTCCTCCCGATCCCCGGGGTTTGCCTTCCTGTGCCGGTATCGCCCCGAACAGCGGACAACGCGGTCGCCTTGCAACCGCTCTACACCAAATAACGGTTGACTACCTGGGCGTCTCGCGCGCGGTTGGGATGAAACTCGGACTATTTGCAAGCTTCATCCCACGCGGGCGGCGGATTGATCACGCTGCGTTCACGCGGCGCTCAAGCGGCGGTACTCCTCGCTCGTCAGCGGACTCGAGAGGGCGAAGTCGGCGGTGGCGCGGTTGCACGCCGTCGGCACGTTGCACACCACCGCGATCCGCAGCAGCGCCTTGACGTCCACGTCGTGGGGCTGGGGCTCGAGCGGGTCCCAGAAGAAGATGAGGATGTCGATCCGCCCCTCGGCGATTGCGGCGCCGACCTGCTGGTCGCCGCCCAGCGGGCCGCTCAGGAACCGGTGGACCGGCAGGTCGAGCTCATCGGCCAGCAGCCCGCCGGTCGTGCCGGTGGCGTACAGCTCGTGAGCCCCCAGCGTGTGACGGTTGTAGCGCGCCCACTCGAGCATCTCGGCCTTGCAGTTGTCGTGCGCGATCAGCGCGATTCGCTTGCGTTGCGGCATGAGCCGAACGACGTCAGCCATGTCGTAGACCTCCATCGAGATTCCCGGACCACCCCACACGCTAGCGGGCCGCCGAGCGCTCTCAGAACGCCTTCGGCACGGGAACCCCCCGAGCGGGCGATCCCTCCGTCGTCGAGCTCGGCGAGGGCTCCGAGGCCGGATCACTGAGCTGTCTCCCTAACCAGTACGGAGATAGCTCAGAGCTCCCGCCCGACATCTGCCTCGACTAGCCGGGGGCGAGCGTCTCGACGACCTCGTACGCGCCGTCGAGGAGGACCTGCTCGACGTGGGGATCCACACGGTCGACCTGGGACTCGCGGCCGAGTCGCGCCTGCGCCTGACGCAGCTCGTCGAGAGTGCCCTCAAACAGGCCGAAGGAGATCACTACGTCGGGGTCCGACACGTCGCGGCAGTGGTAGATCCGGGTCCACTGCCGCAGCGCGTCATGGTTTGTGCGAGTCGGGTCCCACGCCTGGCGGAACTCCTCGTAGGCACCCGACCGCAGCCGGCGGGCGGTGAGTGTGCAGATCATGCCGACGGCTGAGGCGAGCTATGACTCGTCCCAGACCTCGAGCACGGTCTGCCGGGAGATCACTCCGTCTTCCAGCTCGATCACGGTGCCGCACAGCACGTTGGTGCCATCGGGGTAGCGGCAGGCCTGGGTGTAGGCGGCTCCGCTGTCGTCCAGCACCCTGTGCTTGACCGCGTGGGTCATGTCACGGGCGTACACGTCCTCTAGCCAGGCCTTGATCTCTTCGCGCGTGCTCAGCACCCGAGGGGCGGCCGGCTGAGAGATCTTGTTGTTGATGGTGACGACCGCATTGGGTCCGTACATGGACAGTTGCGTCGCGGCGTCGCGCTCTTCAGCCGCGCGCGTGAAGCGGTCGAGGTCGAACGTGGTGATGGTGCTCATGGCCCCTCCTCTGATTGACCCCGAGGCCGACTCCCAAGCATTCGTGCGGCCTCGCCGATCCCTTGGGCCTATCTACTAGTAGGTAAGCCCCGATAGCGGGTAATCTACCTTCTAGTAGGTAAGCTGTCAAGCCGTGCCCGCGAAAGGATTCAGACCATGGCCGTCGCCGGAGACAAGACGCAAGGCGGGACCGCAGAGCGGATCCTCGACAGCGCCGAGCGCCTGGTCCAGACCAGGGGCTTCAGCAACTTCAGCTACGCCGATGTCGCCGCCGAACTCGGCATTACGAAGGCGAGTCTGCACTACCACTTCCCGGGGAAGGCGGAGCTGGGAGAGGCGCTGATTACCCGCTACGCCGAGCGCTTCTCGGAGGCGCTGGACCGGATCGATCACGATCTCCCAACCGCCCGCGCCAGATTGGAGGCCTACGCCGAGCTCTACGCCGGCGTGCTGCGCGGCGAGCGGATGTGCATGTGCGGCGTGCTGGCGGCGGAGTACGAGACGTTGCCCGGGGCGATGCGGGCCGAGGTGGTGCGCTTCTTCGACGAGAACCAGCGCTGGCTCGCGCAGCTGCTGACCGCCGGGCAAGCCGACAACACGCTCAGCTTCACGGGCCCTGTGGACGAGACGGCGCAGAACATCCTCTCAACGCTCGAGGGGGCAATGCTGGTCGCGCGGCCATACGGCGACCTTGCTCGGTTCGATGGCGCCAGACGAGCACTGCTGGCGGGTCTCACGGTCACGCGCTGAGGCGAAACTGACCCTGGGCGACGATCTGGGCGCTGCCGCCCACTTCCACCGACTCCACGCGATCGGCGCTGCCGGTGGCCCTGGCGTACAGCAGCGAAGGCCGGTTGATCTCCTCTCCCTGCCGGATCTCGATCTCCTCGCCGAATGGGATCTCGCCGTGGCGCGCCAGGTGAAGGGCCAGCGGTCCCGCCGCGGAACCGGTCGCGGGGTCCTCCGGGACGCCGGCCGCGGGATAGAACATGCGCGTCTTCCAGCGATCTCCCCGACCCGCGAAGCAGTTGACCCCGACGTCGAGCTCACTCAGAGCGGCCATGTCGGGTCGCAGCGCGGCGACCAGGTGTTCGTCGGGAAACTTGACGTACACGAACACCGGGCCGTTGCGGTAGACCTCGATGGGCAGTTCCGAGGACTCGACGCCGAGCGCCAAAAGCAGCTCGGAAGCGCGATCGAACAGGTCCCACGTCGGGATCGGCTGTCGCATGCGGCCGAACACGACGCGCCCGTCGGCACGCTCGAGCGAGATTGGAACCGCCCCCGCCCCGGTCTCGAGCACGACCGAATCGCTTCCCATCGCGGTTCCGACCACGAACGCGGTGCCGAGAACCGGATGGCCTGCGAACGGCAGCTCGCGGCCGGGAGTGAAGATGCGCACGCGAGCATCGCCCCCGGCTTCGGCCGGCAGCAGGAAGATCGTCTCGGCGAAGTTCATCTCCCGGGCGAGGCGCTGCATGTCCTCCGGGCTGAACGGCAGCCCGTCGAGGAACACGCCGAGCTGGTTTCCCTCCAGGGCGCGAGAGGTGAAGACGTCGACCACGAGGTAGGGGTGGGACTCCGGCGTGCCGAGCCAGTCGATCGAGTCGGGGAGAAGCGTCACGACGACGGCCAGCCTATCTACTGCGAGTTCAGGTACGCGATCACGGCCAGCACGCGCCGGTGGTCGTCGGGCGAGGGCGGGAGGCGCAGCGAGCCGAAGATGCTCTTGACGTGCTTCTCGACGGTGTGCTCGGTCACGAACAGTCGCTCGGCGATCGCCCGGTTCGAGCGCCCCTCGGCCATCAGCGCGAGCACCTCGCGTTCGCGCTCGGTCAGGTGCTCGAGCGGGTTGTTCGCCTGCCGGCGCCGTCCGACCAACTCCTCGACGACGGCGGGGTCGAGCACCGACCCGCCCTCGCCGACGCGGTTCACGCTCGAGGAGAGCTCGTCGAGGTCGGACACGCGCTCCTTGAGCAGGTACCCAACGCCATCAGTCCCTGACCCGAGCAGCTCGAGGGCATAGCGAGCGTTGACGTGCTGGGACAGGACCAGGATGCCGATCGCGGGCCACCGCTCGCGAATCGCCTTGGCGGCGCGCAGGCCCTCGTCGGTGTGCGTGGGCGGCATGCGAATGTCGACGATCGCCACATCGGGGCGGGTCCGCTCGACCAGCGCGAGCAGGTCGTCGGCGTCCCCGGCCAGGCCGACCACTTCGAACCCCGCCTCCCCGAGCAGGCGCGCCAGGCCCTCGCGCAGCAGCACCGCGTCGTCGGCCAGCGCTACGCGCACGGGATCTCCGCCCGCAGGTTGGTCCCGCGGCCCGGCGGGCTGGAGACGGTGAGCCGGCCACCGAGCGCCTCCACGCGATCGGCGAGCCCGCGCAGCCCGGAGCCGCCGGCGCCGGCGGCGCCACCGATCCCGTCGTCGACGACCTCGAGCGTGAGCATCCCGCTCTGGTGCGACGCGCTCACTCGCACCTCGCTGCCGTGGGAGTGCTTCGCGGCGTTGGTCAGCGCCTCGCTGGCCACGAAGTAGGCGGCGCTCTCGACCTGGTCTGGCAACCGCACCTCGGCACGCAGGTTCAGTTGCAGGTGCGCGGGGAGCGCGGCGCGGCGGCAGAGCTCGTCGAGCGCCGCGGCCAGTCCGCGCTCGGTGAGCAGCGGTGGGTTGATGCCGTGCGTAAGCTCTCGCAGCTCCTGGAGCGCCAAGGCCAGCGCCTCGCGGGCCTCGTGCACCAGCGGCCGGGTCGCTGTCTCCTGATCGGGCAGCTTCGACTCGAGCAGGCCGAGCGACATCGCGATCGACACGAGCCGCTGCTGCGTTCCATCGTGCAGGTCGCGCTCGATCCGCCGGCGCTCGGCGTCCGTCGCCTCCACCAGCCGCGCGCGCGAGGCCTGCAGTTCGCTCAGTCGGGCGCGGAGCTCGGCCTGAAGTCGCTCGTTCTCGAGGGCGAGGCTCGCGGCGGCGCACACCGACCGCACCAGCTCGCCGTTGTGCTCGAGCACCGGATCGTGCAGGAGCACGGCGATCGGCTGACCGTCGCGCTCGACGAACGTCGAGCTGCGGCCGTCTCGGGCATTGGGAAGCTTCACCATCTGCCCGGCGCCGTCGACGTAACACTGCTCGGCCGGGAACCAGTAGGCGAGCTCGAGCGACGGGTCGCCCAGCGTCCGGGCAAGCGCCTCTCGCAGGTCGGGAGCGAGGCTCGGCTGGCCGAGCTCGACGACCAGCCCGGCCACCATGCCGCGCGCGAGCCGGCGCTGGACGAACACGAACATCACCGCGATCGGCACGGCAGCGGTGGTGTAGAACCACACCGTGGCGGGGAGCGCGCTGAGCGGGTCGCCGAGCAGGTCGAGTGCCTGCGTCCAGGCCAAGGCAGCGAGCGTGATGCAACCGGCCACGATCACCGGCGCCACCGCGCGTCGCTGGGCCGGGCTGGCCCGCCACCACCGGCGCGCGAGCACCACGATGATGACCGTCACGAGCACGCCGCCCAGCAGGCGCTCGAGGAGCAGCAGGTTACGGGCGTCCGGGTTGTCGCTGACGACCTGGAGCAGATTGCTCGGACACGTCGGACAGCGCAGTCCAGACTTGTTGCCCTCGAGCATGGCCAGCAGCTGAATCACGAACAGGCTGCACCCGGCGCCCATGAGCCAGCGCTCGAGCCGGCCCGGCAACCGCCCCGACGGGAATGAGAGCAGCAGATAGATCAGCCCGAGAACCCACCAGTACTGGATGGCGGCCCCGAGCGTGTAGACCCAAGCCTCGGGTGCCTCGCTGAGCTGGCCGGCAAACCAGGCAAAGGCGGTGAGGACCATGACCGGCCCGAGCCGGTTCTCCGGCCGCGCTCGCCACGAGGCGAGGCCGCAGCCAAGCAGCGATGCGCCGACGAGGACCGTCAGCACCGGGCCGGGCTCGGTCGGCCGCTCAGGCGGCTGGTGTGCCGCCAGCCACACCGCGCCGGCGCCCGCCAGAATCCCGAAACCGGCGACCGTGACGAGCTTCGGCCTCATTGCAGCGGATTGTCCCGGCAAGTGGGCGCCGGAACAAACCTCATTCGGTTGCGATGGCCGCGAGCACGTCGAGCTTGGCGGCCCGCCGCGCGGGCCACGTCGCGGCGAGCAGTCCGAGCAGCGCCGACAGGATCAGGAACAGGATCAGGCTTCCGAACGGGACGGCCAGATTGGTGACGCCGCTGTTGCGTAGCGAAGACGCCAGGGCGACGCCCAGCGCGGTCCCGATAACGACGCCGATGACGGCGCCGAAGACCGAGATGATCACCGATTCGGCGCGCACCATGGTGCGGACCTGCCGGCGCTTCATGCCGACGGCGCGGAGCAGCCCGATCTCGCGCGTGCGCTCGAACACGGACAGGATGAGCGTGTTGACGATGCCGATCAGGGCGACAAGCACGGCCAGCGCGAGCAGGACATAGATCAGCCCGAGTGTCTGGTTGATGCTGTTCTCCTGTGACTGCTCAAACTGAGCTCGCGTCTTGGAGCTGACGTTCGCGTACGGGTTCAGGATCTGGTTCAGCTTCGGATTGAGATTGGGCGTGCCCGGCGCCGTGCGGAGCAGCACGCCGATCGGAAGCGGGTTGTCGAAGTGCGACAGGAAGAAGTCCGCACCGGTAACGAAGTGGCCGAGCAGCGGATTCGTCTGATAGATCCCGCCGATCGTCATCGTCGTGGTGCCGGTCTGCGCGAACCTGACGGCCACGGCCGAGCCGATGTGGAGATCGTCCTGGCTGGCCGTGATGCTGTCCACCAGCAGCTGGCCGGCAGCCATGGCGGGGGCGCCGCTGCCGCCGGTGACGTGCAGGTTCACCGTCTGGTCGAGGCCCGCCGGCGTGGCCGCTACCAGCGTGGCGAGCGAGCCCCGGAACTCGAACTGGCCCTGGTAGACGGTCGTGGCCGTGGTGACGCCAGGGAGCCGGGATACGGTCGGGACGACAGACTTGCTGAAGCCGCCGTTGCCCGAGACGAGGTAGTCCGCGGTCACCGCGCTATCGACCTGGTTCTTGGCCGAGGTGCTGAGCGAGGCGCCGAGGACGGCGATCGTCGAGACCAGCGCGATGCCGATCATCAGGGCGGCGGCCGTCTGGGCGGTGCGCCGCGGGTTGCGCATCGAGTTCTCGCGCCCAAGCTTGCCGGGCGGGCCGAGCAACCGCGCGAGTGGCCGTCCAAGCGCGCTGGACAGCGGCCTCGCGAGGGCCGGGATGAGCATCGCCGCGGCCGCGAATTCAGCCAGCGCGCCCAGGCCGACGAGCGCGATCGTCGGTCCGAGCAGTCCGATGACGACGGCGACCGCGCCGCCGATGGCCACGATCAGCCCGCCGATCAGGCGGCGCCGTCGCACCGCCCCCGTACCGTCCTCGTTTTGTTCGGCCAGAGCCGCCACGGGCGGGATGCGCACGGCGCGTCTTGCCGGGAGGATCGCCGCCAACACCGTCACCCCGACTCCGACGACGATCGCGACCACCACTGTACGCGCCTCGAATACGAGCGGCGCCGAGGGAAGCACGATGCCGAACGCCTTGAGCAGCGCCTTCAGTCCGAGTGCGGCGAGGACGCCCAGCCCGAGGCCGATCAGCGAAGCGACGAAGCCGGTGAGGGCAGCCTCGCCGAGCACGGACCGGAATACCTGCCGTCGGCTCGCACCGACGATGCGTAGCAGCGCGAGCTCGCGTGTGCGCTGGCCGACCGTGATCGAGAACGTGTTGAAGATCGTGAATCCGCCGACGAAGAGCGCGATCGCGGCGAACACCAGGAGCGTGGTGGAGATGAAGGAAAGCGAGTTGTCGACCTGGCTCGAGAGCTGGTTGGCCGCCGTTTGCCCGCTGACCACCTCAACCCCCGGCGGCAGGACTCTGGCGATGGCCAGCTGCAGCTTGACGTTGTCCGCGCCGGGAGCGGCGAGGACGCTGATCGTGTCGTAGCGACCGACCGCGTTGAACGCGGCCTGCGCCGTCGGTAGCGAGAACCCCGCCAGGGTGACTCCGGCCAGGTTGGCGTCGGAGCCGAAGGTGACGATGCCCGAGATCGTGAACGTCTGCGCCCGGTTGGGCAGGTTGATGAGCACCCGGTCGCCGACTGCGAAGCCGTGGTTGGTCGCGGTCTCCTTGTCCATCACGACCTCGTCGGCCGTCGTGGGAGCCTTGCCCTGGACTAGCCGGTAGGGCGATAGCTGCGGGTTTGGATCGAACGAGAACCCCAGCGTCGAGCCGGCGCCACCGCCGATCGCGTTTCCATCGCGGCTCATGAACTGGGCGTATCCGCTGACCGACCCGAACACGTACGCCACGCCGGGCAGGCGGCGGACCGCGGGGACGATCGACTCCGGGATCGATCGACGGTCGGCGGTGCTCGCGGCGCTTGTCCCGGAAAGCTCCGCCTTGCCGCGAATCTGAAAGCTGACGTGTTGGTAAGCCGTGCCGATCAGGTCGTTGAAGGTGTGGTTCAGCGTGTCGCCGAGGACCAAGGTGCCGGTGACGAACGTCACCCCGAGCACGATCGCCAGCGCCGTGAGCGCCAGCCTGAGCTTGCGGGCGAGCAGTCCCCGGACGGTTACCCGGCGCATCAGCTGCCCAGCTGCTTCATCCGCTCGAGTACGCCGTCGGCGGTCGGCGAGCGCAGCTCTCCGACAACCTTGCCGTCGGCCAGAAACACCACCCGATCGGCGTACGAGGCGGCGCGGGGATCGTGGGTGACCATCACGATCGACTGGCCGTGCTCGTTCACGGCGCCACGCAGGAACTCGAGCACCTCGGCGGAGGCGTTGGAATCGAGGTTGCCGGTCGGCTCGTCGGCGAAGATCAGCTCGGGACGGGGGAGGAGCGCGCGGGCGCAGGCGATCCGCTGCTGCTGGCCGCCCGAGAGCTGGCTCGGACGGTGCGTGAGGCGGTCGCCAAGGCCGAGCTGTGCGACGAGCGCGTCGAACCACTCGCGGTCGAGCTCGTGTCCGGCGAGATCGCCGGGCAGGCTGATGTTCTCGGCCGCCGTCAGCGTCGGGACCAGGTTGAAGGACTGAAACACGAATCCAATCCGGTCGCGGCGCAGCTCGGTGAGGTCGGCATCGCTGAGCCGGCCGATCTCGTCCTGGCCGACGAAAGCCTGGCCCGACGTCGGCGCGTCTAGTCCCGCCATGCAGTGCATGAGGGTCGACTTGCCCGACCCGGACGGCCCCATCACGGCCGTGAAGCGCGCGCGCTCGAACTCGACGCTGACTCCGTCCAGCGCGCGCACGGCCGCGTCGCCTGATCCGTAGGTCTTCGTCAGATCGACTGCACGCGCGGCCGGGCCCGTTTGGTCACGGCCGGTTGCCGTCCCCTCGGTCGCTACCGGTTCGTCTTGCTTGATCACGGACGACAGACTGAAGGTCGGCCGGCGTTCTGAGAAGCCGGACAGCTGGAGTCTTGCAGGGTACGGCTAGCCCTACCAGACGGTTTCACGCGCGCCCCTTCGACAGCTGCAGCGCCGCGCGGAGGCTCAGCCGGGGTCCGCTGTGGATCAGCCCGCGCGAGTAGATACGGGAGGCGAGTCGCGCCATCCCGACAATCGAGGCGATCATGATGAGCGCGGCCAGTGGGAGCTCCCACGGCGCGACGTGGCCGAGCGCGATCCGCGCCGGCATCAGCGTCGCGGTCAGCGGCGGGAAGAACGACAGGACCTTCAGCCACGTCGCATTCGGCGACCCGACCGCCGCGTAGACGAGCAGGTAGCCGATGAGCAGGGGAAGGGCGATCGGGGTGGTGACCATCTGGACCTCCTCCTGGCGCGAAACCATCGCCCCGGCCGCCGCAAAGGCGAACGCGTAGAGCAGGAAGCCCGCGAGGAAGCAGACCAGGAAGGCCGGAATCAGCGCCACGACACTGCTCGGGATCTTCGTGCTGTGCACGATCGCGTTGGCGATCAGCCCGGCCGCGGCGGCGATCGCGAGCTGGCCAAGCCCGATGGAGCCGATCCCGAGCACCTTGCCCGTGAGCAGCTGCCCCGGGCGTACGGCCGCGAGCAGCACCTCGGCCGTGCGCGAGGTCTTCTCCTGCGCCACTCCGGTGGCGACGGCGCCGCCGTACAGCGCGAGGCTGACGTACATCAATAGCCCCGCGGCGATGGCGGCGATGTAGCGCGCCGTCTGGTCGGCCGGCTTGGGCTGGAGCACAGTCGTGGTGAGCGGCACGGCTTCGAGCGCCGGCAGCACCTTGGCGGCCGGGATGCCCGCCTGGGCCAAGGTGGCGCGGAAATGCGCTCCGTCGAGCGCCGATTGGAGGACGGCTCGCACCGTGGCGGAGAGCGAGCTCTTGACCTCGACGGTGGCGGAGTCCGCGCCGGCGCTCAGGGCGACGTCGAGCTTGCCGCTGGTGAGCAGGGTTCGGGCCTCGGCCTGGTCGGCGATGTCGGACAGGGCGACCTTGACCTTCGCGGCGGCGGAGGTGCGGGTGATCGTCGGCGCGAGCGTCTGCGCCGAGCTGCCGACGAGACCGACGCGGGTCGGCGCCGACGATCCCTTGATCAGGCCGGGGAGCGTGACTCCCACGACGACCAGCAGTGCGGTCGCAATCGTCATCACCCGGATCAAGCGGCCGTGGATGCGCTCGGAGATCTCGCGGCCGGCGACGAGCTTAATGACGGCCCAGTCGCTCATCCCAGCACCATCTGGCGGTAGAGGTCGACGAGCCCCGCGGTCTCGAACCCGAAGTGTTCGACCGGTCCGCGAGCCTGCGCCGCGCGCAAGACGGCCTGTGGGTCGACGCCCGGCTCGACGACGAGCAGGACCCCGTCCTCATCCGAGCGCACGACCCTGACGCCCTTGATCGACGACGCCCAATCCGGCGGCGCGTCGACCTTGACGCGCAGCTGGGCAGGAAAACGCTGACGCAGCTCGCGCAGGCTTCCGGAGGCCAGCATGCGGCCGCGATCGACGATCACCACGCGCCGGCAGATCCGCTCGACGAGCTCGAGCTGATGGCTCGAGAACAGGATCGCCTTCCCGCCGTCCGCCTGGTCCCGCAACTGGTTCGAGAGCGAATCGACCGCCTCGGGATCGAGGCCTGAGAACGGCTCGTCGAGCACGAGCAGATCGGGATCGTGGACGAGCGCGACGGCAAGCTGGACGCGCTGCTGGTTGCCGTGCGAGAGCGCGACCAGCTTCTCCTCGCCGCGATCGCCGAGCCCGAGGCGCTCGATCCACCCCAGCGCGGCGCGGGATGCCGACTCCACCGGCATTCCGTGCAGGCGCGCGAAATAGGTCACCTGCGCCACCACCGGCATCTGCGGGTACAGGCCGCGCTCCTCCGGCATGTAGCCGAAGCGCAGCCGGTCGCCGTCGCCAACCGGATGCTCGCGCCAGGTCACGGTGCCCTGATCAGGGCGAACGATCCCCATGATCGAGCGCATGGTGGTCGTCTTTCCGGCGCCGTTGCGGCCGACCAGCCCGACGATCTCTCCCGGGTCGACGGTGAACGAGACGCCGCTCAGCGCGACCAGCTCGCCGAACCGGTGATGGAGGTCGTGTAGCTCGAGGCCGTGGGCCGAGTTGTTCTCTTGCGAGACGATATTGGGATGATATCAAAGATGGGCGCGTCTCGCTGCCGGCCCCGAGACGACTCTACGATCCGCGCGTGCGCACGCCCGAACCGGTCCTCGAGTCAAGTGCGGCCGCGCGTCTCGACGTGACGTCCGCGGCCGTGCCGGCGCGCGCGGACTGGTCGCCGGTCATCTGGTACGCGCTCGTGGCCGCGGCGATCCAGATGCTGTGGCTGACATTCGCGGCGATCACCACCGACAGCGCCCATCACTACGGCGTATCGGTCACCGCGGTGGGGTGGCTGGCCGAGATCTTCCCCCTGCTCTACGTGGTGCTGGCCATCCCGGCAGGCGCACTGCTCGACAACCGCTTCCGTCCTGCACTCGGCGGCGCCGCCGCGCTGATGGCCGTCGGCGCGTTCATCCGCGCCGGGGGTGACTCGTTTGCCTGGGCGCTCACCGGGCAAGTCGCGATCGCCGTTGCCCAACCCGTGATCCTGAGCGCGGTGGGCAAGCTTGCGGGGGAGTACCTGCCCGAGCGCGACCGGCCGAATGGGATCGCGGTCGGGTCGGCGGGCAACTTCGTCGGGATGCTGGTCGCGCTCGGGCTGGGACCGGTGCTGGCCGCCCATGGCCACCTGGGACGGCTGCTGGTGGTCGAGGCGGTGCTGGCGCTGATCCCCGCCGTTGGGTTGGGGGCGTCGCTGCGCCGTCCAGGCCGACCCTCGGATGAGCACGCGGCGATCGCCGGCAGCGCCGCTCGGGCGCTGTGGGGGATTCCCGAGATGCGCACGCTGTGCGGCCTGGTGTTCCTCGGCTTCGGCATCTTCGTCGCACTAGCCACGTGGCTGCAGACGCTCTTGCATCCGGACGGCGTGTCGGACACCACGGCCGGCATCCTCCTCGTCGGCATGGTCGTGGCGGGCGTCGTGGGCTGCGCCGTGATCGCGCCTGTGGTGTCGCAGCGCCGCCGGGAGCGCCGGTACATGCTGATCGCCACGGGCGTCACCGCAGCCGGGTGTCTGGTGTGCGGTGCGAGCGGATCACTCGCGGTGCGGGCCGTCGCTCTCGTCGTGATCGGCCTGTTGCTACTGCCCGCCCTCCCGATCGTGATGACCGCGTCCGAGCGGATCGCCGGCCGACTGGCCGGGACCGCCGGTGCGATCGTCTGGCTTGCCGGCAATCTAGGCGGGCTCGTCGTGGCGCTCATCGTCCAAGCGCTGGTCCACCACGCGTTCCCGGCGTTCGCCGCGCTGGCCGTGGTCGCCCTGGCCGGATTCCCGCTCGTCCTGCGCGTCCCGGCCGCGAGGCCGGCACCGGCCGTCGAGGTCGATCGCCCTCCTGCGTAGCCGGCGATGACCACGGCTGAAAAGTTGATGTCGTTCCCCAATCAGCCCGAGATCCGTAGGATTCGGCGCCGGGCCCGCGGGGTGGAGCCTCTTTCAACCAACATTTCTGACCGGCGATGAGCGTGCAACCGATAAGTCCCGGCGCGGTCGTCTCCCGTATCTGGGAGATCTACCGAGACCAGTTTCTGGTGTTGATCGGGACGGCTCTCGTCCTCTACGCACTTCAGTTCGTGGTCTACCTGCTGATCCCCGGCGCCACCGTTGCTCTCGCGATTCTGGTGGCGGCGCTCAGCATCCTGTATCAGGGGATGGTGGTCAAGCTGGTTCAGGACATCCAGGACGGGCGCCGCGACAACTCCGTCACCGACCTGATCCGGAGTGTCGAGCCCGTGTTCTGGCCGCTCGTCGCCGTGTCGCTCCTGTTCGGCATCGGCGTGGGGATCGGCTTCGTCCTCCTGATCATCCCGGGACTGATCCTGTTGGTCATCTGGGCGGTGGTCGCTCCGGTGACCGTCGTCGAGCGACCTGGGGTGTTCCACGCGTTCGGGCGCAGCCGCGAGTTGGTGCGCGGCAACGGCTGGCGGGTGTTCGGTGTCATCGTGATCGTGTTCCTGGCTGTGCTTGTGATCAGCACCGCGGCCGGCCTTCTGGCTTCGTCGCTCGGGTCGGTGGGACGGGCGCTCGTGCAGTGGGCGGTGAACGCGGCACTCGCGCCCGTGACTGCCCTTAGTGCTTCGGTGCTCTATTTCGCGCTACTCGGGGCAACGCCCGTAAGTCCGCCTGCGGGCGGCGGCGTGGGCGGCCGCCAGCAGTAGGAGATGTCCACCGGTCGGCTAGGCCGGTCGTGTGGATCTCACGCCGTCGAGCTGAAACCTTCGCGAAACCGCCCATCTCGTAGAACCATGGGCGGCGGACTCGAACGACACCGGAACAACACCAGGTGCAAGACAGCATCCATCCAAAGCGGCTGCCCCGCTCACGGCGAGTGCCCCTGGTCGTCGCAATACTCCTGAGCGGGGTCCTGGTCGCGGGATGCGGGGGAAGCTCCCCCAGCCCGATTGGTGCGACTTCGGGTGGCACCAGCAGCTCGGCGTCGACCGTCGCACCCGACGGTGGCGGCGCCAGCTCGGGCTCGACCACACCGGGCGCGTACGGGTCGGGCCCGCTCGCGTTCTCCAGTGCATGCGCGCCAATGGCGTGCCGGAGTTCCCCGACTTGACCAGCAGCTGTGCGACTCGGGGGAATCGGGCAAGACGGGCAAACGGTGTCGGTCAATGGGGTCTCGGTCAACGCCCCGGCGTTCGCGGCCGCTCTGCAGCCGCGAAGGCCTGCGGCGGCGGCCCCAAGGGACCGTGAGCACACAAGCGTCTCGCCGCCGGCCTGATACCGGCCGACGCGCCCGACCCGACGGCCGCCTTGATCGAAAATGAGCAGCTGGGACCGGACGGGTCCGCGCGTGCAATCGTGCAACCGACTGGTTGCGTTCCCGCGGGAACGTTTTTGTCTCGAGCCTGAGAATGGGAGCCAGGCAAGCGGGCGGAGCTACTCGGAAAAGCTGGGACACATCAGGACACATCCGTTCCCCAGTCCCGGAGCCGAAGATGAAAAATGTCCCGAGTTCAAGGGCATTTCTCGATGCCGGAGGAGGGACTCGAACCCGCGACACGCGGATTATGATTCCGGCCGCCTTCTCAGCGTTTACGGGTGATTGGGCCGATCTTGGACGGCAGATTGGACTGTTTGTTAGACGACTGGCGCCTCGACGGGGATGCCGTGCTGACAGCCGGTTTGGAGCTGGCCGTCGCAGGTGAGGACGGCGGCAATGTCGCCGGCGGCGTGGAGGTTCATCGCCGTGGCCATGTGGATCGCGTCAAGTGACCTGATGTTGACCGGATCGAGTCGCGCAGCGTGCTCGAGCAGGGGTGGTGGTAAGCGGTGCAAGCGCCACGAGTGGGAGCGTCCGCCCCGCGCGTGCCTCGACGCCTTCGCGTCGACCCAGGCGTCGCAGCTCCACGATCAGCAACTCGCTGGCGTGCCACGGATCGAACCGTGCGAGCACCGCGCGGATGAGGGGCGCATCATCCTCACGGAGCACCACCCGACCGAGCGCCGATGTGTCGACGTAGATGCCCGGCACTCAATGCTCGCGGTCGTGCGCGAGCCACGCGTCCGTGGTGCCGGCAGGATGAGGTCTACCCGTGGCGATGATGTCGTCGAGGACAGCAAGCCGGTCGGCAAGCGGCTGGGCGCCCTCGGCTGATCGCCGCACGACGATCTCGCTGCCGTTGAGATCATCGGTCTCGACATCCACGTGCAGCTCCGTCCCGCTGTCGAGCCTCAATGTCGCTCCTTCACGCATTGTTCAAGTGTCGCACCCTGTCCTGCACATGTCACGCTCCGGTCGCTCGCCGACGGAGATACGCGTTGAGCCGCTCGGCCGGATCGGTCTCGTCGAGCGGGGGCAGCAGCTTGACGTAGCGCTCCGTCGCCTGATGCGAGCTGTGGCCCATGTACTCCGTCAACTCGCGCAACGAGTAGCCGGCGGCCATCAGGAAGCTCGCGTACGTGTGGCGGCACTCGTGAAGCGTGATCGGATCCAGTCCTGCGGCGGCCCATCGCTTCCTGGCGCGCTCGGCGATCTTGCCGGAGGTGACGGAGACCGCGCTCACCGCACCGTTGGCTCTCCGTCCCTGCCGCATGAACTTGCCGAGGAGAATCGGGCGCAGCGGCTCCGCGATCGGCGGTCGACGACCGGTGCCGGCGCGGCTCTTTGCCTTGCGGACGACGAGCCGGTAGCTGTCGAGCTCGACGTCCGGCCAGTCGAGACGCTTGATCTCCGCTCGCCTGAGCCCGGCATAGAACGCGAGCGCATACGGGACCGCGTCGGCGGATCCAAAGCAGCGAGGAGGGCCGCCGCCTCCTCTGCGTCGGCCACCCTCGTCCGCGGCTTCTCGTCGTTCGGAGGCAGCTCGATGCCGACGAGCGGGTTGCGCTCGACGAGGCGGCGTGTCGGCCGGCTCGCCGATCCGTAGATGGCACGGGCAACCGCGAGGTGGTTGGCGATGCGCGAGCGTGACAGGCCCTCACGGCTCAAGCGGTCGACCCAGGTTTGCCACTCGCGGTCGTCGATCTCGCTCGCGAAGCGAGCGCCGAACTCGGGTGTCAAGACGTAGCGCAGCGAGTTCGCTTCCGAGCTCGATGCGGACAGCTGAGGCCGAACGACCGGCCCCGCGGCCTGAGACGCCGGAGGAAGCCGCCGAACGAGAGCGGCGCTATCGGGAGATGTTCGGGATCGCTGAGCCAAAGCGCCGTCGATGGCGACGCCTGAGGGAGGAACCTTGCCTCTGGCGAATCTCAGGTGCCGCCAAACGGTCGCTCCGGGCCTGCTCCCTCAGTCGACCCGGTAGTTCTGCAATCGCGGTTTGGAGCAGACAGCGAGCGCGCCAGCTGCTGCTGGTCGGCATCTCACGAGGCAACTCAACGATCGCTACCGCCGACGCTAACCCTCGCTAAGCAGGGCGCCGTACGGCATGCCACAGCCGGGGTCACGAGGTTATCCTTCCGGTGCGTTGATCTTGGAGCTCCCTTCCGGTTACGCCTTCTCCGGTGCGAGGACGGACGCCTCGTGCGGATGAGTGGCGCACCTGGTCGGAGCGCGCTGTGCGCGGTCGCGCGCCTGATCCCCGCCGCGCTGGCCACATTTGAGCTGCGTTACCTGCTTGCGTCGCTGGCTGGGGCCGTAGGCGGGCTGCATTCGACGGCCAGGTCCGGCATGCATTCCCCCAGCCTGTGGCTTCTTTTCCTGTTGGCGGCAGGCGCCTGCTTCGTGCTGCGTGAGATAGGTCGGGGTTTGGTCGGTCGCGTCTCCCGGCCACGCTGGTCGGCGGCGCTGGTCTGCAGGTGGTTGCTGTGTTCATCGGTGTTGGTCGCCCTCTTTTGCTGTGCGCTTGTGTTGCGTGGTTCGGCGACGGGCGGGCAGCACGTGCGACTTGCAGATGCTTTCTTTGGGCCCGCCGGATGGTCGTTAGTCCCAGCTGCGCTGTGTTTCGGATTCCTGCTGGCAACTTCACTCCAGCGCGCATGGCGGGTTCTCCGCGAAGTCGCGCGAATCTGGGCGAGGCGGTTTTCGAGCCGGCCGCAGCGCGTGGTCGCTGCTCGTATTGCCGAGGTTCTCGCGCTACCTGCCGCGGTGCCGATGTTGGCCGGCTGGTCGGACCGCGGCCCACCCGTTGATCTCCCCCTTGCGGCTGTCTAGATAGCCGAAGCCGGGTCTGGCGCGCACGCGAAGGGTCCCTCCGGCGGCTTGGCACTCGCCACGTCGCCTTTGGCCCGGCGCCCGAGGCCGGCGTTCCTGGCGTCTGGACGGCTGACCAAGGCCGCCACCGGAGCCGGCGCTCCACCTCGGGGCGGACGCGGTGTCCGCGATCCCCAGATCTTGATCAAAGCGTTCGAAGGAGATCTCCAATGAGCACAAGCAGTGCCAGCGTCGCGCCTGGCGCACGAACCGAGAGGCGGATCACCGAGTCCGTCATCGCGTACTTCTGGTCGGACAATGCCCGTCGGGTCCAGACGGTCCTGGGTTTGATCTGGCTGTTGGACGGCGGCTTGCAGTTCCAGTCCTTCATGTATGGCAAGGGCTTCATCCAATTGCTCCAGGGGCTGACGGCGGGTCAACCGCATTGGGTGGCCAGCAGCGTCAACTGGGGCGCGACCACGCTCCAGAGTCAACAGACCCTGTTCAACACTCTGTTTGCGCTGGTTCAGGTAGCGATCGGGATCGGACTGCTGTATCGCCCGACGGTCAAGCCGGCGCTGGTGCTGTCGTTCGGATGGGCTCTGGTCGTGTGGTGGTTCGGCGAGGCGTTCGGGATGATGTTCATGGCGACGACACCAATGGGTGGCGCCCCGATGGCCAGCGCGCTGACCGGTGCGCCGGGCGCGGTGCTGCTCTACGCGCTGATCGGTGCAGTCGTGTGGCCGAACGGACGCCTGGGGGGCTTGTTTGGGGCGCGTGGCGCCCGAGCCGTGTGGGCGACCCTGTGGCTGGTGATGGCGTGGCTGTGGCTGGTCGAGGCAGGTGGGGCGAACGGAATAACCAACTCGATCAACGCCGCGCCGTCGGGAATGAGCTGGTTGAGCAGCGTGCAGAATTGGTTCGCACATGCCGCCAAGGGCGACGGCGTGGTGATCGCGATCGTGCTCGCAGCGGTGTCGGCCGCGATCGGCGTGGCAGTCGTTGTCAACTGGCGGCCCAAACTGTTCCTCTGGCTGGCGATTGGCTTGAACCTGCTGTATTGGGTGGTCGGCCAGGGCTTCGGCGGCATTCCAAACGGCGGTGCGACCGATCCGAACGCGGGGCCGCTGTTCGTGCTGTTGGCGTGCGCGATGTTCCCGTTGGTGACTCCAGAGACCCGCAGCGCGGAGGTTCCCAAGCTCGCGTCTCCGCAACGCCCGCCCGCGCCGGTGACCACCTGACCGCGCGTAGGTCTACGCATTGCCCGGCCACGCGGAAAAAATGCCGGGCCGGCGACGAGTATCGTCTGGGTCAGGCGACAATGGCTGAGGGCTTCAGAGGACAACCGAGCGATGACGGTCGCCGCGGCTTGCAGGGGAGTCGCCGTAGTCTCGCCACCGCGGACCGTTAAGGGTGGCGAGCTCGTCGTCAAGACCGGTCATGCCGGGCATGCCGAACATGAAGGGCATGCCCGGGATGCCGATGGGCACAGGATCCGCCGCGCACCATGTCCACCGGGTCGACCAGGTCGTCTCCTCGCGCTCGGCGATGTCGGGGATGGCGATGACCCACGGTGCCCACGCCGCCGTACCGGTGTGGCTCGGAATCGCCGCTGCTTCCGCTTTCGTTCTTATCGCTGTGTCGCACCTGCGCCACCTGGTCAAGACCGCGGATGAGCGCCGGTCGTGGCACGCCTGCCATGTCTTGATCGCCACCGGAATGGTCTTCATGTATGCGTCAGCCTCGGTCGGTTCACTCGGTGTCCCGGCGGCATTCTGGAGGCTCGCATTCGCCGCCGCCGGCGTGCTGGCAGCACTCTGGGCGCTCGGAGGTACGAGCCGCGCCCCAAGCCCACTATGGCTGCTTACCGCGGTCGACCTCGGGGCGATGTTCTACATGTGGTCTGCACATCCGTTCCTGGCACCGCTCAGCTGGCTGCTTGTTGCTTACTTCGTTCTGGCGGCCGCGATGTGGGCGCTCGACGCGTTCCGTCAGCTCGACGGCGGTGGCCCGAGCATAAGCTGGCGGATGGTGCCCGGGGAATCCGGGAGCGGCGCTGTCACCGTTCCCATGCGCGCCGTGGCCACCGCTGCGAGCTCGCTCATCGGCGAACTCGATATCGGCGTTTCGATGTTCGCGATGGCGCTAGGCATGGCCTACATGCTTGCGGTCATGCAAACGATGGTGTGACCGCAAGTAATCGCCGGAGCGGGCGCACAACCCGGGCGCGCGGCCACGATTGTCGGGCTGGCGTCCGGTACCCGCTGGGGTGGCTTCGGAGATGGACCACGACCAGCAGCAGCTCTGTGGTCGGCGTCAACGACACCTGCTCCACCACGGGAATGGAGAGCGCTCGTCCCGCTTCGCCGAACAGCAGGGCTCGATGTTGGACGGTTATGCCGGAGGAGGGACTCGAACCCCCGACACGCGGATTATGATTCCGCTGCTCTAACCGACTGAGCTACTCCGGCGGGGCTGCCTTCCGCCTGCAAAACGCCATATTTGCCCGGTCTAGCTGGCCGCCCGCTAACTGGCTGTGTCCCGACCGAAACCGACCAGTTTGCAAGAAGTGCCCGTAGTTTGCTAGAAGATCACCCGGGTTTGTTAGACGCGTTTGCTAGAGGCTTCCGACAGGGTTCGCAGGGTACCAACCGCCCGGTGCCCTACGACATGGCGGCCGAGGTCGAAGAGCCGCGATTGCCGCAGGCGCGACGAGAACTGAAGGGCCGGTGGGCGCGGTAGCCGATCAGCCACGTCGTCCCCGGGGATCGGGCTCGATCCAGTGGAGACACGGTCGACCGTACGCGGTCTTCCGAGATCTGATCACCGGCAAGCCGAAGTGGGAGGGGTTCGACAGCGAGGAGGAAGCCGACGCGTTCCTGACGCAGTGGGCCGCAGACAAGAAGGCGGCCAAGCTCGCGGCCAGGGCCGCCCGGGCGGGGCACGAGACACGAGCGTCGCAGCGGCGCCCACCGAGCTCCTCCCGCTCTTGGACGTTCGAAGGCCCTCACCGACTGGGAGGACCGGCATCGCGACGGCGTTCAGGAATCGACGATGCGCGACTACGGTCCGGCGCTCAACGATCTGCGCGCGGCGCTGGGTGGCGTGCTGGCCAGATCGCTGACCGACGAGCACTTCGAGGCCTACAAGCGTGCCAAGCTTGACGGGATCGACGTCCGCGGCGGCGAGGCGGCGGTCCGCAGGCTGGCGGCCTCGACCGTCAACAAACGCCTCGACCTCGCGCGACGAGTCATCGACGATGCGGTCCGGCGCGGCAGCATGGCGGGACCCAACCCGGTGCGCGAGGTCGTGCGCCCACGCGCCCCTAAACGCGAGCAGATGGTCCTTTCCGAGTCCGAGATGCGCAGGCTGATCGAGGCCGCTGGCACGCTCGAGCTCAGAGCGCTCGTGCGCTGCTTCTGCGAGCTTGCTCTGCGCTTCAGCGAAGCGACCGGGCTTCCGATTGCGGCTTATGACCGGTCGCAACGGACGGTCCGCATTCGCCAGCAGGCGGCCGAGCGACGCGACCCCAAGCCGCTGCGGATGATCATCAAGGACTACGCAAAATCGCCATGGGGCATTCGCACTCTCCGCGTGTCCGGGGCGCTGGCCGCCGAGTTCGATGCGATCATCGCGATCGAGGGGGACAAGCCGAACGAGCACGGGCTGTTGTTCACCGACACCCGTGGGGGGATCCTCAGAGAACCGAACTTCCTGCGCGATCAGTGGCGACCGATGCTTCGACGCGCCGGCTTCGTCGAGACGGACGCCAACGGGAGAGTGCGGGCGCGCAACGGGCTTACGCCACATGTGCTCCGCCACAGTCGTGCTTCGCTCATTGCCTCACGGCACTCGGAGCTGTTCGCGCCCAAGCTCCAGCGCTTCCTCGGGCATCACTCGGTGACGTTCACGCTCGAGAAGTACGGGTCTCATTTCTCCAAGGGGATGCTCGAGCCGGATGAGTACCTGACCGGGTCGGATGTCGCAGAGCTGGGCGATCCGTCAGCGCCGGATCCACGCTGACGACGCTCTTCACGCAGAGGGGCGCGGCGAGACCCGATCCATCCAGGCCGGCCTGTCGGCGCGACGCCGGTCGAGCGGACGCGAGGTCGCCTTCGACGCTGGCGCCGGGTCGTACTGCGCTTCGCCGCCGTTTCGCATCCACTCCACCAAGTCGGGGACGAACACCATCACCCGGGTCCCAGCTCGATGACCTGGAAAGCGACCGGCGCAACGAAGCTCGCGCGCCTTGTCTTCGGAGAATCCAGCGATCGACGCGGCCACATCAAGGCCCACCGAGACCCCGTGTCTCTCGACGAGCGCTTTCGCAACCGAATCCACCCCCGGACCTCTACCGTCGATTCGCAGTCATCGAATCCCCTGCGGTCCTCCGAAGTCCTGAAGGCGCCAGTACGCCTCGGGCCTGGAGCAGGGTGTCGTGGAGCTCATTCATGTCGACGGCGGCCGCGTGGCCGACGGAGGCCAGATCGCGGCTTCGCGCCGTCGCGCGAGATGGTCGTCATTGGAGCACCCACCACTGGGCCATCGCGTCGCTGAGGCGTATGGCTCCGGCGGCACTCGCGCGCTGCTGGAGGTGGTGGCGCTCGTGGATGCGCTGTGGCCGTCGTCCGGATCGTCTCCGTGCTGGTCGCCGGCCACCGCCTCAAAGTGCTCCGGGAGGCGCAGAAAGCGGCAGTTGAGGTAACGGGTGATCCAGCGTCTGGGGCCGTCGGTGACGCCCTCCGGGGGCTGGGCGGTGTCGTGGCGCTCGCGCAGGCCCTGCAGGTCAGTGCACTCGCTGCCGTGGCGCACGAGCAGGAAGGTCGGGTTGGCGACCCATAGCCCGTGCCAGCCGTCGACCGCCGCGGCGACGCGGTCAGCTACGTGGTTACGCTGCGAAAGCCGACGGGGCACCTCGTGTGGTAGGTACCGGGCGTCTCGGCCGGTGGCTCCCGGTGGACGCTGCCCGTCAGCCGTCGGCGAATGCGTCTGCGTGAGCGGCAGGGCAGGACCCGTAGTTGTCGACGACGGTGGAAGGCGCAGGCCAGTCTCGGGCTAGGAATCGCTCGAGTGCCTCGCCGCCGCGTCTGCGGGCGTGCGTCCGAGACCAGTCGGTTGACGACGGTGGCCTGCCGTATCGCTGCCGCCAGTCGCGCATCGCG